>Ga0209713_10000953_pt1 | contig 16871 bp, 11 predicted proteins | sample ArcOceMetagenome_3_FD_187444 | JGI IMG/M metagenome (GOLD analysis project Ga0209713, IMG submission 187444) | Marine eukaryotic phytoplankton communities from Arctic Ocean - Arctic Ocean- Svalbard ARC20M Metagenome (SPAdes) (version 2) | ecosystem: Environmental > Aquatic > Marine > Oceanic... | reverse complement strand
CTGTTTTCCAAGCGGTGAAAGGCATACCCCAATTTCCTACATCTGAGGTAAGTTCGGTCACGTTATAAAAATGAACAAGTCCCGAATTAGCAAAAGTTTTTAAACCTATATGAAGCGATGTGTTCTCGTTTCTAATACGAAGTCTGATATGCGGTGTGTTATTCAGCGGATGTTGTTTGTCTACTTGGATATTGTAAAAGATAGTATCTATTCCTGTCACCAAAAATGAGTCAATATATAAGGAGCCATCATTGGTTTGGTACTCAGGGATAGATGCCTGTAGTTCTTGGGAGCCATTATATACGCCAAAGCTAGTCCCAAACTGTTTATTTGGCTGCCCCCACATAGAGATGCTCTGGCCCCAGAGATTAGTTGTGCCGCCTCTATAAAAATCTACCTTAGTTGTTAATGTATCATTGGAGAATTCTTTTTTCATATGGAAATTTACATCGCCATTATTGCCTCCCGAAGTTACAAAAATGACTCCCTCATCTGAGAGGCTACCTATAGCTCTACTCACCAATGAAGTGCCATCTAATGGCCCTAGGTTATACAGTCCCCAGCTCATATTTATCACGAGTCGCATATTGCGTTTTTTAGCTTCTTGATGCATCCAGTTAAATGCATCTATAACTGCAGCCTCGTCTGCCAAAAAAGTAGTCATAAGATAGTTGGCTTCATAGGCCACGCCTCTATGATTGGTGCCAGCTCCCCCGCCAGCTGCTATGCCTGCTACATGGCTGCCGTGTGTGGCGTATCCATAGATGTTTATTGTGTCTTTTTCTGCTGCTAGCAGCTCAGCTTCTCCTGTGTACACAGTTCCGTATGCGTAGCCATCTGGTGCAGGACCCATTTTTTTAAATTGATCCCATGCCGCTAGTATGCGTGTATGCTGCATTGCCGTATCATAAAACATGGGATGCGTGTAGTCAAAACCCCAGTCAGTTATGCCTAGAATTACTCCTTTGCCGGTGTATCCTTCTGCTAATCCTACGCCACTATATACGCTATCAGCACGAAGGTCTGGGATGGATCTGCTTAAGTTTGGGGCATATTTACCTGCTACCTGTAAGTAGTCTAGGCCTATTACTTTTTTTAATTTTACGAATTGCTTAGCATCTATACGAATGGTAACTATTTGGTCTATCTGAGAGCCAATTATACCGCCTACTTGTTCGATTTGTTGAGCAGAAAAATCTTGGTTTACGAGGCCTATTAGACTTACTTCTCCAGTTGTATTTTGTACTAGATGTGAGGTGTTTACCGGCATTTTGAGTTGTGAGAAAGCAACTGTACAAAATAGGAGCACGGCAATGGAAAATAGATGGCGAAGCATAGCTTCGAAGATAGTAGATTTTTTAGCCTGAAGTCAAGTTATGTCTTATCATTCAGTTATTTCGGATTGTTTTGGTTTTTAGCTGTCAACTTATTCTAGTTTTTATACTGCTTCAGTTGTTGAGTTTCTAGAATTGATTTGTAGCTTGAAACTAATAAAAAGAGCAAGCAACATTATTCTCTAATAATGCGTCTATACTATATGCACCTTAAAAAAATCATTCTTGGCCTTATCGTTTTAGCAATCGGTCTAACTACTTATGGCTTCGTAAATCAGTCTTTTACCACTATAGGTTCAGCGTGCAGTGCAGAACAAATATCAGCAGAGAAAATGCGGTATTTTGTGCAAAGTAGACCTGAAAAATCTGCTTCGCCCACTACCCTAAAAAATGCAAAATCGATAGCAGATGTTATAGCATATTATCTAGGCTCATGGGTAGTGAGCTATGACTCGGTAGTAGTAGTGACTACCAGTAATGGAAGGCAACAAAAAGCTATAGGTAAAAGTGAGAATCTGACTGAGGAGCAAAAGGAAATACTCGCAACTGCAGACATGTTTTCGAACGTAGTTTTCTTTATTAAGCATAAAAGCAAGAACTCAGTAACAGGCGAATTGGAGAACGGAGAAATGCTAGTGAAGCTAATGGTGAGACCAGAGACGGAAGCAGTGTTTAATGGAGGTATGGATGGTCTTATTGATTATCTAAAAGAAAATAGTGAGGAGCAAGTAAAGCAACTTGCGGTGAAACAAGGCTTTGTGGCCGTGGTTAATTTTACCATAAATGAGGAGGGTAATGCGGATGAAATAGACGTGGCGGAGTCGTCAGAATATAAGGGGATAGATGAGGTGCTAAAGCAGCTACTTAAAAATATGCCAAGTTGGACTCCAGCCCAAGACGCTATTGGCAATAAAGTTCCTCATAAATTTGAGATTATCTTTGGTTTTGGAACTGAGGGAGGTTGCTAGCTTTAAAATATTCCTTGTTTCAGGTCTTCACTTCACAGGCCGCAACTCTCATCATCTAGCTCTGTTTCTATGGTGCAGTGCTTAAAAGGATGTTTGAGAAGATGAAAAGCAAGAATTGATCAAAGGTGTTATATCTATAAAATGAAAATATTTATAATCATCTTAGTAGCATTGGCCGCGACATTTATTGTGTTCCAATTATACATTAGTTACAATACGAATATTGTGGAAAGCCAGCCCTATGAAGTACTCGAAGACAAAGGGGAGTTTGAGATTCGTTTCTATCCATCGGTAAATATTGCACAGATTACCTCTAATAGTAAGTCTTACGATGCTATGAGTAGCAAAGGATTTGGCAAGTTGGCGGGTTATATCTTTGGAGGGAATGATAAAGAGGAGAAGATAGCCATGACCTCCCCAGTACAAGTAGATGTAAATGATAGTCTGTCTACTATGAGTTTTGTGATGCCAGCAGCGTATGATAGCAAAGAACTCCCTACTCCCAAAGATGGTTCAGTGAAAATACTGAAGACAGATGATGAGTATGTGGCAGCACTTTCTTTTGGTGGTTTTGCCAATGATAAAACAATCAAGGAAAACTCCGACAAGCTGGCTAAGCTTCTCAAAGAAAATGAGCTAGTACCTCGTGGCAACTTCCGATACTTAGGCTATAATCCTCCTTTTCAGCTCTTAGGTCGTAAAAGCGAGATAGTCGTAAAGGTGGATTTAGTGAGGTGAAATCTATAACGAACTAAGCTTCACTCCTACGAAAAACGAACGAGGCATTGCTGGTCCATATACGAAATTGCTGTCTCTATTCTTGCCTTCATCAAGAGAGTTTTGTATCTTAAGATTAAGTCTTATTAAAGGCTTGTCAGTTTGAGTGGCGATGCTTTAGCATCGTTGTACCCAGAATTATAGCCCCATTAAAACATCCATAGGGTCTTTGCCCATTAGCATAGTCTCTGGATTTTCGAGGTAGTTTTTTACGGTTACTAGGAATCCTACAGACTCCTTACCATCTATAATACGGTGATCGTAACTTAGTGCTACATACATAATAGGACGGGCTACGATGTTGCCATTTTCTACTACTGCACGCTCCACGATATTGTGCATACCTAAGATAGCACTCTGTGGTGGGTTTATAATAGGCGTACTGAGCATAGAGCCAAATACTCCACCATTGGTAATAGTAAATGTGCCACCTGTCATTTCTGGGATAGTAAGCTTAGCGTCTCTAGCTTTTAGAGCAAGACGTTTTACTTCAGCTTCTATTTCCCACATCGTCATATTCTCCACGTTACGCATCACTGGAACCATCAAGCCTTTTGGGCTACTAACGGCTATAGATACGTCTACGAAGTCATTCATCACCATTTCTTCACCATCTAAGAAAGCGTTTACTTTAGGATATTGCTGTAGAGCTAGAGCACAAGCTCGGGTAAAGAATGACATAAAGCCAAGACCTACACCGTGTACTTCTCTGAATTGTTCTTTGTACTTATTTCTAGTATCAAAAATGGGTTGCATATTCACCTCATTAAAAGTGGTGAGCATAGCCGTTTCGTTTTTTGCAGATACTAGTCTACGAGCTATCGTCTTACGAAGATTACTCATTTTCTGGCGTTCTTGATTTCTGCTAGGCTCGGCAGGAGTGGAGTAGTCCATCTCACCAGCCTCTGCCATCATAGCATCGTATTTAGTGATTCGGCCATCTTTCCCAGTGCCGTTTACAGCACTAGTATTTATACCTTTCTCAGCTAGTATTTTGCCAGCAGCGGGACTAGGAGTACCCGTAGCATAGCTTGCGGTTTCTTTAGGGTTTTCTGCTTTTGGAGCAGGAGTTTTAGCCTTAGGAGCATCAGCTTCTGGAGCTTCAGCTTTAGCTGGAGTTCCTTCTGGAGCAGCAGCGTCTGTATCTATAGTGGCTACAGTTACACCTATTTCTACATCTTCACCTTCCTCTATGAGTATCTTTAGAATACCGCTTTTTTCAGCGTTTAGCTCTACTGTAGCTTTGTCACTTTCTAGTTCTGCTACAGCTTCGTCCATTTCTACATAGTCGCCATCTTGTTTGAGCCATGCGGCTATGGTTACTTGAGTTACCGATTCTCCTACAGAAGGAATTTTTAATTCGATTGCCATTGTTTTATAATGAATGGCAAATTTAGGATAGAATTCCAACTTCATCTTTATAAATAGTTAAAGATTTGGAGGTGGCCGGTTTTTAATGAAGCTATATGAAATTGATAGTAGGATTCTCTATACATAGGATTCACTCTAGTTTGTTATTACACACATTGCCGTTGTACATTTGAGGGGTAAATGAATATACAGCAGTGTATCAACACATTGGTAAGTCACTTGCCAGGAAGTCATGCCGTGATATCGCCGGGTAGTAGAAATGCCCCAGTAATCTACGCATTGCACCATAGTAGTAAGTCTTGCCATAGTATAGTAGATGAGCGTAGTGCGGCTTTTGTAGCACTAGGCATGGCTAAGCATACCAAGCAGCCTGTTATATTAAGTTGTACCAGTGGCACGGCTGCACTCAATTATTATCCTGCAATTGCAGAAGCATTTTATGCTAGAGTGCCTCTTATTATACTTACTGCTGATAGACCACCAGAGAAAATAGACACTTGGGATGGCCAGGCTATTCGCCAAAAAGGGGTGTATGAAAATCATATTCGTGCAGCGTTTCAAACGCCAGATAGTTATGAGGATACAACCGCATTTAAGGAGATAGCTCAAAGAGTTCAAAAGTGTATGGACTCTGAGATAGCAGGTCCTATTCATATTAATATTCCTATACGAGAACCTTTTTATGATTTCAATACGGAAGGATTAGAAGAAATAGCGAATGAGGTAAAAAAATTAAAGACTTTTGAGATAAGTGCCGCGTCCATAGCTAAGCATACAGGTTTAGATTTTAATCTAAAAAAGGTCCTAATGTTTAATGGAATGGATGATGGCGAAGATATTCGCTTAGCTAGTGATGATAATAGTGTGATATTAAGTGACCTCACATCTAACCAAACCAGTGATGTACACTATTGGGATGCGATGTTGTTTTCTGCACAAAGCAAACCCAATGGGATAGAGTTCTTAAGTGTATTGCGACCCGATGTATTGATAACTACAGGTACTACTGCTATCTCCAAAGGACTCAAACGATTTCTACAATTTCATAAACCTGAGCACCATTTCCATATTAGCAGTTACTATGAGGTGGGAGATATGTTTGAGACTAATCCTACTATTATTCACCCTAAAGAGATACAGCCAGTAGAGGAAACTGAGAATGATGTAGACGGAGAACGTGAAGGTGCGTATGTGAATGCTTGGCTTAATATGACTCGCGAGTTTCAAGATCGATTTAGCCAGCTAGAGTGGAGCACGTATAATGAGTTTTGTGTAATCAACTACGTACTCAGCAAAATCCCGAAGAATGCTATTTTGCACGTGAGCAACAGTATGCCACCTAGGTATGTTTCGTTTTTGCTAAATAGTGATATAAACAACATTACAGTGCAGTGCAATAGAGGCACTAGTGGTATAGATGGCAGTACGAGCACAGCGGTGGGTAATGCTATGCTCGCCAAAGAAGACGTGTATCTGATTACAGGAGACGTGGCTTTCTTTTATGACATAAATGCATTGTACAATGAATCTCTACCCCAGAATCTAAAAATAATACTGTTGAATAATGGTGCCGGCGGCATTTTTGAAATGATAAGTGGTCCCGATAAAATGGGAGAGGCTTTGCACTACCAAACTACTCCTCAGTCTCGCACAGCAGAGAATCTAGCCGAGCACTTTGGACTAAAATACCACGCTGCAGATACTGTAGGCAAGTTTGCTCAAGGTATAGATATGCTGAGAGGAAGTGAAGGGGCATTTATCTTAGAAGTACAGACCAGTAAGGATAGTAATCGGGCTTTCTTTGAGCAGTTTAAGAACGTATAGGACTCATTTAGAATTTTAGTGTTCCAAAGAGCTAGTATGACTTTATTGAGAAGTTAAAGTCACAGTGCTTTAGAGAATTGCAATCTGACCAAGTCTTGTTGTCATTTGTTTGCAAGCGTAATTGGCTTAAATTTGACATAATCTAAAATCTTAATTTAAATAAAATATGAAACTAAAAACACTTTTTGTGGCATTTGTAGTAGCAGGATTATTTTCCTCTTGCATTTCGTCACACACTGCTGTGGTTACCAATAACCCGGTAGGATCAAAGACAGGAGTTGCTAAGGGACTGGATAGTTCTTTTAAAACTGCAAAAGAAAATGGCGGAATTTCAAAAGTAGGAATTGCAGAAACTAGAGTAGCAATAATTGGTGGAGTTAAGACAACAGTAACAGGAGAATAATTATGAAAAATTTAAAAACATTAATTTTTGCAGGTGTTATGCTTTCGTTAGCATCTTGTACGTCAATTCGACCTTATGCAGTAACTAATAATGCAATAGGAGATGGTGTAGGGGTATCTAAAACTACCTTAATTTTGGGTGCTTCAGCAGGTAATCAACTTGAACAGGCTCTATATTCAACTAATAAGAACTTTGGAGTAATAGAGGCTGCAAGAAACGGGAATCTGGATAAAGTAGCTACGGTGGATGTGCAGTCTAGTAACTACTGGTTGTTTTCTACAGTTAAAGTAATAGTTACAGGTACTGAGTCTAAATAATTAAAATAATAAAATATGAAAAATATTATAAAAATAGTTGTCGCTGGATTACTTATCGTATCATTAAATGCATGTAGTGTGACTACAAGGCTTCCTGCTATGGTTACAGATAATCCTGCTGGAGAGAAAGAAGGAAGGGCCACAGTTAAGGTTATTGGTAATGTGTTTGTTTTAGGCGGAGACTTATCAATAAGGACAGCTGCAGAAAACGGAGGAATCACTAAAATTTCTACTGTAGATTATGAAGTTAAATCTGGTCTTTTTGTTTCTAAACATACGACAATAGTAACTGGCGAATAATTATATTATTTGCTGTTGAAATGTACAAATAAAATCCCTACGGTTTTACCTAGGGATTTTTTTATGAAAGCTTTTTTTGCCTTTATCGTTTTGATAATGTCTAATCAGTTATTTGGTCAGAGGATTGGAGAACTTAAGCATTATCAAAGAAAATCCTCCTTAGATGCAATCCAACTACCTTGTGATCAGTTCTCCTCTGAAGATTTCCAAATTACCTTCCCGGATTCTATTTACGATTCAGGTTCAGTTTTTGTGAAAAATCTAAAGTACAAAGGAGTTGGGGGATTTAACTATTCTCTCAAGTTTGAAAATAATGAAGTACAAAGTACAGTAATCAAAACAAAAGGTAATAAACAATTAGCTCTGCTTTTAGACTTAAATGCTAAAATCACCAAGAATCAAAGGAATAAAAATGAATGTTACCCTTCATCAGAGTTGAATCTAAGTAAGGGCAGGCGAGCAACGTTGATAATTAACACATTGCCGTAATCGAAATAAGCTCGTCTAATACACTCCTAACTACAATCTAAAAAGCATCCGTCGATAGATGGATGCTTTTTTGTATCGATCATATAAATTTCATATTTATAATTGAAACTAAACATTTACTTTGCGTCTATGTCTACAGTTTCAAAAAGAATAGCATTACACGATAAGCATATATCACTCGGTGCTAAAATGGTTCCATTCGCTGGGTTTGATATGCCATTGCAGTATACAGGTTTGGCTCCAGAACATCACGCAGTACGAAATAGCGTAGGCATGTTTGACGTGAGTCATATGGGCGAGTTTGGGGTGAAAGGAAAAGATGCTGAAGCTTTAGTGGCTTGGATCTGCTCTAATAACATAAGCAAGGTTGTAGATATGCAAGCTCAGTATAACTGCATGCCAAATGATGAAGGTGGAATCGTAGATGATCTAATAGTCTATAGATGGAACTCAACTGAGTATACGCTCGTAGTGAATGCAGGCAACATAGCCAAAGACTGGGATTGGATAATGAAGCAAAAGGAGGCCAAAGGTTTCGATTGTGAAATAGAAGATCAATCAGACGATGTTTCTTTACTTGCGGTGCAAGGTCCTAATGCTATTAAGGTTTTGCAAAAACTTACAGATGTAGACCTAGATGCTATCCAGTTTTATCATTTTGCAGCAGGAGATTTGGGTGGCAGTACGGATGTCATAATTAGTAATACAGGATATACTGGGTCAGGAGGTTTCGAGCTTTATGTATGGAATAAGGATGCTAGCATGGTGTGGGACGCAGTAATGGAAGCGGGCAATGAATTTGATATTATACCTTGTGGCCTAGCTGCTAGAGATACGCTTAGACTAGAAAAAGGATATTGCCTCTATGGCAATGATATAGACAATACTACGAGTCCTATAGAAGCTGGACTTGGCTGGGTTACCAAATTTGCGGAGCCATTTAATAATCAAGCGTATCATAAAAACTTAAAAGAAAATGGTGTAAGCCGTAAGCTGGTAGGTTTTGAAATGGTAGAGCGTGGTATCCCAAGACAGCATTATATATTAGTAGATGCTGAGGGTAATACTATAGGAGAAGTAACCAGTGGTACTCAGAGCCCGTCACTAGACAAGGCTATAGGTATGGGGTATGTGAAACCAGAATATGCTGCGGCAGATTCGGAATTTTTTGTGCAGATACGTAATAAGACTGTTAAGGCTAAGACAACCAAACTTCCGTTTTTATAGTCTTATGAGGTGTGTCCCAGGCATTTCCGCCGCTCTATTTATTCCAAGATTAAAACTTGTGTGCCACAGAGAATGAGTTTTAGTTTGATAAACTACCTTTGTACTATGAGTCTTGCAGAACAAATATCAGAACAAATGAAAACGGCTATGAAAGCCAAAGATGTAGTTTCCCTTAGAGGTCTTAGAGCTATAAAATCTGCCCTTATGCTGCTAGCTACCCAAGAAGGGGGTAAGCCAGTGACCGCAGAAGATGAGATGGCTACTCTAGTGAAAATGGCGAAGCAACGCAAAGACTCACTTGCCATATACAAGGAGCAAAATAGAGAAGACTTGGCCGTGATAGAGGAAGAGGAGCTTGCCGTGATAGAGAAATTTCTCCCTGCTCAGATGAGCGAGGAAGAAGTAGCTAAGGAGATAGAAGCGATAATGGCTTTGACTGGTGCTAGCTCCATGAAGGATATGGGCAAGGTAATGGGTATGGCAAACGGTAAACTAAAAGGCCGTGCAGATGGTAAGATGATTGCCGATATGGTAAAGAAGCTTTTGAGCTAAAAGGCCAAATAACGAGGCACTAAGCCAAAACTAATGCTTATCTAATAAGATAGACTGCTCCGGAATAGGAGTGTACATTGTTCCGAAAATCGAATGCTCTGATGTGATATAAGTAGTATCCTGGCAAGGCATCTTTTCCATCCCACTGGGGTTGGTCTGTTTCAGATTCGAAAACTTTCTCGCCCCATCTATTGTAGATGCTCATTTCATATCTCACCATTCCTAGTCCTACAGGCCTGAAACCTTCATTAAGACCATCTTCTGTTGGGGTGAATGCGTCTGGAATAAACAGATTATAAGCAAAAGATATATAGAGTTTTTTTGTGATGCTATCTAAGCACCCAAATTGTGAGCTTACCCATTGTTTTATTTCGTAGTGGCCACTGTCTATAAACTTGTGAGCGAAGTTTTTTGAAATACTTTGGTTTCCATCACTAAAGAAATAAACTATAGAATCTCCATACACACTTAGGTCTGTACCTTCTATTTCTGCGGTAAATATATCTGCAGTTTCTGGGAATAGTTTAAAATCCGCAATAGGCAATGGATGTATCATTACACGCTTAGATATGTCGTAATCGCAACCAGGAAGGGTAGTTATTTGTAAGGTGACATTGTAGGTCTGGTCTTGGTAGTAGGTGTATAGGAAAGAGTCTAGCTCATCTATTACATCTCCATTATCCATATCAAAAGAAGCGGAAGAAATAGGAGTGCCCTGGCCACTTGTAGTATGCACTACCCACTGTCCTTCGCCCTCGCAGATATCGTTTATCTCAAAGTCTGGAGTTACTATGTAGTCTATAGTTATAGAGTCCGTATTCGCATCTAAACATCCCCATTCATTCTCTACTTCTAGATCTATAGTATAGGTACCCTTGGTGCTAAAAGTATGACTAAAGGCTTTAGTGTTATTCGTGGAGCCGTCTTCTAGATCCCAAGTGTAGCGAGTATAATTATCTGCACTGCTTAGGCTAGTCTGGTTATCATCGCAAGGTAAATCTGTATTGATGGTAGCTATGGGAGCTGGGTGTATGAGTATACTAAATGTACTATCTGTGATGCAGCCTCTGTTGGTTAACGTTCGTTGGCTTAATGTATATAGGCCACCTGAAGTGAAATCGTAGCTAAAATTTTCTTGCCTAAAGGTGTCCGTCTGCACTATCCAAGTGGTCTGAGCTACTGAGTCTTTTTGGTTAGGAGTAGCAGTGAAAGTTATTGTTTCATTTTCGCAATTGCCTTGCTGAGTAAATAAGCTTTGCTCCTTATAATATACAGTGTAATCGTATGTAGATGAGTCTACACATCCGTAGTCTGAGATTACTTTTTGTTTAATGGTTTTTAAACCAATGGAATTCGGTAGTTCTTTTAGAGTGTCACTCCCTGGAGTATCTCCGTTCCCTTGATCCCAAAGAATAGTTGCTATACTTCCCTTTGAAATAGAGGAGGTGCTTATAGCGAAAATAGAATCCCCAAGACATGCATTTTGCACGGTAAATCCGCTTACTGGCAGAGGATAGATATATGCAGTATACTCTGCAGTATCCATACATCCGTCCGCATTGCTTGCTTGTAGCCAAATAGTGTATGTGCCTGTGTCTGCGTAGCTGTAATTAAACGCGGAGTCCGTTCTTATATTTCCATCACCTAGTCTCCACTCGTAGCTGCTTATGTAGCTTTTAGTGCCTGGCAGTAGGGTAGGAGAGAGTACAGTAGAATCTTGCAAACAATCACTCTGTGCAGTGAGAGCTATGTCTGGCTTATCTAGTATGCTTACTTTGGTGGTACGTTGGTGGGTGCATCCTTGGTCACTACTTGCTGTAAGTGCTATGGTTAGTGAGTCTTGAGTGGGAAGTCTATACGCTACAGTGTCTGTGGTGTAGGTATTTCCTTCTATGGTCCATAGGTGCGAAAGAGTACCATACGCTAAGGTAGAGATTGTTACTAGCTCGGCTAGTTTTTCTTCGCACGCAGGAGTGTACGTGAAACTTGCTTCTGGAATAGGAAAGATTTCTAAGTAATCTGTAGTTGTATCCCAGCATCCAAACTCATTGGACACATACAAGTGCACAGGTAGTATTCTAGAAGAGTCTATTATTAGTAATGGATCGTTTAGTATGGATTCTCCTAAATCTTGAAAATCCCAGTGTGTGCTATCTTTTGCAGAGCCTAGGTAATCTGAATTGTTTTTAATTCTAAATAACGTGTTTGCACAGCTGTCTGCCATTGTGATTTGTGCGGTAGGTTTAGGTACTACTCTAATGTGAGTAGAGTCAAATATTTGGCATCCTACATCATCCGTAATTACTACGGAATACGTAGTGTTTTGGGTAGGATTTGCAAAAGTTCTTACCTTGTCTGTAGTCTGTAAACTATCACTTGGCGACCAACTATATTTTTTTACTCGTCCAGTACCGCCGGTTACGGGCTCCCCTATTATTGCACTTTCCCCCAGGCATATAGCTATGGAGTCTACTAGGTTTACTACCATACCCGGATGCATATTTACGTACATAGTGTCATTACTAGAGCAAGATGACTTGGTGGTAGTCAGTATCATCTCTATGCGCTTAGCCAGTGGAGTCGTGTTATTGCCAGTTAAAGTAGTAGTGCTCGTATCATATTGGACTAAAAGTGAAGAATTATTCCACTCATACTGGTTTTGTATATTGCCTACTGAGCCTATTATTATCTCTTCGTTGTGACATATCAGCGTGTCTTTGCCCGCATTGAGTAACTGTATGGTAGCTATATCCGTAGATGGGGAGCCGCATACACAGTTGCTATCAGATATGTATAGCATTAGATTACAAGTGAAAGCAGATGAGGTACTGAAAGATAGGGCTCTTTGCAGACTAGAATCTGTGCCAATAGCTAAGAATATAGAGTCTCTGTAGAGTATAGTATCTGAAGATTCTATGATTCCATTCCCATTTGCATCGTAATAGATATCACATATCAATAAGTTTCCGGTAGCTTTTGAGGTGCCAGAGTTGCTTATCTTGTAGTTAAGCGAAATGTCTTCATTGGCCCCATTGGGTAGCGAGGTTGCTTTGATGAAATCAAGTCGATACTCCCTTTTTACTACGGAGTCTGTGGTGAGTAGCGAGCTGGTAGCTACATTTATATCGCAATAGGTATTGGCGGCTACACAAAGTGCTGGCTGACTCACTACGGCCTGTGCATACATTTGCTTTGTACCGCAACTAAGCAAGTTGTTGTTCAGGTATGTTTTGATCTTAAATAGACTGCTGTCTCCTGGTACTATTCCTTCGGGTAAAATCCAAGAGTAGGTATTTTCTCCATTCACCATTGCGTATATTGGCTTACCTACGGGCGAGTTTATTTGAGTGTCTACGAAATTAGTATCCACAAAAATACCGTTGGGTAAACTAAGAGTAAATCGGTCGGAAGTTCTTGTGGTATCTGGACCTAGATTTATGAATTTCGCAAAAGTGCTGTCTTTGTAATTGCAAACATCCAAGGGTTCTATATGGAAATCTATAGCGGAGAAATATGGTTTTACTACGCCTTTTATATTAATTACATCACCTACGGTATAAGGTGCGTTTACCGCTTTCCCGCATTTTAAGAATCCTCCAGGTTTTAATAAAAATCCAGTAGCACTAGTGAAATCACAATCTGTAGATAGTTTGAATCGTAAGTTCATAAAGTGACCTGTGCTGCTATTTACTCCACGTAGGCCACTGTTTCTAAAAAGCGTATCGTGGTTTGCGAAAGTCCATCGATAGGTATTGGGACCAGAATTAGTAAATGTATCTACTCGTATAGAATCACTTCTGCCATCTACAAATAGCCATGCACTGTCTCGTAACACCATGCCAGGTCTTAATATGATGTCTAAGTAAGATCCATAAACGTCAGGCGTTCCCGTGTTTCTTATTTGTATAGTTATCTCTTGCTCATCGCATAGGTCTATAGCATCTATACTGCCCAGTATGTTAGCTTCTAGTCTAGAGTTTATGGGTTCGTAGTATAGTTGTCTTACTATTCTATTGCACGTAGATACAGATATAGAATCTGGATATCCTCCACAATCTGAGCTGGTCATTAGTGCTATGCTGTCCTTGTCACAGGAAATGTATTTAGCATAAATAAGGACATCTTTATACCCAGAGGAGGCCAAGTTGCCTAGCTCGAAAATATCATTAGTCTTGGTAAAATAATTGCCTGTAAGTTTATCTTGTACAGCCACTATTCTAGAGTTAGGTTTATCGTAAGCTCCAAGCCAAATATTATTAGCCGCAGAGCCACTTCTTGTGTTGCTTATTCTTGCTTCCCACACTACCGTATCTTTTTCTGGATATACGTAGTCATTCGTTATGGTGATGCCCACAGAGGGCTTAATATACCGAATGGCATCACTATTGGTAGTAGAAAAAATAGTATCTAAATCACTAGCCCAGTTTCCAAGTTTCTCGAATACAAAACCATACATTACTTGAGAAATGCCATCTATTGCCTTGCAGTTAGGTTTTTGTAAAACGCTAAAAGTGCCGGTAAAGCCGTCATCACTTATTTTCAATACTCCGCCCAGGTCTTCGTATAGGCTATCTACTCTGTACTTGTACTCCCTATTGCTTGTGGAGTAAGGTAATATGCTGCTAATATATTGAGAGGCATTAGCTCCTGTTCCTTTAGTTCTATACTGTCTTAAGCTTGCACTTAATATATCGAATCCAGGTTCTTTTAATACTATTATCTCTTTTAACTTAGCCCACTTTCTGTATTCGTACGGAAAGATGTTTCCCCCAGCATAGTTAGAGCAACACCTGCCTATACTTAGATAGAAATTTTGTGAAGTTTGCACATTGCTGCAGCCATCTATCGTTAGTACGTTTGGTCCATAATTTGCAAAATAGTAACCCATCAAACTAAGGTTAGCAGAGAAACTATCACATGAGTATTTTTGAGATGTAGATGGGCTTGCCACTGTGCTAGTGTATACCTCATTGTCTATTCTCAGGGTTACATTGTTATTCCCTATATTTTTATCTACTATATATTTCACATCTAGCACTAGACTATCTTGGCTGCTATATTTATAGTAGTAGTAGATGGAGCATCCAGAACTCACTAAGCTATTTATGCCGAAATTAAAGGAGAAGGTTTTTGCATTGCCAGATGCTGTAAAGGTGTACTGTACGTCAGGACAAGTAACTACCAAATTGCCACTTCTATAAACAGAGAGTTGTGCAGATGCTACAGATAGATATCTTCCATAGTTTAGTTTAGATATGGCTTTACCATGCTCCCAAGTAGTTGTGCTTCCAGCATTGTTCACTTTAGCCCTAAAAGTGGTAAGTAAAGTATCTCCGTACATTATTCTATGCCTTTTGATACTAGAAAAATTTAGTGATCCCGAAGTATCTGCAATTCCATCATTATTATTATCGGGCAGGCCGTATGTTATCCTTTTAGCATCATAACTGCTAAATCCGAGCCCCGTGTTACAACCAGATGAGCAATGGATTCGAATATCGTCTGAGTCGCAGTAAACAGGGATATTACATCCTGAGTTGCATGTGGTATCTGGGTTATAGCTCATATTCATTTTATATGTGCTAGTGCTATTGCTGGTGGCAGAATTGCAAGATGCCTCTAAGTTGATGAGTAATTCGGATCGAGGTAAGGTGACACTCGGTGGGCCATAGAAAAATGCTCTTACGGTGTCTCCACTTTGGGTAAATCTGCTAGGCGACCAGCTGCTGCCATTGTGATGTGCAAATTTTAGGTCGGCACTAGTCATTGTATGACTAAGTGTAGCAGGCAGTATCAATTCTATTACTAGCCTAGTTCTGACGCTTGGGCTAAATAGGTATCCGTTGCTAAAACTATATTCCCATTGTTTGGTCTCGCCTTCAGATATATCGGTAGGAATAAACTTACTTATTATCATACTCTGAAAGGAGCCGTAAGATCCAATTTGGTCTCCTGAGTGTACCACATTGCCGCATTGGTCTTGAAACGATGTTTTGAATCGCCATCGCTGGTTATATAGAGTAGAATTAGAATTACATACCGTAGGACAACATGACTTAGTTTTCCATCGAATCGTTATAGAGTCGTTTGGTGCCATGTTGGGTAGCGTTAGGTAAGCTTCTCCCTTTGGGTTACTCCCTAAACATGCAAATATCCCTGTATTATTAGTCGCAGTGGTTTTGTAGGGTGAAGCACTTAGCCACGTACTGCTTCCCGAAATCTTATAAGTGAATGTATTGGTGAGTATTTGAGATATAGTGTAGGCATAGTATCCAGAACCCGCGTTTTGAAAAACATGAAAGTCCATAGATCTCGCAGTATCATTGCCGCTATTGAAAATTACTACTTCCTGATCGTGCTCGTATTGGTCTGATAAGCAAGATGATGTAGAAGAGGTACGAGAGAAGACTAGCTGAGCTACTTTAGAATTGATAGTGGTATTGGCTGCAGATCTCCTGCTCACGCAAATGGTGCCATTGCACCCCCATTCTAGTATGTATTTTGCAGATAGATTAGTACAAGCCACCACGCGTACACTGTCTGTAAATACAAAGCTCTCTCCAAAATCTAAAAAGATATCTGAGTTGCCTATTGTTTTAAAATCTGTACTATCTAGCAGAGAGGTGGTTTTGTTACCGGACGTGGTAATAGTTCCTCCGTTAGTAGCTATAAGTCGCTGCCCGTTGAGGTATTCCCTTATTAGACTGAAAGTACCTAGTTTTCCTGCTCCACTATTTTTTACGGTAATCTTTCGTTCAAATATATCACCTAAATCTGCTGTTTTTAGCTGATTAGTAATGCCTTGTATTTGCAAGGAAGGTTGTTTGATATTGAATGCAGAGGAATTCTGACTTACAGAGCCTCCAGAGAATAACGTAGTAGTCTTAGCTAGTGCCAAGCCTCCATTATTCAGAAATGCACTCAAGCTACAACTTGTATTTAGCTTTATCTTAAAAGTCGCCGATTGGGTTATACCTAAATTAGGAATACTGAAAACGGGTTCTGATAAATTGCTGATATTTTTTTCTGTGACATTGGTACTGCTCAGTGAGCCAGATATGTAGGTGATACCAGTGGGTAGCTCTACCTTGGTCTCTATACCACTAACCGTAGATGCGGAAATATTGCGTACTTCTATGGTTAAAAAATCCGAATTAGTACATAGGTGAATTTCCGTAGGGTTAGTTATGGTTACGTTGACTTTACTTTGTCCAAGACTAAAAATGGACCAAAGGCAAGCCACGATGATATATGATATTCTCCCTTTCAAATTAGCGTTAGGTTACAATTGACCTTTATAAATATAGTA
>Ga0209713_10000952_pt1 | contig 16874 bp, 5 predicted proteins | sample ArcOceMetagenome_3_FD_187444 | JGI IMG/M metagenome (GOLD analysis project Ga0209713, IMG submission 187444) | Marine eukaryotic phytoplankton communities from Arctic Ocean - Arctic Ocean- Svalbard ARC20M Metagenome (SPAdes) (version 2) | ecosystem: Environmental > Aquatic > Marine > Oceanic... | reverse complement strand
TCACAACCACTGCAAGTTGAATTGTCTCCTCCACAGATCATGCAGTGGTCAAGTATCAAGGGACTCAAAGCCACTCCGTCACACCCTGAGGACACTTCAAGCACTGAGAAAAAGGACATGTGAGATGTGCCGGCCCGGATGGATGTCGCGGTTGCTGAGATGGGCGAAATATATGTTCGAGTCCATTCCCACGAGTCCACATCAAAGCGCATAACCATTGGAACATATCCCCTTCCTGTTTTGGGGTCCACGTAGTCTGAAATATTTTGCGCGATGGATAACTCAAGTTGCACGGCGTTCGACAGAGGCAAGTCGAGGGACAATGCGGATTCAGTGCCCGCCATTCTCACTTCAACGCCCACAACCGCCCCCGTTGACCCTGGCACGGGATTGGCCGCAGGATCCCATACAACTAGCATCACGTCTAGAGCTGAGATAGTTGTATCTGTGCTTGGAACAGCCTTGAGATTCAATAACAAGTCCCGTGGTAACGTTGCTCTGATCCCCGGCATCGAAAAATGCAAGAATGTCTCGGATATGCTTGCAGCTGCAACCCTGGATGTCGTGACGGCAAAAGCGTCATTGACAAGACTTCGAGGCTGTTCTGCGCTGGAGGAAGATAGTCCAAAGCCACTGAATGCAGATCTCACACTTAGCGCCGATAATGCAGAGATTTCACGCATAACTGCCTTGGTCAAATACCGTTGGGTTTGTTCGGCTTGTGTGATAGCACGCAAAGACGTTTTGTCTAGGAGGGAAGATAAGCTTTTGCGACGGCTTGCCATTGTTTCTTGCTGAAATTTTACCACTTGCAGCAATCGTGATGATGCGAATCCGAGGATATGGCCTATATCCTCAGCGTCTGCATCCATGTTCATGGCACTGCTTCGTATCTTCCTTGCCAGGTCGAACGCCTTTGTAGCAGAGGCAATGCTGACGTCGTTTGGCCTATCTAAAATGAGCCTGAGCAGCGAGGCCTCCAAGAGAACATTCGGGGCAGACGCTATAGCCTTGGTAGAAAAGTCATCGAGGTCAGAAAGAAGCTGGTGGCGCAGATCTGGTCTAATTGGGTTTGAGGCTGCGCACGAGAAGTTACCATTTTCCGAGCCCTTGGTCGCACATGTGTCCACAATTGCATTCAAAGTGCCTGAAACCAGACTGATCATCTGCGGTAACTCAAAGTGGTCTTCATGTGCACGGACATTTTGCACATGAGGCAGCATGTGATCATTTTGCAGCTCCACAAAATCCACACTCGAGGGTAGCCTCACATTCACACTACTCGCAAGAACAGCCTCGGATCCCCATGCATCAATAACTTGCGCTTCGATCTGCAGATTGTTGTCCTTCGTATTACCAGGGGGCAAATGGGCCACAAATTCGTTCCTTGTCCCGAGCGACATCGGTATTTGATTGCTCGGTTCTCCCTCGCTGTGCACTAAAAAGCGATACGTGAAAGGGAGACTTTCGCTGTCACTAGTCCAGCCCCGAGTGCTCACGGTGAATTCATCTATCATGGCGAATCCACTTCCCGGTCTAATGTGAAATACGCCTCCAGTCGGCGGCACATTCACATATACGTCAAGCTCAGCAAAGCCTGTCATCCCCTCTGAGCTTATAGTCGCTCGAAACGACACGCGTTGACCTGGCAATACCGAGCCAGCTTTAAGAATGAGGGTTTGCGCATAGATAGAGGTGAGCACGCTTGGTGCGTCCAAGAAATAGCTTCCCACTTCTGAGATTGCACTCCATTGAACAGAATGGCTATTTGGGAGTCGGGACGTCGTGGGATCATTACCATAGGCCGCATGAAGCACAATCTTTTGCCGATTACCAATACGTTTTGTAAAAGCTGGTTCCTTGCAAAGATCACTATCTCCCAATTTTGATGGGTCGCATCGAGCTACGGTGATCGGCACCGGCAACACGATGCTCTTCCTAACTGAAAACGTGACCGTTGCTTGCTCACTTGCAGATTGCTCATTAGCAGATTTGAAGCTCGGATTATCTCGGATCTCAGGCGCAAGGGCTTGCAGATTTCTCGTCACGCGGACGCCAATTCTATACACGAACGGGCCAAATTCTTGTGCTGAGTTTTCAAATCCAGATTGCAGAGCCGAATTCGACATTTGTGCCTCACCAGAAAAGTCAGGTTCTATCGCAAGGGTACCACTCGGACAATCTTCGAAATTTTCATCAGGGCAGTTCAGGAAACTGGCACTTTCATCAATTTTACATTCTGCGGAGACCGGCCTGTGTCGCCGACAGGTCCACGAGTACAGGAACTTATCTGACGATGCACCTGACGTTTCGAATTCAGGATCGAAAGATTCAGAGGCCTTTAGCTTCAAAGAGAGCATGCTTCTTGACACAAAGCTCCCAGCACCCTTCAGGACTGGCACAACAGGCCGAACAAGGGTATTGATGCATACTCCCGCACTCGTCGAAACGTCTATCAATGGCTGGTGCGCTGTGACCACGGCTCGAAATGTTTGCCCTGCAGGAAGAGATCGAGATGGAATATGAAGGTTTCGGGATGTGTTCCAGGACCCTAGCCCAACGAAACTGACTGACCCTGTGCAATCTTGACCCGACATGCAAATCTCTTCTGGTTGGCTGCTTGCAACGGAACGAATGCACCTCATGATTTTCCAAGAATACTGAAGGTACTCAACCTGGCTCTTGGGCGCACAAGTTGCTGGCTCACCAAATGAGAGAAGATCAAGTGTGTGGTGTGAATACAGGTGCTGTGGATTGGTCCCAGAAATATAGATCGAGGGCTGGATTCTTTCAACCCCCAAAGGCCCGTCAGTGCCTCCCATTTTTTCGAAACTCATTCTAGCTTCATCGACTTTGCCAAGCCAATTCACAAGAGTCAAGACAACAACATAATCGCCCATTGCCGTTCCACCTTCGATGAGGGTGGGAATGTTGAGTAAACTAGGAGGATACACAGCAACATCAAAGAGAGAATAATCGGTGATCTTCTTCAGGGTATAATCCACCACCACGAGATCCTGATTCCTGACACAAATCGGGCACGTGTCAGACAATGGGATGTTAAAGGGATTGACTGGCACGTCGTTGGATGTGATATTTGCTGCTGGAACGGAGTGTTCGCAATTGGTGCCAAGCGGTCCTCCCGTCTGGCAGAGTATCATCCTTGAGGAAGTCAAAGTCATGCAAACGCCATCGGCAATGTCCTGCAGGCTGCTTTCTCTTCTGCACTCTGCTTTGTTTTGAACGAATTGAGTGTTCCGCAGCATCAATGTGAAGACGGTGTCGCTTGTGGACGACATTCCTTGTCCCTGTCTGATTCCTAGCACTAAAGTTCCTGAATCTGGATTCCAAATTCCAATTCCGCCCTCGAATAGAGGGTGCGTTTCAGTAGAAGGAAGCTCCTTAAAAACGGGAAGACACGATGTAGAGTCAGTGGATTGGCAGGCTGCGCATGCAGAAGAACATCCCATTCCGGGTATGAGGTCTTTAACACCTGTACACTCATAGCAATTCTTGGTCCTAGTGCTGCGTAGGCCTGAAATTGTGAGAGTGCTTCCGCCGAAAATGGGTGCATTGGGTCTTACTGTGAATGTGACTGCATTGATTTGATTTTGTACTCGTGTCGATTCACGTGCTGCCTTTACCATCCACGACACTTTCGCAGTTCCATCCAATGACGGGCCTGATAGTCGTTCAGGTTCATCTGCGCCGAGAAATAGCTCCTTCAGCAGCGGACCACCTTCTGCTTTTATTCTTGTCTCTGATGATGTCTCGGATCCTTGATTTTGCAACTGAAACGAAAATACCATTTGCGAGAATGCTTGATATTCTGCAGTAACGTTCAAAATCAGTTCTCTCGTAGATGAAACCCATTCTGCTTTTGCTCCAAACATATCCTTGCTAGGACCGTCGATCTGCAACTCTCCTGAAGGAGTACTTGAGCTTAGTCCAATCAATGTCACCCGAGCTCCAATCAGAAACCTGACATTCGCCCGCAATGAGCAGACGACAGTGTTCACAGCAAACCTGACTTGGTGATTGACGTTGATTCTACGCTCATAAAAAGAAGGAATCTCGTATGGTGAAAGGATGTTTTGAGATGGAATCTCCATAAAAATCTCGTCGACAGGCACAAACAGATTTGAATACTCTCGCCGCAGCGTTGCAGAAACCTGAGGCCTTACTAGTGGCGCATCTTGACGCCTATTGGTATCGCGGTTCTTGAGGGTAAAAGTAAACTGAATACTCTGCAGAGCTGCAACAGTGAACCCAGATTGAACTACCACAACCAACTTTCCGACGTCTTGGGTCCACTCACCGACTGTCCCGAACACTGCAGCGTCAGAATGCTGCGCATGACCTATTTCTAGGGTGCCATCTTCCGTCAGTGTGTCTACGAGACCAGTGATGGTGATGGACGCTGGAGCAAAAAGATCTGCGTTGAGTTGCAGACTGACTTGGAGCTGATTCAGATTTCCAAACACCCTGTTGCTTTCCTGAATACTGCTCACGATAAAGGTTGCTGAAGGTAACTTGAGCGGGGACACAGTCGATTGTGTCATCTTCACAGAGTCCATAGAGATTCCATATCCTTCGACAGTCATATCCACATTGGACGCATTCAGGCATCTATCTGCCATTTTCTTGAGAGTGAAACGAAAAGTGATTGTCCTCTTTACCAGTCCAGACACCATATCCAGAGAACAAGGCTGAGCATCGGGTAATGAAGCGCAGCCACCTAAAAGCGTAGCTCCTGTCACAATCAACCGTCCCGTGTCCTTATGCCAATACGCAATGCCGGATCTTGCTATGTCAAAACGATCGACACCAGATACATTCACGTACTGAGACGGATCCTCAAACGCACTCAAGCCGTTAATTATTACGCGCGCACCTGGCGACCTGGGGGATAACACGGGACAGTTCGGTTCCAAAGAGATTTCAACTTCAGAAAACCCACCATTGATGGGGGTACTCTCCCGAAAGTCCGAAACAGAGAATGTGGGGGGCACAGCAGCACCCAAAATTTTGCCATCCAGCGGGATTTCAGCAAGCAGAATTTCGTCAGACCCAGTCCCTTGAGAGAAGGAGACCTTTGGTTGCACTGCAGGCACTGTGGACATTTCGTTTGTTAATACAAACGCTATGAGTAGCATCCTTCGTGACTGCAGGATTTTGCCTGGTGCCACGTGTAGAGTCATGGAACCGCCATCAGCGTCCCATACGCCAGTGATTGTCTTGCCTGTGGGATACACACCTGAATACTCAGCATCTCCGAAAAGATTTTCTGGCTGCCAAACTCGGAATTGAGAACTCAAGTCCATCTGATCTGCCAATGTGCAAGAATCGCAAGCTTCATTGCAGTCGCCGGACAATGAGCATCTCTCTATTTGCATCGCATCACAGCTGCAGTTGGCAAATAAGTGCATGAATTCATTGACGGCAGTCAGGCCTTCCGAGCTAACAGTGCCTGAGTTCATCAGTCCTGTCAGCGTCAAGCTAGCGCCCGGGAGGATGTCAAAGTTTGCTTTGAGAGCTATTGTGATGACGTTGGAAGCGCCAAAGACGACTGTTGATTCTCGAATGGAGGCGTGCCAAAAACGTGGACTATCTACCAAATTAAAAGCGTTGCAGACACCGTTGCCGTGCACAGGCTGCGAAGGCAATTCGAGATCGTCTGCAGCATCTGCTCCAGGGAAGGGGCAAGCGCCCGTTGAGGAGGTGCCACAAATGGCTATAATCGCATTCGTTTTCACTCGGAATTGTGTCAATGGCGTCGTGTAGTTATTTCTCAGGTCGAACTTCAAAACGAACAGAACCCCCTTGGAATGCATCCGATTGAGCGTTAGCATCAAAACACCTGATTCATGATCAAAGTTTGCAACACCGGCCGGTGAGTTATCACCACCATAATTGACCAACACCTGTGCATCAAACGTCTGCGTTTGAATCAATCCACTCAGGGTAATATTGCTTCCGGGGAGTAACTCAACACCTGGTGTTAAGGCAACAGAAATTGTGTTCATTTCTCCTGCAACAGGATTATCATCACAAATCGACGTATGAGTGAACGACGGATCTGACTCGGCTCCAAGTACTTCCCTTGAGTTGGGCACTTCGGCAAAGACAAAAGGACTTATATCGTCTGGAGAGCACGTGCACGATGCTAAGTTGCAACGCTCACATCCTACATGTGAAGCCTTCAAGGATGGCAGTCTTCCACGTACTGTCGTTTGGGAGTTTCGGAGCCTAAAAACGAGAGTTACAACAGAAAATGCTGGGATCTCGCAGCCCTCAACCACAATTAAGATCAGTTGTGAGATATCCTGTTGCCACGCTGCAACTCCGCGCTTGCTATTGCTGTGAAAGCACAGATGCATACCGTCCTCTGAATGCAATGGGATTTCAGCGAGGCCCGCTTCATTGTATAAACCAATTACAGAGATTTCGGTGGATGCTGGCATGTCCGTGTTGCCCGAAAAGCGCATCGTGATCCAATTATCGGCTCCTTTCACATTGTTTGATTCCACAAGCTGAAAAGTTTGAAACGATGGGACATCTGATCCGGTGAGAACATTTCCAGACAACTTTACAGCGTCATCAGCGAAAAAATCAGGCACAAAGGATGATCGGCTATAGACAATGTTTGCCTTCAGGGTCACGCCAGGACTAGGTACATCAGGATTTTTTAGTCGTAAAGAAAAAATTACTTCATTGTTTGCATTATTGATGACTGTGCCATTCCTGACAGTGAAAACCATGTGCCCGTCCTCGAGAATGTTCAATGATTTTGAGGTGCCGGCAGGACAAGTCTCACACATCAAAGCTACAGCATCACGTCCGAGTGCGCACATTCGTGTTTTGCTGGAGAAAGGTTCAAATCCCCATATATGAATTTCAGAGCCTGCACCTATTGCTTCGCTTATTTTCAAAACTATGGTAATAGTATTCATCACATTGGCAGCAGCAGAACTTTCGAAGACTACTCCAGAAACGATTTGGACGGAAGCATCTTTAAATTCCAGACTTCCACCTCCGGCCTCACACAAACGTTCGCAAATAGTCTGGGATCGTTCCCACGGAATGTTCACTGAAAATTTTTCCACGCAGTGTCTGTCAAGACAGATGCAGTTATCACACCGGGCGCTAAAACCGACGTCCCGTCTTATCGATGCATCGAGAGGATTCCTTATCCGAATCTGCAGGACTGTATCGTATGCATCATCCAAAAACTTTCCCTCCCTGACAACCAGAAAGACTTGTCCGTCTTTGGCCTGAGCAGCTGGTATGCCGCCAAGTCCAGGTGAGATGGAAAATACATCATTGCCAGGCCCTAATAATGGAATCGTTTTGCACATGCCGTCTGACGCTACGCATTGCTCAGACACGATCGACACCTGATACGTTTTGCAACTCTGATAGAAACCAGAGTCAGTTGGAATTCCAGTTAATGTAATGTTAGTGCCTGGGGGAAGTTTTGCTATTGGGCGCAATGTTATGGTAATCACATTCAAGTCACCCAGAAGAAAACTGGAGAAGTGAATTCTGCGCTGTTGGAATTTCAAAACCCCGCTGTTGGATTCGAGAAGACCACTCTTCACTTCTGACATCGATAAGTCGACGCTCCACTCGACCGAATCGAACAATCGGCCCGCAAACCCCGATGACAGGCCAGCATCTGCTTGGATCTTGTCGCACGCACCCAATACTTCTAGACCAGATATATGCGCTGAAGGAGACGGTAATACTGAGGGAAGGAGAGGGTAGTACTTGGGTATTGGCTGTCCACCTACGATTCGGCCTTCAACCGTGCTTGCTGGGAGTGAAACGATTGTAACGCCACCCACAACGAGTGTCGATGTCACCTGTGAATTATCGTTCAACAACACTCTAGTTTTATCGGAGACTGTAGGGTTCTTGCCGAGCGATACTTGTAGATTGCGCTTGCTCGTCCAGATGCAAGTGGGCTCGTCACCAAGAGTTTGCAAAAATGCTTCGTGGAGCTCGGCTCTGCAGTCAATGGAGAGGGTAGGCACAGGCTCGAAGTAAGAGGCACCCGACTTGATGAAAACGCCTGGGCGTAAAGGCGATGTGATACCGAAAGCAGCCCATTCTTTCGCCGTGAACATCGTCTTCCTCGTCAACGACATTCTCAGTGCGTCATTGGATATTTCTTGACCACCCGGTGGTCTTAGACCGTCTAACATTTTCCACTCTAAGCCAGACATGCTGGTACTGCCAAAGCCGTTCATGCTTGTATCTCGATCAAACATGATGTTCAACTGGGCCATTGGTGGCGTGAATATCACATACGAAATGGATGGACTCGTGGGCAGTACGACGAATTGAGGTGTGATGTAGCTCCACTCAAATTTGAGCATGGCCTTCTCGAAGCCCACGTTCGTATAGAATTTCAGCTGATATCCCTCCCCCATTCCCGAGATTCGCAAATCTGTAAAAGAGGCAGATCCGGCCACGGAATCAACTGCTGTGCCACTGAGATCAACGCCACAAAAGGATTGTGCGCAATCTTGTTGTCCATTGAGAGACTTGCTCGACAGAACAGCTCCACAGTCATTATCGGCAAATGGCCTGCAAATACCATTGGGTCCTCTGTATAATTTCACACACACCTTGGATGGGCAGTCGAATCCAAACATTGGGTCCACATTCATAGGACTGTAGCCACAAAATCTGTCAAAGCAAGTCTCGCACGTGGGCTGCACGTTGCCATACCCGTCCACACAGACAATTTTGCCTGCATCGAGTTGGGGAGAATTCTCGGAAAACGCACGCGGTATTGACATATTGCAGATACCCTTAGCCATGCCAGCAATCACGTCAAACTGAGGTGAACTCGCAGTCAAGTCACCCCGAGAAGACGTCATGGTGAACTCGAGTCTGTAATTTTTCATCACTTGCCTCACCACAAGATCTGTGAACATTCCTTGACCACTTGCCGTGTCTACAAGCACCCGTGTTGTGCCCATCAAGTTGTGCGGATAAATTGAGCAGATTGTCCCTACCTCTTGTCCTGGAGGCAATACTTGCGGAAGTGGTGGCGCGATCGGGTTTTGACCGCCCTGCGTCTTGAGACGGACAGATATTGTCCGACCCTGTAAAGAGTCAACCACCACAGGATTTCCAAAATCATCGAATGCCAGAACGCGAGGCTGAATCAGGAAGGGGCGGTCTGCTCGATTTGTTTTGGGCAGACTGTATTCGGACATGATCTGCGGGTATGATGGTGCTGTATTCTGGACGTCAAAAGTATCGCTGACACGTGAAAGACTTGTACCGTTGACATAAAAGCGCACATAATAGCCTGATCCCGCTTTGTCAATACGCAGGTCCGTGAATTCTACTGCCCCAGAGCTGGCATCTTGCTCCATGGATGAACATGCGGCAGGTGTAGATGGGTTGAAACATACTTGGGGTCGCTCTCCTTCACATTGGAGGCACCTCACCTCGACCATCATGCCATCGTCACGTTGTGCGGGTAATCTTACATTGTTGTCTCTAATCAATCTGGACCCGGGTGGCCCGCCCAGTAACTCGACCGCAACAGCAACTTTGTTGCTAGCTTCCATGTCTTTTCTATCCATCCGATTGTTGTATTCATCGACCAAATAAATAAATGGGCTACCAAATGCTCGGCCTGCAACTGCTTCTCTTGGTTGCTTAAACACTAGCAGGTTGTGTGCAGGCGGTAATCTGGGAAGAATGTCAAATTCGCCCGAGTCCGTGCTCACTTGCCCAAAATAAAAGTTCAATTTAAATCGACCCACGACGTCTTGTGCGACATTTGCTTTCGTGATGTATAGGTCTGTGAATGTTGCAATCCCCAATTTTGCCTTTACTACGAATGTCCCTTGCAATTGTGCCAATCCAGCGTTCGGATCATGTGCTTGATTTCTGGCTGGATTTACCAAAATTCGTGCCGTGACTTCGGCAGACGATCCCACTTTGGTGCCTTGGCCACTCAAAATTTCAATGACGGGTTGAAATTCAAAGGGCTCTCCTGCACGCGTTCGAGTGTCTGTGAGATCCCTTCCAGGCTGAAGCGCCATTAATTCTGCGGCTGGTTGAACTGTGAACGAATCTGATATTACTGGCGCCACATCCTGATTCCGCCCCACGAATACAAATTTCAGCGTATACCCTTCGCCAAACTGATCCACTGACAAGTCTGTGAATAATGCTTTTCCGCCTTCTATCCGAATGTTTTTATTGCCATTTAATGTGCCAGCACCAGCATTGGATTCAATGACGGCCCCAACATTTGCAGATACATCTGCCAACGCCAAACGAGGTGTGCAACCTTCGGCCTGAATTTCAACACCATTGACAAAAGTTTCCCTGGCCAAGACATTGGTGGGCGGAAAGGTTATCCACAGCAATTTGACTCGCTCCTGAATACGAATTTTTTCGAGTAGGCACGTGTCGGAGCTTGCGCAGTTTTGGGCAAGAACCTGGGACCTCAGCTGCAGCGTGTAATTCAAAGATGAGCACGCAACAGCAGGCTCAGCCTCAACTGCAAGGTCTGTGAAGGCAGCAAGACCGTACACAAAGTGGACAGTTGTTTGTCCCTGGAGGATTCCGCCATTTCCCTCCGTCAGCTTTGCAACCAGAGTAGTTTTACAACCTGAACTGCTCGCGGTGCAGAGACTCGTTAGTTGCCCCTCACAATCTGTATAACAATCACTGACCACCCGGTTGCCTACAGCGTCCAGCAGCTCGTACGTTGGTTGATCTTTCAATAGCTCAAGATCCGCTCCTCGGAGAACCTTATTACCCTGGTCGAACCTTTTTATCCTTCTCGGCACGGCACTGACAATCCGAAACGGATCCGACGTGACATTTAACTCTCGATCTTGGTTGGGGTTGGGATCACTGACATAAAACGCAATTACAAAAACACCAGTATTCCGCACTTTAAGCTGAGTGAAATGAGCCAACCCATCATCCGCTTGGGCTTCGGTTTGTCCACCTTCGCTTGTCGGGATAAGATCTGTTGAGTTTTCTCCACGCATGCCATTGCTGTGCGAGTATAATCGCGCGCTTGCAACTGCTGTTGGGACTCCATCACACCAGTCGTCGCCACTGCGACATGTCGAGATACGATTTTGGTACCTGTCCAACATTTCAACTTTTGCTGTCACGTCATAGCCTGCTAGATGGATTCCATCCGGACAGCGCTTGCAGCCCCCCGAAACTAAGTCACTTAAGCCCCCACCTCCGTTGAGACTTCGTGTCTGCACCAACGCAATATGGTCCAGAGCTCCGGGGCGAATCTCGAAGACATCCGAGACGGCGTATATGTTCTGGTATCCAGTTTCAATAGAAAACCATTGAAATACTACTTTCAAGTGGTCAGACGCAATACTGACCCCCAAATCGGTGAAGTCAGCGAAGCCATCAGAGTCGAACTTTGCCGTCACTTCGCCGAAAAAGGACTTCTCCGCCAGTGTGCGACTTTCTGCAAATGTGCTTTTAATCATGCACATTGTCATATTTGCACAACTACAGAGATATCCAGGGCCATCCAACCACTCGTTATCATAGCAAAGCTGTGCAATCAGGCGACCCTCAGTTGTCTTTACTCCAGAGTTGCCTTGATCATCTGTGATTTGAACTCGCGGCTGCGGTTCAAACGGCTGTGCCTCTTTTGCTATTTCGAAGACAGTTGGCTGCCATTGTACCTGAATGTCCTCTGCTGGTCCCGGCTCAATGGTGTACGTTACGAGGGGTGTGGGTTCCTCCATGGGCAGTTCATATGTGACGTACTCCGTCTTCTCTATGTCAAATTCTAGTGTCGTAAATTTGAGTCGGTACGTGCCCACCTTGTTGATGCTTAGCCTTAAAAAGACCGCCTTTCCGAATCGCGGAAAGACACAGAATGCACATGCCGGATTCGAACAATCGCAACATGCGCCCGGAATGGTGTTACAAAATTGTTGCCTGCAACAGGAATAGTCTCGCGTGATTTCACTGTCCAGAAGTATTGAACTGCCTGATGCTTCGACAACATCTAGTTCCACAAAGACGGGCAGTCTAGATGCTGCAACAAGCTCGCCCGATTCATCATAATGTCCAACTTCTATATTCTTCCGATTGTAACAGTTGCGTGCTTCCTTGCACTCTGCTGGTTGGCGCTTGTAAGTATTTTCTTTGCTTGAATCGCAAAAGTCCTCTGGGAACCTGCCAACATAACAGCTTGCAAGTCAGGATCACTCAAAGCCTTGCAATACTGGAAAGATGCAAACCAGGCATCCAGAGGGGTTTCCTGCCGAATGCCAGCTTCGTGCACTTCCAGAAGTGCACGAAAGTCCCGAAGCTAAGCCGCACTTGAAACGATTTCAAGGATCCTACAGATTGGCAACGTACCCGAAAGCTTCCTGCAGGACAAGGGACTGTTCCGACGCGCGGTCCGCACAGAAGGACGGAATTTGCCTCGTGTAGTTGAAACACAGTTCCGTGATAAGACAAGACATAATGTACTGCTCACCCAGACAAAAACGTTTTTGCACCAGGTTGCGAAGTCAGAACTTGATGGGAATAGAGGGATAAAAACGTGAAGGGGCAGGACGAAGAGGCCACTGACCTGTCCTGCAACATTTGGATGTGAATGAGGGTTCGTGCCCGGTCTGGGAAGCACGTATGCAAGATGATGGAGGGCGGGGGTGATTTCGAACGGTGGCGAACCGCTCACGATAGTGAGCTTCGTGCCTCCAGAATTTACGCAGCTTTCGCATTGGAAGATGAGCTTAACACTGCTTGCGGGCTGCATGAAAGCGAGGTCTGTGAAGAGTGCAAACCCCAGGCTTGAATTGAAAATCGCACTTGTAGTGCCCGTGAGGGGCTGGTCTGTCAACGTCCTGTTCGGCCTGACGCTAATTTGATGGCTCTGTTTTGAGGCCAGGAGCTGTCCATTGACATCTAAAATCCGCACCTGCGCAACAGTCGAAACCAGAGCGCACGTCGTCATGACGACAAAGAACAGAGATCGGCCAAGTAGCAAGCCGAAACTGCGCCCACCAGGTCGCGGGGAGGGGGCTTCGCTCTTTGGGGCCATCGTACCTGCGGCTGGGTGTGAAAAACCTGTCGCGCAGGGGCGACTCGAGGCTCCCACTGCACTAGGAGCCCAGCTGGCTCCATTTCATCGGTAGCAGCAACGGCAGCCGTCACGCAAAAATAGAGCAGAGCCAGCGGTAGCGTTGCGGCGCGCGGTCGAACTCTCCTCGGTGAGCGCTGGCAGCAGCGGTCCCATCTCGGCAGCGCGGCGCGTCTGCTGCTTCGTATGCGTCTTGCGGGTCCTTCCCCGCACAGCCTGCCCGTGCACGGGCTCACTCCTCGCCCGCATTGCAGCTGGTGCGCGCGCGGGCATCCAGCCAGGACCGCTGCAGCCCGCGCCGACACCGTGCACTCGCCGCGCACCGCGGCTCGGGCAGCCCCACGGCGGGCGCCGGGGCAGCACGCGCCCGGATGCTGCGAACCGCGCCCGGCAGGGCCGGCGCAGGCCTCGTCGATCAGCCCACACCTCCGCTCCCGCGTCCCCGGCATCCCCACCGCCTCCTCTCGCGGGCGCGGCTGCCCGTGCAAGCCCACACCGGCGGCGGCGCACTCACAACTCTTCGAAACCGCGGTGAATGCCTAGTTCGTGGAGGTGGTGTTCCTTGCGTGATGCCGGTGTCCCTTGGGCGTAGTCATCAATGGGACCGCGCAAACTCTCTCAGCCGGAGGGGATCTATCCGACGAGTGACACTCGTCGAGAGTGTGTCAGTGGGTGTGGCACATGCATGGTGCGTCAGCGCGCGTCGTGACGCTCGCCGCCGCGGGGCTGCTACACCTGGCGGCGCACGGCGCGTTGGGGCTTGTGGCGCCTGCGCCTGCGCGCGGCTTCGTCCGCCCGCGGGTCCACGCCCAGCGCGTGCGTGCGCGTGCGCGCGGCCGGCTGGGGCGCTGCGAGGGGACACGCCGGAAAGTCGCGGCGACGATGAACGCCGCTGCAACGACGGGGCTCGGGGCGGCGGCGGTGCTGGCAGCCGTGGGGAGCGGAGCGGTGGTGTGGCTGCTCAACGTCCTCCACTCTGACGTGGGCGTGGAAGCGCCGACGGCACGGCAGCTCGCAGAGGAGGACCACGAGCGGCACGCTCTGTTCAGGCACCTCCCTGCGCTCAGGGGCCGTCTGGCGTGGCGCGGGCTCGGCGTCTTTCCGACCCCCGTTCACCGGGCGACTTGTAGCGCCGCGCCCATCTCCAGCTCCTCCGGCGCAAGCGCCGACCCGCGCGCAGTTTCGTTCTTCGTCAAGCGCGAGGACCTGTCGTCGGCCGCCTACGGTGGCAACAAAGTGCGAACGCTTCAGCACCAGCTCGGTATCTAGTTACGCACACCCAGCACCGCGTGCGTTTTGTGCTCCTGGGCGACCAACTGACAGACCGGGAGCGTGCGGTTGCAGCCGTTATCGAAGCAAAGCTCGAGCGGGGGAGCTCAAAACACGGCATCTTGGTCTTGGGCTCTGGGGGGTCCAACCAAGTTGTGGCCACAGCAGTGCACACCATGAAGGCCAAGCTGCCCACGTCACCTTCACCTATATGGATCTCGGATCCGCCCGACCTCGACAACGCGCTCAACATGGCCAGCGCGCTGTCCTTCCCGCTCAAGACCTACGAAACGTGGGGTAATCCTCTCTCGCTGGTCAAGGCCTTGATCCTGAGCGTCGCCGTCGGCTCTCACTTTTTGCTTCCTCTCGGCGGCAACAACCCCAGTGGTGTCCTCGGGCAAGTGAGCGGGGCGCTGGAACTAGCGGAGCAGATACAAGAAGGCGAGCTGCCAGACTGTGATGGCATCTACGTCGCTGTTGGCAGTATGTGCACCCTGTGCACCCTGTGCACCCTGTGCACCCTGTGCACCCTGTGCACCCTGTGCACCCTGTGTGCCCGTTGGTGCGTGCGTGTGCGTACTGAACATGAGATACGTGCAGGTTCGTGCACAATCTCGGGCCTTATTGTGGGCGTGGCTCTAGCTCGCAAGGTGCGTGTGTGCAAGAGTGTGGGCGTGTGCCCGCGCGCACGTGTGATAGAGGACGGATGGTTGCTCACGGTAAACGCGTACGTGCTATGCATGCAGCACGCGCGAGCACACGCGAGTGATCTCGCACGTGCACGTGCGCGTGACACATGTGTGCAGGCACTCGCACATAGTAGTCGCCTCTCGCACCCTTTGTCATCTGTGTTGTCTTGCCCTTGTCTGTCCCCATCTATCACCCTCCTCTGTTTGCAGCTTGGGCTCCAGGCCTTTCGAAAAGAGGGATTTCGACTGCATTTGGTCCCGATTCACCATCTGTTTGCCCTCCTGAGCCGCACCTCCGGTGCCTGCCTGTGCGTGTGCTTGTGCAAGCTTACGTGGTCGCATGTGTTTGAGTGTGCATGTGTTTGCATGGTTGTGTTTGTATGTATGTTTGTGCGTGTGTTTGTGCGTGTGTTTGTGTGCATGTTTGTGTGCATGTTTGTGTTCATGTTTGTGTGTATGTTTGTGTGTGTGTTTGTGTGTGCACTTAGCATATGTGCACATGTGTTTGTGTGTCTGTGACTGTGAGTGTTTGAGAACGAAAGAGAGAGCGAGAGGGAGAGAGAGGGAGAGAGAGAGTGTGTGTGTGTGTGCCGTGCGCACGCGTATGAGCATAGTTGTGTTGTGATGATGCGGTGATTGCGCAACGCATCGACTGTGAATCTAGTTATGATGATGCGGTAGCAGGCCTAGTAGGCCTAGTAGGGGATAGCTTTCCCTAGTAGGCCTAGTAGGGGATTGCTCTCCGTTATTAAGCCTTGCATCATATGTACGATCTATAAGATGTACTATAATGCCGTTCATCCGTATGTCCGCGCGGGGGGGGCTTCCCCCTCCTCCTCTCCCTCTTTCCCTCCCTCCTGCTGTCTCTGTCGCTGTCTCTCGGGTATCAGGGCTGTACAAAGCTGGGTTCTCGCGCTACATTCCGTTAACTGTGCGCCACAGGTCTGTGTCTAGTGACCTAGGAGCGCGCGCAGACAAGCACGCACGTGCACACAAGCACGTGCGTGCCGCGCGTTGCAGGCCTTTGCATGTCGCGTGTCCTGCACCCTTCCCTCGCGTCTGTGCCGGTCAGCGCACATGTCTGTCTGCCCTGTGCTGTGACTTCTATCTCTATATACATACACATATATTTCGCTGTGGGGGGGGCTTTCTGTGAGGACGTTGCCTGGACTCATGCAAATGAAAATGAAAATGAAAATGAAAATGCGTCTCGCCTGTGGTATGCGCGCGTGTGTGTGCACATGTCTGTCTGTATGCTTGTGTGTGTGTGTGCACATGTCGGTCTGTCCTGTGCCGTGACTTCTATTACTCTCTGGTTTTCGTGCTTTGCATTCTGTCAGCATCCATGCAACTTGCAGGACACTCAGCGGGCTCGGCGGTCCGGACGTGCTTCGGGAAGCGCTAAGGTCTTGCGACTCTGCACATGTGTGTTCTAGGATTATAGTGTGACGGATTACAGTCTGTGGTTGGTCGTGAGAGTGGGAGCGAGGGAGCGTGGAGTAAGAGGGTAGGGTTTGCCCACTTGGCTGGTCATTTGGATTTCTGATCCCAAGAGTCCCACGCAAAGGGGGATCTCGCATAGAACAAAAAAAAAGAGAAAAGGACCTGTCATAGATAGAAAAAAATGACGTGTCACAAACGGAACGCAATTATACTACTCCACCCGATAGTACTGGCATAGCCCATCAGTACTGTCATAGGTCGCGGTTTGTGGTGCGTGCTGGGCATCCGCACATGCACCGAGGACATGTATCTCCGATGCGGTATCTCCTACTCGACACTGTATCTCCTACAGAGTGTAC
>Ga0209713_10000951_pt1 | contig 16891 bp, 19 predicted proteins | sample ArcOceMetagenome_3_FD_187444 | JGI IMG/M metagenome (GOLD analysis project Ga0209713, IMG submission 187444) | Marine eukaryotic phytoplankton communities from Arctic Ocean - Arctic Ocean- Svalbard ARC20M Metagenome (SPAdes) (version 2) | ecosystem: Environmental > Aquatic > Marine > Oceanic... | reverse complement strand
TTGACCAAATTGATGTATTTACGTTTGCGTTTGTCAACAGATTGCCTCCCAAATGTTCCAGCACGTTCATGAATCATGAGCTCAAATTAACCATAATAGGATAAACTTTTATATTCCATCCACGGGATCCGACAAAACGTCGGGTTTAACAGGGAGTGGTGTCGGCACATCGGCTTCTTGACTGTACGTTCTCAAAATCCCATTCGTCAATGCTACACATTCGTTACTATAATGTTCGCCATCGCATCCCCAAACCCCATAACCGCCATTTCCAATCTCCATAGTACACATAGTTCCTATAAATGTATCAATATTACCGAAACATTCCGATGGTAAGAGAGCTGATGGTTTGTCTTCAGTAGGCTGTTCTTGGTAACCATCTACAAGTAATTGTTTAATCGACACCAACCATTCGTCTCTAATTGTTTGTTTTTCGATGGACATTTTCTTGAGATCATCACTCGATAGAATCGAAATAAGCAAGTCCTTGTAGGATGGAGAAATTTCGTCAGATTTGATGACCCACTGATGCAAAGCGTCCCTATTTTTTTGAATGTTCAAAAGTAATCTATACGTCAAGTTTACGATCGCCATTTCACTAGATGAATCATTCAAGATGGACTCCAAACAGGTTGTTGGACTTCTAAATTTAGGATACTTCATGAGCACACATTTCCGGTAATCGGAAAGCAGATTTTCCATTTCTCCATAATTCACGTCTTCAAAAATCAGGTCGGTAGGGAAATAACGATCCATCTTCGTTTGATTATCAGGATTAGTGATCATCGTATTGACCACTTCCACAAATTGATGCATAAATGCCGAATACAAGTGTGAATTGTGTTTTTGGTTCATTTTCACGTTTCGATATGGAGCCGAATTAACCGATTTCGAACTCATGGCGTTAAGAGTCGAGTAAGAAGTTGAGTTTGGAGTTGAGTTTGGAGTTGAGTTTGGTGTTGAGTTTGGTGCCGGATTCGGGCACGTGCGGTTCGCTTTTCTCTTTAAATCGTCATAATGTTTCTTTACGAAATGTACCAGAAATAGAACACCAACGACGACAATAACGACACCTAAAACAATTGGAATAGCCATCGACGGAACGGTTGCGGTGTCAGACATTGAATATGTATACAATTAAAACAATAAAAAACTTTTCGTGCTACCCGATGAACCATGTTCGTCGACAACGGATGTGTAATTTGAACGGGTCTCTTCAATTTCATTTTGAAACATATATTCATGGAGTGTGAATGGTACGTTTGGTAATGTGTGTATTTGGAATGTCCCATACATATTACGGAACGTTATATTCAAAGCATCAGAATACACATTCTCCTCCGTCGTTGATAGTCGTTCTTTGATGTCAATCTCATGGGGATCCAGTGCGTGCAAGATGACAAGACTAGCACGCGTTCCTTGATGTCCCGCTTTCCAACCAATAAATATGTTATTTGTGGATGACGAAGAGTTTGCACCACATTCCGCACCGATATACACGTTATTGAATCCTTTTTCATTGGAAAATCCACAATTGTTACCGATAAACACGTTATTTGAGGAACTTATGCTATGTTTTCCAGTTTCCGTCCCAATAAAGACATTCATGTTCCCATGAGCGTTTTTTAAACCGGTTTGAATACCGATGAACACATTATCCGATCCATTGTAGTTATATTGACCTGCCTGGTAACCAATGATGCAATTTTGGTCGCCTGATTTGTTAAATTGTCCACTTTGATGTCCAACGAATGTGTTATTGCGACCATCTTCGTTTTGCTTTCCAGCCATGGAACCACAAAACACATTATGGGAACCGTTGGTGTTCTGATTACCGCTTTCGCTCCCCATGAACACATTTAAATTTCCAACACTATTGAACTCTCCACTCGACGGACCCATGAACACATTAGAGTGACCATCACGATTAAAAGTACCCGAACTCGACCCGACAAACACATTGTTTTCACCATTCGTATTGTTCATTCCCGAAAGTCTGCCAAGGAACACATTGTTTAACCCGTTCGCGTTCAACATACCACATTTATCACCGACGAACACGTTACCGTCTCCCGAACGATTTGCCGAACCGGCTTCGTGTCCGATAAACACATTATCGCTGCCGTTGTCGTTTTTATTTCCGGATTTGCAACCAATAAACACATTATTTTTATCATTAGAGCTCGAATGTTGCCCGGCCTGATAACCAATATAGGTGTTGTTTGATATATTATTGGAAGCTTGACAAACTTCATAACCGATACAAACACTAGTGGCGTTTTCATTTTCATTGAAAATTCCCGTTTGTCTGCCAATCCGGATCGACTTATCGTTCAAATGTATGTGTTGTAAAGAAGAAACACCAGAGTCTCCACCATCCAGTTGAAGGTTATTTAAATCCATCTTGATTTTTTTTATAGATTATATTATTATATTTAAAATATGGGAGGCGGTTCAAGTAAAACGACTTCTTTTCGAAGTGCGAACTCTCGCACCGATGAAATGCAAAAAGTTGTTCAAGATTATACGGACAACATTGAAAAAATGAAAAGTAAGCATAAAAACGCCACGTTAACTCATGTCGAAAAGAAACGTTTGCAAAAAAAAAGTATTCGGGTGCAAAAAGTACTTCAAAAGTATGTAGATTCGTTGAAAGTAGATAAGGAACAGGTATATAAATTATCTCAATCGCTTGAACAAGCGATCCCGCATTCCACGCACACGATGAATCGGTATCAATCCATCAAAGCCAATTTAAATGCCCATCCGTCAAAAAGTTCCAAAGTGAATAAATTGCGTACGAATGCAAATATGGCGTATAAACGTGGTAAGGGTGCAACGACGAACACGTATAAACGTGGCAAGGGTGCGGCAATGAACACATACACACGGGGTAAGGGTGCGGCGACGAACACGTACCAACGTGGCAAGGGTGCGGCGACGAACACATACAAACGTGGTAGGGTGGTCGCCGGTTCTAAACTGAGAAATATGACCGGGGAAACCAAACGGGTCAAAAAAGTCGAAGCCCGGCTACGAAACGAGATGGAAGCCGAAAAAAAACGAATGGAAACACAACGCAAACAACGAAACGTATTGGAACGAATCCGCATGCAAAAAGAACGACGGAAACGCATCCAAAAACGACCCATCAAAGTAACAATTCCTACTAGGGCCGCCCCGCGAGTAGGAAGAAGACGGTAAGTCGAACACTTTAAGATGTGATACACTTCTTGTATTCATAATGGAAAAAGTGAACGCATCCGTTTTAAAAGTCATTCATAGCTTACTTCAACATATATCAAATGAGGAAAAGGTTGATTTCGAAGTTTTAAAGAAACATTCAGACCGTTTTTTTGGACCCAATGCTGTTCAACTATGCAAGGGAATTGTCAAAGCCTCGGGTCTTCCGTGTTCAAATCAAGTGTGTACGAACGAATCGTACTGCAAAAAACATTTATTTACACATTTACAACCGAAACGAGAGGAACGAAAACAATGTACAGGACTCAATTGTAATGGAACCTTATGTGTCAAGGACGCGTTACCCAATTTGACGATATGTGGGATACATTTGGCGAAAGAAAAACGTAAAGGAAGGAAACAGAACGATACGCAATGTGTTTTTTACGAGGAAGACGACGAGGGGAACGTGTCGTTTTGTGGGAATCCAAACATTCATGAAAAATGGGTTTGTATTCGTCATGAACATTTGCATAGACAATATGTGAAAACATATCGGTCAAAGAATATTGGAAATTATATTGAAATGAAAACGTTTAAAGACGATTTCACTCCTCATTACATCATAGAAAAGCGATTGCAAACGACATGAGCGTGATGGGAGGGGTTATTCAACCCGATGGAGAAATAACGTTCGTTCAATATGAAACACCCAAAGATTTTTATCAACATACGCATTATACCATCTGTGGAGCAAGTATAGAGAACAACATTGTGCTTATTCAACAAGAAGAGGTGTATTATAAAATGACAAACACTCCAATGGTTGAAAATAAAGAATTTCGTCGATTGTACGAAATGGCAATCGTGAAAGATGAAATGGTGTACGGTCCTCTGTTTGTGATGCAAACGGATGAACATGGAGAACCGATCGATATCGATAAATCGTTGTTTAAATAAAATATAAACTTATGTTATTAAATGAGTAATAAAATGGTCGTTAAATCCGAGTCGAGATTGATCGTTAAGAATACGGGGGTCATCAAAGTTAAATAGAAAGGTTTGTTTGTTCCGTGATTGGACGACTACTGGACAATATCGGTTTTTGAGTGAACCCTTTGTGTTTAATTCTAAATAGCAAGTCGTCTAATAGTTCGAATAGCGAATACCGATCAAGGTCAGAATGCGCTTCGAGTACATGTAAGAGACATGATGTCATGGCTCCAGTAAATTGATGTCGTTGTGCAACATTGTACGCATCGGCCGATGTTTGATTGTCCATGCATCCGCTTAGCATAGTGACGGAAGAACCGAAATTGTGGGTGTGTTCGATTTGTGCACAAGTAACGTCTCCCGCTTTATACGAATACGAAAGATCGCACATCGACCCCGAATGACAGCAATCAAACACCAAAAAAAGCTTGGTAGATGGATTGAAGGTGGAAAACGCTTTTCTCATCATGTCATCCGTGATTAAACCGGACCGTTTGTAATCCGAGGGCACGATACATTCGTCCTTTCCGTCACGTTCATCCCCGGACCAGTCCCTGGTTTGACATCCATGTCCACTGAAATGAACCCAAGCATGTGTCAATGATTTGTTCCATGAATCGGACGCTAATGTAGTTATATGATTAATAATTCCATTAGCGGATGTATCTTTTCCATCGTTTGAATCATCCACAAATGTGTCAACTTGATATTCATGAACCTTTAAGAATGTTTCCATATTTAAGACATCATTGATGCACCCACGTAAACGTGCGGTTTTATCATCGGCGTAGTTACAACCAAATAACAGTGCCTGTTTCATTAATACTATACGTAAATAATTTTATATTAAAGATTTTAAGAAAACAATGGATTGACATATAATTGATAAATGGAGGTTGAACATCAACCGTTAAAAACTACGTGTGTTATATGTTTTTTCCAATCCAAAAAACATATACGATGTACACAATGCAACCATACGGTATGTCGTAAGTGTTTTCAAACGAATGTGTCGTATGGTGATTTCAATTGTATGTTTTGTGCACAACCAATCGATAGTTTGTGTTTGAAGAAAATATTAAATAAGCATGAACATAAGAAAATAACGAAAACGAAATTGTACGATGATATGAAATCTCACGTGTTTCAAAATAGGAGTAGTATTCTACATACTGCTGAGAAACGAAAACAACAACTACATGAAAAAACCCAACTGGTGTTGGAAAAACAAAAATTAAAAGAGGCGCTCCTTAACAACCAAGCTCGTATCACGGAGCTCGACAATCAAATCAATTATCCGAATCGGATTCAAACCACATCTACGCGTTCGTTAATTTATTGTTGTGACCCTCTTTGTTGTGAGGTGTTGTCTGTCGATTTGTTTTGTAACAGATGCGAATCCTATTCATGCGAATTGTGTTTGACGGTGTACACGGACAAAACGACCCATTCGTGTACAAATACCGCATCCATGCGTACGATACTATCCAGTTCCAAACCCTGTCCGAAATGTAAAACGTACATCACGAAAGGCGACGGATGCAATCAAATGTGGTGCACCGCTTGCAACACTGCATTTTCGTGGAACACGGGACTAATCATGAACGAGTCCAAAATATCATACGACAATCCGCATCGAAACGATTATCTTCGAAACACAGATAGAGGATATTTGTATCGAGGGATTTATTATCGGGACGAACGTCCAAGTTTGAGCTCAATTCGGCAAGTGCTAATAAAATATACAAAAAGTATGAAAATTCCAAAGGAGTATGTTAAATTGATAATTAATATGAAGCAAAACGCGGTGGAATTGCATAATGTCATGCATACACTGTCTGAAAATATCGCAACGTGTTCCAAAAACGACATCGATATGTATGTGTCCGTTTTGGAGATTCCTTCCGATGTCGAGATGGAACGAATCCAAACTCATTTGTACAAACAACACGATAAGAACATGAGAACAATGTATCTACGCAATATAGTGGAAGAATACATCACGAACGTGACGGATAAACTTGTGGTAATTAAACATGAATTGAACGAGGAATTGGATGAACGTATCTTTTATGAATATTTCACATATCTCGATAAATGTAATCAATCGTTTAATGAACAAATCGCAAAATATAAAACCATATTCGTTCGTGTTTGTCATTTACACGTTGATACCGGTGGGGATTGGCGTGTGAATCCTTTCTAATATTAAGATTAAACCAACTGGATACGCATCGTTGTGGTTTGGGTGGTGGAGTCGTATGCAATCACGTACACATAAACCGAATTGGAGAATGAAGATAGCGTACCCGTCGTGTTGCTTTGTGCAAAATAGAGGGTGGAGATGTCGGGAAGTGCACAAAGTACATTGGCAACCGAGGTAACGGACGGCATGGTTTCGTAAGCACATAGGCGTTTGATTTCCCCAATAGAAAGATTGTCGGTATCGCACGCGACACTCTTGACAACGCTGGATCGGTTGGTGATGATTGTGCCCATAACGATGTTAACCGATTTTGTGACGGAAAAATCTTGAATAAGCTCCGTTACAATAACGGTTTCAAACATTCCATGAGATTTCACTTGTTGAACCCCATTATCGATCGAATAAATATAAACAAAATAGGGGACGTTGGCTACGACGGGGACGCTAGTGTTCGTATTCAAATCGTAAGCTACATTACCGTAACCTAATAAATGTTTATGTGTCGCGTTCGGTACGGGCTGTGTCAGAACGCGATTGTCGTTTTCCGGATCAACAAGCGAAATGACGTGATGGGTCGATTTTTGTAGCTCCAACGAAATAAATGCCGAAACGGCACTCAAATCGGAAACAGTCGAACTGGTTATGATTGCATGCACGTTTGTAATGGACCGGTATTTGTTGAGAATATCGAACGCAATGCGAATGTATTGAGACATCGTTAGTATTACCAAATGTCAATATTTTTTTGGAAAATCATATAATCAAAAAAAAAAGTCACCATTAATGACAAACAAATGTTAGAAGATATGATAAACACAAGTTTTAAGGATACAATCCGACAAATCCTGTCTGATTTCAAATATGTGCACCCCAATACGAAAACATATCCGATTGATGATTTGAAAAAACACCCAAGTATATATTTATGGTTTGAAGATTGGTTAAAGCATGAAAGTGAGCTGGTTCGGATAAGTTTGATGGAACGAATCTAGATTTATTTTTATTTTTGAAACTATTTTTTTGTTTTTGACCTATACAACTGATGAACCGAATGATAACACGACAAAATCGACGAATTCAAAAATGTGGTTCACGTGGCCGGACAGATAACGTGTTGATTCCCTTACACCGAATCCCATTACATGAACTGTATGTGAGAGATTTGCACGCGTTCATACGTATGTACGGTACCATTAAACAAAAAAAAACCTTGCAATATTTGAGATCCAACGCACGAAGAAAGGAACTTTGTCAAATCATAAAAAAACGTGACATCACCCCCTTGTTTTTCACACGATGAACACGAACTGCAACGCATGAATGATTTGAAAACAAAAAGGACATTTGGATAATTTGTTTGTTTGTTTTTTTATCGAATTGTTGCTAAACCGAACACCATATATTTTGTGGGTGCATCCGTTACACAACCCGAAATGACTGCACGGTTGTAATAATATACACGCCTTTTTCGCTAAACATACTTTGCACGAATCGCCCTCCTCATCGATTCGATGCGGGAAACGTGTCACATATCTGAATTTTTTCCGCAAAAGACATATCCATACGAGGTTGTTCTCTGTTTGTTCGTAAAGATGGTAAAAGTCATTCATATGGATGACTTTATATTTTGTCAACCGAAAGGGTCGTTTCAATAAAGAGTAATTATGTAAAAGTGTTTCGAACGAAGTGGCCCCAAACACGAACATGTGTATGAACTATGGATGGTGTTTTTTTAAATTTTTTTATTTTTTTAATGTTTATATAAACTAATGAGCCCAACCCCGATAATCCCCACGTTGTTCAATGCTACATTGAACGCGTACGAGGGCAAACGACCCAAAGTACCTGAAAAGAAATATGATATCAAAGACGTGTTCGATGATTTGAAACAACACAAATTTCCCGTATTCCTACGGAAAAAAGAAAACACATACGTGAAGCACATACAAGTGCGTTCGGTTTCGGTGTGTACCCCTGGTGGTCGAGGATGTGTCGGACGAGAGCGTATGGGTAAACGATATGAAAATCGACAAGTGGTCACAAAGAATGAAGGCGGACTCAGAGAGAATCCCAAATATAACGCGAGTAACAAAAAAAAGTATGGGTTGATTGAGATAAAAGGGGAAATTGTGTATAATGACGGGGTGACCGGAAAAATAAGCATCCCGGTGGATAGTAGTGGGGTGATCGGGTTACGAACGGGGTCTTCTCATTTGGTGCTTATAAATCCAGCAAATGCAAAGGGCGGTCAAAACATGACTAACATGATAGAGGAAATCGAAGCGTTGTTGTTCCCGTTCCTTAAAATAAAGAAAGAACGACCGGCGCGTTTGGAAGCGTTTAACGGCATGTATAACTTGTACACCAACAAATTAAAAACAAATCGACCCAAAATCAAAAACGATTTTGTTGCTTTCTTAATGGCAATGGGAAAAGAGCTGAAACCCCATTACATGAATCCTCGAATGCCATGGCTGCTTCGACAAAGAGGCCCGAGTGTTATGAAGGGGATCTTTAAACCAAAGGAGGATGACAAGCGGTATCCAACCGTGTCCATATCGCCATACGGACATGTGGAAATATTGGGCGCGAATGGATTCAAACCAATGATATCCGCGTACAACTTATTGAACAATGCATTTTCCGCATTAGAACCAAAGGTGAAAGAAATTACAAGAATCAACACGACGATGAATCAACCGGTCAAGCGAAAATATACCAAAAGGGTTGTGAATGTGTCCAAATATAACATATCCGCATTAAAATTGGAAAACTTGACGCATAACGCGAAGAGCCGTTTCACGATACAAAAACATGTATGTAAAACGCTACCGAAAAACATTTTAGTGTCCATCGCAACACATTACGGTATCTCTACCAAAGGGACCAAAGACGAATTATGCGAACGGTTGAGTGCTCTGAAAAAATGAAGTATATAAGTATGGATATAGGCGAAAATGAATTGTTAGGAACGGAAGACCAAATGGCGATCGAGTTGAATCAGTTTCGTAAACTACAACGTAAGTTGAATGGCGAATCTTGGAACGAATTTTATGAAAACTATTTATGTGCCCTTGGAGAAAAGGCGAGCGGAAACAGGGCATTGCATTTGTACGAAAGTCAAGATTGGAAAAAAGTGGGCAACACCGGGTCGATCTTAATCATAGTAGGCACCACCATATGTGGTATGTTTACATTCACGAGTTACGCATCGGTGATTGTGATTGGTAGCTTGAATTTTATGTCGACACTTGTCGCAACGTTGCTTAAATTCTATCAACCTGAACTAAAAGCACAAGCACATTTGCAAGCATCTCAACGATACGGGCGCTTACATCGCAAAATCGCATTGGAATTAAATTTGAATCGAACCGATCGAGACAAATCCGATGGATTATGCAACTACAGTAAGCAAGAATACGATCGAATTATAGAAGAAGCCCCTGTTTTGACGAAAAAAACGTTGAGATGGTTTAGAAACGAAATCGGGGATTTGGAGGAACCATGCGCACTTCCTGACATTTTGAACACAATACAACCCATCCATGTGAATCGAAATACGTAATAAATGACATATAAACATGTAATGTAAGAATAAAGGAAATAATGACATTCTTTGCGAATAACCGAATGGTAATCAGCATGATTGGATGTGCGATCGTATTGATGTTGGCATATGTCGCTTATCGATATTACACCCCGCAGGAATGCAAGCCTATCGATCCTATCGATGACGAATCCGAAAAAACGAAGGACGGCGACGACAACCAAAGCGACGTGTCCGAAACATCATCGGACGATACGGAAAGCGTGGTTTCTGAAAAACCCGAAGTGTCTGTCCCTCAAACCGACGTGTATATAGAACACGATTCGGGAAATATGCTTACGGTCAATTCGGATGATAATATTGAATGTGTCAAACGAAACAATGCGAACGAGATCGAAAACGAAACCGATAAATGGAAAATCGATATCACGAACGATGACACGTGCACTATTTTACACAATCAAACTGAAAAGTATTTGAACGTCAATTTACAATTGATACCTACGCCATATACATGGTGTGTGAAAAAAAATACGGATGATAAATACTGCGTGTATGATGAAAACGAAAACAATGTTGACATTATAGACGGTAAACTCGCCATCACGAACGAACGAAAGTACGCATGGACCCTCCGAAAGGTATTGGACCAAGAATAAATAATTCATCAATGTATGAATTGGTCGGAAGAAAACAGTGTCGTCTTGAGAGAGTGGATGGAAAAAACGTCGGGCTTGCGATGGCTGCATTTGGAATCCAGAAAATTGTACATTCAAAAAACACACATGCTCAGTCTACCATTGTTGATCATGTCCACAACCATAGGTATGAGTAGTTTTGCAACTATCACAATGGACAAACCAACCCTATTCGAATATGGGTTACAAATCGTGTTTGCCATCGGTAACCTAATGGTGGCCATTTTATCGGGAATTCTCAAGTATGGCGGATACGCAGAGTTAGCGGAACAGCACCGAAACGCATTCATCGAGTCGTCTCAGCTATACAGATGTATTCATATTGAATTATCCCTACCAACCGACGCGCGAGAAGATTACATGACATTTTGTAGAAAGGTACAATATTCATACGACAAACTCACCAATAATCCCCTGGACATACCGAGTTGCATTATTGTGTCTTTCAATCGATTGTTCCCGTATTGTAAAAACAGACCCGATATCGTAAGTGGGTTGTATGATTTAGACGAAAATTGTTTTCAGGACGAAAAGCGACGATCGTCGTATCGATACACACACGGAATCGAGGAAAGTCCACCCCGAACGCTTACCACGAACACGGAATTTGATGATGAATTTATAATAGATAATGATATTCGACGAAGTTTTGACATCGAAATGTTATCACCGACGTGTTCAAGAAAAAATAAAAACATTTCAATTGTGTTTATGTCGGAATCGTGATAAATGATTGAAATATAATATTCAACAAAAAAATCATACCTTTTTTTTTTTGTACATCTATAGTATTAATTCCCACCGTATATTTTAATTTTTTAAAATGTCAGAAACTTGCACAGTTCGTCCCGAACTTATTGAATTCGATAAAGGTAATAGTCAATATCTTACCATTGTAGCATACCCCGGTACGGGCAGCGATAGCGGGTTCCGCTTTACGTCCACGGATGCTACCACGGCTGCCATCGCGAACGTCGAGGATGGTGCCGAACTAAACTACGCCGGTAATTTGGCAAATATGTTTGCCAATGACATCACATGTAATGTCATGATGTGTAATCGTCTCGAAGGTATCGATACCATTGCGTTGAAGGAAGGTTCCGCTATGGACATGACGGGTGGCGATATTGCGAATGTCGGAATATTCTCGTCTAGAGCGGTGAACGGGAACTCTATTCTCATATCCGATCACACGATCGACATGAACCAAACCGGTGACATCACAAAAGTGAATGAGTTGAAATTCTTTGAGACTGGTAAAACCGGTTTGTTGACCATAACCAATGATTCCGTGTTATTCGGAGAAGCGAATGGTTTGTTGAACTTAGGCCAAGGTTCCATCACACGCGTGCAAACGTTAGAGCTCGATGGACCAACCGCCAAGCTTAACGGCAAATTCGGTACCGTGGAGAACGTGTCATCCATGCGTTTCCAGTCTGCCGGGTCCGCTTCCGGAAACGTGTATTTGGATATGAACATGGGTCAATTGTCAAACGTGAACCACTTATTCGTAGGTGATTTACAAGTGACCGGGTCTCGTGTGTCCAGCAATGTGGACGGTACCATGAAAGTGGAAGATATTACGTTCGCGGATCAAACCATCGGGGATGTGAGCACCCTCAATTTTGTAAACAGTACCGGTACACTTAACATAAATGATGGTTCCATTACGAACGTAACTACGATGAACATCACCCCCTCCGGTGCCGTGAACATGAACGCGGGTACCATCGATTTTGGTGGTGCTGCTGGTACTTTAGAGATGAAAGGAGCGACCGCTTCCGCGAACATTTCCCAACTTACATTATCAACAAACGTCATTCAAAACTTGACCGGCGTGATGAAGGTGGAGGGTGTGGAGTTCAATGCTGACGCTGTGTCCAGCATGAACACCTTGGCGTTTAAAGACGGGTCCTCCACTTTGGATATGAAAGCGGGAACCATGAACAATGTGGGAGTGCTTAACAGTCAAGGTGGTGCCATCAACATGAACGCCGGAACCTTGTCGTTCGGCGGTTCCGCGGGTCTTTTGAGCATGACCGGCAACGGGGCCATTCTTAGAGTGGGGGACATGAAAATGCAAACCAACTCCATCGTGAACGAAAACGGCTCCGTGAATGTAGAAGGTTCCGTGTTTACAGACACCGCTCTTCAAACGTTAAATATGAACCCCTTAGCGGGTCAATCGGAAACGAATGTGTTCGACGCTAAATTCGAATCCGGTAAGATGACCGTTACCAACACATTTACGGATACGATACAACCGAAATCCGCCACCAACTTGACGCTCACAACCCCCGCGTCCGCCGGTACAATCGATGTGACAAGCAAGAGAGTCACAAACGTGGCGACACCCGTGAACGATTCCGATGCGGCAAACAAGTTTTACGTGCAACAAGCGCTTCAGCAAAACGTGCAAGGTCTCAAACCTAAAACGGCGGTGGACCACGCCGCTTTAGAAACCGCGTGGAACGTTGATAAATTCGGTTACTCCAACTATTTCATGGGTCATACACCGAACGTGGACGTCGATGGTAACAACAACGGTTTGTTGACCATCTATCTTAAGGAAGCGGTGGATGGTAACGTCGATGGGTCCGTCTTGATTGATGGTGTGCGCATTACTCGCGAATCTCTTAACGCGTCCGCGATTGCCGAAGCTAACGGGCAACAACCCTCTCTCGCACGCAAACGTATTCTCTTTAACGGTTTGAACATCTCCACCTACGGTCCCAACGCTGAGGTTCCTCCTGAAGGATCCTCCAATCTCCCTGCGGATACCTACGCCGCCAACCAAACCAACGTGGCGGGATTGAACGGTATTTGGGAAGTGGTACGCATGGGTACCGCCATATCTGGTGACGCGTCCACCGACCGCGTGCAAATCGCGTCCACCGCGTATTGGCCGCTCGTTCTCCAACGAGCTCTCGACATGAACGAAGACCATGAAATCATGAACGGTGCATACGCGTACATCAAAAACGGTAGCGCCGGGGTGGCGAACTACGGTTTCGTCGTCACGAACGACGACCCGCTTTCTCTCGTGAACGGTTTGTCCACAAAAGAGGGTGCGATGAAAGAACTCAAGTGGGTGCTTTTCAACAATGTTAACTACGAACTCGCGTTCAAAACAGAACAAGGTGCCCAATACGAAGAGTTGTCCACCACCGGAAACTCCGCCCGTTTCGGGAAAGGTGGCTTACTTATGAGATACGATGCCGCTGATGAAAAATCTATCATGGTGAACACCGAACTCTTACAATACGATACAGACGTGGATGCCTTGAACGTGAAAGGGAATCTTGATTTCAGCACTCTTACATCTACGGACACGTACGTGACTTGCGCGAACGACAAATTCATTGACATTATGGGGTCTCGATTCAAGGCGGGTGCGTTGTTCGAAGCTCAAGATATCGTGACCAATACCGTGACTTGCGAATCTGATGTTAACCTTAAAAAGAACATCACCAAAATGGAAGACGGTCGTGGTTTGGTGGCCAAATTACGCCCCGTAACTTACCATTGGAAAACCGACGATGTCATGGACAAAATCGAATATGGCTTCATCGCTCAAGAGGTTGAACCCGAATTTCCCTCTTTGGTACGTACCAATGCGGAAACCGGTATCAAATCCGTGGATTACCAAAAAATGGTGTCTTTACTCGTCCTTTCTGTGCAAGAGTTGACAGCCGAAGTGAAAGAACTTCGCTCAAAAATGAACTAATGATTCTTATTAAGACACACAAAACAATATTTGTATAACATTACCAATTTTGTCATTTTGCCAATTTTGGGTTTGGTAAATAAACGCACCAAATCGTCCAACATGTTTGTTTCGTTCAATGTTTTCAAATCATTGATTATTTTAGAATCTATGAAATCGTCAGATGTCCCGATCAAACCATCTGGTCCTTTACTTAATTCTTTCAGATTTGTGATCAACGCGGTAACCCCCTCGTCTCGGTTGGATTTAGGCAATTTTTTAATCATCTTCCCAAACTCTTCGATGAATCGAAGAACATTAGGGGGGTCGGTCATTTCATGATTCTTTTTCATTTGTTCGATAAGTGTGATGGATATTGCAATATATAAAGCGGACGGCGGACTCATGTATACAATTATTCATCATATTTTTAAAAATATTCCATCTCTGAGCTGTCGCTTAATGAATCACTTATTATCGTTTCGTTATCATCATCCATTATACGGTGGTCTTTGATATTTGTTTTACACAACGGACACGTCGTTTTGTAACGAAACCAATCTTGTAGACACAATTTATGAAAAGTGTGATTACACACCGTGATTTCCACATTTTGTGTACATTCTTGCAAGCATACGGCACAATGCATAATATATATGCTATTTTAACTCTTTAAACCATTGACTTAATATGTTTATATATGTTATTAACCATGACTTCGATTCACGTAACAACAAATGTAAAGTGGTCCGCTATTGGTTCCAAAACCTACGCTTGTGCATTTTCGAATTTACGAACAACGACTGAACATGACATACGCGAATTCATTGTTTCTAAACTGAATAACCCGACATATGAATTGAGCGTCATCGAATTATTCATGGATGACGGAACTCCTCATCCAGGCGGTGTTCAACCTATAGAAATGGGTGGTTATCTATATAAAGCGTTTTCAAATTTATCATCCACAACCGATGATATCATTACCGATATAGGATACACCACGTATTGTATCACTTTGTTGGATAATGACATCACCGCAATGAACTCCACCACATCGAAAATGAACTCCCTTAATTTCAATGACGTCCAATTTGGTCCGATCGACATGTATTGCGCGGACATCACGAACACCGCTTCGACGGGGGACTCATACAAAATGCATTTAGGTGAGATTATGATATTTTCAGAGTCCGATTTTAAAGGGCAGCTCGTACCGTTCACTTTGACGTATCAGTATGGTGCGGTTGCTACACATGCGGGTACACCCACAACCGCGTTGCAAGACGGAACTACAGGATTTGTGCGTTGGGAAACCCGTCCGACTGCATCGTATATAAAGTACGCGACGATCGTCCCGGTGTCGTCATATGGTAGCATCAAAATATTCCCGTCGAGAAAAGCGTACAGTTTCGACACGCGTCTAGTCACCACCGATTCCGGCAAAGAGTATCTCATTCCATCATGGTACACCCCGGAGTGGGACGCGTATTGGTTGGCTGTCGGTCCGCATACCGACAGATACCAAGCCCAAGGATATAATATGCCCATCGATGGTGCAAACGATGCTGGTATGTACATGTCCACTAATCTTGTGTGAGTAGTCACGACCACTGTCAAATATATCAATACACTAAAACATAACTATTTCCATTCATCATATACACCAATGTATTCCTTTACTACTTATTAAAAATAATAAACTATTCATGAGAGTTTTATATGTGAAGAATGCATTTAAGAGATATTCAATCATTTACATTCGAATCGGAACATCTCAATGCATTGGGTGTACGTGATCACGTGCGAGGACGACGTGTTGTATGTGGGTGAAACCACGCAACTTGTGACTCGTTTGCGCGCGCATTTCAAAGGTCAAGGATCGGCGTGTACTCGCGCTCACAAACCCGAATACGTCGCCGCAATTTATCAGGTGGGTAAACACGCGTCGTATCGAGATGGCACGAACGAACATCTTAACAAACAAACAGACAAACCGAACGCGTTGTGGTTGGAGCAACGATTCGTCGAGCAGTTGATACGCAATATACATCGTGACACATCAACCTATGGGGGCGAGTTTTCCGTTAATCAAAGGATGGTTATGGGAGGTTCGTTCTGCTCGGTTCGGAAACCACAAAAAGGGACCCCACCACCCACTTTGGACGAGACGGTGGTGTTTTGCAAATGCGGGCTTCCGTGTGACGTTGTGAAGGACGGACATCGGTTCGTACACGTGTGTGGGGGCAACAACTTGATATGGTTGAAACGAAACTATCCATTTCCAACGGGACCGACATGCGATGTTCGGTTGGAAGGAGCAGAGGCGTGTGAATCGTTGTGTGACGATTCCGCGCCCGCCACCACCACAACCGCTTGCGGTCCATTGACATTTTGGGAAAGGGTTTCGGGGTTTGTGATATGTGGTTGATACTTAGTAAAAAAGAATAAAACATTAGTAGAATTATCAAATCTAAAAATACTTAAAGAAATGTATACATATATATCATAGATAAGTATGTTCGATGAAACCTTATCCCTGATGTAAAAACATGGTC
>Ga0209713_10000949_pt1 | contig 16892 bp, 15 predicted proteins | sample ArcOceMetagenome_3_FD_187444 | JGI IMG/M metagenome (GOLD analysis project Ga0209713, IMG submission 187444) | Marine eukaryotic phytoplankton communities from Arctic Ocean - Arctic Ocean- Svalbard ARC20M Metagenome (SPAdes) (version 2) | ecosystem: Environmental > Aquatic > Marine > Oceanic... | reverse complement strand
TAGATCGAGAGCAGCGCGACGCCGTGCGCGGCGTCGAGGAGCCTCCGCACCATCGCGTCGTCGGGCCTGTGTGGTGGTCAGACGCAGCGAAAAATGGCATCTTGGGCGGCGGCTGGCTAGAGAGCCATCGCTCCCCGCGGTCGTCTGAGGTGCTGGGTCGCTCCTCCGGAGTGCGTGGAGCAGCCTCAAGCCATCAGATGCTCCCTGGGGAGCTGATGGTGGCGCGCTATGGCCTCGCCACGACGGCCACTTTGACCATGCTGTCGGGCATGCCGAGGAAGGACTGCAGGTTGTGCACGGCCTTCTTGATCTCGAGCCTGAACGAGCGCGAGACGGGCTTGCCCGCCCACTCGGCCACCGACGGCTCCGAGAAGTCGGGCTGCAGCATCGCCTTCGAGTTGGTCGCGGTGAGGTACGGCTGCATCGGCAGCAGAAGGTCGAAGCACTTGCCGCAGACCTGCATGGGCAAGCGCGGCGAAATCGGTGAGCTTTTTTTTGTGGGGCGTGGCTCGAGGGTCACGGACGCTCTGTGTCATCTGCGACGCTGGGCCTCCTCTCGCGAGTGCAGAGGGCGGCCCAAAGCCCGCCGATGCAGGTCGTCGATTCCGTGGTGGCCAGCTGTGGCACCGCCGAGACGGCCACTTTGATCGTGCTTCGCAGACCTTCTGCGGCTTCTTGTCGTCGACCTCGCCCGAGCCCCAGACGGGGTGCGCGACCACGCGGTCTTCGGGCCGCGTGCCCGAGTCGGGCTGCAGCAGCGCCTTCGAGTTGCAGCAGCGGTGGCAGAAGAGCTCGCCGCACTGCCGGCAGTGGTGGCGACGCAGGTTCCACGAGAACTCCTCGCCGCACCGCATGCAGTTGCTCGAGGCGTGGTCCGGCAGCCACTGCGCGGTGCCGAGCGCGTTGGCCGGCAGCGGCGGGCCCAGATGCACTGCGCACGCGGCGGCGTGAGGCGCGGTGGGCGTCAGAGGCGGGGTGGGTCAGGCAGTGTGGGTAAGCGGGCCAGCACACCGTAAGCGCCCGGGGGCACCTCGAGCTTGCCCGACGGTGGCGGCGCGAGTCCGAGCGGATGTGACGTGCCGCCTGGTGAGCCGGGTCGCTGCTGCTGCAGTTGCTGCAGCTGATGCTGCTGCTGCTGCTGCTGCTGCTGCTGCTGCTGCTGCTGCTGCTGCTGAGCTTCGGAAGCGGCGCCGTCGAGCGATATCTGCTGCATGGACGCATTCGCCTCCTCGATGGACCCCATGGGCATGAAGCCCGAGGGTGGATCGTTCTCGAACCCTCCGCCACCTGGCGGCGTGTTGCGAGGCGAGAACTGATCGAAGCCGCCAGGCGGCGGAGGCGGCGGCGGGGAGGCCGAGGCGCTCTCCATGCCTTGGCAACTTGAGTATTGCGCAAACCAGCGCACACGACCGAAACCAACGGCAGGCAGGAGTAAGTAAGTGCAGGAGGGTGACAGCGGCCGGCCCAAGTACGTCGGCATGGTTCTCATCCTGATATTCGCGGAGGCGCTCGACATGTACGGCCTGATCGTCGGGCTCATCTTGACGACTCGCCTTACAAGTACGAATGCACGTGCCCGAGAGGGGTAAAAGCAGTGTACATGCCGCGCGCGCCCCACCGAACCCACCGACACAGCTTACGAAATGAGCGCCATCGACGCGGCCAACGCGCTGCTGCTACGACTGCAGGACCCGCATGTCGGATCCCCGACAGCACGCACGCTGTCCAGCCAGCCGTCGCTTGTAGAGGCGATGCCGCCTGCCAATCCTCCTGCGGCCGCAGCTGCAATCGGAGCCAGAACCGCGGCGGGCCCTTCGCAGGAGGAGGAGCTCGAGGAGCGTGAGCTGCAGACGATGCGAGGCGACGTCGAGCAGTTGCAGCAGCATATTCGCGCCGAGGAGGAGGCGCTCGCCGCCGTCGAGGAGCAGTGCGCCGAGGAGGAGGAGCGGCTGCGCCAGCAGCAGGCGGAGAGGCTGAGCCTGGCCGCGCGCCTGCAGCAGCAGCAGCGGTCGGACTCGCGGCAGCAGGCGACATGCAAGCTGCTGCAGCTGCAGCTGACGATCACGCAGCAGCTCAACGGCGTCGCGAGCAGCCTGACGCAGGTGCCCGCGGCGGAGGACCGCGGCGCTGCTGCGGGCGCGCTCAAGCACCGCGAGCAGGAGGTGGAGGCGCTCGCGACGGCGCTGCGCAAGCAGCAGCACATCTCGCACAAGGCGCACCAGCAGCTGCTCGAGCTGAGCACGCACCGCGGCGCCGGCGCCGCCAAGGGCTCGTCGCGGACGGCGGAGGTCGACGCGCTGCGCGCGGCGCTCGCGGAGAACGAGACGGCGCGGCTGATTGCCGAGGCGCGCGCCGACGAGCTGCAGGCGCAGGTCGAGATGCTCGAGGAGCAGGGGCTGCGCCTCCGGCTGCACAAGCCGCCGCCGCCGCCGCTCGCGGCCGGCAAGCAGGCGCGCGTCGGCGGCGGCGCAGGTGGCGGCGGCGGTGGCGGCGACGGAGGCTCAGGCGGAGGAGGCGGCGGCGGTGGCGCGGGCGCGGGTGCGCCGCAGCCGACGCCCGCGGCGACGACGCCCGCCATGCCGTCGCGCATCATCATCCCTTCGGAACGCCCGAGCGGCGAATAGGCAGATGGGTGCGCCCGTTGGCAGGCATGTATGCGCGTGTGTGGCGCCCTGGGGCTCGGGGCGCCCGACGGCTGTGGTGGTGGTGGTGTTTTTTGTGAGTTGATCAGGGGTAGGCGAGCTTCCGCAAATGCGATGGGTGGTCCACCCCCAGCTCAGCGGCACTTGGGTGGTTTTGCTTGGACTGGGTGACTTCGTGCCCGTCTAGCTCACCAGCTGCCGCAGCAGAGCGATGGTCCACAAGAACAGCGACGAGGACCGGTCGTCCACCGTCTTCGTGCGCAGCCTGCCATACGACGCGACGGACAGCGCGCTGGAGGAGCACTTCAACTACGTCGGGCCCGTCAAGCGCGCCTTCATCGTCAAGGACCGGGTCTCGCAGCAGGGCCGCGGCTTTGGCTTCGTGACGTTTGCGCTGCCCGATGACGCGCAGACGGCCGTCTCGACGATGAACGGCAAGAGCTTCCAGGGTCGTAAGCTCTCGCTGGATCTGGCCAAGCCTGGCACGGAGGTGGAGGCCGTCGGGCACAAGCGCAAGGGCAAGCCCGCGGGCGGCGCGAGCGTCGAGGCGGCCAGCGAGGCGCCGAGCAGCGGCGAGGCGGTGCCGCCCGAGCCGAAGAAGCCAAAGAAGGCCGCACGGCCCGTCAACCCGAAGCAGAGCCGCCTCATCGTGCGCAACCTGTCGTTCAAGTGCGACGAGGCGGCGCTCCGCGGCCTCTTCGAGTCGCAGGGCACCGTGACCGACGTGCACGTGCCGATGCGGCCGAACGGCAAGCACCCCGGCTTCGCGTTCGTCCAGATGGCCACGCGCGCCGAGTCCGAGGCCGCCATCCGCGCGCTCAACGAGGCGAAGCTGCTCGGCCGCGCCATCGCCGTCGACCTGTCGCTCTCCAAGGATGAGTACGCCCGGCAGGCCGCCTCCGCCGCGACCGAGGAGGCGGCGGCGGGTGGTGGTGGGGAGGCGGGCGGCGGTGGTGGCGATCCGCTGCTGGACGATGCCGACGGCGACGAGGACGGCAGCGACGAGGACGACGAGGACGGCGACGACGACGACGACGACGATGATGACGACGACGACGAGGCGGAGGCGGAGGCGGCGGCAGGGGACGGCGTTGAGAGCGACGACGACGAGGACGACGACGATGAAGACGGCGACGATGACGGCGACGGGGAGGCAGAGGAGGGCGCGGGCGACGCGGCCGGTGGCGGCAAGCCGCGCACTATCGAGCCGGCGTGCACGCTCTTTGTGCGCGCGCTGCCGATCGAGACGACCGACGACGAGCTGAAGCAGCGCTTCGGCGGCTTCGGCCCGCTGCGGTACGCGCGCGTGGTGCGCGACGCGAACACGCAGCTCTCGCGCGGCGTCGGCTTCATCTGCTACGTCAAGGCCGACGACGCTCGGGCGGCGCTCGCCGCGGCGGCGCCCTCGGCGCCAAGCCTGCTGAGCGCCGCAGGCACCAAGCCCAAGGTGGGCTCGATCGTTTCGAACGCGGGCGGCGCGGGCGGGCTGTGGCTGGGCGGCCGGCAGCTGATCGTGTGCGAGGCGACCGACAAGGAGAGCGCCGCGAAGCTCGTCGAGGAGCGCAATGCCTCGGGCAAGGATAAGGGCCCCGGCCGGCGCAACCTGCACCTGGCGCGCCTCGGGCTGTACCTCCCCGACGAGAACAGCGAAGCCGAGGGAGGCGGCAAGGGCAAGGGCTCGTTCGCCTCGTCGGCGGCGGCGGCGGCGTCCCGGGCGGCGGCGGTGGCGGCGGGCGCGATGCCGCAGGCGGAGCGCGAGAAGCGCGAGGCGGCGTGGAAGTCCAAAAAGGAGAAGCTCGCCAACCCCAACTTCGTGGTGTCTGCGACGCGGCTCTCGGTGCGCCGGGAGGGTCAAAGTGGCCGCCTTGGCGAGGGCGCAGCTGGCCACCACGGGCTCATCAGACTGCATCGGAAGGCTTGAGGCTGCCCACCGCACTCGGGAGAAGAGGCCTGGCAGCTCGGACCCCTCCGGGAGGCCGTGGCCTTCCCGCCAGAGGCCGCCCGAGCTGACGATTTCGCCCCTGCGTTTGGCCGTCCAGGTGCGCTCGCTGCCCCCGGCCATCGACGAGGCGCAGCTGCGCGAGATCGCCACCGACGCCGCGAGCTCGGCGCAGAAGCGGCACGGCGCGCCCAAGGTCGTGCAGACGAAGATTGTGCGCGACGAGACCCGCACCGACGCGCGCGGCGCGCCGCGCTCGCGCGGCTTCGGCTTCGTCGAGTTCGCCAAGCACGAGCACGCGCTGGCGGCGCGGCGGCATGGCCAAAGCGGCCGTCCTGGTGAGGCCACAGCTGGCCTCCGGAGATGCCTGTGACTGCGTCTGAAGGCTCGGGGCTGCTCTCCGCACTCGTGAAAAGAGGCCCAGCGCCTCAGATGCCACCGAGAGGCCGTGGCCTTCCGGCCAGAGGCCGCCCAAGTCGACGATTTCGCGGCGCCTGACCGTGCAGGCGCTGCGCCGCCTCGCCGACGCCACCGACGGACGCGCTGCCGGGCAACCACAACAAGGGCAAGATGCTGCTCGTCGAGTTTGCCGTCGACAACGTGCAGCAGCTCAAGGCGCACGAGCACGGCCAAAGAAAGTCGCCGTCTGGACCGTGGCGTTATCTGGCCACCGTCTGCCCAGCAAGCTGCTTCTGAAGGCCCGGGGCCGTCCTTTGCACCCGTGAGAAGGCGCCCGGCACCTTGAATGCCACCGGGAGGCCATGGCCGCGGCGCCAGGACCCACGAAACTCAGCGGTTTCGCTGCGTTTGACCATGCAGGTGCATGAGGCGCGCGTGGCGCGCGGCAAGAAGCAGGCCGACAAGGACGCCAAGCGCGAGAAGACCGAGGCCAAGCTCGCCGCCAAGAAGGCGCGTCGGGCCGAGCGGCGCGCTGACCTCCAGGAGGGCGGCGAGGCCGGCGAGGCGGGCGGCGCGGACGGTGGTGCGGCGGCAGTAGCGCCGGGCGCGGATGCTGGTGCTGGTGCGGCGGCGGCGGCGGCGGCGGCGGCGGCGGCGGCGGCGGCGGCGGCGGCGTCGAAGAAGCGCAAGGGGCGCGAGACGAGCAACGTGCGGCGCGCGCGGCAGAAGAAGCAGGCAGCACTCGACGCGGCCGCCGCCGCGACGGGCGCGAGTCTGGAGGCCGAGCTGGCCGGCGCGGCCGCTGCAAACGCGGCGCCCGTGGCGGTGGCGGTGGCTGCTGCGGCGGCGGTGCCGGCGGTGCGTCCGCCGCCAGCCAAGCCGGCTTCAGCGAAGCCGGCTGCTGCTGCTGCTGCTGCGCCGGCGTCGGCGGCGGGCGTCGGCGGCGGCGCTCGTGGTGGCGGCGGCGCGGGCGGCGCGGGCGGCGCGCTGCCACAGTCCAAGAAGCAGCGGCAGCAGCGCGCGGTGGCCGAGGCGGCCGTCGACAGCGCCCATCCGCACCTGGGCGGCGCGGCGGCGTGGAGCGGCGGCACGCAGCAGCGCCAGCAGCGGCCGCAGCAGCAGCAGCAGCAGCAGCAGGCGGCGGCAGGGGTGGCGGCCAACGGCACGGTGACGAAGGCGGCCAGCAAGGGCGGCGGGCGCGTCGCGGGCGTCAATGGCCGCGCTGCTTGGCGCGACGATGAGGCGACGGATCGGTTTGGATTCAAGGCGGCGGCGGGCGCCGCTGCCAAGGCCGCCGAGGCGGCGCCGCAGCGCGGCGCGCGCGCCAAGAGCGAGGCGAAGAAGGAGGCGGACTTCGACCAGCTCGTGACCGAGTACCGACGCAAGGTGAGCGGCGCGGCAGCCGGCGGCGGTGGCAGCAGCCAGCTGGCGGCGTCGCTGAGCGAATGGATGTGATCGGCACCGAAGAGCGAAATGGCATCGCCCGCTACCGGCCTGGTCGCGTTACCGTAAAAATGCAAATTTACTACTGAACTCGTGAACTGGCACATAGACAAAACTGCCGATGCGACGACTTGTTGATAGGGGTGCGTGCCCGACTGACTCTGTACGTGCCCGGCGGAGGGCTAGCCGGGCGGCACCGGGGAGGCCGGTGACGGGGGAGGGCGCGGAGTGACCGGGGAGGCCTCGCTCTCGGTAGGCGTCTCGGTCGAGGCCTTCCCGCCGGCGAGGCTCGCCGTGGCTCCGACCTTCGCCTGCGCGCTGTGGACCCGCATGCTGTACATGAGGCTGCTTCTCAAGCCGCCGTCCCCTTGAGACGTCCTGCCGCCGTCCCCTTGAGACATCCTGCTCCACAAGCCACCGCCCCCTTGAGACAACCTGCCAGACAAGCTGCCCTCGGCAGCGGAGTTTCGCGACGGCTTCCCCAGCATCGCGATCAGCGACGTCGCGGAGACCACCCTCCGCTCGTCGCCGTGCGACGTGCGCGTCGACACCCTCTTCCAGATCTCGCTCATCGCCGAGCGATTGGGCTTTGGCTTCGGCGCCTTTGCCATGATCGACGTGTTCTTCGCCTCCGCCAGGCCCTGCGCGAGCAGGTGCAGCTTGAGCGCCGACATGTTCGAGAACTCGTCGATGCTGATCTCGTTGCTCCGGTCGACGTCGACCCGATCCATCAGCTGGATCAGCTCGTTCGTCTCTATCTCAATGTCCATCCTCTCAAAGGCCTCCTTGATCTCCTCCCTCGTGATGAGGCCGTCGCCATTGACGTCGATCTGACTGAACGCCGATTCCATCAGTGCCTGTTTTCTGTCTGCGTTGCCGGAATGCAGCTCCTCTCCCACGCTCAGAGGCACCACGGAGGAGGCCCGGCGGGAGGCCCGGCGGCTCTTCTTCGCGGGAGATCCAGGGCTGGGTGGCTCTGCGTCGTCCGGAGCCGCGCGCGACGCGCCGCCGCCCATGCTGGCCCGAGCCGCTGGCTCACAGGCGAGCAGAGCCGCACGGCGCGCTTGCAGCCCTAAAAATGCCCGATCGGGGATGGAGGAGCGCGCCGTTTCAGCACGCGGCGCATGGGTAGTATATGTCCGCGAGCGACATGCGCCCGCGGACATGCTGGTGGTTGCTGGCTCGGCGCACGGCGCGCACAACCCATTCAACACATGAATCCGCACGCCCACATCCCTGTGCGGCGCCTTTGCGGTGCTTGTGCACGACCCTCCACCGCGCTCGCTCGGCCAAAGGACTCCGAAGTGTGTAGTTGAGGGAAGCTAACAGCTTGAAACGCTTGAAACGCACTGGACTGCACGCGTGAGAGTGTCTTTAGATCATTGCTTTGCCTAAGCTGCCGGTCAGGAGGGCCCCAGGAGGGATACACTGATCCCGAGCCGTCCGCTGGGTAACCCCCCCCCTCCACCACGCGAGATGACTGGCAGGGCTGTCTCATTGACCCTCGACGCGAGCTCCAGCGATCGCCCTCACGCCGCAAGCATGCTCTTCGCCTCATCCTCCGCTCTTGGCTTCCTCGCCGGCAGCCAGCTGCCTGGCTCGTCTGTGACGCACGTCCGCGCCGTCGGCCCGACGATGCAGACCACCGCGGTGCGCTGCTGCACCGCGGAGCGACCACGCCCACAAACCCTCGAATCTGTGGCATGCGGCCATGTTGCCACCTGCCGCGTCGGCTGCTCGTGCACACCTCGGTCGCACTCGATCCACACGACTGGCACCCGCACGCTCCTGGCGACCGCCTAACAACCGACGCACCATCTTTCAATCCATCTGCAGCTCGCATCCACGCGGCGCCCTTCCGGGGGTCAGTCGCCACCGCGTCGCTGACGCCCGTCACTCCCGACGCCTGCGGCAGGTCAAGCACGTGACCACGAAGTCGGATGCGATCATGGCTGAGGCGCGCACGCTGATGCCGGGCGGCGTCTCGTCGCCCGTCCGCGCCTTCAAGTCGGTCGGTGGCGAGCCGATTGTCTTCGACCACGTCAAGGGCTCCAAGGCCTACGACGTCGACGGCAACGAGTACGTGGACTACGTCGGCACGTGGGGCCCGGCGATCGTCGGCCACGCCGACGACCGCGTGCTCGCCGCCATCACCGAGACGATGCAGAAGGGCACGTCGTTCGGCGCGCCGTGCGCGCTCGAGAACGAGCTCGCGAAGATGGTCATCGACGCGGTGCCGTCGGTCGACATGGTGCGCTTCACCAACTCGGGCACCGAGGCGTGCATGGGCGTGCTGCGGCTGATGCGCGCGCACACCAAGCGCGAGAAGGTGATCAAGTTCGAGGGCTGCTACCACGGCCACGCCGACTCGTTCCTCGTCGCGGCCGGCTCGGGCGTCATCACGCTCGGCCTGCCCGACTCGCCCGGCGTGACCAAGGGCGCGGCGGACTCGACGCTGGTGGCCAAGTACAACGACCTGGCGTCGGTCGAGGCGCTCTTCGAGGCGAACAAGGGCGAGGTCTGCGGCGTCATCCTCGAGGGCGTCGTGGGCAACTCGGGCTTCATCGTGCCCGACCAGGACTTCCTCGAGGGCCTGCGCGCGCTGACGACCAAGCACGGCGCGCTGCTCGTCTTCGACGAGGTGATGACCGGCTTCCGCATCTCGTACGGCGGCGCGCAGAAGCACTTTGGCATCGAGCCCGACCTCTCGACCTTTGGCAAGGTCATCGGCGGCGGCCTGCCCGTCGGCGCGTACGCGGGCAAGAAGGAGATTATGGAGCAGGTGGCGCCGGCGGGCTCGATGTACCAGGCGGGCACGCTGAGCGGCAACCCGCTCGCGATGCGCGCGGGCATCGAGACGATGAAGATCCTGAAGCAGCCGGGCACGTACGAGCAGCTCGACCGCCAGACGGACAAGCTGATCAACGGCATCCTCGAGGCGGGCAAGGCGGCGGGCCACGCCGTCACGGGCGGCCACATCTCGGGCATGTTCGGCTTCTTCTTCTGCGAGGGGCCGGTCAAGAGCTTCGCCGACGCGACCGCGAGCGACACCGAGAAGTTCGCGCGCTGGCACCGCGGCATGCTCGAGCGCGGCGTCTACCTCGCGCCGTCGCAGTACGAGGCGGGCTTCATGTCGCTCGCGCACTCCGACGAGGACATCGAGAAGACGATCGCCGCCGCCAAGGAGGTCTTCGCCATCATCTGAGCGCCGCGCCGCTCGTGGGGCGTGCGTGCGTGTGGCTTGGTTGCGGGGGCAAGGGGTGGTGCGGGCGTGCGTGTGAGTCAGAGGAGGGCCGCTTTGCTGCGCCGCAACACAACAGATAAGGAGGTGACGGAGATGGAGAGCGCCCTGAGAGAGAGGGCCTTAGGAGTGTAAGCATCTACTATGGCTACCGCTAGATCTACCGCACGACCGCGCGCCCAATCGCCAATCAGCAGCCGGCGCTCTCGACCACTCCTATCGGCGGCGCACCTTCTCTCCGCTTCCCCGCCGCAACATGCGCGTCGCTTCGCTGCCGCTCGCCCTCCTCGTCCTCGACCTCCTCACCCTCCTCGCCGCCCTCATCAGCTCCCTGAGCCCGCTGTGCAGCTGCAAGCATCCGCTCAGCCGCGCGAGAGCCCTCCTGCCGTGCCGCGTCCCACATCTCTGCGTGCGCGTTGGCGGCAGCGGCGGCAGCGGCAGCGGCGTGCTTTGCGGCCCGCTCCTTCGCGCTCGTGGCAGTCTGCTGTTGGGCCGCGGCGGCAGCCTGCACTGCGTGGAGTGCAGCTGCCTGCCATCGGGCCACCCGGTCCGCTGCAGACGGCGGCCAGGGTGGAGCCGTCGGCGGAGCACCAGTCGACCACCTCGCTGGCTCTGTGGGCGCCCTGACACTGCGTCTGATGCCCGGCTCGGGATTGAGCTGTTCATCGGCTGCTTTAGCGTCAAGAGACCGCTGCGTCGTCGCACGCGAGGCGCGCCGCCGCCGCTTCCTCGAGCTCCGCGCTCGCTGGGCTGCAGCCATGCTCTGCATGGACGCTGCCGTCTGCGCCGTGGCTCGCGCGAGTTGTGACCGCGCGGCCTGCTGTGTGTGGAGCGTGCGAAGCGCTGTGGCACTGTCGTTTGCGGCGGCGGGCTGCTGCCAGAAGGAAGCTATCAAGAGCACAACGACCACATATAATGAGCGCACAACATGAACCAAATGCATGCGCATGCATTTATACGAAAAGGGGAATGCGAAGAGACCTATGTCAACACTCACGCGTAACAGAAGACCTAGGCACGCCAAGCGAAAGCAGCATCAGGCACCGGCCATCAGGCACAGCCAAGGCACCCCACACACACAAACACACACGCGGGCGCCACCTCGTCCGCGTCGTTGGGTGGTTAGCTCCGGCAAGCGCATGGAAGTGAGAGTCCTGAGCAGCCGCCGACGACCTCGGCGACGCAGCGCACCTCCAGGGTCCTATCCGCCAACCGCGGCTCATTCAGCACCAGCCCAGCATCGGCATGGCGCAGCTCCTTTCTAGGCTATCTACATTTCTCCGGCCCTCGCAGGTCGGTCGCCGCGCCCGAGACACCACCCGCCGCACCAACCCGTCCCTGCCGCTGCTCCGGCCCGCACACCGCCGCACAGCGCTCATCGTGAGCCCCCAATGTCACACAGGCTCTCCTTAGGCAAGGCTGGAGCACCTTCTTCCCGTCCACTGCGCTGCTGCGTCGCCTGTCAACTGCCACTGCAAGCGCCAGCTCGAAGGCTCCGCAGCCCATCGGCCGACCTGTGCGGGTCGAGGTCGAGCACGTTGGCAAGACCTACTTGGTGCACAATGGCAAGGAGATGATCCGGGTCAAGGTGACGAGCGGGATGGTCGACCACAAATTCGGCGAATTTGTACGTACGAGGAAGCCACCGCCGAGGAAAGCGCCTCCCAAGGCGAATCGGAAGTAGGGGTCATCACGTGTGGGCTCTACATTTGACATTGTGTATTCACACCGTTTGACTATACGACGGCCACGTCTCGGCTGGCCGGTCGCCAATCATCGCCCGTGACGGCGGCTTGGCCCTGTAGTGCCGCCCACGGTCGCGCCACACGCGCGTGTGCGGCTCGTCGCGGTCCGCGACGACATCGCCGTCGGCGCAAGCGTCGTAGCCCGCCGCCGCCCCGCCGTCCAGCGGCCCACCGTACGTGCACCAGGCCACCACGCCGGCGGTGCCGGCGACGATCACGGCGGCCGCGATGGAGAGCGGCCACCGCCGCGCCACGGCGGACACCTCGCCAAGGGGCCCGTCGCTGTCGCTGTCGATGTCGGAGGTGGAGGCGAAGGCGCGATTCTGTGCGCCGCCTGGCATGGGATCGTCGCCTTGCGAGACGTAGACGATCCACGCCGAAGCGTCAGCCGAAGCGGCCGATGAGGGCGGCCAGCCGGCTGGCTCGACAGCTATCCTCGGCAGCGCGGCATTGGCGGCGGCGGTGGCAGTGGCGGCAGCGGCGGTGGCGGTGGCCGTCTGTGTGGTCCCTGGCAGCGAGGGGGCAGACGTGGTCACGTCGGTCGCTGCGCCGGTGCCTTCAGGCTTCGCGGCAGCCTTGACCGCCGTGGCGGCGGGAGAAGCGGAGGAGGAGGTGGCGACGGTGGAGGTGGCGACGGTGGCGGTGGCAGTGACGACGGGGCGCAAGCAGCCGACGGCGGCGCCGCACCCAACGCACGCCGCGTCCGCGACGCACTCCCGCACCGGCGCATCGGCGCCTCCACCTGCACCTCCACCTCCGCCGGCACCACCGCCGCCGGCGGCACCACCGCCTCCACCACCGCCGCCACGCCCGCCACGCCCGCCGCGCCCGTCGTCTCGACCGCCGGCGTCGCCGCGGTGGGCGCCAAAGTACGCCCAGTCGACGCAGCGCGCGCAGGTGGGGTCGGGCGTCGTGTCGGGGAGGAAGCAGCACGCGTTGGGCACGACGCAGCCGTCGCCGTCGCACAGCCCCGCCGCCACGGCCGCCTCAAACGGCGACGCGGGCGCGAGCGGCCAGTGGACGACGGCGGCGGGGCGGCAGCTGAGCGTGGGCCGGCCGGGCGGCACCGCGGGCCAGAGAGAGGCCGAGAACCCGACGCGATCGCGCGGCTCGATGCCGAGCTGCCTGATAAGGCAAGAGGGCCGGGTGGTGGGTGGCGGGTGGGTGGTGCGTGGGTGGTGGGTGGGTGGTGGGCGGGTGGACCCTTCATGCCGTGTCCATGGCAGCGGCGCAGGCCTCACACAAAGGGGGCGCCCTCAGCCCCGAGCCCTCAGCCAACGACCGCCGCGCCGCGCCGTGGCCGCAACGGGCACACACACCCTCGCCCCCGTTTGATACCCCGGCCGACGCTGCAGCACAATCCGGAAGCCGTGCGGGCTCGCGTCGCCCGGAACGCAGCGCGTCAGCGGCGCGTTCGCCTCGCGCCACCAGAACGGCGCCGGCGGCGTCGATGGCCTGCGAAGATCGTTGTGGCTGTCGTCGCCGTTGTTGTTGTTGTTGTTGCTGGCGCCAAGGTTGTGGCCGGTGGCGGCGGAGGCGGCGGTGATGGCCGGTGGTGGGCCGCCGCACCACATGCGCGCGCCGCTCTGCCGCAGCAGCGTCGCGCCCCAGACCTCGCCCACGAAGAGCTCGCCGAGGCCCGCCGCGCCGGCGCCGCCGCCGCCGCCGCCGTGCTCGCCACGCGCAAAGTCGAGCACCAGCAGTGCGCCCGGCTGCCACCGCTGCAGCCACGCGAAGAGCCGGGGTATGGGCGTGAGCACCCACAGGGAGGGCAGAGACACCTGTCCCGCAGGGAGGGGGGAGGGGGAGGGGTTGAAGCACCTGCACCTCGAGCTCGAGCCGCATCTTGGCGGGGCGGCTCCCGGAGAGGGCCATCGCCATCCGCTCCGGGCTCGTCGTGGGTAGCGGCGGCGGTGGCGGCGGCGGCTCGGGGAGTGGCGCCGCCTTCGCCGCGCCGATGGCCGCGCCACCGCCGCCGTCGCCCATCGCCTCGTCGTCCGGTGACATCAGCATCCACACGGGCGGAGGCCGCGGCGGCGAGGGCGGCGGCGGCGGCGGCGATGGCGGCGGCGACGGCACGTCGACGCCTGACGCCGAAACGACCGCGATGCCCAGCGGGCACGGGAAGAAGAGCTCTTCTTCGGCGTCGTTGCCATCCTCGAGCAGCAGCGGCGGGCCGGGCTGGCAGCTCACCGCGTGGGGCGTCAGCTCCGAGGCTTCCGGCTGTCGATCGGCTGCCGCGAAGCTGCCAGCGAAGCGGAAGGAGCCGCAGGCGTCGCCACACGGCTCGGGCGGTGGCTCGGGCATCCCATGCAGCACGAAGGTCTTGACCGGTCCCCACGGAGCCACCGTCAAATCTGACGGCGGCAACGACTCGGCGGCCCACGTGCGGACGATCGAGAACTTGTAGTGGTCAAACGAGAGGCGAACGATCAGGCCGGTCTCCCAGAGCGGCACGACGACGCGCGCGACAAACCCGACAGCCAGTTGTTCTATGTGGAGAGTGGCGCAGACGTGTTCACCCATGCCATGCAGATATGTATGCATAGAAGGTTTCTTTACTTTTCTGCGCAATCACTTCCACATTCATAAATTCCGGTTTGCTAACTAACACGCGCTGACGCAATGCTTGGCCTCACTCTGCTCGTGCCTTCGCTGCTGCTGCCACCCGCGCCGCTGCGCACGGCGGCGGTGCCCCGCACGTCGGCCGCCATGCAGTTCGATTCCGAGGCGACTCGGGACTCTTCGGGCGGGTTCGACGAGGAGGGCGGCATGGTCAAAGGCATCGCGACGGGTGGCATGAGCTTTGCGGAGGCGGCCGCCGCTCAGCTGGCGGATACGCCGACGCTCGACGCCGAGCGCGCTGCGCTCCTCGTGCTGAAGAAGAACGGCATGATCGACCTCGATTTCGAGGTGTCGTGCGACAGCGGTCTCGACACCGAGGTGAACATCGACATCCGCCCGATGTTCAACACGTACGAGAGCTTCATCTGCGGATTGACGGCTGACTCCGACTCCTCGATGAAGATGACTACGCCCTTCGAGGGGCAGATGGACAGGCGGGGCGGCGAGCCCTTTACGATCAATATCAAGATCGAGCCGCAGGGCAAGGCGGGCGAGCTGGTCGGCTACGTCTGCTTCATCCTGCCAGAGGAGAAGGCCTTCTCGACCTACTACAAGATCACGTGCACGAGCCGCTGAGCGGAACCGGCGAGTGGTGCCTGTTTGCTGCAGAATTGATTTACCGTTAACGTGTAATATATCGGAAACCTCTTCGCGCACTACGGCTTTGGGTGAAAACCACATGTAGATAGTATGTTTCAGCGGTTTTTAAGCTGTTTAAGCTGTTTAAGCTGTTTAAGGAGAGCTCTCGCCGTGATTCCTAGTTTACTGGCCGGCGCGCCGACTTGGCGAAGTCTTGCATTCCCTTTAACATTCTGGACGCCGGCTTGTTTGCACAGTCTAGATATGTTCGGCTCGCGTCTCGCACACGCCGCTAGCAGCTCGCTGCCACCGTTTCTGCTCCCAGCAGAGCGTCGCTCGCTGCTGGTGCTCCTGCTGCTGATAGTGGTCGCGCTACTCACGGAATGGAGCGTGCGTAGCGTGACAGACACGCCGTACGAGTCTGTCACGAACGTAGCGACGACTCTCTCTGTCTGTGCGCACGTGCCCGACCGGCCGCCACGGTTTCTGACCGCCGACGAGCGGGCGTCGCTGCCTCGGCTCGCTAGCCTGGCGCCACTGACGTTCCGAGTCTGCGAGAGCAGCAGCGTGCACTGCAGCTCCGTCGTCAACCTGACGACTCCGTTCACCGCGGAGCGGCCTGCGCCGCCAGCCCAGGGCCTGACGCCGAGCGACAGCGCGCGGCTGCGCCGGCAGTTCTGGTGGCAGACCCGTCCCGAGCTCGCGCCGCGGCCGTTTGGATGGGTCCTTCCGGAGGACGGCGGTGCCGGCGGCGTCGGCGGCGGCACCACGGACCGAGCCGAGCTCGCGCGGCTGAGGAGCCTCGCCGGGCTGTACCACTCGTACGGCGTCGGCGTCGGCCGCGCCGGCGGGCCCGGCGGCGGGTTCGTCGAGCTGTGCAAGCGCTGTTCGCACGAGGGGGCGCTGCTCGTGCTGCCGCGCGGCGGAGCGGCAGCCGGAGCGGCAGCCGGAGCGGCAGCCGGAGCGGCAGCGGCAGCGGGAGGCACGCCCGGCGTCAACGCGCTCGTGCAGTGGGCGGCGCGCGTCATCGCCGAGCCGCCGAGGCGGCGCGCGCGGCGCGCCGACGCAGGCTACTACGCGCGCGCGGCGGCGTCGCCGGTCGAGAGCCGGGTCGGAATCGTTGCCAGGCTTCGCACATGGCGCTTCCCTTTTTCTGCTGCCACTGGACAGCGCCAGCCGGTGGCCTTGCCGCCTCCGCACCTGAGCCGTCTCATGTGTGTGCGGCTCACTCACTGTTCCCGCCCAGGTGGAGAGCCACGCCAAGCTGCTTGTGCTCGTCTATGTTGACAACAAGGCTCATCTGGCCGACCAACCGGGGCTCCAGGCGGCTGATTGGCCGAGGATGGCCGAGGCCTGGGGATGCCTTGGGCCTGGACCTGTAACTGCGAGCGCCTGTTGGGAAACAGATCTGGCCCGAAGTGAGCGCCGCCGTGGCCGTGTCTCCACCACAGGTGCTCGTGCAGCGCTTCTCGGCCGACTACGGGCACGCGTCGGCATCGTCGAGAGGTGGCGCCTTGCCGCCACGGTGGCGCCACGCCACGGCTGGACAATATCAGAGGCGCGCGAGACTCGCGACGCGTCGGGAGGCGTGAGGCTGCTCTATATACGCACTCGGAAGGAGAGAGGCACAGCACCTCCGATCCAGCCCTGGGAGGGCGTGGCCTTTCCGCCAGAGGCCGCCCAGGTCGCCATCTCGTCTCCACCGCGCTTGACCATTGACCATTCCACATGCCTGGAACGTTCCAGGCACTTTCTGACGGAGCTGCTGCCGCGCGCCGTCGCCGCGGCGCCGCTGCTGCGCGCGGAGCCGTCGCTGCGCCTGTTGGTCGACTGCTCGGCCGGCTTCGTCGCGCCGTGGCTCGCCATGCCGAAAGCCAGGCCCATTTTGGCCGCTGGGCCCGTCAGCCTTTCGCAGCCCGATTGGCCGAGGACGGCCGAAGCCTGGGGCTGCCACACCTGGGCCTCAGTCTGCCGCTGCGAGGGCCTGTCGGAGGCAGACCTGGCCGAAGTGAGCGCCGCCTTGCGTTGCGCAAAAGGTGGCTCGGCTTCCTCCTCGGCGTCGAGCGCGGACGCCTCGTGTGCACCGACCGCGCGGCAACGGCCTCGCGTTTGCAACGGCTGAGCGTAGGCAACGGCGACGGTGGAGGAGGCGGCGGCAACGGAGGAGGCGGCGGTGGAGGAGGCGGCGGCAACGGAGGAGGAGGCGGCGGCAACGGAGGAGGCGGCGGTGGAGGAGGCGGTGGAGGAGGAGGCGGCGGCAACGGAGGAGGCGGCGGTGG
>Ga0209713_10000947_pt1 | contig 16896 bp, 11 predicted proteins | sample ArcOceMetagenome_3_FD_187444 | JGI IMG/M metagenome (GOLD analysis project Ga0209713, IMG submission 187444) | Marine eukaryotic phytoplankton communities from Arctic Ocean - Arctic Ocean- Svalbard ARC20M Metagenome (SPAdes) (version 2) | ecosystem: Environmental > Aquatic > Marine > Oceanic... | reverse complement strand
CCACGTCGCAACGCAGCAGAGCAGCGACACCGAGCTGATCTCCGATCTGTCGGCGCGGGGTACATGTAACCCGCGGGTCCGGCTGGCTCGGGCGCGATCAGTGTATCCCTCCTGGGCCCTCCTGACCGGCGGCTTAGGCAAATCTAAGATCTAAAGTAATCTAAAGGCAAAATAAACCCTGTGAGAGAAAACAGTCTGTAGAATGATGAGATTCTCCGCACTCTGTGCGATGTCTCTGTATTTCTTGAATTTCCCAACTTTTTTCGCGAGTGGACGTCGGCTACCCGGCGCGTCGAGCTCCCAGCATGGAGTACGCGCTGGTCGCCTTCCCGAGCCACCCCGAGCGCATCGTGCGCCGTGCAGCTCTCGTCGCTACTGGCGCTACGGTGTGCGTCGCAGCCGCGGTGCTCCTCCTCGGACAGCCACGCGTCGTTGACACCTGGCAGCCCAACGGCGACACGCTTGGCTATCTTCTCGCCGGTCCTCCGGCCGTCTGGCAGGCAGCGCCCGTGCCTGGCTTCGACCTGCAGCGCAGCGTGATTCCGGACGACCCTCCCGGCTGGCACCTGGACCGCTACCTGAGAAGCGGCAGTGACGGTCCTGGGACCTTCCAACTGGTGCTCACACTGCTGAAGATGATCCTCATCACGCGCTCGAGCGTCGCCGGCTCTATTGAGGAGAAGAATGTGCGAGACGCGGCGCCGACAGTCGCAGGGTGGACGCGCGCCAAGGGGCACTCCGGACGGCATGAGCTCAACGCGCTGATCTTCACGCAGCCCGAGACGAGCCGCGCTGTGCTCGTGCTCAAGGAGACGGACAACGGCGTCTTCGACGCCAACAAGTCGCTCTTCGAGTCGTGCGCCAACTCGTTAGTATTTGCTCTCACGCCAGAGGCGCGGCGCACTGGGCCGCCGTGGGCGCCACCGGGCGCGTGCGAGTCCTGGAGCGAGGAGCAGCGTGACTTCCCACGCCAGGTGCTGCCCCACGCACCGCTCCACGCCTCTCGTGCACACACTCCATCCAAGCCCCACGCCGTTCTTGCCTCGCCTCACGCCCCACAGGCACTACGATACGCCTCCGACTTTTTGCGCGAGTCGCCGCAGTTCGACCTTCTTCTCATTGGCCACTCCTCCGGAGGCGCCTTTGCGATGATCGCCGCATCGCTGTTGGAAGCGCGAGGCATCAACGCATCCGCCGCCGTCTTTGCCAACTGCCCATGGAAGACGGCGCTGCGCGAACGGTATGGTCTCCAGCCGACGCGGTCTGGCCGTCGCTTCTTCCTTCCGGATCGGTTCGATCCGGTCGCAGCGTACGCCGCGGCAACCGACGGCTGGCCAGGCACATACTGCGTCTGGGACGGTACCCCGGCCGACGCCGTGTGCTCCCGCTGCTTTGCGGACTTTCCGCGGCGCATCACGACGCGCTGCACGGGCCACGACGACTACACGCCCGACCCGTGCCAGGCGTGCTTCATGGAGCACCACACCACCGAGAACTACTGGACTCAGCTGCCCCTCTCGCTGAGCCCGGAGCGGCCGGCGGCGGGGCTGCACTGCGTGAGTGGCGACGCGATGGACGCACGGCAGTACCCTGGAGTCGCGCCACCGAAGGAGGCGGACGCCCACGTCAGGGCGGCGACGTCGATCGTTGAGATGCAGAAGCGCAACGCCGAGGCGGTGCGCGAGGAGATCGAGGGCTTCACGGGCGTGTGCGCCTCGTGGGCGCCAGACCAGACCCGGTGCGAGCGGGTCGGATGCTCGTGGAGCATCCTGTACGGGCTCTGTATGTTTCCTTCGTTTTTGTCCAGTGGTTACCACTGAGGCTTTGCGCGGGGGAGAGTTAGTATACGATATGATTACAGCATTTCCCATCGCCTCGTACGAGCGGCTCGGCTACGGTTGAGTACGCACGCTCACCCTACCAAACTCCACACCTGGCCGGCGCCTCAGCGCCAGGGTGGTCCACCTCACCGGTGGCTCGGAACACGTGGGCCCGCACGTGTTCTTCTACTCCACGACTCCACGACTTACAGCATTTCCGAACTTAGTTTCTTGAACATCGCGTGATGAGCTGCGCATGGTGAGATCGACTCGCCGACGCTACCAAGCCGTCGGGCATGACCTGCTCGAAGAGCCACCCGGCCGTGCCGACGGCACATGCCTGCGCGCGTGGGCGCTGCTGCTCGTGCTCGGCTCGCTGACGTCGGGCATCGCAAGCATGCTGCAGCTGCTTCACATGCAGCCGCAGCAGCAGCAGCAGCAGCAGGCCCAGCAGCAGCGCGGTAGCGGACGACGAGGCACGCCGCCACCACCGCGGCCGCATCCACCGCCACCGTGGCCTGCGGGCCCCGACAACGAGCTGGGATGGTCAGACGTCGGCATGGAGAGCTGGGTAGCCGACATCGTCAGTCAGTGGGACGATGCGCCGCCTGCGCCGCCACCAGCACCACCGTCGCCGCCGCCGCCGCCGCCTGCGACAGGATCACCCTCTTTAGCCTTCCCACCCCTGCCGAGCGGCTTCTTGGGCGTGGACGGCGGCGTGGCCGAGAATCTGTGGCGAGCGCTGCCTCTTGTGGCCTCAGCTAGTGTGCCGCCCTCGCTGGAGTGCAAGAACATGTGCCACGCGCACCCCGAGCGGAGCTGGCGCGAGAAGTGCCGCTCGTGGGTCGGTTGCTCCGGCTGTGGGCCGTGCTTGCCGTCGCCTCCACCGCCTCCACCATCGCCACCCGCGCCTCCGCCGCCACCGCCTCCTCGTCCTCCGCCCAAGCCGCCGCCACCACTCCCACCGGCACCCGTCGGCGGCTACTCTCCTCCACCACCGTCACCACCGCAGAGCACCTCGCCGCCTCCGCCGCCCGCGCCGCCTCCGTCACGCCCGCCGCCCTCCACCGAGGTGCTCGATCGCATCAACGCTCGGTTCCGAGACGGCTGGGCAGAGGGCGGCGACGACGCCGACGACCTCGCGCTGGCGCAGACGGGCGTGCTAGTCCACCAGTTCGACACCATCGACGAGCAGAATCCCGCCCGCGCCGACAAGGCCGACACGTGGCTGCTGTCGGTCGAGAAGCCGCAGTGGGCCGATCGCATCTCGGCGACGCTCATCAATGCTCGCATCCGCCCCGCGGGCACGCAGATCCCGCTCTTCTCCGACGTGCAGTCGGGCGTGGTCTTCAACCCCGACGTGGTGCGCGTGCTGTGCGGCTTCTCCAAGGACGGAGGCACGCAGACCGACCGGGTCTGCAGCCCTCCCGGCGTGAGCGAGCGCTGCCTGCCCGGCTGCAGCTACCGGGGCAAGCTGACGTGGTGCGATGGCTGGTACAAGACACCGTGCGCGTGGCGGCCGAAGCAGCTGGGCAAGATGCTGCAGGCACAGCAGGCGATGCACGAAACCAGCCCCACCGGGCGGTTCAACGAGGTCATAGTCGACGCGGCGCACTTCGGGCGGCACCTGCCGAGTGCCGTCGAGGCGATCTTCTTCGTGGGTACCGACTCCTCCGAGCACTGCCACAGCCAGAACCACTGGGCCAACGTGCAGGGCGGCAAGCGGGTCAACCACTGCGAGGGGTACGCGCGCGTCGCACACCGCGCCTTCCTGCGGACGCACGGCCTCACGGAGGAGGAGGTGCCGCTGCTGCGCCTCGATCTGTTCACCGAGACGGACGCGCCATTCCGCCTCGCCGACGCGCCGATGAGCGTCAGCGGCACGGGCGAGGTTATCGAGGCCGTCTGCCTCTCCGACCTGCGGGCGTCGCGCGTCGAGGGCAACGGCCGCGCGCCGCAGCTGTGGGTGTACGAGGGGCAGGGCAGCTTTGAGACGGTGCAGCGCACGCGCTCGGCGGTGGGAGGCGGCGCGGAGCCGCGGTGGGCGGGCGAGAGCGCGTGCGTGTCGCTGCTGCCACGCTCCGACGGCCGCACGTGCTTCGACATCCGCGACGCCAACGTGCAAGGGAGGCGGCCGGTCACCGAGTGCTGCGACGCGCTCCTCCACTTCGGCTGCGTGACGCTGACGGCCGACCTCGTCGACACACAGCTCAGCGTCGAGCTGAGTGAGTACTCGATCGACGACAAGCCGAAGGCGACGCTCCACATGACCGTGCGGCGTGCGCTGCCGCCGCCGCCCGCGCCGCCGACGCCGCCGCCGACGCCGCCTGCGCCGCCCGTGCCGCCGCCCGCCGCGTGCACCGCCCATGGCACCGCCGCCACGAGTGCGTGGTGTGGCCGATTCTCGTCGTGGCTCGACGATCTGGAGGGCGCCGGTGCCAAGTTTGCGAGCCTGTGGGGCGCCACGGCGTGGAGGCTGCGCGGCCGTGGCGAGCAAGGGTGCTGGCACCAGCAGGGCGGCCGGCAGTTCTTCGCTGACGTGCTCGCCGGCACGCGCTGCGACCGCAACTGGTACGAGGGCGCCGCACGCCAACCAAACTTCAAGTCGCCGGGTGCACCCGCGCTGCTTGGCTTCGATTCGACCATCTGGCAGCTGTGCTCGCAGGAGAGCGGGCACGCCGGCGAGCTGGGCGGCTTCTCGCAGGAGCGGCTCGCATCGCGCTGCATCGCGTCGTCGAACAACATTCTGCGCGTCGTCGGCGGCGAGTGGAAATGGGACATGTGTCAGAACCTCGCGTGGCAGCTCTGCGCCGCGACCGGCAAGCTGCCCGGCCAACGCGGCAAGTCGCTGCGCTTCGCCACGGCGCCGAGGCAGCTGACGCTCTCCGAGTGGGAGCGGCCCACCTCGTGGCCGTGCGAGGGCGGCCGCTGCCCCAACGGCAAGTTTGCGGTGGGCGACGTCTTCTACGTCGAGATCGCCGTCTACCGCGCCATCTGCGCCAACGCGGGCGACCTGTTCGGCGTCGGCGTCGGCGAGCCGCTCGAGTGCGACGTCGACGCCGCCGCCTTTGACCGATTAGCGGAGCGCCTCATGGCCACCGACTAGTAGAGAGGCCTGCACGCTATCAGTCATAGTATTGTAGTACGTAGAAACTCAACCATCATACAATCATCACAACCACTGACCACCCTCGCCCGAACCGGCGACACCAGCGTCGTCGACCATGTCGACGCCCACGTCGTCCTCGTCTGTGGACGGGAGCCGGCTGCTCTTCTTCCGCCTCGTCCGACTCCGCTCGCCTCGCTGGCTGCTCGGCGAGGACGGCGAGCCTCCCTTGATGCCGGCTCGGAAGGACATCCACACTGCCATCATCTCCTGCGTGCGGCTCATGCGATCGGCCCTGCCACGGTCCGCCGCGTTGTTGGGCAGCACGAGTGGCACAATCTGCTTCCGGCGGCGCCACAGCATCGCAACGCCGCCACCCAGCAGCAGCAGCAGCAGCGCGGTCCGCACCGGTCCGCCTCCGGTCCCCGTGCTGCCAGCCGACGCGTCGGACGGGCTTGCAGAGGGGGGCGGCAGCATGGGGATCGGAGGCGGCGGTGGCGACGGCACTGGAGGCAAAGGGGGTGGCGGTGGTAGAGGTGGCGGTGGCGGCGACGGGTATGGAGGAGGCGGCGATGGCGATGGTGGGACGGGTGGAGGCGGAGGCGGCGGCGTTGGCGGCGGCGGCGGCGGACGCGGGCAGTCGGGGGCAGTGCAGCCCAGACAGCTCGCCTTGTCGCACGTGAAAGGGTTGCACCACGACTCGCAAGGCGGCGGCAGGTCGTCGCATGCGGCGCAGCCTGCGCACTGCTCGCCTCGATCATGGCTGCCGCACGGTATGTTGGCGCACCACTCGGCGCACGGCAGCCTCGCGGCCCTCGCCTCCGCGCTGCAGAAGCTGCAAAAGGAGCACTTGGCGTCGAGGCAGTGGTCATCGCCAAACGACTCATCGCACCAGTCCTGGCAGCGCGCCGCGAGGGCCGCGGCCTCCGCGGAGGCCGCCAACGCCTCCGTGCTGCAGAAGGAGCAGGCCTGACACTTACACGTTGAACAGTGAAGAACGTCGTACTCGACGCTGCACCACGCCTCGCACGCCAGCACCGAGATATCGTCCTCGTCGGCCGGCTCACACAGAACTGCGTCCGGCTGACACCGTGCGCAGCCGCCGCACTGAACCTTGTCCTCGCACGCCTGGCCGACGCCGGGCGGCAGACGATACTCGCACTTCTCGACGCAGGTGGGGTCGCTCCCTGGGTCGCTCTCGCCACGCGCTGAGCACGCAGCGGTGAGGACGAGCAGCATTCTTGTCACCGACATGAAGAAATTAGCACTGCGAGATTTGAAAAACAAGTTTTGTGTATAGACTGCCTCAACAGGTGGGTGGTGAGTGGTGTGCGTAGTGAATTGCCCTTTACATGTTATTATCAATAGCACGAAACAGAGGCCCTCCCGCCCCCACTACGCCTGTGGAACGACCCAAATTGCCTTGGCGTTTGCGCTGTTCTCCTTCACCGCCTTCTCGTCGAGGCGGCTGACGGCCTCGAGCACCGTCCCCTCCCTGACGTTGGCGTCGCGCTTCTTGGCCCTCGTGACCCTCTTGTAGGCCTTCCACGCGTAGTGGACATGGATGAAGACCCACACGGCGCCGAGCATGCCGGTGGTGACGTAATCGTACACGCCCGTCTTCTCGCCGTCGCCGCTCAGCTGCGAGAGCGCGCGCGACTGCACCGCGACGACGATGATGAGCATGAAGTTGGCGAGCGTGTACCGGTCGAGCCAGGTCAAGTAGCTGATGGGCGGAAGCTTTCCGGCGATGGCCATCTTGTACGCCGACGCGGTGAGCACCATCATGAGCGTCAGCTGCGCGCGGTGGTTGATCGAGCCCTCGCTGTTGTTGTCAACGAGCGCCTGCAGCAGCGACAGCAGCGAGAAGCAGCCCATCGGCAGAGCGAGGTTGAGCACGTGGTAGAGCGGCTTGCGCCTGACCTCCGCCGTGAAGGCGAGTGCAGGGAAGACGCGCTCGGAGCCGTACTCGGCACCGAGGCTCAGTGCACGGACGTTCAGGTGCGTCGCGACGTCCCACTCTCTGGCGGGAGGGCAGACGTCGATGCACGACAAAGTCACTGCGCATTGCGGAGAGATGGTGAGCTCGATGGGCAGCTCGCCGCCGACGCGGCAGTTGAAGTTGAGCACGATCGTCAGGCCCTGATTGTCGAACGGGAAGTCACCGAGCTCGAAGACCTCAGCAAAGGTGCCCTCGTATCGCATCGCCAGATGGAGATCGGTGCCGCGCTTCAGGATCTTGGCGTCGACCACGCGGAAGGCGATGGCGCTGCGAAAGTCTACCATGCTCTGGTACCAGCCAGCCGACGGCCGAAACGTCGGCTCGCCGTCCGCGCCAATCGGAAAGACTGCACCCTCCTTGCTCAGGTGCTCGTCGAGCGCACCGTCCTTCAGCTTGAATTCTATCCAGATCTGCGCCTTGAAGGTGCTCTTTGATATGTCGATCTCATGCAGCTTCATCAGATCGACCTGGAGCAGCTCCAGCCGGAGCAGGTTGGAGGCCGGCTCGTCAGGCTCAACGCCGATGGAGGCCATCGACGCGGCCCTCGGTGCGCTGTGCAACCTCGTCGGCACTCGCTGATCTAATGCCGAACTCACGCAGAGCCCGCAACAATCGCCACCAGGACCGCGCGCGCGCGCGCGCTTGGTGGTTATGCCCCCACACCCGTCCCTCTGTGAAAAGGTTCAGAGCTAGCGGCGCCTCGACACCCTCCGCTTCTTCTGCGCGCCTCTCTTCCTCGCCCCCGTCCCCGCCGCAAGCATGCCACGCGGCGCCCCGTCGTCGTCAGCGCCACCGCCACCGCCGCCCGCCTCCTCCCGCGCTTGGGCATCCGCATACTCGAAGAGCCCACCGAGTGCCGCCACCTCCGCCTCGTACTCCTCCTGCACCGAAGCGCGGCACGCCGAGAGCGCCGCCTTCCACTCCTGCGCCGCGCGTAGCACTTCGGGCGTGTACGACGGCACGCCGCCGCCGCCGCCGCCGTCGCGCGCGCACCAGTAGTCGTGGCCATACACGCCGAGCAGCTCCTCGCCGGCGGCGACGGCGCGCGTCGCGGCCCAGCACATGAGCGGCGTGTCGCCAAACGGCACGAGGAAGCAGTTGGCGCGGCGCAGCGTCTCCGCATAGTAGTCGACAATCTGCGGCTCGGTCGAGCCGGCGCACGCGACGCCCTCGTTGACCAGGTGGCCGAGCCAGCCGGAGCGCGCGTCGCGCGTCGGGTTGGTGTCGACCCACAGGTCCTCGGCCCACCCAGCCAGACCGGGCGACACGGGCAGGTCGACGCGGTACGGCCAGTCGGTGCGGCCCTTCTCGCCAAAGAGCTCGGCGTCCCTGCCGTCCTCGTCGCACGTGAGGCACGTGGTGGCGTCGCCGAGCGCGTGGATCGGGTAGAGCGTCACCAGCTGACCCGCCTCGATGGGCTCCGACGCGAAGAGGCCGGTGCCGTGCAGCTGCGACGGCGCGGCGTGCGCCGAGGCCTGGACGCTGTCGAAGCGCAGGTCCGGCTCGCCTAGCACCGAGTCCCAGTTCGAGTGGAGGTGGTGCGCGACGCGGAGCATGCCATGCATGCGGTGCAGCTTCAGAGTGGGTGGTGGTGCCTCTCGCATGGCGCCGGCTGTCCTAATAGCGGGCTGAGATAGATGAGCAGATGAGCTACGTGGAGGACGGGAGCTCTCTGTTCACGGCTCGTCGCATGTGAATTGTCCATTTTTCATCAGTGCGATGGTTTTCGTCAGGCTTAGTAGAAGTCTGACGGCGCTGAGCAGCCGCACCGCCCTCGCTACCACGCTTGGCCGCCGCACCGCCCTCGGCACGCTCGGGCTCGGCGCGTTCGCCGGCGTCGGCGGCGCGCTGGCCAGACCCGCCAGCTGCCAAGCGGCCGACGGCGGCCCTCTCGAGAGCATCAAGGCGGCCACCTCGGACCCCTCGCTGCTCGGCAAGTGCGTCGCCGAGGCGGTCGGTACGGCGTTCATCGTGCTCGGCGGCTGTGGCGTGGTCTGCGCGGCCAAGTACGCCGGCTCCGGCATGGGCGCCTTCGGGCTGGCGGCGACGTGGGGCATCTCGGTCGCGCTGGCCGTGTACGCGACCCGCGAGATCAGCGGCGCGCACCTGAATCCCGCGGTGACGGTCGCGCTCGTGGCCAACGGCATGGCGCCGCTCGGCGAGGCGCCATGGTACATCGGAGCGCAGATGGTCGGCGCGACGCTGGCCGGCTTCGTCAACTATTTCGTCTTCGCGGCGGGCATCGCCGCGCTCGAGGCGAGCCAGCAGGTGGTGCGCGGCACCGCAGCCTCGACGGCCATCTACCACGGCGCCTTCGGGATGGTACCGACCGTCGCGCTCGTGGGTCCGTTCGGCGCGTTTGTGTGCGAGGTGTGGATGACGGCGGTGCTCGCCTTCATGATCTTCGCGTTCACCGACGAGGACAACACGATGCCGACCGACGCCGCGCCGCTCGCCATCGGCGCGACGGTCGCGACGCTCATCGCCACGTTCGGGCCGGTGACCGGCTGCGGCATGAACCCCGCGCGCGACCTGGGCCCGAGGCTGGTGACGCTGTTCACCGGGTGGGGCGGCGCGGCGCTGTCGTGCTGGTGGGTGTACACCCTCGGGCCGGTGCTCGGCGCCGTGCTCGGCGGCACGCTGTACACGGAGTTCTTCTCGGCGCCGCTCAAGGGCAAGGCCGAGGCGAAGGCCAAGGCGGAGGCCAGGGCCAGGGCCAAGGCGTTCCGTGCGGATCTTGCGTTCGCGCAGCGTCCGCCTCCCAAGGGCAAGGCGAAGGATGCCGCGTGAGTGAAGGAGCCATGCAAGTACCATGCAAGCCAAGCAATTCATCAATGTCTCGAGTTAGTCTCGAGTTGTAGCGAAACGATATTAGCAAACAAACAACACATACTACGTAGTAGTCTAATTGCGATCAACACCCGCTCGCACGGTCGCCCGTCGAGCGGTCGCCCGTCGTCCTCGCCGAGCGCAGTGAGCGCAGGTTCTCCTCGCGCTCCGATCGGATCGATTCGTACCCGACCGTCTCGAGGCCCCGGCCCGAGTGCCAGTGCCGCAGCATCGACGGCGGCGGCGGCATCGGCGCGGCACCAGCGCCGCCTCCACCGCCACCGAAACCGAAACCGCCTCCGCCTCCGCCTCCGCCGCCGTTGAGGAGGCCCTCGATTGCCGCCCACGTCGCGCCGCGCAGACTCATCGCCGGCTGCAGATCGTCGTCGCCGGCACGCAGCGCGCGCTCCACCTGCGCCTGCCGCGTCCTCGAGGGCGGCGGTGCTCCGGGTGGTGGCTTGCGCGGTGGCGGGCTGCGGCCACCGGCGGCAGCAGCGGCAGCGGCGGCGGCGGTGGGCGGCATGTGCGGCGGCGGCGGCCTGCGCGCCACTCGCGTCAGCCCGCTGCTGCCGGCCGACGGCGGTGGCGGTGGGCGCGACGGCGACGATGGGACGGCAACGGAGACGCGATCGCGTGGCGAGACCAGATAGGTCCCCGCCACGCCCGACGACGACGGCGGCGGCGACGCGCAAAAGCCAAGCGACGGCAGCGGCAGCGGCGCGCCCCAGGCATCGCCCGTCGCTGAAGGTGGCGGCACCGGCGGTGGCGGTGGCGGCGCGCCGGGCGCCGAGGGCGGCGGCGGCGGCACTTGCTGGAAGGGGCGACGGGTCGAGACCCGCAGCTCGACTGCGTCCTTGAGCGACTCGACCGCGAGCGACTGCCGCCGTCGCTGCCGCTGCCGCCGCCGCTCCTCCGCCCCCGCCCCCGCCTCGTCGTCGTCGTCGTCGTCGTCGTCGTCGTCGTCGTCGTCGTCGTCGTCGTCGCCGTCGCCGTCGTCGTCGTGCGTGCTCGCACTCGCCACACCGAGGCTCATGCCGCTCGTCATCGCGCCCGACGAGGTCGAGCCGTCGATCTTCCGCGCGAGGGCGCCGAGCTGCGCCAGTCGCAGCTGCAGCTCGAGCGGCGCGTCCTCGTCCGCCATCGCCGCCGCCGATGCCGCTGCCGGACTGCCCTCCTCCTCTTCTTCCCGCGTCGATTCGCTCAGGATTGCCGTCGACGACAGCCCCGACGACAACGATGGCGCCGACGGCGGCACCGCCGCCGCCATCCCAGACGACTTGCTGCGCGCCAGCAGGGCGAGCACCTGCTGCGACCCCCGCCGGCTCAGCGTGCCCTGCCGGCTCAGCGTGCGCGACGGCTGCCGCCCCAGCGACGGCTGCCGGCCCAGCGACGGCTGCCGCTGCAGCGACGCCTGGCGGCTGAGCGACGCACCAGTCGGCGCAGCGGCGCCGTCGCCGTCGCCGTCGCCGTTGCCGTCGCCGTCGCCGTCGCCGTCGCCCTCGAGTATCTGCGACACCTGCGGCTGCGGAGGCGCCGCCGCGAGCCTCAGGTGCGCCTGCCGCATGTCGTCGACCATCCCTCCGCGCGGCTTGGTGTCGCGCCGCTTCTTCCGCTCGCGCTGCGCCGTCCTCAGCCGCAGCCGCCCCACAAAGGCCGTCGTGTCGAGCCCGGCCGCCAGCTCGGCCGAGTAGGCCGCCGAGGCGTCGCGCACCTGCCGGAGCGCGCCCGAGAGCCCCGAGGTCTCCTCGACCTCCTCGATCTTGAGCCGCGCCTCCTCCTCCGCCCTCTCGGACTCGTCCTTCTCCTGCTCCTCCCACGCCTCGTCCTCGGCGTGCTGCAGCAGGTACGCCGCGTCGAGCACCGCGCTCCCGCGGCTCAACCGCTCGCTGCTACCGGGGCGGCCCGACTCGTCGCGGCCAGACTCGAGCTCGCGCCGCGCCGCAAACGCCAGGTCGAGCGCCGTCTTGCCGTCGGGCAGCGCGAGGCTCACCTCGGCGCGGAAGTGCAGCAGCACGCGCACCGTGTTGGCGCCGCCGTACCGCGCTGCCAGCATGAGCGGCGCCCACCCGAGATTATTCACCTGATCGATGCGGGCGCCGCGCTGCAGCAGCAGCTCCACGCAGTTGAAGTTGCCGGCGAAGCTGGCGGCCTGGAGAGGCGTGGAGCCGGAGGCGGGGTCGGGCGCGTTGATGAGCTCGGCCACGGGCTCGCCGGCGGCGGTGCACATGTCGAGCAGCATCCGCAGCTCGCGCTCCTGCCCAGCCTCCGCGAGCCGGTAGATGTCGACCCGTGTGCCGCCCTCGGAGAGCGAGGCCGGCTTGAAGATGGGCGTGGAGAAGCGCGAGGCGTGGCGGGCGAACTCTTCCTGCTCCTCGTCGGTCGGCCGGTTGGCGCGCGGCCGGTAGCGCGGCATGGGTGCTGGGGTCGACGAATTGGGTGCTCGAGAAGACGGGGCTGGCTCTAGGTAGGTAGGGCAATCTGCGGCCACGGTCGGCCTGCATAGCCAGCCTCGCATTACGCACCCACGGTACCCGCAGTTTCCACCAAATGGCCGGACGGCATGCATAGTAGAGTATACACGCGGGCTATACTGTAGGCATAAGGCGGTATTGTCTGTGCGAACCCGGCGCCTGCGGGGCCGCATGTAACAGCTCACCGCGCGCTGCAACCGCGCGCCGAGCTGGCGCGGCGCGAGACGAGCCGACTCGGCTACAACCTGTTTGGGTCAGCTTCTTACCGATGCCGTCGCACCGTGCGTACAGCGACGAGTTGACTCAACTCGCCTCGCGCGCAGCCGACGCCAACACGGTCAAGATCACGCCGAAGCCGCAGCTAGTCGTCGCCGACGACCTCCCTGCCGCCGTGGCCGCGTGCGTCTCGGCCGCGGCGAGCAAGGCCATCGCGGCGCGCGGCGCCTTCTCTATCGCCATCGCGGGTGGCAGTCTCGTCAAGATGCTCGGCGCCATGGCCGAACTCCCGGGTATCGACTGGTCCAAATGGCACGTCGGCTGGGTCGACGAGCGGTGCGTGCCACATTCTGATCCGGAGTCCAACTATGGCGGCGCGCTGGCGGCGTGGCTCAGCAAGGTGGGAATTCCCAAGGAGCAGGTCTACGCCATCGACGACAAGGAGGGTGGTGGCGGGCTGACGGCGGCCACGGCGCGGGCCGACGCGTACGAGGAGAAGCTCAAGGCGGTGACGGCGCTGCCACGCGACGCGGCGGGCCTGCCCATTTTCGACCTGCTCCTGCTAGGCTTCGGGCCCGACGGGCACATCTGCTCCCTCTTTCCCGGCCACCCGCTGCTCGACGACGCCAGCGGGCGGTGGATCCTGCCGATTGGCGACTCGCCGAAGCCGCCGCCCGAGCGGATCACGCTCTCGCTCGCCGCCGTCAATTCGGCGCGTGCGGTCGCGCTCGTCGGCAGCGGCAGCTCGAAGGCAGAGCCGGTCGCACACGCGTTCGCGTCGCATGTCAAGATGCATGTGCGACCGGCTCTGCCGTGCGCGCGCGCGAGCGGCGCCGGCCCGACGCCCCCGCTGTGGCTGCTCGACCAGCCGGCGGCCGCGCTGCTCGAGGCCGCGACGCGCGCCGCCTATGGCGACCCAGACGGCAAGCCCTTCGAGTTTGGCGCGCACTTTGTTTGATGCTGCGGTTGTTGTGCCGAAGGTCTGGCTAGTGGTCTTACCCTCCGACTGCGATGTGGCGCAACTCTTGAAAATCTGCGTTTGTTTTTACCTTCCCAGCCGAAGTCGCTGGTCCCCTCGGCGGGGACGCTAGTTTTGTCGGCCTGCGAGCAAATCGTCCAACCCAAAGCGGCCTAGAGCCGGTTCAGGATTCTCCTGTGCTGGCTGCCGGCTACCTGGCTGTGCAAACTCTGGCTATGGCGACCAACCGACCACCGGAGGCTCGGTTGCTGACGTGTGCCGTGCTTCATCGGTTGACCCCGAGCAGCGTGCGCACGGCTGTCGCCCTTTCCACCCTCCCCCTTGCGCCTTGCCCTTGCCAACCTCGCACCGCCGCGAGGCGAAGGGGTCGTCGCGGATGCACTCGCCACTATCGTCGACAAACGCGATGCGATGGTACTTTGTATGGATCCATGATTTCGTCCAAAAGGTCGCGGCCCACGCGTCGGGCCACTGGAGCGTGCAGTTCCGGATATGTATCCGATGGCGTGCCGCGGCCACAGTCTGGGTAGATAGAGAGAGCGCCGAGCCCGGCAGGAGCTGCACCTGCTCGAGCCCGCTGCAGATACGCCCTACCCGAAAGTTTGGCGCGCACTTTGTTTGAGGCTGGGGTTCATGTGCTGCGTCCATGGCCTGCAGACCGTTTTTCCATGCCCTGCTTCTTGGCACTGACAGCGCCTCTGCCTTGGGTCCACTCCCACTGTTGCTGCCCCTCCCAAACCTCCGGCAAACGTGGGTCGGTCGCTCGGGCTCGCTCCGACCGAGCGACCGAGCCCTCAGAGGGGGGTGATAAGCAGCGCAGGTGGGGTGAAAACCAGCGCACGAGGCCCTCCGTGGACAGAAAAGGCAGTCGGTGAGTGCTGCGCATATATGGCCTCAGGCGCCACGCGTCAGGTCGCGAGCTGCAGGCTCACTGTGCTGTGCTGCACCATACCGGCAAAGCTAGACCGCTGGCCACCTTGAGCAGCATGGTGACGCGTCGAGGTCTCAATCGACAGGTTAGACATGGCCAATCCGTCGGTCGGAGCGAGCCATTGTGCCCAAGCCTCGCGCGACGTGCTGCGAGCTGCTGACCAATGGCCGGGACAGCATCATCAGCATTCCCGCAGCTCAGCCTCGTCGTGGTTCACAAGTCTGATCACGTTCAACCTGCAGGAGTACGACCTGCAGCTGTGCAGCCTCGTGTACACTGACATGCTGTGTGCCAAGACCATGGCTGGCAGCTACCTCGGCCTCACACTCACACGACGCCTGTGCAATCCAGGCGTCGCGTGAGTGTCGAGGTGTGACCATATATCGGCTCTGGAGCCGACCAGGACCGACCGAGGCCTCCGCGGACCCGCTGCACCATGGATCCACCACGCCGAGCAAGCGCCCAAGGCCCTTGGCACGCCCTTTCGCGACCCCCCTGAGCCCGAATCTGCCTCGGCCCGACCGAGCGACCGAGTCCCCCCCGACCGAGATTTCGCCGAAAATCTGGGTCGGTCTGGGAGGGGCAGCAACAGTGGGACTGGACCCAAGGGTGTTGTGACCCCGCCTGCCAAGACTTGCGTTTTTCCAAAATCGTGGTGCGCACCAGGTCGCGACGGAGACTGTCGTCGCAACAATAGGCAACTCTCTCTCGTGCTGCCTAGGCACCTCGCGCGTGCAGCCCCAGCCCATGGGCAACTCGATGGCTTCAATGAAGGAGAGCGCCGAGGAGCTCGCAGCCTCCTGCATGTCGCCCCGGAAAGAGGGCCCGAACGAGAAGCTGCTGAAGGCCATCACTTGGAACATCGCCGCGATCAACAACAACCCATTTGAGTACTGGATCACGCACGAGGACGAGTCGTACAACAAGCTGATGGCCGACGTGCAGGGCTTCATCGACGAGCCGGGCGAGCGGGACGTGGAGGTGGGCAGTGTCTTCACTGAGGCCATGTGGGCCGAGCTGAAGGCGCTCATGGAGGGTCTGGGCTGGGAGACGGCCGAGGTGGAGAAGAAGTGGACCGAGGATTTCTCGAAGCGCAAGATCATCGAGAACTTCCTCAAGGATCCGACTCTCGGCGAGAAGCGGCTCGCGTCGATGCCCGACCGCGTGACGAACACGATCAACACGACCGACGGCGGCAAGGCGAACCGGCCGACGGTGATCTCGTGCTTCGGCGGCGACATGAGCTCGATGGACGCGTGGTGGGGCGAGTGGAAGAAGTTCATGTTTGGCGTCAAGCTTGAGGTCGCGGGCAAGAAGGGCGGCGTCGAGTCGAAGGTGCCGGCGGCGATGCTGCCGCCGCTGAAGCGAGCCAAGTACCCGGCGGTGACGGAGGAGGAGGAGGCGATCTCGGTGCCGCTGCAGGCGCTGTGCATCGCCATCTTCGACGCGATCCTCGTGCACGTCGTCTCGTCGTGCTCGCCCGACGGCACGTGGCTCCGGCTGAAGCTGTCGATGCTCGAGGCGCTCTACGCCAACAAGGACCAGCGCATCCTCGACATCATGGCGACGACGTACGCCGACGCCGACATCATCTTCCTGCAGGAGGTGGCGGGCGAGTTCATCAACAAGCTGCGCGCCTCCGACCTCGGCAGCCGCTACCTCGTCGTGCAGCCCTCGCCGGCGTCGGCCTCCGACCAGAACTCGCTCGTGCTGCTCTCGCGCCGCTACTTCAACGTGGACGCGGTGCAGGACCACTCGGCGGCGGCGCTCAAGGCGTGCGGCGAGGGCGTGCCGGTGGCGGCGGGCGACCTGCTGCTCATCGCCGCCGTCGACAAGCAGGCGCGCCAGTACCTGCTCGCGTCCTTCCACGGCGACACCAACGGGCTCGCGACGCTGCCGGTGATGGCGGCGGTGCACGGGATCGCGGAGGGCATGAGCAGCCACCGCCTCGTCTTCGGCCTCGACGCCAACACGTACGAGAAGGAGAAGAAGGGCAAGACGCAGGGCGTGCAGGGCTTCGCCGAGGACTTTGTCGCCAAGGGCTACACGTCGTGCTGGGGCGACGCGCCGGACCCGTCCAACCACACGACCTTCAACGCGCGCACCTACCTGCAGCCGCAGCTGCAGAAGGCGGCTCGCCAGGACGAAAAGAAGGCCAAGGGCGACAAGAACCCAAAGGACTTCGTCCTCTACCCCAAGACGTCGTTCACGCAAGACGAGGAGGCCGCCAAGGACAACACGGGCGACAAGAAGTACCTCGAGAACCACATCTTCCCGTCGCTCGCCTTCCCGTCCGACCACGGCGTCGTCAGTGTCACGCTGACGCACGCGCCGGTCGCGGCCTGAGCGGGCCTTGCGGGGCCGGGAAGACGGGTGCCGGCCCGCGTCTGATGGGCGCTTTAGGGACTTTTAAAGGCTGATCAAGCATACTAAGGCCAACGTGTAAGATTGCATACTTCCTTCGGATCAAGCGAATTCGTTTTGGCGTGGCGATTCGGCGTCGGCGCCCGCGACCGGCAGCGGCGACGCTGACCGAGGCTAT
>Ga0209713_10000946_pt1 | contig 16903 bp, 6 predicted proteins | sample ArcOceMetagenome_3_FD_187444 | JGI IMG/M metagenome (GOLD analysis project Ga0209713, IMG submission 187444) | Marine eukaryotic phytoplankton communities from Arctic Ocean - Arctic Ocean- Svalbard ARC20M Metagenome (SPAdes) (version 2) | ecosystem: Environmental > Aquatic > Marine > Oceanic... | reverse complement strand
CGCTCCTGCCGTCGCTCTCGAGCGAGGTGCGCGAGGTGCGCCTCCCCGCGTCGCAGCTGCAGAAGGCGCTGCGCCGCGGCTTCTGCTCGCCGGCGCCGCTGCTCGAGGCCTGCGCGTCGCTGCTGCTGCGCGGCGGCGGCGGCGGCGGCGGCTGCGGCGGCGGTGGATCGGCCGACGGCGCGAGCGGAGGAGCCGACGCTGCCAAGCCGCCGCCGCGCGGTGGGCCGTTTGCGATGCTCAGCACGGTGTGGGGCTGCATGCTCGTGGACGCGTCGCCCTTCGAGGCGCCGCCCGACGGCGCGTGCCTCGGCCTCGAGCAGCTGATCGCGCTCTCGCTCGTGGCGCGCGCCGACCCGGGCTGGGTCCCGCCGAGCTGCCTCGCGCGCCGCGCGGTCGCCGCGGCGCTGCGCACGCAGCAGCGGCCGAGCAACCAGTGGCTCGGCTTCATCGACGCCGGCAAGAAGGACGCGACGCTCGGCCGCTTCGAGGACGGCGCGAGCGGCACCGCCGCCCGGATGCGCAACTCGCTCCGCGCCGCGCAGCACGCCGTCGGCTGCGCCATCAAGCTCGGCCGGTGGGGCAAGTACGAGGGCGAGTCGACCGGCGCGGCGGTGCTCGCGCACCTCAACCCAAAGTTCACCGAGTGGCGCAGCGACGGCCGGCTGCAGTCGGTGGCCGTCGACGACGAGGCGGCGCTGCTCGACGCGTGGCAGAGCGGCGCGCCGCCGCCGCCGCCGCCGTCGGCGCGCCTCGTCGGGCTCGACGCCGAGTGCCGCCTCGCCGCGTTTGACGCGCACGTCGCGCCGGCGTCGCTGCTGATGCTGCAGGCGACGCTGGCGACGCCGCCGATGGACTGGAAGAAGCACGCGCTGCCGTGCCTGGCGCGGCAGGTGCGTAAGCTCCTCTCCGACGTCAACGCGCGCGTGCAGCAGCGCATGCAGCTCGCGCGCGTCCAGGCGTGGGGGAAGAGCACCGCCACCGCCGACGCCGCCTCCGCGGCCGGGGGCAAGGGCGGCGCCGGCAAAAAGGGCGCCGCTTCGAGCAAGGCGGCGATGCCGCTGCCGCCGCCGCCGCCCGACGAGGCCAAGGTCTACTCGTCGGCGCGCGAGGTGGTGACGACGACGGGCAAGCTCTCCGAGAAGGAGATCGAGATCGTCGACGCCTTCGAGGCGGTGCAGCGCTGGCAGCAGGAGCGCCTCCTCGGCGGGCGCAGCGGCGCCTTTTCCTCCGCCGCCTCCTCCTCCTCCGCAGCCGCCGCCGACGACGACGACGACGCCGTCGCCGCTGCCACCGCCGTGCGTGCGGCGGCCGCGCAGGGCGGCGACGAGGGGCCGCTCGGCGCCATCCGCGCCAAGGCGGGCAAGCCGCCGAGCGCGCACGACGGCCGCGTCGCCTTCCTGCTCGCCTTCGCCAAGGCCGTCGAGCTCGAGGTGACGCCGGCGGGCGGCGGCGCGGAGGTGGTCAACGTGCTCTTCTGCGGGTCGGTGGACGAGCCGCTGCTCGTGCAGCGCATCGGCAGGGCGCGCGAGGAGGCGGCGCGCGCGGCGGACGCGCCGGTCGCGGGCGCGTCGGGCGCGGCGGCGGCGCCGTCGCTCGGCTACGTGCAGCGCAGCCGCTCCGACGCCGACCGCCTGCTGGTCGAGGCGGCGGAGGCCGCCATGGCCACGTACTGGCGCGGCGGCAAGACGGCGGCGCTGCCGCTGCCGCCCGCCGGTTTCCAGTGGGAGCTGGGCGCGCCGCCGGGCGGCGAGGAGCTCGCCGAGCGGGCGGTGGCGCTGACGGCGACGCTCGCCGAGCCCAAGGCCGGCGGCAAGGCCGGCGGCAAGGCCGGCGGCAAGGGCGGCAAGGACGGCAAGGACGGCAAGGGCGGCGGTGGCTGGAGCTTCAGCATCGGCGGCGTGGCGGTGGCGCCGTTTGACGCGCGCGCCGTCGTCTCGCCGTGCTCGCTCGACACGACCAACCACGAGCCGCTCGCGCTCGACCCGAGCTCGGAGCGCGCGAGGCTGCTCCGCCTCGCGCTGTACGTGCCCGAGGAGGGCGAGGCGACCGCGCGCGGCGGGCCGGCGGTGCTGCCGGCGCTCGAGCGGCTGCACGCGCTCGCGGTGGGCGCGCGCGCGCACGACGCCGACGAGGGGCGCGTGTACGACTGGCTGCCGCTCGCGGCGCGCGGCGGCGTCGTGGCGCGCACGTGGCGCGACGCGCTGCTCGCGCTCAAGACGCGCGACGCCGAGCACGTCGTGCTGGGACCGCTGCTCGCCGACGGCTCGGGCTCGGCGCGCGACATGTCGGAGGGCGTGCTGCTGCGGCTCTACCACGGCCTCGAGATGCTCTACCCCACCGCGCTGCTCAAGGAGGGCGCGCTGCGCTGGCGCGTCCGCCCGCGCGGTGCCGGCTACCACCACCTCCTCTCGTGCCTCGAGCAGCTCGGCCGCGGCGCCGTGTCCGTGTCCGTGTCCGCCGCGTCCGCCACGCCCGCCGTGGCGCCCGCCGTGGCGCCCGCCGCGCCCGCGCTCGCCGCGCCCGTCGGCTCCCGAATGGCCATCAAGTCGGGCGGCATGGCCAAGAAGGGCGACAAGGGTAAGGGCAAGGCGGCCGACGGCGACGATGTCGACATGGCGTCGCCCGCGACCGTCACCGGCGGCAAGCGCCCGCGCCGCTCGGCCGCGGCGGTGGCGGCCGAGGCGGCGGCGGCCATCGCCGCGTCCGAGGGCGCTGCCGACGGAGGCGGCGACGGCGGCGGCGACTCCGCGTACGCCGCCGCGCCCGCGAGCAGCGCGCTGGTCAAGGTGGACGACGACGACGACGACGAGTACCTGCCGCTGCCGAGGGTGACGACGCCGCTGTGGCCGCACCAGGAGGAGTCGGTCGCGCGCGTCGTGGCGGGCGTCGAGGACGGCCGGCGCGGCCACGCCGACGCGTCGGCGGTGGGCGCCGGCAAGACGCTGACGGCGCTCGCGACGGTGGTGCGGCTCGCCGAGCACCTCGAGCGCAGCGGCGCCAAGCGCAACGGCGCGCTGATCATGCTGCCGACCAAGGCGCTGATCAAGGAGTGGCTGCTCGAGATCGCGGCGCACACGAGCGGCTTCCACGTCATCGAGCAGCGCGAGGACGGCTCGCTCTTCTCGCTCACCTACGGCCACAAGACGCCGCCGATCGACGCGTCGTGCCTCGTCATCTCGACGCTCGACCGCGTCTGCGAGCACCCATTCGTGCGGCAGGCGGCGTGGGACTTCGTCGTCATCGACGAGTGCCTCGCCGTGCAGAACGCCGCCGCCAAGCGCTGCCCGTCGGCGTGGCGGCAGATCGAGGTCTCGGCGTGCGGCGTGCTGATGCTCTCGGCGACCTTCTTCCGCTCCAAGTACGACTCGCTCTTCTACATGATCCGGATGCTCCGCTCGCCGCTGCCGCGCACGATGGAGTGGCTCCCCGCCACCATCCACGAGCACATCGTCTGCCAGGTGCCCGAGACGGACCGCACGTGGAAGATGCGCGGCGAGGCGGTGCCGCTGCCGGCGCAGACGCTCAAGGAGTACCGCGCGTGCATCGAGGCCTTCAAGCGGAGGCAGCTCAACTCGCCGTCGGACGCCGACGGGCGCAAGCTGTGCACCGAGCTCGAGGCCTTCCTGCGCGAGCGGTACGAGGGGCGCGGCCGCCACGGCAGCGCCAACGTCTACGAGTCGACGTCGGTGATGGGCGACGCCTTCGCGCGGGAGGCGCGGCGGCTGCTCGGGGAGGGGCGGCGGCCGCTGCTCTTCGCCGACACGCAGCACGAGGCGGAGCACCTGCTGAGCGTGCTGCGCGCGAGCGGCGTCAAGGCGCGCACCTGGTCGGAGGTGGCGTCGCAGAACGTCAACGGCCGCGGCGGCGCGTCGGCTGCGGGCAAGGCGGGCAAGGGCGGCGGCGGCGGCGCTGGCGGCGCCGACGGCGTGATCGTGGCGGTCAAGAGCGTCGAGGGGCAGGGCATCAATATGCAGCACGCCGCCGACACGATCGTGTGCCGGCCGACGCCGGGCGACCACCTCGAGCAGATGAAGGGGCGCGTCGACCGCCCGGGGCAGTCGGCCAAGGAGCTGACGCTGGTGGTGCTGATGGCGGAGCACACGCTCGAGGAGGCCAAGTTCGCCAACATCCGCCTCGCGGGCTCCTTCTTCCGCGAGTACATCGCGCCGGTCGCGTCGCGCTACCGCGAGAAGATCGACCTCGAGGCGACGCTCGCCGCGGGCGGCAGCGGCAAGCTCGCCAAGGGCGCGGTGGGCAAGGCGTGGCACACCAGCCTCGAGGCCGCCGCCACCTCGGGCACGTTCGCCTGCAGCTTCGCGTGCGACGAGAAGGCCAACCAGGCCGTCGCCGCGGCGGCCGGCACGAGCGACGAGGGCAGCGGCGGCAGCGGCGGCAGCGGTGGCAGCCGCCCCAGCCGCCGCAAGGCGGGCGCGCCGCAGGACGACCAGGACGACGAGGACGACGACATGGACGACGATGTCGACGTCGACTCGATTCCGGACAGCGACGCGGACGAGGACGACGTGGCGCCTCGCAAGAAGGCCAAGGCCGCCAAGGCTGCCGCGGCACCCAAGGGCAAGGCCAAGCCCGCGGCCAAGGGCAGGGGCAGGGGCAAGGGCAAGGGCAAGGGCAAGGCCGCTGCCGACGACGACGACGACGACGCCGACAGCGACTTCGACGAGGCCGTCGAGGAGGAGGAGGAGGAGGAGGAGGAGGAGCCAAAGTACAAGCCGCTCAACACGGTGATCCGCAACAAGGGCGACCCGGAGGCGGTCAAGCGCGCCAAGGACAACGCCAAGGCGGGCAAGGCGTCGCTGGCGGTGCGGCGGTGGCTCTTCAAGCCAAAGGACAAGGCGACGGCCGACCCGGTGGCGAGCCGGAAGCGCGCCAAGCTCGCCGAGTTCTCCGACGCGACGCCGCCGCTCGTGCTGACGCGCGACGTGCTCGAGGAGGGCATCGCGCACCTCTCGCGCGTCGACCCGAAGCTCGAGGCGCTCATCGCGCGCATCGGCGCCGACGCGCTCGCGATGGACGTGGGCGTCGTGCGGCCGCCGACGCAGGCCCGCCTCTTCGACAAGCTGCTCAAGTCGATCACGTTCACGCAGGTCTCGGTCGACGCGGGCTACGCCTTCCTGCGCCGCACCGCCATCAAGATCGGCGTCTGCCTCGAGGCGATGGCGGAGGCGGAGCGCGCGCTCATCCTCGCGACGGCGCTCGCCGAGTACGCCGAGAGCGGCGAGGTCGACCACGTGCGCGGCGGCGACCACCTCGTGCAGCTGCTGCTGCGCGGCGGCGGCCAGGGCGGCGGCTGCGACCCGAGCGACAAGGTCATCTTCACCGCGGGCCTCGTGGGCGCGCTCACGGCCACGTGCGAGCGCATCAAGGTGACCAAGGGCAAGAACAAGGGCAAGATGGAGCTGTCGGGCTACCCGCACCTGTGCGGCAAGTCGTTCCCGTGCGGCAAGCACGACAACCCGGCCGACTTCCTGAGGAAGGCGCGCGAGCACGCCAACGACGGCGACTACTCCGGCGAGCCCGTCTCGGCCGGCTACTCGGCGCCCAAGGCGTCCTTCCTCGTGAAGCTGGTCGCCGACTTCGCGTCGGGCCGGATCTCGGGCGCCAAGCTGGCGGCGGCGTCCGACCGCGAGGCGATGCGCATGCTGTGCGAGGTGCACGGCGTCGGCGACTGGAGCGCGTGCGGCGTGCTGATGCACTGGGCGCAGCGCGCCGACCTGATCATGTACGGCGACCTCACCATCCGCAACTACCTCAACGACCTCTACGACATCGGCCACAAGGACGAGTCGGAGACGCTGCTGCAGTCGGCCGCCGACTTCCCCGACAGCACGCCCAACCGCAACCTGATCGACGACGTCGCCGAGCGCAACCACTGGGCGCCGTACCGCTCGCTCGTGTGCTTCCTGATGTACGCGCTGCAGGAGGACAACCTCGTGCTGCTCTGAGCGCGGGGAGGGGAGAGGGAGAGGGGTGCGCCGGCGCTTGTGGCGCCGGTGCCAACGGCCCGGTAGAAAATTCGGGTGGATGGAGGTTGGGAAAGGAAGAGGGCGGCGGCGCCTTGAGTGTGAATGTCGTCTGATGCGTGGCCGTCCCTGGGAGGGACTATGAGGTCAAGTCAAAAGTGTGCGGTTCAGTGTGGACAGGCGTATAACAATAAATTGATGCAAAATACGTGTGTACTCGATCGCCGGTCGCCTCACTTGATCCTTTGCTTGGCCGCTGCGGCTGCGGCGCTGGTCGAGGCCAAAATCCGTGCCGGCCTCGTGTACTTGGACTCGTGCATCTGTGCGGCCAGCGCCGCTGCCGCGGGAGCAAGTGGCTTGGGCGGGCCCGGCTTGGGCGGGCCCGGCTTGACCTTCGAGGGCGGCGCGCGCTTGCTGCTTGCAAGGCTAGCGTTGCTGGCAGCATAGCTGATCGTCGTGCGCGAGGTGGAGGGCGTGACCATCGGCGGCGCAGCGGCCCGCGGGCGCTGCGACGGCGTCGCGACAGGAGCCGTCGATGGCCGAGTCGTGATCGCGCGTGGCGAAGGCGCCCGCGGCGCAGCCTCCAGCTGGCCGTCAGTCGGTGCCACCGGCACCTGCAGCGTGTCGGGCAGCGGCAGCAGCTCTGCCATGATGGCCTCGATCCGCTTCTCTCGACCACGGTGCAGCTCGGCCACGCGGCGCTTCTGCTGCTGGCCGACGAAATCCTTGAGCGCGCCGAGCTCCCTCTTCAGCGTGTCTAGCTCCGCGGCCTTCAGAGCCACCCACTCGCTGCTGAGGGCTGCCGGGTCGTTGCCGCTCGGCGAGAGCCGCGACTCCGACGCATCGCCCGGCGTCGTCTGCCATGGCGATGGCTGCAGGTGCGTTGGCGTCGTGTTCGGCTTGATCGGCGCGGCGGTCGTCATTAGCCTCGGCGATGCGATGCCGAATCGCACGCGCATGCGCTATCTAGCAATGCGCAGTTTGGTGCAGCCTGCTGCCGCCCGTCCCGCTCCGCGACAGCGTCAGCCATGCGATCGCTGTCAGTCTCCGCCGCCGCGCTTCTCTTCTGTTCACCACCGGCGTCTGCTTCGCGCTACCGCTGCACCGACGACGAGGGCTTCCTTCTGGGGCACATCCCGTGCGCGCAGTGGGCGGGCGCCAACTGCTGGGCGGCACACGAGCTGCTGCAGTACTCGCCCGAGGAGGAGCTCGCGCTGCTCGACGGCTGCGCCGTCACGTGCGGCTCGTGCGACGGCATGCCGTCGCGCCAGCCCGAGCTCGACACGAGCGGCGGCTGCGTCGACCACCCGAACCACGCCGATGGCTGCGCGCGGTGGCTCGGCCTCGACTGCACCGACGCGGCGCCCGTCACGCAGAACAAGTGCAGGCGCTCGTGCGGCCTCTGCTACGAGGGCGACAACCCGCCGCCGACGCGGCCGACGCCGAGGCCGCCGCCGTCGCCGCCGTCGCCGCCGCGGCCGCCGTGGCCACCGCCCGCCGACTGCACGTTTGGGGGCAGGCAAAATGCGGCGAGCGCCTCGCCGCCGCGCCAGTGCAGCGACCTCGACGGCTACGAATGCGAGAGCTTCTACGCGCAGGCGACGGGCGGCGCGGGCGCCGGCCTCGTGCCGTGCGAGTGGCACGACGACGAGGGCGTCCACACCACCACCGTCGCCGGCGGCGGCACCTTCGGCGGCTCGCTCGCGCGCGGCAGCTGCCAGCCCGGCGTCGCCCTCTGCTTCCCGCCGCCGTCGCCGCCGCCGCCCGCCCCACCGCGCCCGCCGCCAAGCCCGCTGCCGCCGCCCGCGTGCGAGGATTTCGACGGCTGGCACGACGCCGACGGCGCCGAGTACGGCTGCGCGTGGTACGGACGGTACGAGGGCACGTGCGCGCTGCAGGGGCACGCGAAGCCCGGCGTCGCTGGCGCCGTCGCCAACGAGGCGTGCTGCGCGTGCGGCGGCGGCATCGTCAGCGCCAGCCCGCCCCCGCCGCCGCCCTCGCCGCCGCCGCCGCCGCCGCCACCGCCCGTGTCCGACGTCGAGTGCTCCGAGAGCTTCCAGCAGTGCGGCGGCGTCAACCTCGGCCTGCCGGACGCCACCAAGCACCAGCGCGAGCGTGTCGAGCCGCTGCCCGCGACGGTGGCGGCGTGGGCCGCCGGCCGCCAGTCGGGCTGCTGCGAGCCGGGGTTCTCCTGCTTCGCCCTCGACGGCCGCTACGCGCAGTGCCGCCGCGCGTGTCCCTTCCTCGACCTCCTCCACCCCGAGGGATCCATCCACGGCGTCGTTTGGGACTGCGCACACCCGGAGCCGCCGCCGCCGCCCGCGCGCCGCCCGCTCGGCCCGCCGCCGCCGCCGCCCCGGCCGCGCCCGCCGCCGATGCCGCCGCGCCCGCTGTCGCCGCCGCTGGTGCCGCTCGCGAGCGCGGCGGTGCGTGCAGCTCACGCCGAGGAGATCGCGCAGACGCTGGCGCTCGAGCGAGAGCTGCAGCTCAAGCACCCGCTGCGCTGGGCGCGGCTGCAGGCGCAGTGCGGCCTCGAGCCCTTCGAGTGCGGCGGCGGCGATGGCGACGATGATGACGATGGCACACGCGAGGGCGGCGCGTGGCGAATCTCCGCCGGCTGGCTCTGCGACGGCCACATCGACTGCCCGCGGGGCGACGACGAGGCGAGCGAGCTGTGCGGCGACGGCTACGCGGCGTGGGGCTGCAGCGCGTGCCAGCACGACTGCGGCGCCGCGGGGAGCCGCCGCGCCGACGGCAGCGGCGCGCGCTGCACGCACGCCGACACGCGCTGCGACGGCACCGTCGACTGCGCCGATGGCTCCGACGAGGTGGACTGCCGCGAGGCGACGTGCGGCGGGCTCTTCGAGTGCCACGGCGCGCAGTTCCACGACGAGGTGCGCGCGGGCGGCCACGCCGACGACGCCGACCGATACTACGCGTACGACGTCGTCGATGGGGCGGGGGGCAGGCCGGAGGCGGAGCTGGGCGAGCTGATCCCGCTCTACGAGGTGTGCGATGGCCGCGCGCAGTGCCCCGGCGGCACCGACGAGGCGGCCGAGGTCTGCGCGACCGTCAATGGCGCCGGCGCCAAGCAGTGCAACGCGTGCCAGCACCGGTGCAGCCGCGGCCGCGTCGGCGGCGGCTGGTGCATTCATGCGTCGGCCGACTCTTCGGAGCTCTGCAACGGCCTCGAGGACTGCGTCGGTGGCGAGGACGAGGCGGAGGCGCTCTGCGCGAACGTCAACGGCTGGTCGGCAAACCACAAGCTCAAACCGCCGCCGCCACCGTCGCCTGCGCCACCCCCACAGCCGTCGCCACCGCCGCCACCGCCGCCGTCGCCTGGGCCGCCTCCCGTGCCGCCCTTGGCTGCCACCGCGCCGCCACAGCACTACTGCACGTCGCGATGGGCAAAGCCCGGCTCGGTGCTCGCCAACTGCGTCCACACACGCTGCTGCCAGTACGCCGGGCACACGTGCTTCCGACGCGACGGCCAGCGCGCCGAGTGCCGCGAGAGCTGCCCGGCCGGCGGCGCGTGGAACTGCGAGGAGCTGCGCGCGTCCCACATCGCGCCGTCGCCGCCACCACCTCCACCGGCATCGCCACCGTACCCCCTAGCTCCGCCGTCGCCGTCGGCACCGTCCTTGGTGGCAGTGGCAACGCACTGGCGCGGGACTCTCCTCCTCGTCCTGGGCTCCGTCGCCCTCGTCGCCACGGCGTGCTGCGCATGTGCCATCCAGCGGCGCAGCTTGGCGCGAGTGCCAGCGGCTGTCGCGGGAGCGCGTGTGGCGCGCGAGGCGGTCCGCGAGGCGGACCGCGTGGCACGGCGCCCCCTCGCCGCAGCGGACGAGGTGGACGACTCCGCCACGCCCATCCCACGCGGCATCGAGATGCAGCAACCCGAGCGGGACGAGCCCATCGTGGTGACGCGGCTCAAATCGTCTGTCCTCACCATGGACCTCGAAGAATAGGGCGAGTCCTTAGGGCAACACCCTGTAGACTTTCTTAGAGAGCTCTATCATAATTCAGCCAACACCGTGCCTGCTGAGTGAGCTCGCGGCTCGGTGGAGGCGTGTGGCTCTAGCGCTCCTCGTGGAACCAGTCGAGGCTGTGGCTCTCCCAGTCGACGACGCCCTCCTTGAACCAGAGCGCGATCTCCTTCTCGGCGTTCTCGACCGAGTCGGAGCCGTGGCAGATGTTGCGGCCGACCTCGATGCAGAAGTCGCCACGGATGGTGCCCGGCAGCGAATCCTGCGGGTTGGTCGCGCCCAGCATCTGCCTGCCCATCTTGACGGCGTTGGTGCCCTCCCACACCATGCACGTGACCGGGCCCGAGAGCATGTAACCCAGCAGGCTCGGGAAGAAGGGCTTCTCCACCAGGTCGCAGTAGTGCTCCTTGAGCAGAGCCTCGTCCGCCTGGAAGAGCTTCATCGCCGCCATCTTGTAGCCGCGCTGCTCAAAGCGCTGGATGATGTTGCCAACCAGGCCGCGCTGGACGCCGTCGGGCTTGATCATGATGTAGGTGCGCTCCTTGACGTTCATGGAGACCGCCGCGCGGGCACGGCCAGCAGGGGCGAGGCCTGCGGCAGGAGGTTGGCGCCGTGGGCTTGTGTGGCACGCGTGCGGCCGGTTCTTTCGCTGTCTTGGGCTATGCACACACCTGCACCAAAGTTGAAGGCCTCGATAGTGGCAGCAGCGAGCAGCAGGAGCGCCTGGCGGAGCATTGTGGTCGTCGGTCTTGGTTGCGTCGGAGCTCTCGCGAGGTAGAGGCAAAGGAACTTCCCAGCTAAGGACGGTGGGGTGAAAACCACCACTTAGGCACCAGCAACAGTGAAGAGGCACCGGACGCGCCACCAGCCCGTTAATACAAGGGTTAGTTAGGCTAGCTGAGCAAACTAGCGGAAAACGCGCCTAGTTGCATACGCGTATGCATGCCGTCGGCAACGCCGAGCCGAAGTATAGCGCAAGCTTTGTCTACTCCGCTCTCGATGCACCCCGTGCCCGCGTTCGCGACGGTGCGCCTGCACGCGCTGCTCTTCGGCACGAGCCTGTTCATTGGCCACCCAGACCAGACCTACGATTCGCTCGAAGAGACGTGGCAGCTCACATTCTTCGTGCTTCATGCGGCACCCATCATCGCCATCCGGCTCTGGCTGGGCCCGGCGGCGAGCACGGCATCCTACATGCTGCTCGGCGACTCCTGGGTACTCTGGTCTTTCAAACAGCGCGCGCGCGACGGCCGCTCGAACACCTGCGTGTGGAGCATGACGATAACCATGATGGAGCTGATGGTGCTCCTCACGCCGCTCGACTGGTTGCCGCTCAATGGCCTCCTCCTCCTGCAAGTTGCCATCGTCGTAGTCTTCTGGACCGGCATTTTCGTGGCGTCTCGCTCGGACAGCTTCTCCTTCCTGCGGCTCGACCGGCACCTGCGTCGCGGCGTTCGCTTCACGTTGACGAATGCGGGGGCGCGTCAGGACCTGGCCAAGGACCTGGTTGGCCACTGCGTGCTGCAGCTGCTCTTCTTCTCGGTCCTCCGCGACGCCATCCCCGAGGTGTCGGTGGCGCGGGCGGTGGCGGGGTGCCTGCTCATCGTCTGCCCCTATGCGGCGCTCGTAGTGTGGATCGCCGCGCTAGTGCCGCCGCATCGTCTTCCGTACGTGCGTCGCAGCGTCGCAAGCTATCTAGCAAAGTCTTAAAAAGGCTGTTTAAAGTAGGCTGTTCCTGAACTACACATGTCAGACCCCGTATCGAGCACGTAGCCCAGTGATTGTTCATACGCGGCTTTAGCTGGGCCCGGTTAGTGGCCTGGGCGCGCGGTCTAGAAAGCCAACAGCCTCAGCCGACGGCATGGAGATCGGCCAGGCAGCAGGCAGACTCATTGGCCGAGCGGGTGTAACGGCAGACTATTTTTTTGCGCTTTACTTACATGTAAGAAAACTTCTATGCACAATCAAACTTCTTGAGCAGTTTGCGCTTCCCTTCCCACACGCGCTCCCCAAATGGCCGGCCGCGAGAAGTCCATCCTCGACCCGTGGCACAAGCCGGATAAGATCCGCGACCTCGTACCGGCGCAGCCCGGCCTCCTCCTAGTCGTCGACGACTTCTGCTCTGACGCGGAGAGCGACCGCCTCTGCGCCGCTGCCTCGGCCGCCCCGCTGCAGCCGCCGAGCGCGGCGGACAAGCAGCCCAAGAAGAACGAGGCGTACCTGGATCGCGACACCTGCTCGTTTGATGATCACAAGCTCTCCGAGGCGCTATGGCAGCGGCTGCGCCCGATGCTGCCCGACGTGGGCGACAGAACGCCAGTGGGCTTCCACGGGCACGACGGCACGCGCAGCACCGGCATGCCCTCGGCCGAGCGCGCGGCCAAGCCGCTCAAGTACTACCGCTACACGCGCAGCCAGCGCTTCGGGCTGCACGTTGACCAGTCGTACAAGGGCGCGGTGGCGGGCACCGAGACCGAGTACACAATGCTGCTCTACTTGAACTCCGCGGGCGAGCCCTCGCCCGACAGCGAGCAGCCGCTCGTCGGCGGCGACACGGTCTTCATGGCGACGGCGAAGACGGAGCTCGCGCGCGTCTCGCCGAAGAAGGGCATGCTGCTGCTGCACGCGCACGGCCGCCGCTGCCTGATGCACGAGGGCGAGGAGGTGTCGAGGGGCGCAAAGTATCTGCTCCGAGCCGACCTGCTGTATCGGCGCGGCGACGGCGGCGACGGCGGCGCTGCTGCGGCAGCAGCTACGCGCAAGCCCAAGGGTGGCAAGGGCGCGGGCGCGGCCGACGCGGCGGCGGCCGACGCGGCGGCGGCCGACGCGGCGGCGGCTGAGGGGACGCCGAGCTGGGAGCTCCTCAAGGACGCGGGCAACACGCACATGCAGAGCAGCGAGTTCGAAGAGGCGGTCGTGGCCTACCGCGGGGCGCTCGCCGCGCTGGGCGGCGGCGACGAGGCGGCGACCGACGCGCACGGCGATGCGACGGGGCACTTGCAGTCCAACCTGTCGCTGGCGCTGCTGCGGGCGCAGCGGCCTCGCGAGGCGCTCGAGGCGGCGGAGGCGAGCGCGGCGGTGCGGCCGCAGTGGACCAAGGCGCACTTCCGCACGGCGGCGGCGCTGCTCGCTCTGGCGGGGCCGGTGCGCCCCGGCGCGGGCTCCGGCGTGGCGGCCGGCGAGGGCGAGGCGGAGGCCGAGGCGGGCGAGGCGGACGAGGCGGACGAGGCGGCGGCGGCGGAGGCGGCGGGGCACGCGGCGCGCGCGGCGACGAGCCTTCGCGCGGCCAGGGAGCTGTCGACGGACGCGAACGAGCTGCGCCAGATCGAGCGGCTGCTCGAGCGCGCGCGGCTGCACACGCTGCCGCGGCCGCGCCGCGCGCGCGCGCTGACGGCGCTGACGCCGCCGCGCTTCGAGCCGTGCGACCCGCGGCTGCGCACGCACCTCCTCGAGGAGGGCTTCGTGGTGGTGCGCGGCGCCGCCGGCGGCGGGGGCGGAGGTGGCGGAGGTGGCGGAGCGGACGGAGCGGGCGGAGCGGGCGGAGCGGGCGGAGCGGGCGGAGCGGGCGGAGCGGGCGGCGGCGCCGGAGCCGCCGGAGCGGGCGGCGGCGCCGACGACGCCGAGGCGGTGGCCGCGCACCGCCGCCGGCTGTGGGACGTGCTCGAGGCGACGACGGGGATGCGGCGCGGCGACGCCGAGAGCTGGGGCGACGAGCACTTCTGCGGCCCCGCGCAGCTCGGGCTGCTGACGTGGGGCGCCGTCGGCCACTCCGAGTTCATGTGGCGCGCGCGCACCGAGCCGCGGCTGTGCGCGGCCTTCGAGACGGCGTGGGGGCTCGAGGGCGGCGCGCCGCTGCTGACGTCCTTCGACGGCGCGGCGCTCTTCCGGCCGCCGCAGCTGCAGCCGGCGTGGGCGACGCGCCCCGCGCTCGAGTGGCTGCACGTCGACCAGGGCGCCGGCAAGCGCGGCATGGTCGCGCTGCAAGGGCAGCTGCTGCTGTGGGACCAGGACGCGGCGTCGGGCGGGCTGTGCGTCGTGCCGCGCTCGCACCTGCTCCACGACGAGCTCGTGCCGGCCGTGATGGGCAACCACGACTACGTGCAGTTCGACGCCAACGACCCGCGCCTCGGCGGGCTCGGCGACGCGCGGGTCGTCTGCGCCCAGGCGGGCGACCTGATCCTGTGGGACTCGCGCACCGTCCACGCGAGCTCGCCCGCCGACCCCGCAGCGCCGCTGCTCACGGAGAAGCCCACGGAGGACGAGGGCGGCGGTGGAAGCGGGCCGCCGAGGCCGCGGCCGACGCGCGCCGTCGCCTTCATATGCATGGTTCCGGCCGCGGCGCACCTCGAGAACCACGCGCAGCTGGCCGCGCAGCGCGCCGAGCTCGTCGCGCGCGCGTGCACGACGACGCACTGGCCGTTTGAGACCCGCATGGTCTCGCAGGGCGCGGAGGGCTCGGGCGTCGGCAACAGCGCGGCGGGGCTCTCGCCCGCGGCGCGGGCGCTCGTGGCGGGCACGCCGTGCGAGGTGCGGCGGCGATGGCGGGCGGCGCAGCCCGCGGCGCAGCCCGCAGCGCAGGCTGGGTAGGCATTGTTTGGACCGTTTTTATCAGTCCTTTGCGTTTCAGATAGATAGATAGATAGATTTTTGGTATCACGACTGGGGCTACACTAGTACGTTACACATTCTCGGAGAGGAACCCACCCACCTGGGACCACAGGACCGATGTAGGGAGAGGTGGAATCTCGCCCCCCGCGAGGACTTCAAGATTCTTTACGGCGCAGAGACAGGTGCAAACCACCCACCTCGCGCCATTCTTGGCGTCGGTCGCACCTACGACCAGGTCTTCTTAGCTGACACCGCGGAGTACCCGCGGAGCACCAGAAACATGGCGAAGCCGTGGCGCTTTCCCCGTGCCATAATCATGGCAGTAGCGGCCGTTTCGGCCGTCACCAGTGCGGTTGCGCCCCCCCCAATCTCAGAGACTAATGGGGGCCCGCTCGCCACCGTCGTCGTGCTCACGTGCAACCGGGAAAAGTATGCCAGCCTGGCCGTCCGCCAGATTGCCTTGCAGGACTACCGGCCCCTCGAGATTCTGGTCGTCGACGACGGTACATCCACCATCGAGCCACTGCTGCGCAGTGAGCACCCCGACCTAGTCGTGCTCGACTTCGATGAGAAGCAGGGGCGGGCGAACGCAACCGAGGGGGGGCTCAGCGTGCGGCTGCTCGCCATGCCGCGGCGCGCGACCATCGGCGAGAAACGCATGGAGGCGGCTCGAGCGGCCCGGGGCGAGGTGATCCTCCACTGGGACGACGACGACTTCCACGAGCCGCGAAGAGTGAGCGCGCAGGTGTCGCCCATCCTGATCGGCGACGCAGACGTCACGTCGCTCCAGCTGAGATACGTGGCGGTGATGCCCGGCTTCCGAGTGTATAAGGCGGCCAACAGCCTCGGCGTCCTCTTCAGCAGCCTCGCGTACCGCACCTCCGTCGCCCACGAGCTCGGCTTCGCCAACGTCTCCCTGGGCGAGGATTACGAGTTTGCCGACCGCGCCGTGCGGGCGTGCCACCGATTTGTCGTCGTGGTCGGTGTCGACGCCCTCTACACGCGCCACGAGGGCAGCCTCGGCAACACGTATACACGCTTCCCGCTGCAGAAGGCGATCGACTCGAAGGCCCTCGTGCGCACCTCGACGCCGGAGTGGCTGGCAGCCACGACTTCTGCGTCTGCCGGGGAGGCGGAAGCAGATGCGAGTGGGAAGGCTTGCCCCGTCGTGTCTCGGCAATTGCCCACTTGGTTCGATCCGGCCAGCAGCTCGGTGCCGTACATGCCATCGCGCTGCTGCTCGAGCCCTACAGACGCGTCCTGCGTGTCCGGCGACCGGCGGGACCGGCGGCGGGAGCTGTCGGGCGGTGTCGTCGCGTTTTCGTCGGGCGGCGACAGCCGCACAACCACGCCCATACCACCCCCAGTGCCCGCACCCAGGCTGTCTCCACCACCGCCTTCGCCCAGGCCGTCTCCACCACCGCCTTCGCCCAGGCCGTCTCCACCACCGCCATCGCCTAGGCCGTCTCCACCACCGCCATCGCCCAGGCCGTCTCCACCACCGCCTTCGCCCAGGCCGTCTCCACCACCGCCATCGCCCAGGCCGTCTCCACCACCGCCATCGCCCAGGCCGTCTCCACCACCGCCATCGCCCAGGCCGTCTCCACCACCGCCTTCGCCCAGGCCGTCTCCACCACCGCCCTCGCCCAGGCCGTCTCCACCACCGCCCTCGCCCAGGCCGTGCCCCCCTCCTCCACCACCGCCTTCACCTGCGCCGTGCATACCGCCCTCGCCACCACCGCCACCGCCCTCATCACCACCGCCCTCTCCCCCACCTCCCTCGCCATCGCCCCCGCCTCCCTCACCGCCGCCCTCGCCACCACCGCCCTCACCCTCGCCACCACCGCCCTCGCCACCGCCTCCATCACCACCGCCTCCGTGCATACCGCCGTCTCCGCCACCGTCGGCGCCGCCCTCACCACCGCCCTCGCCACCACCGCCTTCACCCTCGCCACCACCGCCCTCGCCGCCGCCTCCGTCGCCATCGCCACCGCCTCCGTCACCACCCCCACCCTCGCCACCACCACCCTCACCACCACCCGGACCTGCTCGTCCATCACCCTCGCCACCACCGCCATCACCACCACCTCCCTCTCCATCGCCACCTGCTCCGCCCCCTCCCTCTCCAGCTCCCTCTCCGCCTCCTCCGTCGCCCTCGCCACCACCTCCATCGCCCCCGCCTCCCTCACCACCGCCCTCGCCACCACCGCCCTCACCCTCGCCACCACCGCCCTCGCCACCGCCTCCATCGCCACCGCCTCCGTGCATACCGCCGTCTCCGCCACCGTCGACGCCACCCTCGCCACCGCCCTCGCCACCACCGCCCTC
>Ga0209713_10000945_pt1 | contig 16908 bp, 6 predicted proteins | sample ArcOceMetagenome_3_FD_187444 | JGI IMG/M metagenome (GOLD analysis project Ga0209713, IMG submission 187444) | Marine eukaryotic phytoplankton communities from Arctic Ocean - Arctic Ocean- Svalbard ARC20M Metagenome (SPAdes) (version 2) | ecosystem: Environmental > Aquatic > Marine > Oceanic... | reverse complement strand
GTTAGAGAAGAACTTTGCGACAGCTCTCTCGCACCTACGCTGCGCATATGTCGTCAGCAGCGCCGCCATCTGAGGCGACGCCGCCGTCCGAGGCGACGCTCGAGCAGCGCACGATGCACGTCTTCATTTGCTGAATGAAGCACAATGCGGTCGCTGAGTGGGGAGGGGTAACAACACCAAGGACGGCAAACTTCTGCGCAAGGCTATTGGTCCGTCGACAGCGCCCGCTGCCGACGAGCCTCCTGCCGCTCTCCCAGCCGAGCCCGCCGCCGCACCCGCTGCTGCGTCGGAGGTCGTCAGCCGGGCTGAGCGATTGGTGAGTCGCACCTCCCAGGCCGGCTGCAATGACGGCCGAAGCGAAGGCCTACTGCGCCCCAAAATTCGGCGCAGCTGCTCTCGGGGCAATCGGTGCTTACAAGGGCCTTTGTGACCAGAACAGCGCGCTCTTCCCAATCAAGGCGCTCGGTCTCAAGCGGACGCTGAAAGGCCATGTCCGCAAGATCACGTGTCTGGGCTGGAAAGACAGCACGTCTGAGTCCGTGCTCGTAGGAGCAGACCAGAGTCACAAAGTCATTCTTTGGGACGCCAAGTCCGAGATGAAGAAGCAGATCTACACCTCGAGCTTCGTGATGTCAGCGGATGTCAACCCGCGGAAGGATCTCGTTGTCGTCGGCTCAATGCAAAACACGTGCGTGATCGTCGACATGTCGATGCAGTTGCCCGAGGGTGAGAAAAAGCGAGATCTGGAGGGGCATGACGGCTATGTTGGCAGCGTGAAGTGGATCGATGGAGGCAGCAAGGTCATCTCCGCGGGTGGCGACGCCGAAGTCAAGCTGTGGGATGCGGAGAAAGGACTGGAAATCGCCACGTTTTACGGCCACGATGTCGACGCTGGCTCCATCTCGTTGCCGCGGGGAGACGGCTCGAATGTCTTCTGCACAGCATCGACAGACAAGACAGTCAAGATGTGGGACGTACGCCTGGCAGGTCAGTCAAACGCTTGCGTGATGACCTTCAACTGCGAGGGCGAGGTGAACTCGTGCGCGATGTTGCCCAACGGCAATGCGGTCGTTGCGGGCTGCGAGACGTGTGAGCGAAGCAATGCCGACGGAAAAGCGCCCGAGGACTGGGAGAAGGTCACTGGTGCAGCGACTTTCTTCGACGTGCGCAGCGGATGTGTCATCACGAAGTTCACACGGAAGAGGTCGAAGTGCACCGGCCTCGCCTGGTCAGCGTCCGGGCGCATCCTCTTCATTTCATACGAGGACGGCAACGTGGGCATGTGGGATCCATGGTTCGAGGGCGCGATCAAGCACAAGATCTCGGCGCACGCGGACCCGGGGGCGGCGACAAAGAACACCAACTCTGTGGTGTCGGGAATGGCGATGAGCCCCGACGGCCAAGTCCTCGCAACAGCTGGCTTCGACGGCCTGATCAAGATCTGGGGGGCATCCGATTAGACGCTGCAACATGCGCACCTCTCGACGAGAAGATCGAGCCCCTTTCCGACACCGCATGAGGCATGTTCGGCAAGCTGACCGGCATTGGCCGCTCGGCTTTCTCAGGGAAAGAACTGAGACACATGAGCTGGAGTGCCCGGGTATGCATAGGTTGGTTCTGGATAACGTTCTTTTGCCATCCGGGGCTGCATTGACTATTGAGGTGGCGTCACGCATAGTTCAGCATATCGCGTGCCCAAAAATGCTTTATATTTATGAAAAGGTCTTAGCAAACAGCCAACCCCATGGCCAACGCTGACACCGTCGGCGTCCTGGTCTCCGCCTGCCGCGAGTGCGTCAACGCGTGCGAGTCCTTGCAGCGGCTCGTGCCGGAGCTCCAGCTTACGTCGCCGTTTGCTAAGACCGTCCATGAGCTCATCTATACCTTCGGCGGGGTGGAGGCCGTGCTCCACCAGTTCATCGACCGCGAGCTGCTCCAGGAGGCTCCTGGACGTGGCAAGACGCGCGAGACAGGCGCGCGCCTCCAGGATGCGCTGGAACGGGCTAACGGGTCGATCAAGCCGACGATCAAGGCGTCGCTCCTGGCGGGCGGCATCGCCTCCCTGCTCCACCTCTTCTCGCTCACGCTGCGGCAGCTCTCGGCTCAGCTCGACGCCATCTTCGATGACCGCAAGACACGCAGCCGGCTCACCAGCACCGTCGCGCTTGTCAGCGGCGGCCTTGCGCTCCTATCACGCTTCTCGCGTCGCTCACCAGCCACGCTCGCCACGCTGCGCCGCCAGCTGGCGATTGTGTGCGCCGCCGCGTGCGCGCGGCTGGCATTCATGAAGGCTCACGAGCGCCGCCGTGCCAATGCGCTGCAGACGTCGCTTGAGCGGCTGCTGTCGACACTCCGGCTGTGGATCATGTCCACATCGGTGCTGCAGAGAGCGCAGAAGCTTGTGGCGCACAGCTACGTCGAGCTGGACCACCTCGGCTCGAGCGGCTCCAAGATGGACAGCGGCATCGTGCTCGCCGAGTCGCGATCGATGCTCGAGCTCGCCGGGCTGCTCGAATCGCGTGCCAACAGCATCGATGGTGGGGCTGCGGGCGGCGAAACCCTCGCCTCGTCGCCCAAGGCGACTCACGAAGCACGCCCTCGCACCCACTCGCCGCCCAGCAGCGCGGGCACGCGGATGACGCTGTCGCGGTCGTACCCGCAGCTCATCGCCGTGCCCGGGCTGCACGACGTCGACGAGAGTCGGATGCAGCCGATTCGGCTGCTCTTTGAGCGGTGCGTGCCGTGCGCAGCGACGGCGTGGTGGTGGCAGATCGACCCGGTGCTGGCGGTCACCAAGTTCGGCATCGAAGCCTACTACGCGTCGCTCGTCGTGGCGCTTCGGGCGATACAGCGAGCGCGCAAGGTGATGCCTGGGCTGCCCTCGGCCGTCACGTACGTGCTGGGCGGCGTGCTGCTGCCTTGGTTCCTGCTCTGTCCGACGCGCGCGGCCCAGGAGTGCTACAACATCTGGTGCCACCCGGACATCACCGCGATGCAGACGATCTACGCGCCGCTGCGCTGGCCGCTGTGCAAGGACCTGGTGAGGCTCGCGTGTGGCCGCGACATCGAGCACCAGGAGCTGCACATTGGCGAGGTGCGGATACTGGTGCTACGGCCTCGCGACGCGGCCGCCGCGGCGGCGCCGCCGCCGTCGCAGCACGGCGGCACGGTGCCGATGGTGCCGATGGTGCCGACGGTGCTCTTCGTGCCTGGCGGCGCCTTCATCGCCGACTTTGAGGCGCCCGACCTCTTCTTCCTCTACCAGTGGGTGCGCGGCACGCGCGCCACGCTCGTGTACGTCACCTACCGCTTCGCGCCGCAGGCGCCGTACCCGTCGGCGCAGCTGCAGGTCCTCACCGTGTACAACGCGCTGCGAGAGCACACGCACGCCGCGCACCTCGGCTTCCGCGCGTCGCCGCTGGTGGTGGCGGGGCTCTCGGCGGGTGGCAACCTCGCCTGCTCGGCGATCCTGGCGCCGCTGCTGCCGTCGTTCGCCCACCCGGACGCACAGGGTCGCCTGCCGCCGCGCGAGTCGTTCCGGATGCCCGACGGCATGCTGCTCCTCTGCCCGACGCTCAACCTCGCACGCTCGCCGTCGCCGTCGCGACTGGCCTTCGCGTCGGATCCGCTGCTGCCGCAGCCCCTCGTGCGCGCGTTTGCCACCGCCTACGACGAGGGCACCGAGCACTGGATGGAGCGCGACCCGCTGCTGTCGCCCGTCTTCGCGCCCGACGAGGCGCTGCAGCGGCTGCCCACGACCTGCCTGATGGCGGGCGGGCTCGACCCGCTCCTCGACGACACCGTCGACTTCAACACGCGCATCCGTCGCATGGGCGTCGCGGGAGACATGTTCATCTACCGCAGCCTGCCGCACACCTTCCTCTCCTTCCCGCACTGGCACTTGATGACCGAGGTGCAGCACGCGATGACGCACTCGATCGACTTTCTGAACAGCATGCTCTGGCCCGCCGGCCCAGAGCCCGCATGAGAGCCCGCGACCCGCACGCTAGAAGGCTATAGAGACCGTTAGATGGCAGCAATGTCTATGTCGCACCATAACGTTTATGCAGAAAAATGCGTAGCCCAACTTCCCAATACACTCAAAATGTCCCAACTACCGGTAGCCAGCAAAAATGATACTACATGCGGCGCGCACAGCGATCCGACACCCACGACCCAGGGCACCTGGGGCCGCGCGTCAGCCAAAGCTAGCAGCAGCGCTCCCAGTAGCAGCCAACCTCCAGGTTGTCGCCCTTGCTGCAAGCCTCGTTCTGCGAGAACCAGCCCAGCGTGCCCTTGTCGCCGTCGACCTTGAAGACGTGGTACGCGTTACCCTTCATGTCAGCGCACGAGTACTCGCCGGGAGAGGCGCCGGAGCAGACGCAGAAGAAGAGACCGGTCAGAGCGTCGAGGAGGTACAGGCTCATGGGCGTCCACACGCAACAACCGAGGTTGATCGGGCAGACGCAGCCCGCCACGCAGCCCGGACAGCTGCGACACTTAATCTTGTAGCAGACACAGCAGCCGACGCCCTGCTGCTCCGGCGGCAGCGAGGCGGCGTAGCTCCTGGCCTCGCCGAGCGTGATCGGTCCGCACTCCCGCACCATCTCCTCGAAGCTCGGCGCGGTGACCTTGGCCATGGTCTTCGGTCGTCGTCACAAGCTGCTGCGTGGGATGGCGGCGCAGGTTGGCGCTCGAGGTACGCGCCGTCTATTTCCGTCTAGCTAGCTTCAGACTTCTCACTGCGTGTAACCGCCCTGGAGCCGCGTCTACTCGGCTCTGACTCGCAGACGCTCACGCAGCGCTATCTCTCCTAGAAGAGAGGGGTACGGGGGGGGAGTGCTTTTGGCCGGCGAGGGCGTGCGTCACCGCGTCGCGTCGCTCCCATTCGCGAAGGAGCGCCGCGTTCACGAAGAGGGCACCCGTTCGCGAACGCCGAACGCCACTTTGAGCCTTGAGGTGCCGTTGGGGCCGAGAGTCGGCCCGCACGGCACTTTGAGCCTGGAAGTGCCGTTCGTCAGCGTTCGGCGCCCGGACTCGCATTCGTGTGCATTGCCGACGCATTCAACATGAGCGGCACCTGGCCGCAAAGCGGCACGTACGGGCCCAACCCTGAGTATTCTAGGCCAGCCGGCGACGGCTCGGCAGCGGCGCTCCTGGAGGCGGTGAGAGCATTGCCTGCCGTGGCCGCAGCACGCGACTCCAAGTGCGAGTGGGTCGTGGCGACCACGCTGTTTGCCCACAAGCCTGGCTCTCTTAGGCCGCCAGCTTCGCACGCTCCGACAAAAGCGCACTGCTGGCTTGCATTCGTCGATCGGCTGGAGCACCGCACGCCCGGCTGGACGGCCGTCAAGCTCGCCATTTTCCCAGAGCTCGAGCGCGGCCAGAACATTGTCAAAGTCATGCTGCCGGCGGTGCTCGAGCGGCCCTCAATCTACGTCGACTACACGATCACGACGGTTCGATGCATAGCGCTTCCCCACCTCATTCGCGAGCCGGTACTCGTGCCGGATCGCCTCGCTGCGAAGCCGCTGCATATGCTGGCCTCAAAGATCCCGGGATGGAGCAGCCGGAGCAAGCTGACCGTGCAGATCGAGCTGATGCGCGACTTTGTCAGAAAGGGACGGATGACGGCAAGCGAGGCGCAGCTCGATGAACTGGAGAGCCGCATGCAAAAGGCTGGCTTCAACGCGTCGAGCGGCCCATACACTGCCCAGGGCGGCCTTTGCGACACGAGTGCGCGCCGCCCGACCGATCCACATGCGAGCCAATGCACCAAAAACACTGATCACCGTTAGCGTCGCCCCCTTGCAGTGTACGCAATCTTCCCTGTGATCGACGCGCCGGCGCTGCAGCTGTCGCGACTCTGGTTTGCCGAGGTGGCGCTGCACAGTGCCTTCGAGAAGCCGAGCTTCAGCTGGGTCGCATCGCAGGTCGAAGGGTTACGGTACACCTGCGGGTGGGCCGAGTACGTCTACTCGTCGGAGCAGAGATGCAAGTGTACGAACAGCACGCTCCAACACTGCAACAATGACGAGACGAAGACGAAGGCAGCGCTGCAAAGCGTCGCAAACAACTGCTATGGCAACGCCAACGGCGAGGCACACCACAAGCATGACTCGCTGGAGGCGTGCTGCGAGAGGCAGGCCGGCGACACATGCGGCGCGCAAGGTTCCATTCTCGCTGCCGCATTCGGCCAAAAGGGGCCAGAGAGTGTGTGAGCGAGGCTTTCTATTATATTATACTATTGGCACCTTACCAACGCCTCTTGGGGGGCGGGGCAGGCTGGAAGAGTCCGGGGTTTGCCGCCGCACTGCTGGCTGCCTCCTTCTCCTTTTGCTTCGCGAGGCGCGCCTTCAAGACCTGGTCCATCTCGGCGGCCTTCACCGGGTCCATGTCCATGGGCCTCTTGTGCTCGAGTGAGATGCCCCTAGCGCGCTCGATCTGGAGGCCCGCCGGCTTGGGCGGCGGCGGCGGTGGCGCGCGGCCGCCGCCGCCGGGCAGCTGGACGACGTCGCTCCTCGGCGGCGGCGGTGCAGGCCCACCGGGCTTTGGCGCGGATGGCTTGGGCGGAACCGGCGGTGCACCGGGCTTTGGTGGTGGCGCCGGCGCTCCCGGCTTTGGTGGCGGCCCCGGCTTTGGAGGAGGTGCGGGCGCGCCCGGCTTCGGGGGAGGTCCCGGCTTCGGGGGAGGCGCGCCAGGGGGAGGACCCGCAGGAGGAGGCGCGCCAGGGGGAGGACCCGCAGGAGCCGAGCCGGGGCGCGGTGGCGGTCCCGGCTTGCCATCAGCCCGTGGCGGTGGTCCTGGCTTGCCTGGCGGCGGCGCTGGCGTGGCGCTCGACGACGCACCAGCACCAGGGCGGGGCGGCGGGCCGGGCCGGCCATCGGGCCGCGGTGGCGGCCCCGGCTTGCCTGGGGGTGGGCCCGGGCCGCCGCCAGGGCGAGGTGGCGGACCGGGCGGCTGAGGTGGCCCAGCTTGCCCAGTGCCCGCGATCGACACGGCACCCGGCTTGGGGGGCGGCGGTGCGGGCGGCGCGCCGCCCGACGGACGTGGCGGTGGCTTCACCGACGGCCGGGTGAACGAGCGCTCCTTGGTCTCATCATTGTAGTAGTAGACGCCGCCCGCACCGTCGGGCAGCTCGCGCCAGCCCGCAGGCATCGGCGGGCCGGCGGGGGCGGCCGGTGCCGAGCCGGGGCGCGGAGGCGGGCCCGGCTTGCCGTCGACACGCGGCGGCGGGCCCGGCGGCCCCGGCCGTCCCAGAGGCGGGCCGGGCGGGCCGCCGCCACCGGGCTGCCTGCTGGCGATGGCGACGGCGGCGGAGGCGGCGGCGTGCTCCTTCTCCGCGACAGCCTTCCACTCGGACGCCACCTGCGCCTTCCACTGCGCCGCCGCCGAGTCGGCCGCCTCGGCCTCGGCACTCTGCCGGGCGTTGCGCGCCACCTCGGCCTCGGCGCGCGCCACCGAGCCCTGCTGCGCCGCGACCTTCTCGGCCTCGGCGCGCTTGGCCTGCGCCGCCTCGGCGCGCGCGATGACCTGCGGCGCCTCGCCCGCCGCGCGCTGCGCCACGATGGCCGCCTGCTCGCAGTAGTGGCGCAGCTCCATCGCGTGGCGCTCGAGCTTCTGCGCGCGCAGCTCCGCCTGCTCGGCCGCCTTGGCCGCGTCGCCCTCCGCCCTGGCGCTCGCCGCCGCCGCCTGCTGCGCCTGCTGCGCCGCCGCCGCCGCCCGCTGCGCGCTGCCGACGCGCTCGGTCGCCACCGCCCTCAGCTCGGCAAAGCGCACCGCCAGCTTCGACTCCGACGGGATCCCGACCGCCGGCCGCTCGCGCGTCGTCTCGCCGGTGGCGGGCTGGTGGTAGTAGGCGCCCGTCGGGTCGGACACCTGGTCCCAGCCGGGCGCGAGCGGCGCCTTGGAGGCGGCGAGCGCGTCGGCCTGCTCCTTGGCGATCCGCGTCGCCTCGACCTTCTGCACCGCCGCCGCCGCCGCCGCCGTCGCCTGCTGCGCGGCGTCGGTCGCGCGCGCCGAGCGGTTGCTCACCTGCTCGAGCTGCTGCTGCGCCTGCTTCTTGCGCTGCGCCGCCTGCTGCGCCGCCGACATCGCCTCGGTCGCCGCCGCCTTGGCCGCCGCCGCCTGCTCGGCCGTCTGCCGCGCCTCCGCCTCGGCCGCCGCCTTGCCATCGTCGCGCGACTGCGACTCGGCCTCGCTCCGCTCCCACGTCGTCGCGCCCGTCGCCGTGTTGTAGTAGTAGAGCCCGGCCGGGTCGTCAACCTCGGTCCAGCCCGGCGCGAGCGGCATCTTGAGCGCGTCTGCCTCGAGCAGCGCCGCCTCCTTTCCGCGCGCCTGCGCCGCCTTGGCCGCCTCGGCGTCGGCGCGCTCCTTGGCCGCCTGCGCCGCCTTGGCCGAGCGCGCCGCCCGCGCCACCGCCGCGTCGTAGCTCGCCTGTGCCTCGTCGCGCCGCTCCGACGCGTCGACCGCCGCCTTCTCGGCCTCCCTGGCGTAGCGGCGCGCCTCGTCGGACTGCTGCGCCGCCCTCTCCGCCTCGAGCACCTCCTGCGGCGTCAGGTTCTTGCGCTCCTCGCGCGACGCCTCGGGCCGGTCCCACTGCGTCTCGCCCGTGCCCGCGTTGTAGTAGTACGTGCCGCCCGGGTCCTCCACCTCCTCCCAGCCCGGCTTGAGCGGCAGCCGCATCGCCGCCGAGTTGAGCACCGAGCTCTCCTTCTCCTTGACCTTGGCCAGCGCCGCCTGCAGCTCCTTGAGCGCGCCGCGCGCCTCGGCCGCGTCGGACGTCGCCTGCGCGCGCGCCGCCTCCGCCGCCGCCAGCGCCTCCTCGCAGCGCTGCTTCTTGTTGGCCGACTTGGCCGTCGCCTCCTCGATGTCGCGCGCGTACTGGTGCGCCTTGCTCGCCTCGGCCAGCGCCTTCTCCGCCTCGACCACCGCCGCCGGCTTCTCCTTCTTGCCGCCCGTTTGCGCCGTCGACGGCCGGTCGTACTGGCTCTGCCCCGTCGCGCCGTTGTAGTAGTACACGCCGGCGTCGTCGTCGTTGATCTCCTCCCAGCCGTCGAGGAGCTGGTCCTGCAGCGCCGGCGCCGCCGCCGCCTGCTCGGCCTTCTGCTGCGCCTTCTCCGCCGCGCGCGCCTCGCCCGCCGCGTTGGCCTTGGCGAGGCTCAGCTCGCCCGCCGACCTCTCGGCCGCCTGCTCCGCCCACGCCAGGTCCTCGTCCGCCTTGCCCTTGCGCTTCTGCGACTTCTTCACGGCGTCCTCCATCTCCCTCGCGTACTCGCGCGCCTCCTTCTCCGCCTGCGCCGCCTTCTCCGCCTCCGTCACCGCCGCGTTCGGCTTGGGCGCGTCGCTCTTGCCGCGCCCCCGCCCGCCCGTGTCCGCCTTGGCCGCCGGCCGATCGTACGTCGTCTCTCCCGTCGTCGAGTTGTAGTAGTACGTGCCCGCGTCGGGGTCGGCGATCTCCGCCCAGCCGGGCTGCAGAGGCATCCTCGCGAGCACCGCCGCCTCCTTCTCCTTGAGCTCGGCCGTCTCTCCCCGCAGCCCGTCGAGCGTCTGCCGCGCCGCCTCAGCGACGCGCTCCGCCTTCTCGAGCCGCTTTTCCGAGGCGAGCAGGTACTCCTGCCCCATCGCCACCGCCTTGGTCGCCTCCGCCTCGCCCTGCTCACCCGCCTTGCAGTTCTCGACCGCCTCCGCCAGAGCGCGCTTCGCCTGTGCGAGGCTCTTCTCCGCCGCCGCCGCGAGCATCATCAGCTCGGCCGGGTTGCTCGCGCCGCCCGCCGCCGCCGCCGGCTCCGGCTCGTCGGGCTCGTCGGGCTCGTCCACGGGCAGCGGCTTGTCGTAGGTCGTCTCTCCCGTCGTCGAGTTGTAGTAGTACGTGCCCGCGTCGGGGTCGGCGATCGCCGCCCACCCTTCGGCCAACATCTCCGGCTTGTCGTACGTCGTCTCGCCCGTGACCGAGTTGTAGTAGTAGGCGCCTCCAGGGTCGTCGATCGCCTCCCACCCCTCGGGCAGCGGCAGCGGCTTGTCGTACGTCGACTCGCCCGTGCCCGCGTTGTAGTAGTACGTGCCGCCCGGGTCGTCGACCGCCTCCCAGCCGGGCGCGAGCGCCGCCCGCTTCGGCTTCTTCTTCTTCTTCTTCGCTGCCGGCGCCGCCGGCGTGTCGATCGCCTTGGCGCCCATCAGCGATGCGACGCCGTCGCGGGCGCGGTTGGCCGCCGCCTCCTCCTGCTCGACGAGCGCCTCGGCGGCGCCGCGCGCGTCTCGCGCCGGCTGCACCGCCGCGACGGCGTGCTTGAGCTGCGCGCGCGCGTCGTCGAGCTTCGCGCGCGCGCCCTCGACGGAGCGCGTGGCCGCCGCCGCCGCCGCCGCCGTCTCCTCGACCTCCTTGGTCGCCTTGGCCGCCGCCTTCTCGGCCACCTTGGCCTCGCTCGCCAGCTTGCTCGCCTTCTTCTCGGCGACCTTGGCCTCCTGCGCCGCGCGCTTCTCGGCCGCGACCGCCTCGGCCGCGGCGTTCTTGTGGTCGACCACCGCGCCCTTCCACTCCCTGACGATCCCCTCCGCGTCGCGCAGCCCGTCCACGTTGGCCTGCAGCTCCTGCGCCACCGCCTGCACCTTCCCACGCGCCGCCTCAAGGTTGCGCGCGTCCGCCGTCGCCGCCGCCTCCGCCTCGGCCGCCTCGGCCGCCGCCGCCTTGGCGGCGCGCGCGCGGTCCGCCGCCTCCTGCGCCGTCTCCTCCTTGGCTCTCTGCGCCTTCTTGCGCTCCTGCGCCGCCTGCTGCTCGGCGGCCATCGCCTGCTGCCCGACGTTGTTCGCCTCGGCCGCCGCCGCCTTCCACTCCTTGGAGGCCGACACGGCCCGCCGCAGGTTCTCGGCGTTGTGCGCGAGCCGCTCGGTGGCCGCCGCGAGCTCCTTGCGCGCCGCCTCCACCTTCTGGCTGCCCTCGCTCGACGCGCGCTCCGCGCCCGCCTGCCGCGCCTCCTCCTCCTTGATCTGCCGCGCGAGCCCGTCGACGTCCTGCGCGATCCGCTCGGCCTTCTTCTTGGCGGCGCGCCGCTCCTCCTCGGCGCGCTTCGCCGCCTCGAGCGCCTCGGCGGCGGCGGTCTTGCCCTCCTTGGCGGCGCTCTTCCACTGCGACGCCGAGCTCTGCGCGTCCTTGAGCGCCGCCGCCTGCTGCTGCAGCGCCGCCTCCGCCTGCTCGAGCTGCGCCTTCGCCTGCTCGACCGCGCGGCCGTCGACGGCCGCCGCCTCCTGGCACTCGGCCAGCTCCTGCGCCAGCTTGCCCGCGATGTTCTCCACCTTGGCGGCGGCGGCGCGCTTCTTGCCGAGCTCGGCCTCCATCTTGGCTCGCTCCTTCTCCGCCTTCTTCAGCGCCGACGCCGCCGCCTCCGCCGCCTTCTTGGCGTCCTTCTCGGCGGCCGTCCACTCGCCCGCCACCGCCGCCACCTGCTGCGCGCCCTCCTCGTACTGCTGCAGCTCGACCGTCGCCTGGTGCAGCTGCGCCTTGGCCGCGTCGACCGAGAGCAGCTCGGCCTCGGCCGTCTGCTTCGAGATCGCACACATCTTCGCCGTCGCCTCCGCCTCGATCAGCGCCTGCTGCGCCGCCTTCGCCGCGTCGGCCGCCGCCTTGCGCGCCGCGAACACCTCCTGCGCCTCCGCGTTCGCCAGCCGCTCCGCCTCCTGCGCCGCCTGCGTCGCGAGCGTCGCCGCCGTGCCGTGCTCGGCCGCGACGCGCTCCGCCTGCAGCCGCGCGTCCTGCACCGGCTTGTTCGCCGCCGTCGCCGCCTCGCGCGCCTGCACGAGCCGCTCCGTCTCGGCCCGCGCGCCGCGCGCCTCCTGCTCCGCCGCGTCCGCGTTCGTCGCCGCCTGCTGCGCCTGCGCCGCATACTGCCGTGCCGCCTGGTCGGCGTTCGCCGCCGCCTGGTACGCCTCGGCGTACTCGGCGCCCGCCTGCTCGGCGGTCTGACCCGCCGCCTGCGCCGCGGCGAGCGCCTTGGCGCGCGCGGCCTCGGCGCGCGACGCGATCTCCTCCGCCCTCTCCTCGCGGCCCATCTTGCCCGCGGCAGCGAGCTTCAGGTCCTTGGTCAGGGACGCCTCCTCCGCCACCCGCCGCTCGGCGTCCGCCTTGGCCTTGGCGGCCGCGGCAGCGTCGATCTTCGGTCGGTCGTACGAGGTCTCGCCGGTGATCGGGTTGAAAAAGTACTTGTTGCCCGCGCGAGCCGTCTTCTCCACCCAGTTGTCTGGCAGCGGGTCCTGCGCAGCCGCCAGCTTGCCCGCAGGCTTGAGCCAGGAGGTCTCGCCGGTCGAGTTGTTGACGTAGTACGTCCGGCCTCCCTCGCCCGTCACCTTGCTCCACTGGTCCATTGGAGCAGAGCTAGCCCGAGCGCAACCTACAATCCCGCGTCCAAGGTTTGCCGCAAGCTAAACGCTGTGAATGCATGGGCTGCATTATTGTAATCGTGAGCGGCTGTATCCTAATGGACTAAGGTAAGGTCGCGCAAGCGAGCTTGCGATTCAGTTGTTGGCGCTCGTGGCTCTCACGCAAGATGTACGTACGGCTCGGGTCCCTGCGTGCAGGTTCCGTATGGTAGACTACTGCCATCACGGGCATAGCCCACGTTTCGTGCGCTGGTTTGCCGTGCGCCAACCCTGAAGCAAGTGTTCAAACATCAACGCGCTTGTCATCTCGCGGATCGCGCTCGTCCAACCCCTCGACCCGACTAACCACGCAGGATGGATGACGCCGAGATGGCTGCCACGGCGAACGACCTGATCGCCAAGCTCGAGGCCTTCGGTCAGCGGTCGCAGGAGCTCTACGGCGCGGGGACGCTTGACGAGGACGACGACGCCTCCCAGTGGTCGCCGACGACCGGAGCTCCGAGCCAGTACTCGCCGCCCAGCGCCGGCGGGATGCGCTCCGTGGAGCGCCACGTGTGGAGCGGCGAGGGCCACCAGCAGCGGCTCGAGAAGGAGAACAACCTGACCGAGCTCTTCCACCCGCCGGCGGAGTACGAGCCAGAGTGCAGCGTCGGCGGCGAGCGGCTGTACGAGGAGGCGCAGCAGAAGGCGGTGGACAGGCACGAGAGGCAGCGCGCCGAGACGGCGGCGGCGGCGCGCGTGCCGCTGCAGATCAACGCGCGCTCGCGCGGCCTCGAGCGCGAGGGCGAGGTGGGCGAGCGGCTGTACGAGGAGGCGCGCCAGAAGGCGGTCAAGGCCGACGCGGTGCGCGCCGAGAAGCAGCGGCAGCGGCAGCGGTCGGAGACGGTGGGGATGCAGGCGACGCCCGAGATCAACGAGGTCTCGGCGCTGCTGATGCGCGAGCGCGACGGCGACGTGGCGAGCCGGCTGTACAAGATCGCCGAGCGGACGGGGCAGAAGCAGGCCGACGAGCGGCGCGCGCAGGAGGAGGAGGTGAGGCTGGTCGCCAACAAGCCGAAGATGACGGCGGCGTCGGAGCGGATCGTCTCCGAGATGCCCGGGCGCGAGGGGCGCATCGAGGACCGGCTCAACGCGCAGGCCGAGTCGAAGCAGATTGCGATGCGCTCGGCGATCGCCGAGGCCGAGTCGCTCGAGTCGCGCCAGCCGAGCATCGACCCGCACTCGCGGCTGCTCGCGCAGCGCGCGACGGGCGGCGCGACGTTCGAGGAGCGGCTCGCGATGAGCAGCGCCGCGGCGCTGCAGAAGCCGCGGCAGACGCCCTCCGAGCTGCTCGAGTGCTCGCACGCGCCGGCGATCGACCCGCGCTCGAAGGCGCTCGCCGAGCAGCGCGAGGCGCGCGAGGGGCTGGCGCCCGGGCTGGCGGTGGAGGACCGGCTGATCCAGGCGGGTTTGAACGCGAGCAAGGTGCTCCCCGAGGAGCACTCGCACCGGCCGACGATCAACCCCGAGTCGGAGCGGCTGCTGTCGCGCGCGGGGCGGCTGGTGCCGCTCGAGGTGCGGCTGCAGCAGGGCGTCCGCCACGTGCGCGACGGCGCCGAGTCGGAGCTCGACGAGTGCTCGCACGCGCCGACGATCTCGCACCACTCGCGCAGGCTGCACGAGAAGCGGCTGCAGGCCGAGGGCGCCGTCGGCGCGCAGGCGCAGACCGTCGTCGAGCGCCTCACGTCGTGGGGGGAGAGGCACCCAAAGCCGCAGCAGGGCCAGCGCGACACGGCCGACCGGTACTCGTTTGGGCCCGGCTTTGGCAGGGAGGAGGCGGCGCCGGCGCCGGCGCCCGCGGCGCCACGCACGCCGCGCGCCCCACGCACCCCCGCCACCCCCGCCACCCTCGGCGGGGGAGGGGCACCCCGGGGCCTGCAGGGCTCCTCCTCCCCCGGTGGCGGTGGCGGTGGCGGTGGCGGTGGCGGCGGTGCTGGTGAGCCGCGCAGGCCCGCGCCATTCATCTTCACGAGTGGCGGCGGCGGCGGCGCTGCTGCTGCTGCCGGCGGTGGCGGTGCGGAGCAGCGTTCGGTGCGTCCGCCACGGCCGCGCTCCGGACGCGGCGTGACGAGCCGTCGCGGGGGCACGCCCGCCACGGGGGTGCGGGGCGGCGGGGCGCGCATGGGCGGCGGCGGCGTTGGCCAAACCTTTGGCGGAGGGATGGTGCAGCAGCCGAGCGTCGCGGCCGATGACGAGGACGACGCGTGGTACTCGGACGCGCGCGCCGCGGAGGCGGAGCTGCCCCTGGATCAGTACGAGCAGCAAGCGGCGCTCGAGGCGGAGGGGTTCGCGCCCGCAGCGGCGGCGGGAGCGGCGGCCGACGGCGACGACGGCGAGAGCCATGTCGAGACGACGAATGCTCGGCAGCCGCCCCCGCCGCCGCCACCGACGGCGCTGCCGGCGTCGCGTGGCGTCCCGTCGCGCCTGCCCGCTGCCGGCGGTGCGCCAGGCGCGCGCCGCGGTGCAAGCGGCAGCCGCCTCGCGGCGCCGGGCAGCCCTCAGCTGCGCCGCATCGTGAGCCGTGGCCGCGCCGGCGCCGCCCCCGCCGCCCCTGCTGCCGCGGCCGCCGGTGCCAAGCGCCCGCTCCGCTCAGTGTGCCGCGCCTCCGCCGCCTCCGCCGGCGTCCCCGCCTCCGCCGCCGCCACCACCTCGTCGGCCGCCGTGTCGCCCGCGACACGCCACGGCCCGGCCCTCGCGCCGAGCCCGGGAGGCGCCCTGCCCGCCTCCAAGATCCCACGGATCGGCACTGCCTCGAAGACGCGTGGCGCGGCGGCGGTCATGCCGCACTCGCCGTGGGCGGACGCCGCGTCGGAGGCGCTGGGCGGCGACGGCGACGGCGGCGGCACGACGGCGCGGCGCGTGACGTGGTCGGATCAGCTCGAGACGGACGGCAGCCCTCAGCCGAGGGACGAGCACAACAACGCCGACGCCAACGACGCCAACGACGCCAACGACGCCGACGACGCCGACGACGCCAACGACGCCGCGACGGCCGACGGCGTGGGCGGCGCGGAGGGTGACGACGTGGAGGGCGATGATGCGACGACGTGGCTGACGGGGGAGGCGGCGGGCGGCGGAGGGCTGACGCCGCGCTCGAGCGCGATCCGGGCCGTGTGGGGCGACGACGAGGACGTCGCGAAGCCAGAGCAGTATCAGCAGCAGCAGCAAGAGGAGGACGATACGCATCAGGATGTGGAGGTGGAGCAGCAGCAGCAGCAGGCGCCGCTGCAGGTGGAGCTTCCGCCGTCGCCCGGGGGGGCTGCAAAGCACGCGGACGATGCGGAGGCGACGGCGGCCTCGCCCGGCGGAGGGTCACTGCTCAAGCTGCTCGCCGAGTCGCCGTCGCCGTCGCCCTCGCACCGCGCTGCCGCCGCCGCCGCCGCCTCCTCCGCCTCGCCGCGCTCGCCGCTCGCCGCGCCCGCGTCGTCGTCGCCGCTGCCGCCGATGACGCGCAGCCCTGTGACGGCGGCGGCCTCGCCGGGCGCGGCGGCGGCCGCTCTGAGTCCGACGGCCGAGCGATCGGAGGTGAGCGGCCGCCGGATGTGGCAGCTGCAGGCATGGGCCGACCAGTTCGAGCAGGGGCTCGCGCCGCAGGACAGCGGCCGCGGCGGCCAGCACGCGCACGCGCACGTGCAGGCGGTGCACGATGAGATTGCGAGGCAGGCCGCTCCCGCTGCTGCGACCGCTGTTGCGGCGGCGGCGGCGGCGGCGAGCGATGGCGAGGCGGCGTCGCCCGACTTTGCGCAGGCGGAGGCGTGGGCGGCGGCCTTCTCGCCAGGCGCGGCGGCGCCGCCTGCCCGCAGCCCCCTTCGGCAGCAGTCGCCGCAGCAGCAGCAGCAGCAGCCGCCGCCGCAGATGCAAGTGGGTGGCGGCCTGTGCGAGGGGTTGCTGCAGGAGGCGGAGGAGGCCGAGGCGGAGGTCGTAGACGACGCCACAGAGGAGGCCCAGATGCCGAGCGAGGCGGCAGCCGAGTTGGCGGCGGCCGAGGCCGATGCGGCGGCGGCGGCGGAGGCGGAGGCGGAGGCGGAAGCGCTGCTTGCGGAGCAGCAGCAGCAGCTGGCGGCGTCGGAGGCGCTGGCGCGGCGCAACGCGGTGGCGGTGGCGGAGGCGCGCGCGGAGGTGCACGTGCGCTCGATGGGCAGCGCGCTGGGGCTCGCGGCGGAGGAGGAGACGGGGCGTCTCGAGGCGGCAGAGCTGTCGGCGCAGCGGCGCGTGGCGGCGGCGCAAGCGGAGACGGCCGAGGCGCGCAAGCTGCAGCGGCTGGCGGAGGCGGAGGCGGAGCAGGCCGAGGCGCGCGAGGCGGAGGCGGTGCGCGCGCGCGTCGCGGCCGAGGGCGCGGCGGCGACGGCGGCGCGCAGGCAGGCGCATGCCGAGGAGACGCTGCGCGAGGCGACGGCGGCGGCCGACGGCGAGAGCGGCGCGCTGCGGCGCGAGCGTGACGCGCTGGCGGCGCGGGCGGCGCTACTCGAGGCGCAGCTCGGCGAGGCGCGGCGGGCG
>Ga0209713_10000944_pt1 | contig 16923 bp, 11 predicted proteins | sample ArcOceMetagenome_3_FD_187444 | JGI IMG/M metagenome (GOLD analysis project Ga0209713, IMG submission 187444) | Marine eukaryotic phytoplankton communities from Arctic Ocean - Arctic Ocean- Svalbard ARC20M Metagenome (SPAdes) (version 2) | ecosystem: Environmental > Aquatic > Marine > Oceanic... | reverse complement strand
AGAGCCCACGTGGGGATGAAGAAGCGTGAATTCTCAGGCCCACCCCAAGGCAGCACCTAGCAGCAAAAGCTCGATCAGCAACACCACATCAAAGCATAGTATAGCGCGCCCTCACGTCAGGGGGGGGTTGAACCACCACTGTTGCCGGATAGAATTCGTCAGAAGATGTCTTTAGAAATCGAGATTTCTAAGGGCGGTAGAAAATTGCGACGAAGCACATCGCTGCGGCGGGTGCAACCCGACGATGTCGTTCGTGGAGAAGACGCTCGCGTCGCTGTCGGGCCGGTCCTTCGCCTCCAAGGGGGCGGCCGGGGGGCGCGGGCACGACGCGTCGTTCAAGCGCCTCGAGGGCGAGGAGCATGCGCTCGAGCCCCTCAGCAAGGACGCGGAGGCGTTCGCCAAGAAACACGGCCTGCGGGGGGGGAGGTTCATGCATGCACTGCAGGAGCTGATCGCCGATGCCACGGCGCACGACATCCACGGCGACCACGGCCACGGCCACGGCCACGGCCACGACGGCGCGATGCCGCTCCTCAGCATGCCCGAGGTGATCCAGCGGTATGGTGAGCCCCAGGCCGAGGTGCACATCGGCTGGGCCGACATCTACCTCGACCTGATCCTCGTCGGCGTCGCCTTCAACGGCGGGCTGCTCCTCAAGCACTCGTTCTACCTGTGCGAGCCCCCCGGCGGCGAGCACGGCGGCGAGCACGGCGGCGGCGAGCACGGCGGTGGCGAGCACGGTGGTGGAGACGAGCACGGGGCCATCCTCGACGAGCATGGTGCGCACCGGCTCCTGAGCGGGCATGGGCACGCCCACCCCCCGTGCCAGGGCCTCTACCCCGGCATGCTGCACGTGCTCGCCTTCGGCATCCCGATCCTCGGCGCGTGGCTCAAGGAGACCAACTTCCGCGGCCGCTTCGAGCAGCGCTCTCTCATCAGCCGTGCCCTCGAGTGCAGCTGCTACCTCCTCATGATGATCGGCGCCAGCCAGGAGGAGGACGTGGTGGTGCTCGATACGGACGTCTCCTTCTGGCAGACCTTCTCGCTGTGCATGCTCCTCATCGACGCCACGTGGGTGATCCGCTACGTCTACATCCTCTGGCACGAGGAGAAGTGCGCCCGTGACACCGCGGTGCAGCGCATCTGGCTCCTGCTGCCCGGCACCCTCTGCTACGGCGCGGCCTACTGGATGTCGGTCTTCCCGAATGTCGCCGACGTGGACATCGAGATCCTCGAGGAGAACGTGGTCGAGATCCTCGAGGAGAACGTGGGCGCCCATGCCGAGCTGACGCGTGGCGAGATCGCGGAGCCCATGCACATCTGGTACATCCCGGCGCTCCTGCTTGTGGGTGCCAACACGCCGATCATGATCGAGCTGATCGCCTTCCTCGTCACCAAGTACAAGCCGGCGCTGCCCATGAACGTCAACTTCCTGCTGCACCGCTCCACCGAGGTCTTCATGGTCCTGCTGGGCGAGGCCGTGCTCCAGCTGGTCACGTCTCAGAAGACCGAGCCACCCCCGGGCTCCACCCACGAGGAGGCGCTGCTCATCGCGTCGCGCTTCTCACTCACGCAGTGGCTCGGCTTCATCATCACCCTGACGATCATGCACTCGTTCATCATCAACGAGCCCATCCCGGAGCACCACGTTCTGGTCCGCGGCGGCGCCAAGAGCTCGCTGTGGGTGATCCTCTTCCTGATCAAGGCGGCCAACGTGTGGATGGTCGGCATTGCCATCAAGATCGCCCTCTACGACCCCGAGGCCCCCGCCGACGCGTTCTTCGCCCAAGACCAGCGCACGCAGTTCGGCTCGAACGTGATGATCGGCTACCTGATGAGCGGCCTCATGTTCTTCATGCACAGCAGCTCGGTCTACGACCACTGGACCAAGTACGTCCTGCAGGGCCCGTGGAACATTGCCTCGTTCGTGCTGTGGATCCTCAACCTGTACGCCATGTACACGATCCAGTCGTGGGACCTTGCCATCTTCGAGTACATGACCTACCAGGCCGCGCTGGGCGTCCTGCACATGTTCATCCTTCAGCTGGAGAGCGTCTGGCTGCCCGCCATGGGCCTCATCAAGCGGCCTGCGGAGGTCTGCCCGCCCCACGTGCCGCACGTTCCCAAGGCCTTGGCCCCGGTCAAGACCGAGAAGCTGGACGTCTTCGCCAAGGTGCACGGCCTGAAGGACAAGGCCATCGTAGACCTCGAGCAGCTCCTCAACGACGAAAAGGTCAGGCACGATCACCCCAAAGGAGTGACTGGGTTTCACGAGGTCGAAGGAGCAGACGCGCACGGCGACCACGGCCACGGCCACGGCCACGGCCACGCCGGCGCGATGCCGCTCCTCAGCATGCCCGAGGTGGTCCAGCGCTACGGCGAGCCGCAGGGCGAGGTGCACATCGGCTGGGCCGACATCTACCTCGACCTGATCCTCGTCGGCGTCGCCTTCAACGGCGGGCTGCTCCTCAAGCACTCGTTCTACCTGTGCGAGCCCCTCGGCGGCGAGCACGGCGGCGGCGAGCACGGCGGCGGCGAGCACGGCGGCGACGACGCCCTCGGCGACGAGCATGGCTCGAGCGAGCACGGTGGCATCGTGCTTGTCGAGCACGCTCATCGGATGCTCAGTGGCGACGAGCACGGCCACGAGCATGCGCCGTGCGTCGGCCTCGCGACGGGGCTCCTGCACGTGCTGGCCTTTGGCGCCCCGATCCTCGGCGCGTGGCTCAAGGAGACCAACTTCCGCGGCCGCTTCTTGCAGCACTCGCTCATCAGCCGTGCCCTCGAGTGCAGCAACTACGTGATGATGATCATTGGCGCCAGCTGCGAGCAGGACGTGCAGGTGATGCAGGCGGACGTGACCTTCTGGCAGGTCTTTTCTCTGAGCATGCTGCTCATCGACCTGACCTGGATGATTCGCTACGTCTACATCCTCTTTCACGAGGAGGCGTGCGCCCGCAAGACGGCCCAGCAGCGCCTCTGGCTGCTGCTGCCCGGCATGCTCTGCTACTACCTGGCGTACTACATGTCCGCCTACTCGGAGGCCGCCGACAAGATCCTCTTCCAGCTGACGCCCTACCTCGGCTTCGCACACGAGGTGCACCACAAGCACAACTTTTACATCCCGGTGCTGCTGGTCTTCGGCGCCAATTCGCCGATCATGATCGAGCTCCTCGCCTACCCGCTGATCAAGTACAAGCCGGCGCTGCCGATGAACGTCAACTTCCTGCTCCACCGCTCCACCGAGATCTTCATGGTCCTGCTGGGCGAGGGCGTGCTCCAGCTGGTCACGTCTCAGGTCCCCGAGCCGGCTGAGCATGCCTCTGACGAGGACCATGTCCTCGCCAACGAGCGGTTTGCGGAGACGCAGGTCTACGGCTTCATCATCACCCTGACGATCATGCACTCGTTCATCATCAACGAGCCGGAGCCGACGCACCACGTGCTCAACCGCGGCGGCGCCAAGGGCACGCTGTGGGTGATCCTCTTCCTGGTCAAGGCGCTCAACGTGTGGCTCGTCGGCATCGGCATCAAGCTCGCCCTCTACGACCCCGGCGCGCCGGGCGACGCCTTCTTCTCCAAGGACCAGCGCTCGCAGTTCGGCCTGCAGGTGATGACGGGCTACCTGATGAGCGGCCTCATGTTCTTCATGCACAGCAGCTCTATCTACGACCACTTCAGCAAGTACATCCTGCAGGGCCCGTGGAACATCGCCTCGTTCGTGCTGTGGATCATCAACCTGAACGTCATGTACACGCTCACGGACCAGGTGCTGCCGATCTTCGACTACATTCGGTACCAGGCGGCGCTCGGCGTCCTGCACATGTTCATCCTCCAGATGGAGAGCGTGTGGCTGCCCGCCATGGGCCTCACCAAGAAGCCCCGCGACGTCTGCGCGCACCCGGACGCCGGCCACGAGCTGCACACCATCTACAAGCGGTGGGTGCTCGCGCAGTTCCGCAACAAGGACTCGTCGGACCCCACGAAGCGGATCGCCTCCAAGTTCGCGGCCAAGCTCCAGATCATGGTGCTGCGCTCGCAGAAGAAGAAGATGGGCCGCAAGACGCTCCACTGAGAAACTCGGGCGCCAAGACGCTCCACCGAGAAGAGGATCGACGCTGGCAGAGGCACAGAGGGATAAAGAGGGAGAGAGCGCTCCCGCTCGCGCACGTATATGGGAAGCAAGGTACGGCGCAAGGGCGCACATATAACGGGTGGTGACGATTTTGACGCGCGTGGCGCACGGCATCGAGGCTGGCAGTGCCAACTTGTTTGGGGTTGGACGTTGAGTCGAACATTGAAGTTTTGCTTGGTGAGACCGTGTTTCAAGAAATGAGAGCTTTCTTATACTACTATAAGTTTCATGCTCGTACTTTATAGTTCAAGTACGCAGCCTACTTTAGTAGGCACGGCCGACCCTCAATAGATTACGCACTGCTTGGGTGCGGAATACGGATTGCCTTGGCTCCCAGGCCGGCGAGGACGCTGCGGCGCGCTCCCATCGCGCCTCCGAGCTGCCTCGTGCTCATCACTGCGAGCTGCAGCGCGTCTCTCGGCAGCGACGTGTTGTGCTCAAGCCGCCACTGCATTGCTGGAGCGAGCTCGCGTACGAGATTGCGCCTTGCGGCCACCTCGGCCGGGTCCATTGACGCTAGCTGCGCGAGTAGCAATGGTGCACCCTTGGCTGTCAGTGCATGCGCGTCGACGACGACGGCGGAGCGGTTGAGCTCAGCAACGTCGCCGAACAAGAGCCCATTGAACAGATTCGCGTACTGCAGCGCAGAATGCGATGTAATCACTGGAATGCAGCCGTGCATCCAAGAGTCATAGAACGCGCGCCGCGTGGCAGTGTCGCCTGGCGGCTGCAGCGAGAAGTCAGCTCGTGCATATGCCGACCACGTGCGAAGGTAGAAGCCCTCTTCATCCAAGTCCATGCGCCAGTCCATGGCGGACTTGCTCGCATCGTCAACATAGACGGGCTCAAACAGCCGCTTAAGCTGCCTCTTGGACCGCTCAGCAGCCCTCTCCAAGTTGCGAAGGTATTCGCCGCGAGCTCCAGGTCCTCGGCGCGCTCCACCCACGAATGTCAACAGGACAGGCCTCTCGGTGGATGAGGTGGCCTCCCAAGGCGCGGCGCCCCGCGAGCTTGCTGGTTGGTGCGTGCCATGCAGGTATGGCACGATCACCGAGCAGTTGACTCCAGCCATCCCTGGAAAGAGCTCGTTGATAAGTTGCACGCGACAGCAACGATCCGGACTGGGCATGCAGCTCGGAAAGACGAGGGTGGCAAAGTGCGGGAATGGGGTGGCTAGGGAGTTCAAGCCCGCTTTTGCCGAATGGTCCAGCTCGCAACCGCTGCAGTCGCCTAGGCAGAGCGTCGCAGCGAGCTTCTGCCTCCTCTCAGCCTGCACCCGTCCATTGGGGCTCATCAACTCCGCCCAGAATGAGTGCAAGTGGTAGAATGAGTGCACCCAGTACCACTCGGCACTTGCTGGCAGGGCACCGATGAAGCTCGCATTCCAACGTCGAAGCCGCACATCTTGTGGATAGCACGACGGTGCAGCGTAAAAGGTGCTCAGCTCGGCGGAGGATTGCGTCGATCGGTGCTCGAGTCTGTTGCTGTGCGCCGGTGAATGCAGGGCCGGTGGAAGCGGCGCAACGTCAGATGCCACGGACTTCTCGCGCGGCGCGGGTACTTGGAGCAGGCGTGCAGCGAGGGTAGAGACGCCCTTACTTCCCGGATCCTCGCACCCGCTCGAGCAGTCCAGGCACGCCATACAGCCCGCCTCCTGCTGGTTCACCAGCGAGCACGGCCGTTCATTGCACCGCAGCTGACTCACAAACGATGGGCCGAGAGTCGCCGTGGCGCTTCGGGTCTGGGCGTCGCGCAGGTCCCACAGCTCCGTGTGGTAGTGAAGGATCTTTTCGCAGGTTGGTGACATGAGGAACTGCACAGAGTCGAACCCAAGCCGCGGCGCAGTCGCGTAGATGAACCTTCGAAGCGACACTTCGCACGAGATGAGTGGAATCCAGCCACTGCTCTCGTTGCTTGGGAGTGAGCCTCCCGTGTGCTCTGGCCGCCACGCGAGCGCTTTGGCGACGTTTTTGTGGCTGACCTTCTGCCTCAGATTAGAGATTGATCCGTTGATCAGCTCCCCATCAAGCATGATTTGAACCAACTGGTCCACGATGCACTCGTGAGAGCACGCCGTGGTTGCGGTTAACCTTACGAGTTCCGCCGCGACGCCGAGCTTGTGCAGCTGGGCGAGCGTGCGTCCACTGTTCCAGAGCACGTCGGAGCAGCCGCGTGCGTAGTAAAGCCACGTGCCGTCTGGCTCTCCGTCAAACGTGTGGACAACGGGCAGCCACGTATAGGACCGAGCTAGCTCAGTGTTGATGCCGTCTGCATCAGCGCGCGGGATGAATCGCGTCCAAAGCGGAGAGCCCCAATGTCGCAACTGGTCCGACTCTTGCTAAGCGCAGATGCATGATCGGCCTGCGGTGCCGCACGACTCTCCAGGCCGCTTCGAGTTCCTGTTGAAGTAAGACCTACCCTGACCCATGGCCACAACGCAGCCGAAAGCCATCCACTCCCAATTGCCCGAGCCGCCCCAAGCCAGCTCGCGCTCCAAAGATGGCTGAGCAGCTCGACACGCAGCTGCATTGTCGATGCTGTGGAGCCCACGCGACTTGCATGAACCCGAAGACACAACCTCAGGCCGCAGAGACGCGGTCGTGTTTCCGAGTATCTCGCGCCGGAGAGCAGTGGGCACGCAGACGGCGTTGTGCAGACGCGTTGTGCCGAGGCGGCTACCAAGCTCGCTCGCCATCATAGGCGACGGCTGGACAAGAGAGGAGCTTCGCGAGGGGCACAGCGACTTGAAAGAATGCAGAGCGAAGTCGTGCATGCTGCATCAACTGTCATCGAGTAGGCCGACATGCCGCCCGCCCACTGCGAACGGGGACATCTGGCCACCAAGTCGTCGGAGAGATATTGGCGACTCGGTCAGGGCAATCGCACGGTGCTGGTGGGCGAGCCACGGGTGTGCTGCGCGCCCTCGTGTGGCCAGTGCGGAGAGGATCGTGGCTGCTCACGACGCCAGGGCGGTGCAGGGTCGTGCTGCACACGAGCCATTCTTCGGCGTGGCCGGTCGTGCGCACAGCCTGGTGATGATGGGGCAGGATGCCTGCTCGCATCGCCACACACCTGCTCAAACTCAGTCTGCCTTGATCCGCGGCTGCCCGACGCCCCGTCTGCCGTCTGGCTCCATTCGACCAATGCAAGCGCCATCCTGGAGAGATCCAGCTACCCAATATTTCCAAATCGGAGCGTTCTTGTACGGTGGCAACGTCGTCTGCGGCGGCATGTGTCTGACGACGCACGGATGGGGCGGAAGTCGCCGACCTGCGCCGTGGTCGGCAGCTCCGGGGCACTGCTCCACCACGAGCATGGCGAGGAGATCGACTCGGCCGCGGCGGTATTCCGCATCAACGCAGCACCCACCCGAGGGTTCCATGTGTTCGTGGGTTCGCGAACGAGCATTCGCATTTGGGGTGCGCGCCGCTGGCCCGAGGAGCTGAACGAATGGTGGGAAGACCGCGCACCCGTTGCCATGTACTGCCAGCCAACGCGGTTTATGGGGCGCTGCTGGAATGCCATCGATGCCGAACCTCACTCAGGACAGCTGGCGCGTCCGCGGCTGAGCCCGCTGCTGTGGGAAGAAGCCGTTGCGAGCAACGGCGTGCTGCGTCCACGGCAGGCGTTGGCTGGCGGTGGGGCAGCTTTCCGTCGACCGGCGCAATCACTCTCTGGATGGCGCTGCGCCTTTGCGCGCACGTGCGGCTCTTCGGCTTTGGCAATGCGACGCACCCGTGGAACTGCCCTCCTGCCCTGCGCGCGCTGGTCAACCGACCTGCGGTCGTTACTTCCGCGACTACAGTCGCAACATGACGGTCGCCAGCGTGCCGCACATTAGCTGCGGGCACTGGTGGGGCGCCCGTGCATACGACGAGGAGGGTGCGAGGTTCCACGACCTGCGCGCGGAGTGGGCGTGGATTGCAGCGCTGCACCGTGAGGGGAGGATAGAAGGGCCACAGCGCTGCGGCTCTGCACTGCGGCAGGCGTACTAGAAATGTGTACTACGAGTGTTAGAGGATAGCTACTCACCACTGCCCGTTGATTATTTTCTCGCGCAACAGAGTACCCTCACAACCCACCTAAAGCTGCCTCCAGATGTCACCGTCGTCGAGGCCGTCCAGCGCGCGCGGTCCGACCCTCTAACCACTTGACTCCCTGACGCTACGAATGCCAAGCAAGCGGAAGGCCGAGGTGGAAGAGGCTGAGTCGGCTTCGAGCGCTGACGAGGCGGCTTCGAGCGCTGACGAGGAGCCCGCCGGCGTGATCGGCGACTACTCGGGCGTGACGAGGAAGACGACGCACAAGAAGAAGAAGGTGCTGGTGATGTGCTCGCGCGGCGTCACCACGACGAGCCGCGAGCTCGTCGAGGACCTGCTCAAGCTCCTGCCGCACGGGCGCAAGGAGCCAAACTTTAACAAGCGCGAGCCTCTGACCAACGTTGCCGAGATTGCGCAGCTGGCCGGCTGCAGGCTATGCCTCTACTTTGAGGCGCGCAAGATGAAGGACCTGTACATGTGGGCTGCCGACGTTGATGGCGGCCCCTCCGCCAAATTCATGGTGGAGCAGGTGCGTCGCCACACACAGAACCCCCCTCCCGTCCACGCTGATGGCCAGCCCCGCTCACCTGCGCCGCCGCGCCGTCTCTCGTGGCAGGTCAAGGCGATGGGCGACACGCGGCTGAGCGGCAACTGCTTGCTCGGCTCGCGCCCGATGCTTTCGTTCGACGCGTCCTTCGACGAGAAGCCGCACCTGCAGCTGGTGCGCCAGCTATTCTCGACGATCTTCTCGATCCCAAAGGGCCACCCGGGCTCGAAGCCATTCCACGACCACGTGATGTCCTTCACGTACGTCCAGGAGAAGGTGGTGGTGCGCCACTACCAGGTGCTGCCGCCGCTGCACGACAAGAAGCGCGAGGAGGAGTCGCTCGTCGAGATCGGGCCGCGGCTGACGCTCGTGCCGATTCGCATCTTCGGCTCGCCGTTTGGAGGCGACACGCTATACGCCAACGGCAAGTTCGTGACGCCCAACGAGTCGCGCGCGGCGGTCAAGCGGGAAAAGGGCAAGTCGGCCAAGGGCGGCGTCGCGCAGAAGGAGAAGCGGCGCGCGCGCATCATGAAGGGCGCCGACCAGCAGCCCGCCGACGTGCTCGACGATGTCTTCGACGAGTAGAGCCGAGACCGAGACCGAGACCGAGAGACCGGAGCGGTCCGTGCGTGAGTCCTGTGTCCTGTATGACACATGCTTTACGACTTTACTTTTTAGATCGTGGAATGCAGCAACGCCTTCACAAGCTTCCTCTACTACCTACGAGCGACTTGGCCGTGCTGGAGTCGCGTGCGAGCGAGGCGACGAGAGCGGCGGTGGCCGCCACGCCCGGGAGCACAGGGCTCTCGCAGAGCGCACGGCCAAAGCTGACGATCTCGACGGCGGCGCCGCAGCGCAACGCGAGCGCCAGCGCCGCGAGGACGGTTCCGGCGCAGGCCTCCCACGGCCAGCGGCGCAGCGCGGCGCAGCCGATCATGGCAGAAGTCAGGCACGGCGCGTCGACCAGGCGATCGACCAGTGCTGGGACGCACAGGAGCACCAAGAGCGCCGCGAGGCCGCTCGCCAGGCTGCGCACGTCCCGCGGCTTGTGCCACCAGCTGCGATGACGGCGATGGCAGCGCGGGCCGAGCGCCTCCTCCCGCGAGAGCGCCTCGAGCCCGGGCACCGCGAGGGTGAGCAGCCGTCTTCGCGCCGTGTCCGAGTGCCAAGCATCGCCGAAGAGCCCGGACGCGTCACGCTCCTCGGCGGCCTCAAGAAGCAGCATCTCGGCGCCCGGGTGGTCGTCCTTGTACGAGGTGACGTCATACACGCCAAAGGTATGAGGCGCCCTGGAGCTCCCGCGTGGTGACGCCTCCGCGGACCCGATCACGAGGAGCAGCCGGTCGCCCCGCCGCATTGCCTGCTCCTTCCACGAGGTGGAGAAGTCGAAGAAGTGCTGCTTCCACGAGCGGCCGCCCCGCGGCTCCGGCACGGACCCATCGAAGAGCGACGCCAATATCCTGGAGTGCTGCAGCCACAGGCGCTCCCGCCACTCTTCCGGATCGGAGGCGACGGCGCACAGCGCTCGTGACGAAGCGCCGAGCGACAGCAGGCTATCCGGGTCGAGGTGGTGGGCGACGGACGCGAGGAGCTCCGCGGGGAGCCGATCGATGGCACCGATGCTCATGGCGATGGCGCCGTCGCGTATCTCGGTGCCGACCATGTGGGCACCAGGCATCGCCATTACAGCGCCCCGTGCTTCGTGTTCGCATGAGCGTTGGGGAAGATTTTCGCAGCATTGTTATTTGCACTGACATTGAGCTGCATGACTCCACGAGACTTTGTCGTTGAGCTACTACGCGAGGCTTCGGCACTATCCTGTATATCGAACGCCGTGTCTTGTTCGTTGTCATTCGCCCTGCCATACCTTCGAATACCCTGCCGTCTGTGCACTCTGTACGCCTGAGCACTCTGTGCCATGCTCCATGCACTTCGAGCGAATCATCTCGTGAAATTTAAGGGCGCCGTCGTAGCACGGCCGCTCGTACGCACACGGCCGGTCGAAAGGCCGCATACGCCTGCTGAAGTCGTCTTCTCGTTCTCATTCGGCTCGTTGGTTGCGCCACGCCACGTAGCGCAGGTGGCCGCCATCGGTCTTGATGTCGTCAAAGGCACTCAGGCCCAGCTGCAGCTCAGCAACGTGTGTGTCCACGCCCTCCGCCATTGTGTCCATGTCCACGAGAAGGATGGACAGGGCGACGTTTCGGTACCCAGAGCTCGCGTTCTTTTCGTCGAGACTCAGCCTGTTCTTCACTTGGAGGATGACGACCTGTGGATTGCGCCTGATGTCGCTCAAGCAGGCCGTCAGATTATCGACGGTGTCGAACGTGATGCTGCTGCGGACGAGATCAATCAGCCGATCCGCGTCGCTCTCGTAGCTGCGATACAGCTTTTGGATGGCGCGGTCCCGACGCTTGACTGAACAAACGTGGAAGTCGCCGCCAGAGGAGCGCGCCCACGTCTGCACCACTTGCTGAAAGTGATCATTGAGACGGTCTGCTTGCGCATAGAGCACCGCAAGATCAGACACGCGCTGCCGTGGCTTTGCTGAGGTGCCGGCCGCACGTGCGGCGCGAAACAGGAGTGAGAATGCTTCTTTCGCATAGGCTGACTCATTGTCGCCGTCAGACTTTGTCGGAAGAATCAGTCGGCTGCTCCGCCAGGAGCCCACAATCACCTTCTTTTCCTGCTCGATGCGATGAATACGGTCTTGCTGTGCGCGCTGGACCTCCTTCACCTCAATCTGCAGCTTCTGCAGTGCCCCAGTACTGCTCTCTAGTACCGTGTTCCAGATGGCATCATACCGACGCCTGTCATCAGCCACGAGAAGCTCGGCATGGTGTTGCGCGAACTTCAGGTTGCGGTGAATCGCGATCGAGAATGACATCGGAAGAGACACAAGAAACGCCTGGAAGAGCACCAGCATGACGCTACGGGCGCCGACGGCAGGTGAGCCAAAAAAGATAGCTTCGTGTTCGCAAGCGAGCGGCAGCCACGCATAGAGAGCAACGCACATAGAGCCGAACGGAACGATGTTCCGCAACGCCACAGTCGCTCGGGTCCGCTTCTTCCTGAACACCAGATACACACAGTAGCCAAAGATGACCGTGACCGGTAGGAAGAACAAGGCGGCGCACGCACGAAGCGGAGCGCAGCCATGCTCGTACGCCGCCGATTCCATGTTCATCTGGTAAAAGTGCGGCCGTTTGCGTGTGAGATCCCCAGATGCGAGAAACATCCAGAGCCAAAGGACAAAGAAGAAGGCCACCAAAGACTGATAGGCGCGCACGATGCGGTTAGTGACCAGATGGTACAGACGCATGAAGCAGCACAGCGCTGCAGCCATGCACAGCGTAATTGCTGCGACCTCGGTGAAGACATCATAGCTGCCGTCGTAGCCCGTGGGCAGGTCGCCGAACACGAAGTTGTTGGCCGCACCCGCGACTGCAGTGCCACCAAAGACCAGGCCGATGACCAACCATAAGCTGGTCGACATCTTACCCTTGCCGCCAAGCTGCCCTGCGTGCAGCATGTCCGCCTCGACCTCGTGATTCCCTCGCTGCACCAGTGCCCGCAGCTCCATCACGTCAAGGGCCGTCTTCACCGGCCGGTCCGCAGGGCGCCTCATCCGCACACGCGGCGTCACGTCCTCGGGCTGGCCGCTCTCAAGTTCTTCGACCTCGTCCATCTTCGCTCGAGCAGGTTCGCTCGGAGATACCGACAGAATACTGACCGCCTAGTACGACGCTCGGTCCGTGGTACGACGAGGCGCAGCCGCGATCGATGTCGGCAAAAAATCGGTTCACTAGAGCTAGGTGAACTGCTAGCCAATTGGCGGTTACGTGGTGCAGACCATCACCTAAAGAGAACGCGATGCCGGCTGGCTCGGGATCAGTGTCTCCCCACGTGGGCTCTCCTGACCGGCAGCTTAGGAAAAGCAATGATCTAAAGTATCTAAAGCGATGACGACGGTCCGTATCCTCAGAATATCTAATCGTGTTCATCTCTCCTTGTCGGTAGTGCCGATGACCGGGCGATTGTTGGCGCGCTCGGCGGCGCGCTCCAGCAGCTCATCTGCTGACGGGTCCATTGCTCGTCCCACAACCCAGCCGCCAAGCAGAAGCTCTGTTGTTTCGTCCTGGCTGAGCGAAGTTGCACGTTGCGCTGGTTTGCACCCCATGGGGTGGTGCTTGGATGACGCGAGCGTCGGCTTCGCGGAGCGCCCGGCCACCGAGTCAGACGTGCGAGACGTGGACAAGCCATGGAAAGGGGAACAAAGAGGCGTGCTCGTCCTGCAATCGGACGATTGGAAAGTGCGTCACGTTGGCTGGGCGCAGCTTGGCTCGTGACCGGGTCATCGGCACTACCGACAAGGAGAGATGAACACGATGGCCGTGCTGCGCCGTCTGTCTATCTGCGCCGTCTGTAAACTCAGAGGACGACCTAGCTGCCTTTTTCGGCTGACAACTCTGCATACTTTTGATCTTTTGGGGATGGCTCCGTTGGCTCGCGCGTCGCGATGGCTCTGTGCCTTGCAGCACACAGCCTGTGCTGCCTGCGACGCTGCTCTTTGCACCATTGACGAGCACCCGAGCGTCGCGGCTGGCATGGCGGCGCAACGCCACACTGGCGTCCACAGCCCGTTCATTGTCCGATTCCCGACGGCACACGTCGCTGTCACAGGCCAGCCGCAGTGGCAGAACGAGCCGACGGCACGAACATTTCTTCTGGGCAAATGTATGCCACGGCCCCTGACTCCTTGACGCCCAACGCGGGCCTGGAATCCTTGACTGCTGCATGTGCTTGCATTGTGCCTGCGGCAGACGGCGACCAACCCGACCACTATGGCGGTGATGGTCAAGGCTCGGTGCGAGAGCACTGGGAGGCGCCCGCCGAGACGCGGCCAGCCCTCGTCGGCATCCATCTCGACGACGAGGACAGACAAGCGTGGCGCCACGTCTTCGAGGGCACGACTTCCGGCACGGGCGTCTGGAGTGACGTGGGCGGCGGCCTTGGCGCCATCCTCGGCCGGCGCGGCTCCGGCGTCGCCAACGACGCCCACATGCCTGTCTTCTTTCACCATCTGTTCGGTCGCAAGGTTTGGGGCTTCAGCCGCGACGAGGTCGAGGAGTGGCAAGGGCGGCAGGGCGTTTGCGAGCCCGAGCTGCTTGCGATGCCTCGGGCATGCGTCCTTAGCGCAGGCGACTTTCTCTACGCGCCCTCCGGCTGGTACCACAGCACGTGCCACCTGGACGCCACCTCGCTCACGCTGATTCAGTGGGCAGAGGAGGAGCAGGAGCAGGCCCAACGTAGGCCGGCCGGCAGCAGCGCGGCCGCCGACAGAGGCTTGGAAGCCCGTGTCGACCTCCTGTCTGGTCTCCGAGCTCTGCTTGCCCTTGTGATTGCCGAGGCCTTGCAAGCACAACTGCGAGCGTGCCTCGCGGCAATGTTGATGGCTGTTTAGCTCCGAGATTTTGCGTTTGATTATCTTTTTGATTTCACACAGCGAGCCAAAACGCAAGGGATAAACAACACGCCCCGCGCAACTCTGTACACCGGACCGACGGCTTCCTCCATCGGCCAAAAAAGATCATCCTCTCTCTCTCACTGTCCACATGGTATGGAGCACGCGCCGCTCAGACGCCTGAGCGGCCGGCCCCCTCGCTGCGCGACACCGCCGGCGGCATCGTCTTGCTCATCAGGTGGCACGCAAACGGCAGCGACTCGCTGCTCTCGACCTTGGCCGGCTCGTGCTCCTCGGCGGCCTGCAGCGAGTGCGCCGGCAGGTGGGTCTCGATCTCGCCGTCGTCGTACTGCACATTGAAGGTGCCCTCCGAGGCGTTGACCGACTGTATCCGGCCGAGGCACCACGTGCCGCACGACTGCCAGTTGGCGAGGACGCGGTCGCCGCGCAGGTAGTCGCTCTTGACGTGCGACGAGTTCATCGGCTGCACGCGCGACGGCGGCACGTGCTTCTCGAGGTGGCCGTTCTGGTACTTGACCGTGAAGACGCGGAACTTGGTGTCGATGGCGATGACGCGCCCCGTGTACCACGCGCCGTGCCCCTTGAGGTCGACCTTGACGACGTCGCCCACCGAGAAGGAGTGGAAGGCGTCGGTCAGCTCGATGCTCACGGGCTGCAGCCGCTCGCGCGGCACGTGCGACTCGAAGTCGCCGTCGTCGTACAGGATGTCGACGGTGTCGTCCTCGCGGTTGATGGCGAGGATCTCGCCCGGGTAGAGCACGCCCCGCCCCGCCCAATTGCCGCGCACGTAGTCGCCCACCTCGAGCGTCTGCGCGATGACGACGGGCGAAGCGAGGGGGTGGGGTGTGGGTTGGGTGGTAAGGGGGGGTACGGTGAGTCGCAGTGGCGGGAGTGGCGGGAGTGGCGGGAGTGGCGGGAGTGGCGAGGGGCGCTCGCGCGACAGCGAGGGGGGAGAGCGGTCCCGACGCGGCACGCGCCTGCAGCGGCGCGAGCACCGACGTCGGCGGCGCGTGCGTCATCGAGATCGGCGTCAAAAACGGGCCGGGCAGCAGCCCGTCGGTCGCGCGCTCCCACTGCACCTCGAGAGGCGGCGTGCCCACCGAGGAGCGGCAGCAATAGAAGCTCCTGGGCGTCGTCGCGCCGCCCGGCTTCGCGTTCGCGTCGGCGCCGCCGCCGCCTGGCCTCTCGGTGAGGTACCAGCAGCGCGTGCCGCCGCTCAGCGTGCGCCGTACTAGCGCGAAGCGCGCCGACGCGCCGTGCCCCGTCGCGTGCTCGAGCACGTACGAGGGCACGCCGTCGCTCTCGCCGCTCTGCGAGTAGACGCCGTTGCACGCCTTCAGCGCGGCGCCCGACACGAGGTACGCGGCGCCGGCGCCGTGCCGCCTTACGTTCGACGGGGGCACGGGCGCGGCGGGGAGCGACTCGTACTCCGACGACGGCCCCGCGCCGCTCGTGGAGCCGGAGCTCCGGGTGCTGCCACTCCTGGCCAGAGCGAGCGCCGCGCTGACCGCCGAGCCCTGTGGGTACGCCTTGGTTGTGTGCGCCTGCAGCTTCGCGCGATCCACGAGGCTGACACGACGGCGGAGGGGCACAATGCGTCAGGGGTACACGGGGGCGCACTCGCGTGCGGTCTGCCCGGGCACGTGGAGGCATGACCAACCTCTCCCCGGAGACCCGCCACAACCGACCTAACCGCAACGCGGCAACCCTCGAGGCAGGGGGAGGGAGGAGCTGCGCACCAGTTGTACAGATCAACAAAGTCATTGAACGAGATCTTTGAGCGCCGCTCCGGCTGCCGCACCCACAGCCAACGAATCCGGTCAGCGGGGACATCGGGGGCGAGGGGAGGGGAGTGCCAACAGCCGCCGGGCGCTGCGGTTGCAGGGAGGGGGGGGGCGGCGCACCGGGCTGCGATGGCGCGTCATCTGCTGCACAAAGTCCTCGACGTCGCCCTCGAAGGCGACCTCTTGCGAGAGGAGCATCGACGTGAGCATGCTGCCAAGCTGCGACGCGCGGAACGGAGAGACACTCAGAGCTGGCAGCTACGTGGTGGGGCTGTTCGGGGGGTCTGGCTCCCCGCGGCCCCGCGTCGAGGAGGCGGATCCCGGGGCCCAGGGCGCAGGCCCCAGGGCCGCCCCACTCCGCCACGGCACTCCACGCGCCACTGCAGCCCCCACGGGCCACAGGTCGGCCCCTCCCGAGCTCCCGGGTGTTCTGCGCAGCGCCGGGCGGCTCCCCACCTGCTCGACGCCCACGATGCCATCGGCGTCGACGTCTAGCAGCATGAAGATCGTGTGGGCGATGTTGGCGCGCTCGGCGGCGCGCTCCAGCAGCTCATCTGCTGACGGGTCCATTGCTCGTCCCACAACCCAGCCGCCAAGCAGAAGCTCTGTTGTTTCGTCCTGGCTGAGCGAAGTTGCACGTTGCGCTGGTTTGCACCCATGCTGCCACCCCTTGCCTGAGGTTGCACCCCATGCAGTGTGAACAACAAAATATCAGTAACCAACCCAGATTTATACTACAACTACTCTATCTGCACTCGGTGGATGCACCTATCCGGGAGCATGACTGTCGTCCTCGAGCTCCTGCGGCGTCGGGAAGTCGGCCGCGGTGATGGTCATGAGGTCCTGCTCCGACACCATGCCGTCCGAGGAAGGGTGGGTCTTCTCATGGAAGACGCGGATCGCGGCGCGCATCCGCGCCAGGTCAATGGCGT
>Ga0209713_10000943_pt1 | contig 16929 bp, 8 predicted proteins | sample ArcOceMetagenome_3_FD_187444 | JGI IMG/M metagenome (GOLD analysis project Ga0209713, IMG submission 187444) | Marine eukaryotic phytoplankton communities from Arctic Ocean - Arctic Ocean- Svalbard ARC20M Metagenome (SPAdes) (version 2) | ecosystem: Environmental > Aquatic > Marine > Oceanic... | reverse complement strand
CACGAAGAGTTGTTTGAGTTACACACAGAGCAATATGCACAAATGTGTTTTTTGCATGCACCATGAATTGCGCTTGCCTGCTTTGCGTGCTCTGCGGTGTTGCATAGATAATACTGACATTGTCAAGACCATTTTTACAATGCTTTTGCAAGATAAATCCTCGATGTTTTTTTGCTACTTACACACACAGAAAGATGATTTTGAAAAAGATTGCCACAAGTTTACAAGCAAAGCTAAAGAACTAAAAAATGATATTGCTCTTCAAGAACATATAATAGAAACTACATCACCTGCCAATATAGACAAAATGCATGTTTATAAATATTTGCACGTCTCGACATTCATTGCTCTGTTGATGTCAAGCAATTTGGTCGACAAAATGCACAAGTTTACAATGGAAAAATATGTCAAGAACGGCAAAAAACTTCGACTTAGCACTCTCAGTTCAAAATACAGTAAAGAAGATTTGTGTTTTTGCGCAAGCGTGTACAAATTAGTGGTTAAACCACATATTGATGTTAGTAAATGTTTTTTCTCTTTTTTTAATAATACGTGGTTCTTGAATAACACAGCATATAATGATTTCCACCCGCAATTTCCCGAATCACTTGCACAACATTACAAATCACCGTGCGCTTTTTTTGCAGATAACAAACAGGACAAAACCCTGATCATTACCAAAAACGAAAGTTATGAGATCGTGCTCAATGGGAAAATCTATGAAGTGCTTGAGTTTGAAGAATGAGTAAGTGTATTTGTAATAAATTGAATTCATGAAAATGTGCACCTGCTGCAAGTACAGAGCAGGCCCGTGGAAAATTCACCAACTTTGCATTTTTTTTCATCACAACGTATGCATACTTCACTGTACATGGACGTGTTTGTAAGAATGTCTGGTAGATTTTCATCTTCGTCTTGAAATTTTTGTAATCTATGTTTTATCGAAACATATGGGTCATGACACGTTACGCTGCAATTTTTGTTCCAATTGTAAAACTTGCTTGCAGAACTTGAATTTAAAATCTCAATTTCACCAGTATCAATGTAATTTTCTGCATTAACAATTAATACTGAGTTGCAAGCTACACAGTTCATAATTTTGTCTTCAATGAAAGCAGACGGGCGGTGACCGTCGTTGCACGAGAGTGGACATTTTCCATGTAATGAAGCACTGCCGTGCTCTATTGCCTGTGATTTATTATCTGAATTACATTCAACTGCTTGTGTATTGTGCGTTAACTTACATGGAATAATACCGTAAAAAACATTTGCATCTGCATTCAAACTTTCTATTTGTTTGGCAATGACAAAATCTTCTGGATCACAAATTCTGCAACGGGAATCAGAAGATCGATAGGCATTGTTTTTGCAACGAGAAATGCACGCAAGTTGGGCAGTCGGGTGTGAGGATTGCATCGACAATATGAGAGATCGGTACGATGCTATTGACGAATTATACGGATCGCCTCCAAATTCTTTTACACCCGGATACATCACAACATCGCCGGGTTGCTGTTCTGTAACAAAAAATTCATTCTCTGAAAAATCGCCGACGATCGTGTTAACTTCAGCATTGTCTACAATTTTACGTAATGACAAGACCGGACAACTCACACATCCTGAATTTTGACCATTCAGGCAGGGTTGCCAGTAAAAGCCAGCAGGACAATCAATTGCTGGCAAACAGGATAAACATGTTTCGCCTGATCTGTAAAAGTTTTCAGCACATGTGATTTCACATGGTTTTGTGTTTTCTTGCCAGTACGCATGACCTAAACCGACAAGCGTTGCCGCAATACCTGTACATTCGACACAATCTTCTTGTCGACTTTCAAAAAAGCGATTCAAAACTGCACACGATGAATATTTGCGACCAGCACCACATGTACGTGCTTCTTCCTCATATTGCTCTTTTGTTTCGCGGCATAATGTGCATCTATACTCACCAGAAGAGAATTCCAAAAAAGATGACCGATCGCACGCATAAAACGATGTATATGTTTTTAACATCAAAAATACTTCATCAGATTCGTGCAAAATACAACTACTGTCTTGTTTGGCTGCAACAGTCAATTGCAACCCAAGTCCGAGTTGAGGGTCAAGATTGTCAATAATAGGCAGTTGTATACTACATTCTGGAAATGAATTATCTTGATACTCAATTTTACATCCCATGGGTAATATTGACTTAGCATGCAATTCATGAGGTAACTGTTCATTCAATTTTTCTATCAATATTAGATTTACATTAAAATTGCATTTATTTTTTACGTGCTCTGCATGAGCTGTGCTTGAGAAACTGACAACTGCATTGAAAAATGGCCAGTCAAAATCATCACTGGTATCATAATTGTTAACAATGTGTTCCAAATTGACGTCCAGTAAATTAGCGTAAGATGGCAACACAATTTCAACAAGTAGCTTGGAATAATCCTGTGCCAGTGTGCATGGATTTGCGGAAAACAACGGTAGCAATTCAAAGTTATCAAAGCCGACAGCGGGGTCTGTATATTGTTCTTCCACAAGTGAAGCTTTGCTGATTTGCACGTCAATACGTGTATTTTTGTGCAAATTCGTCGGCACTGCTTCATTGGTGCGCTCCAGTAAAGTTTGCCCCAAAGCGTCTGGTCTGCCTGGTACAATCGCATAAACATGTTGCCAGTCACTATCGACATAAAAACTGTTTGCTGTGGGTTTTTGCACAAGCATAGAATAAGCCAGTGTTTCGGTCAGAGATGATTTGTGAAAAGAAGCATCAACCAAGCGTGCGTTTGGTCCCAACACAATGCAATCACAGACGCCATTAGTGCATATTTGTGTCGACTTTTGTGTGCTTGTGTACTGTTGAAACGCTGTAAATTTGTTGTAGCGCACATCAACTTCTATCAAAACTTTTGTCGTGTCAAAAAAAGCATAGAATGGATCCTGTGATCTACTTTGCTGTCGACAAACATGATAATGCTCTCTGGCAAAAGAAATTTCAGACGATACAACCGTAAACGTGTTTTTAGAATAACCGTTTTCGTCTGTTGACTGTTGCAAACTACAAGTTCCAATATTAATACCATCATATTTAGGCGCTTGAGAAAATGCAGCACAACCCAATTCAAAAGTTAAGAGCAAATACGGTATTGTTTCGTCCTGAAATTGTTGCAATGCATGAGAAAAGACAATTGCGACAGCATTTTCTAAGCCAGATCCCAAAAATGATGGTCTGCTCAAAAAAGTTTGTTGTGTCGAGATACAAGTTTCGCCACTATCAACATATTGCTGTCCGAAGCTTTCTGGTAAGCCAATTGATTTCAAAACAGCATTGTTACTAGCATCGTCAAAACGAGCGACGTAATTCAAAATATTGTCACTCCTCGTGACATACGATCCCATTTTAGAGTCTTCTGTAAACAGTCGCAACGCAGATATTTCATTGTCATTTTTCAAAGCATGTCGATTGAATACAAAATCAGCCATTTCTGTATTCATTACAAACTGAGACATATCACTTTCAAAGTCTGAATCATAATCAAGTCGCGACGACTTTCTAGCGACAAATACTGCTGCTGTAAAATTGTCAAGTAATATGTGTTCTGAAACGTGATGACGACTATTGCCAATATCGACCCTCTGCCAACTGTCAAAGACATAGCTAGCTTTCAAGTATAACTGGTTTAATTCAAAATGATAGTGCATATTATTGACTCGCAGAAAATTAGATTTTACAAACATAGAATCAAAACTTGGAGTCAAATAAACTTTGTTGTTTGCAATATTAGCTTTGAAAATAAAATTGATACCATCGCAAGCTACAATCCATTGATAAAAATAATTTTTTTTGGAGCTCAATTCAGCAGCAGATATGAACATTGGTTTGGAAAAATCAATATTTTCTCTAGACTCGTACGTTTGCACTGTGATGTTTGAACAAAGTGCAAACGATAAAATTGGTCTGAATTGCGTAGGATTCGAATCGCCACTTTCTGCACTTAGTTTTTGTTTCGACAGCGGCAAAACACAAACATGTAGCATTTTTTGAGCCTGTATAGATTCATCCGTCCGCATGCATGCTGCCAGCAATGACATGCTACCGCCTACAATTCGACAATTTCGCATGAGTAAGTACTCTGATGGAGCAAATGGTGATATATTGATATTGCGGGTATTGTATTCAAGCAAATTAAAATGAGCGAAGTCGAACTGAGATTGACTGCCACTAGCTCTGCCTGTATGCAATTTGTACGTCGCAATTTGCATACTTTGAAGCAAGACAAAAACATAATTATTCATGCCCAGCACACTGCAAGCTGACACCCAATTTGAAAATTCAAAATTGCTGCTAATAGCGTTGTGCTGTACTCGTATTGCTTGACCAGCAGACACATGCACGTACACATTTACATCGGAATATGCATCAAAAGTGTCTGCAATTGCGTACATGATAAGTTTGTTTGCAGGGGGTAAGCTGGTGGACGAACTTTGATCCTCGTTTTGATCCTCGTCAAAAATAGTATTCAAACTTAACACAACACGAATTTCTTGCAAGTTTGAGCTTGTATTGAAAATAAGTGCTGTATCAGCAGGACCACAACACCATACATGGCTTGTATTTGAGATAACAAATTGACACAGGCCAAACCCGCCAACTTGATGAGCTTGATTGAATTTTGCTTTTGAGTTTGCTAAGTTCTGTGATTCCAAGTTTACCGATAAATCCACTGTAAAGCGGTTGAAACTGTATCCCAGAGAGCGGGTGTATACTAACTTGTCGTCTGAAATGTGCACGTTTGGCACCATGTACGGCAACATTTGCTTCAACGCAAACTGTTGCGACAGTTCAGATGCAACAAGTTTTGCACTGACTGCAGATAATTTGTTTACAATCATATTTGAAAATACATATTCATCTGAATTTTGCATTTTTTGCAAGTCTTCTCCGCCATTAACATTCGTTTTTGCATTGTAAAATGGCAACACAAAAATATCAAATAGATGCAATATACGTTCCCACTTTGATCGCAAACTATTTTGTTTTAAATTGATCACCAGTGGAATGAGCATTTGTTCAGAATTTTCATTCACTGTGAATGCTGTATAACTGTCCTCATTCAACAGAGTATGTAAATTTTTGTGCAAATGTTGAAAACAGTCATAAACTACATCAGTATTTTTTACAAGTTTTTGACTAACTTGTGCGCTTGCAAATAACCTGGCACCAAAGTGCGTAAACATTTTTGTGTCTATTTCAGTTCTTTGGTGTCTTTTGTTCAGAGGCGAGCTTTTAGTTTGTTCATTTCGTATATCAGTGTTATTTATACCAGAAATGTCAAGAATGGAGACATCTTTTTCTGCCACTTTGATGTTTAATAGTATTTTTTCAGATACTTGATCATCGCTTGCAGCCAACATAGTTGTTCGTCGCAAATCAATGCATGAAAACGATAACAGTAATCCTGACAACCATGATGCTTTTTCTAAGCCACGATCTGATGGAATGCTAACCTGCACAGATGCTGTTTGTTGCCGCAAAATCACTAATAAATAAAAAGCGTGTAAACCACCCAAGTTTCGAAGCCGGGATAATTTTTTGTTTTCTGGTATCTTCTTATTGTTCTGCACATACAACTCAGCAACAAATTTTCCCTGAAATGGCCCAACACTGCGTGCCTGCTCGCCTCTGGTTGCGAGCATACTTTGTAAGAAATCATTGTCATTCACAGCGTCATAATCATTGTCAAATCTGTAGCTCACGACGTAAGCTTCCGTATCGACAAGAACGTGCCTGAAAGAGTCAACTGTCACGGTGTTTTGTAGTGGGAGTAACTCGAATTTCATTTGATTGTTCATTGACTCTTGCACATTTTCAGAATACAACTGGCGATAATTGTCGGTCCACATACGGCAAATTTTTGTGCCTCGGGGGTAATCTACTTGATATGCCAAAAATGGAGGCCAAAATCGGAAACTCGTACCAGCAGGAGTATGAACAGAATCTTCAATTGCTTCAGCGTTGTAAACGCATTGATATTCCCATGTCGCGTCATTTTTTAGCGGTATCAAAATATTTTCAAAACTTGCATAATCGCTGGGTAGTGTAGTTTTGGCTTCATTCAATAAACTTATTTCTGAACCGTGGTAGACTGCAGTTGGCACGAAATCCGTTTGCATCACATCAAATATTTCTGGAAGATATTGTACAGGCGGAATGCTCACACATCGAGAATCGTGTGGCAGTCGACAAAGTTTCAGAACATCTTTTTGTTTACATTGTATTTCTGCGCAAGTTTTTGTACATATTTTTCCATCATATTCTACTCCCGTCACACTCTGCACACGATTGTTTGCTATCTGAACAGAGTCGCATGGACTCAATTGACAAAACAATTTGCTTAACATTTGTTTTTTCAGATCGTGCCACAGCAAAATTTGCACACTACTGTATTGTTGATACGCTCGTTTGCACGCTTTGCACGTGGCCTGTACTTTGGTAACTGAACCCTGTACATTGACAGAACTTGCAATGCTTTGACAGCCTGCAGGGTACTCGTCAGCTTTGCAATCATTATCCAAGCACTGTAAACATGAACCGTATTTGATGTTTTCCAAAAATGTCCCGGTTCCCTGACACTCTGTAAAATAAAGTATAGGTAGATTTCCCGTCACAGATTGTTGCTGAAATTCTTCCGAGTTTTCACAGAGTCGAACATCTTTTAGAGCAGAACACAAAACACACGATTTCATTGTCCAATCCCATATTTCATTCTTCGTACACAACATTTGTGAGCATTCACGTGCACATCCAGCACCCCAATCAGAAAATCCTGTCAAGCCCGTCGATGTGTCGCCACATTGCTTGCACGTTTGACAAGTTTGACCTCTTTTTCTTTCCACTAGGCTTGCATCAGATAAATCAGAATCAAACATTATCACTGGACACACCAGCGTATTTAAAATCGACTCTCCAACATTCATGTTTTCAATGCAAGATTTTACATTACAGGCATACGGGCCAGAGCACATGATCGTATTTTGATTCCTCGTTCCGTCGCACGTCCTACTGCAAGCAAAATCAGTATTATATTCATCAACACCGAAAACCTGCTGAAAACCAAAATCCCCAAGACCAAATTGTGTTTTGGCTGCATTTTTTGTACATTGTTGCGTCACAGCTGAAATTGGACAATTTGGTGTTGTCACGACCCATGCTTTTTTCTGACACGTTCCGGTGCTCAATCCAAAACACCCGACACGAACTTCATCAGCTGCACACGCAGGCAATTCGCTGCATGGTCGACACTCTCCTCTTGATTGATTCAAGCAACCGTGTAAATAGTGTTCATGCAGAGGTTGAATACTTGCAGTATCTGCAGTATTCTCTTCGCCCTCTCTACAAGCTTCAATAATATCATCAGGGGTATTGCCAAATTCTTCACACACGCGACAAGAGTAACATTTATCATCCTCATCTGTATTGCTTGCAACTTTGAGCCATTTACCAACAGGACACACGCATTCAGTATCGACCAACTCCAAACCATTCTGACACCTACAATCTGTAATATCTTGACTACCAGGGTCGGATATGCTGTTTTTGGGACATGCTTTTGCAACAGATGCATCGTTTGCATCTTGATAAAAATTTGCAGGAACAATGGTACAAGTTCCCTGTATCCTGTTAATTGTGTACCCTCTACCACACACACACATAGGTTCTTGCTTTGAATTGAGAATTGTTGCACTCTCAAATCCGTCTTCATTGTTTGCAGCACGTGTTCTGCAAATGCAGTCATTTTCAGATTCTGATCGAGTGAATGTTGTCGTTGAACGTGACGCTTGATCTGTGCTTGGATCAAAGTGTGTAAATGCAGGACACGGTGTACAAGTGAATGGATTTAAAATAAATGTATCCATGGAGTGATACGTTCCCAGTGGACACTGTGTACAATTTCCTCCTATCAAGAAATGACCCTCAGCACAAGCAACACATGTACCATCATCATGAGTAGTTGGTAAACATGTGCCAGGTACTAATGTTTCATCCGCACCACAATCCTCACACGTAGAGCAAACGGTATAAGAAGCATCAAGTTTAACTGCCACGGTTGTTGTTTCGAGTTCTATTTCACGTTTTGTGCTTTCTTCCGACGAAGCATCTGTACAGTGAAACGACCATGTTGTTGTTTCGTAATCACTGTCAAAGTTTTTTTGAGTGCCCGCATCTGTATTTGCCAATTCTGGCCGAACAGCAGCGTAGTCACATGCATCAGGCAACAATTTTTTTTCAGCATCATAAGCAACGTTTAAAGAACCAAGCACGTACACGTTGTATTTTTTGCACATAAACAAAACAACTTCATTATATGTATTATCATTCGCCGCAATTTCTTTTTTAAGCTTGTAAGCAGGTTGATTGTTCATTATTTCAAAGAATTCATAAATTCCATTGTATTTTTGCAAACTTGCACTGTCGCACAAATCTTCATCTTGTCTTGTGCCCCCGCCACAAATACAGCAATTTTCTCTTGATGTACCCTGACCATTTCTTTCAGCATAATCACAGTAATTGTATTGGCTTACTTTGGGCCCAGCAGGGTCTTTGTTGTACACAAATTGATTCCAGCAGGGTTTGTGATTCCAGTCAAAAAAACGTCGATTACTCATTTTTCCTGGATTATCAACACAAAAATCATTCAACCTACAGACACAACAGTGTTTGCTTGCTGTTCCCTCACCAAAATCTTCATATCCATGAGTATCACACAATCTTGGGTCCGCATCAAAAACTGCACAAGTTTCCAATGTTGTAGTGCCGGTCCAAGCTGTTCCACTTTTCAAACCAACTTTATCTACGCATGCCCCTGCAAGTGTTGTTAATGAGTTGGCAAATTCGTCCATATCAAACTCCAACTTTATTGTGGAAACGAATGGACGTGTGTTTTGTGCACTTTGATGCACATATGTCGCAGCAAAACTGTCAAGCGTATTATACGGTACAAATACATAATTCTCAACAGATGATTCCGATTCCGAAATTTCCGAAATTTGCGTGGTTTCCGCTGCTGCATATCTTGTGTTCAAATCATCCAACTTTGCCGTACTCAAAAATTGTGCATAATTTTTAGTGCCGCCAGAACATTGCGAACAACTTGATTGGCCTGTCATGAACGACCATTGTCCAGTTATACATCGAACAGCTGCTACATTTGCACTTTCTGTGGTAATCCAATCAATCGGAGTTGCTGTACACGATTCACCAATGCTTTTGATGCGGACGAGATTTTGAGTGGATTCTGTACAACCAAATAATGCAGCCTCTCTTTCGGATCCACTGCTCATGATGTCTTGAAACACTGGCAAATGTGTAGTGAGTAGTGTTTTTATTGCTTCTGTTTCAAATTCGTTGATTTTTGCCGAAAAAACCAAACGATTAAATTTGTCCATGAGAATCACGCAGCTTTGTTCACCTGTGCTTCGTGATGCAAAGCACCCAATATCTTCACCCAAGACAAAATCAAATGATATTGTTGCAGAAGAAATCTCATACAACTGAAAACTGCTAGTCGTTCCACACGCAAGTTCAACTCTTGTAACAACATTTCCACCGACAGAGTCGACACACAGCATGGCTGGCGTAAATTCGTACGCTTCATAAAACACTTCATGGTATGGTTTGGTGGCATCATCGATGCGTTGCAACTCCAGCGCGCTTGACATGTGCAACTTTGCTTCTGTTCTGACATATTCTCCGTGCTTGTACTGAACAATATATTCTGTCTGATCTGAGGATTCAAAATTTTTGGTCAAGTAAAAATTGTTGCTTACATGTTTATATCGCACAGCCTGTTTGTTACCTGATGCACTCGCTGTTGTTTGTATTCCATCAAAAATGTAAACACCGTCCACATCAGACCATTGATCACTTGAACATTGCACTGTACACGTCTCACCCGCCGAACATTTTAATTGTGGATTCAAAGTCAATTTAAAAGCATAATGTGATTGAGAATATTTTCCAGCACCGCACGCTACACATTCTGAACTGCTTTTTGCTGCGACAGAACCAGGATTGCAAGATTGGCATTTTATTCCTGCTTCACTGACACTAAGAAACGTACCAGCGGGACATGGTTCGCATACTTGCAGCACTTCATCATACACGGTGCCAGCAATTGGGCACATTTGACACGCTGACCCTCCCTCATTTGGCTGAAATTTGCCAAGTTCGCAATGTGTACACCCGTTAGCGGTTCCAGTATTTGCTGTGTATGTGTTTTTAGGACATGGCAAACAGTTTGCGAACCCTACCCTGGAATATTTGCCCACAGCGCAGTTTTGACACCCAGTTGAACCAGCACTGCTATATTTTCCGGCAACGCAATTGGTGCACAACTGTTGTGAATACATTGAATACTTTCCCGCACTACAGTCTGTACACGACACAGCACTACTAGACCCAGCTGGACTCGACTTTCCAAGAGGACAAGAATCACAAAGCTCTCTGTTATTTATGAAACTTCCATACTGACCGGCTGGACAAGCTGCGCAAGACGTAGATGACCAATAGTATCCAGTTGAACATTTGCACGCATGAATATTATTTTGCTTATAACTAACACCAGATGCACAAGCTGTGCAATGTCCATTAATCATAAGATGCGTATTAGTCGGGCAAAAACAACTAGATTCTGATGAACTTGCAGTTTGCAGTGTAAATTTGCCGTTTGGACACAACTTGCAACTGCTCTGGCCCGATACGTCTTGATAATAATTATGTGCACACAACGAACAACCAGCGTTTTGCCCCCATGCACTACAATAATAACCATGATTGCAAATATTTGTGCCAACTGAATACTTCAAAGCGCAACCTCCTGTACAGTATGTACCCACAGGACAATTTGTGCAACTACATTGATGCCGAGCTCCGTATCCTCTGCCCCCAGGCTGATAATCTACTTTTATAAATTGGCCTGCCGAGCACGTAGGAATGCCATTATTACACATAAAAACACCGTTTGATATCGCTGCATTCGAAATTTGCAGCAAATATGCAAGAACAAAAAATAAGAGGAAAAGTTTTATCATGCTTTATTACTGTGTAAAATACACATACTGCATTTACATCGCATATTTGCCTGTTTTTTATATCTGCAGATTTTGGGTTTTATCTTCAAACAGACAATATTTTATTCATCGCATATTTGCCTGTTTTTTCTATTTGCAAATTTTGGGCTTTTGCAAACAAAGTTCGCGACCTAGCTGATACATTTTGCTTAGCTATTTCTCTTATACGTATATACGTCACTTCGAAATCATGCCCCGCCGTCAAGAAGCAAAACCATTGCCTGGTTACGACGAATGCTGCCAAATCGAATGTTTGAACGGCACAATGCCACGAAAGAAATTAGCATTGGCTATTTCGTTTTTCGTAGCACTTGGAATTTCTGGAATACTGTTTGGTTTTGCAGAGGCATTCGATGAGAATGCTTTGTATTACGCTGCTGGCGCTTGTTTGGGTTATGCTTTAGTCATTATAATTCTTGATCAAAGTCCATGCTTGACCAAAATGTTTCGCAATAATTCGCAAACTACATCAAAATGAACTCAAATAAAACCCAAATTGAACTATCGTCATCCACTGATCGTTTCCTCCATATCATTGCAAAACAGTGCACAGTACGCAAAATTTTTGGAAAATTGGGCATTGACGAAACTTAATTTAAATGATCACGAGAATGCAACTAAACTCGCGTGGACATCATTGAGCATAACAATTCCAATCTACGGCGCAACACACACCGTCACTTCTTTGACAGCTGAACGTCTTGCTACTTTGCATTTTAGTATTGTTACGACTGCGGTAAAGATAATTATTATCAGTAGTATTGACGCACCGGTTCTCAATCCTGTTTTGTCAACAGGATCACTGGGCACTGATCGTTTACCAGACCCCTCATACAACACAACACACAAAGCAATCGAAATACACCACAGTATAAAGCCCATCCATTGCATGAAGCTCTTTTCATTATCAGACATTTTAGCGCACACGTCGCAAGACGAAGAACTCTCGTCATTTTTGGACATGAGATATTTTGTTTCGTAAATAGGTAAATGGTGAACCAAAACAACAAGAACAGTACATGGTGACTATATTAGAACACAATCAAACATGCCACCAATGCACGACACAAACAGACTGTCAGTTTTGGACCAAAAATGATAAATTAAACTGTGCAGTCTTAAATAAATCATTGTAACTCTGTGTGCTCTGTATTTATTCTCGTCAATTATTTTTGGTGCGCTTTGTCACGATCATTCTTATGATTTACTGCAAATGCAACCAGCCCCACAATAAAAAATATGAAACATATTATCCCGAAAGTTACATAAACCAAAGTGTCATAATGATCAGCATCCTGATCAGCATAATAAAAACACACAACACTCAATGCGAATAACGCCAACAACAGAACTATGCTTATAAATTTAAAGCAACCAGGTTCAGATGATGGACGTGGAGGAGGTCTGAAAACGGCAGATCTTAAAGACATAAGATATTTTGTTTCGTAAATAGGTAAATAATAAAACAAAACAACAAGAACAGTACATGGTTACTATATTAGAACACAATCAAACATGCCACCAATGCACGACAATGCATATCAAGCTTCTTGCTCACTTTTGACGGTGAGCTTAGGTTTTACTGTAGCTATCTTGAGTTTCATTCTTTTCATCATTTTGTTTATATTTCTGGTGCAAAAACTTGGAAAAGAGCGAAATGAGGTCTGTACTACTTGCAAATGCTTTCGTCATCCAACAACATGTTACGCTGAAAAGCATTGAGAGCCACAGGACAAACATCTGCACTTGACCAATCTATGCTTTTTTGAGCTTCTTCAATAAGCATTTTTTTTTGTAGTTTTGACCGAACACGTTTTTCTTCTGTAAATAGAAAGCAAATGAAACGAACGCCAAGTACAAGCATCAAACAACACACAACAGCATCATTCAGCACGATCATCATCATTTGTGCACATTTGCAAAATTCAATTTTTTATTTTTTTTTATGTTTAATTTGTATATTTTTATTTTTTTTCTTTCATTTTTTTTTTCAATTTTTTGAATATTGTTTATAAAATTATTTTGCGTGCATTTCACATAATCGAGCATAAGAGCATGGGAACGAGCATAGAAAAGAGCATAGAAACGAGCATAGAAACGAGCATAGAAACGAGCATAGAAATGAGTGAGACATCATGCATTTGCTGGATTTGCTTTGAGCCTGGTCATTGCTCACAGAACGGCAAACTTTTATCGGACATATGTGCTTGTCGTGGGTCCATGCGATTTATTCATCAAAAATGTCTTCTCAAAAACTGCATCACGAAAATGATTGATCAAAAAGATTGTACCATACTACAATGTTGCCGTCACTGCAACCAACAATATGATACTGCAGTAGTGACGCATCTTGCTGACCAAATAATTTTCGGGTCCGATTTTGTGCGATTTGATTTTGCTACTCAACTTCAAATTTGTTTAATTTTGGCAAATTCATGGATTGAGCAACAGGTCGACCGAGCGTTGTGTGCAATGAAAAACCTACAAACGGTTCTTGCGTTGACTCAAGTTTCGAGCTCTTTCAATTTGTCAATTGTAGAAAGAAATATCATGTATTCAATTGCTTGTTGCTTGCTGAAAAGAGGCCAATTGGATGATGCTGTTGTTGAGTTTTCGAAACTTTTCATGTTAGATCTCCATTCGTTTGGAATGTCAGAATATACACTAAACAGTGCCCACTGCGTTGCTGTCGCGTATCACAATGCAAAATCTTTTCTCAAAGCCGACGTTATTTATGCAATAATTCAAAAGAATTTTTCAACATTATCATCCACAATGTCTTTGCAAAATAGTGCGCAGTACGCAAAATTTCTGGAAAATTGGGCATTAACAAAACTCAATTTGAATGATCACGAAAATGCAACACAACTCGCGTGGACATCATTGAGTATTACAATTCCAATTTACGGCGCAACACACACAGTCACGTCTCTCACTGCTGAACGACTCGCAACTATTTTAATTACTGCAAATGATATCGACGCAATTGTGTTCGCACGCAACTTCTTCAAGCTACGAGAAACCAGACTTTGGTCAACATTCCCTGAGAGCAAACAAGATCTATTCGATTTTGTATGCAACTTCAAGAAAAGACAATTGAAAAAAATAGAACACGCATTGTCGATGAAAAAACGCAAACTGAGCGAAATGCACGCGCATCTATATTGCGACGAAGTGCTTGAACGATCTCCAAAACGTTCCAAAAAATGACAAATTTATTAAGTTTCTTGCCAATCAGTCTTTAGTCATAGCTGTGTTTTGCATGATTTGGAAATTGAGCTAATTGCATTTTGTTCGTCCTATAAGTTTGACGACTTGATCTTGGCAATGGTTTGTTAATTACCAGAGTAAGTATCAAACCTGTTAATGCTGATATCAGAAAAATCAACAATGCTGTTTTCTCGATTTGACTTCGCATAAGTGCAGTCATATATTTCAACTTTGCTAAATTTTAAATTGCATTAAATTGTCAAAAAGACCGTGGGTAAGAATTTATAACGCGGTTCAAGAAGTTTATTTGCTGAATTCAGCACAAATCAACACTCGTCATGCCGCGAGCCGATTGGCATTGGATTTACGCACTGGAAGACAGAAAACTGCGTACTATTTTGATTCAGTTGAAGCGTAATCATATTGAATAAATCCGAATACTCCCGAAGCATCTTGCACACAGCGTCTTTTTGCTTCTTCATCTTTTGCTTGCAAATTGCTTGCTGTGCTTGCAAAACCTCGATTTCTTTTTGCATTGCTTTCAATCTCATGCCTCCGTACACTAATACTGCAGACAAGCTTAAAACACCAGCCGCAGCACACAATGCCGCCATTTCGCTTTGCATGTGCATTGTTAGCTCAAAAACAATTTGCTCACACACTAAAGACAATTAACAAATAAAAATAATGAAAAAAATAAAAAGAATAAAAAGAAAACAAAGAATAAAAAAAAATCGACTTTTGACATTTGGGAGCATACTTTTGTTACATCGACTTTTGTTACATCGACTTTTGTTGCAAATCATACTTTTGACGGATACTGATTGAATGACAATTATTGTAGTTGTAGTTCATTCGTCGTAATTCGGCAGTTTATGTTGTTTTTTTGAAACAAAAGTTAGTAGCTTATTCAACTCATTTATCTGTATATGCAAACAATCACAGATATCTTAAACTCACAGAATTTATAACACGCGTGTCAATCGATCCGATAGGGCCTCTGAGAACGATTTCCTCCTGTGCATAAAACAAAATTGTCAACAACACAAACGTTGCTAGAGTCTCACAACACAACAAGTACAAAACAAACGTATGCACATTGCACGTGCCATGTTGCTTCTTGAGACGCTAAAGCCGAGCGTCATAAGATCGTTATCGGCCATAAGCATCATAAATTTCAAAACGTTTCGTAATATTTTTTGACTGATTCTTTTGCACGTACTGTAGATACTGATTTCGATTTGCGGCGCTGATAAGAGCTGTCAAAAAATGCAAAATAATAAAATTGTTAAAAAATAATTCAGTATCAACACAAAATATGCAAATTATGCCAAACAAACAATAGGTAACGCCATAACAAGTTCAATAAAAAATTTACGAGCACACTTTTGAACTGTCTTACTAACGCCGCCGCAAACATTGAAACACTGATAGTTTTGCCAAAACGGCGTGGAGTTGAAATCAAGATTTCCTGCTGAATTGAAGACCAGCTTCGCGACTTCAACAGCTGTGCGTGTTGTTTTGCAAATAGCTCTGGCTTTAATTTGAAAAAACTTTTTGTCGTCGCCCTAAGAAAATCTGCGTGGAACATGGACTGATGGAAGCTACGTTTCCATCCTAGCCCTGGAACACAAAATAGACGTAATCAGAACACAAAAATTTTCACATGCACACACAAATGCAACACAAACACATATTTACACACACACTTTCACATACACATATACCATCGAGCTTGCTGAGAAGCGCCTCACATTGTTCCATGTACTGTTCTGGAGACTTTACAGGTTCGCGGCCACCTGCGTAATACTCTTCTCCGGCTTTGCTCTCAACGAGCTTGGCTAAGTGCGCACTCAAAGCCGTCATTAACTTCGGTTTCGAATCTTCAAGTCTCTTTTTCTCTTTTTCTTGGTCAATAAGTGTTTCCATCATTTTATGGATTGTATCCGAAGATTTAAAAGCAAATTCTTGTACCATTACTCAATTTGTTTATTTATATATTTCAATACAATTTTGCAACAAATACCTGCAAACCTAAAAAAATGGAAGAAATTATGATAATGATTGTAGGAAAAAATAACACATATTCGAAAATCTGCACACAACACTACTTTGAATATCAATAGTACTAAATATGAAGTTGCCGAAGTTAAAAAAAGTTTCCGCAAAATATAAAAAATGTGCCATTGAACTGTACGGATCAAAATTTGTTTTTACAGAATTAGACAGTTTTTTTGCACATCGGAGAAAGTGTGCATGTTCAACATGCACTAATGACAAAACAACACCTGGCGCTCTTTGCTATCGACATCACTATATATATTATAAATACAAAGAAAACTCTGATTTTTTGACGGATCCAGAGGAAAGAAAGTTGTTTGATGAGGCAAAAGCGCATTATAATTCGGTAAATGCCAAACGCGCTCAAAACCAAGCCGAGGCAGACAAAAAAGACGCTGAGAATGGTAAATTAAACAAATGCGAAATTGAGACCTGCAACAAAAAAAGAATGCCCTCATCAATATATTGCGGCTCGCACAGATGTGCTGAACACAATTACTATAAATATCCCAACGAGAAAAACAAAAAAAAATTGGACGAATA
>Ga0209713_10000941_pt1 | contig 16936 bp, 11 predicted proteins | sample ArcOceMetagenome_3_FD_187444 | JGI IMG/M metagenome (GOLD analysis project Ga0209713, IMG submission 187444) | Marine eukaryotic phytoplankton communities from Arctic Ocean - Arctic Ocean- Svalbard ARC20M Metagenome (SPAdes) (version 2) | ecosystem: Environmental > Aquatic > Marine > Oceanic... | reverse complement strand
GGCCGCGCCCGCCGCCAACCAGTCCGCTCAGGCTCGCCCGGACGCGTTCCTCGAGGGCGACGTCGCGCACGAGCGAGCCCGGCGCGAGCGCGTTGCCGCCGCGCGACGGCCCGAACCACTCGCCGCACGGCACGCCGTGCACCCGGTGCAGCAGGTGCCGCGCCGCGCCCGGCGCGCGGTCGAGGTAGACGGATCCATCCTCGTGCGTCACCTCGTCCTTTGCGATGACCTCGCGCACGACCTTCTCGAGGAACGCCTTGACGTCGCGCTTCATGTCGGCGTCGGCCCTCTCGCGCTCGCGCAGCTCGGCCTTCTTCGCCAGCAGCCGCGCGCGCTCCTCCTCCTTGCGCGCGGCCTGCTCGGCGCGCTTCCGCTCCCGCTCCTGCCTCTCGATCTCCCTGAGCTTCTCCTCTAGCCAGGTCACGACCTCCTGGTACTCGGCGTGCTCCTGCAGCTGCGGGTCCTGCGTCTGCATGGGGTCGTACATCCCGCGGTCGTACATCCCCGCTGAGAACAGCGCCATGGAGCCGGCGCCGAGCTGCTCGGTGCCCCAATGCGGCGGACCCACGCCACGCACCATCGGCTTCATCCGATCCATCTTCTTAGCGCTCGACGACGAGCAGCTCACCGGGCCGCGCGCCAGCGGGTGCGGCGCGCGCTGGCCGCCGGGCTGCGCGCCGGGCGAGTGCTGGGCGTAGCCGCCGCCGGCGCAGCTGCCAAAGCCGCCGAGGGTGACGCCGAGGGGGCCTCCGGCGCCAGGGCCGCCGCCGCCGACGCCGCCGGTGAGCAGGGCGGCGCCGGGGAAGAGAGGGAGCTCCATTTGCTGCTGCGGCGGCGCCCGCTTGGCACCCTTGCCGCGCGACGGCGGCACGACCGACGGCAGCGCGTTCATGTTCATCCCCGTCGCACGGCCGGGGCCGGAGCCGGAGCAGCTTAGCGGCGCGTGCGCGGGCGCCATCGCGCCCACGTCGAGCCGGCCCTGCTGCAGGGCGCCCATGCCATACTGCTGCTGCTGCTGCTGCTGCTCCCGCCTCTGCGCGCCGCCCACGCCGGCGCCGCCGCCGCCACCTCCTCCTGCTCCCGCGCCCAGGCCGCTCACCTGCTGCTGAATCTGCTTCTTGAGCTGGACGTGCTGCTGGTAGCCCTTGGCGGTGATCTCCTGCAGCTGCTGCAGCTGCTGCGCGAGGCGGTCGCGCCGCGCCGTCGCCCGCTGCTGCTGCTCGCGTGCCTCGACCTCGTCGGCCGCCTTCCGCTGCAGCACATGCTGCAGGCCCGCGAGGAGCTGCTGGTTGTAATCGTCAGCGAGGAGCTGTTCGTTGAACGCCTGCTCGTCACCATCAAACCTGCGCGCCGCCTGCCGCCGCTGCTCGTCGGCCAGCTGCTGCCGGACCTGCGCCTGCTCCTGCTGCAGCAGCATGCTGCGCGCCTGGTGCTGCTGGATCTGGCCGCGTAGCGCGTGCTGCTCGTGCTCCATCCGCTGCCGCTCGGCGTTGGCCGTCATCTGGTCCTTCCTCCACGACGCCTCGGCCTGCGTCAGCTGGTGGTTGAGCGCCTCCCGCATCTGCCGCACGTTGGCCTGATGCTGCTGCTGCTGCTGCTGCCGCGCCTGCTGCGCCTGCTGCTGCTGCTGCGCCTGCTGCGCCTGCTGAGGCAGCACGTGCTGCTGCGCCTGCTGCTGCGCCTGCTGCTGCTGGATTAGCTGCTGCTGCTGCTGCTGGAAGAGCGCGCGCGCCACGCTGCGCTGCCCCGCCTCCGTCGCGGCGTACGCCTCGCGCTCGAGCCGGACGACCATCTCCTCCACCGCCGCCGCCACGTCCCTTTTCGCCTGCAGCCGCCGCGCCTCCGCGCCGAGCGCAGCCACCAGGTAGTCGTGCTCCGACATCTCGCCGAGCGTGCGCCAGCCGTCCCTCTCGGTGGGGACCGCCGGCGCGACCACCGGCAGCCCCGTCGCGGTCACGACGAACGAGCTCTCTGGAATCCGCACCGAGAGCGGCTGCCCCGGGAAGATGTCGCGCGGCACCGTCACCATGAAGTGGCGGTCGTTGGCGGGCACCTTCATGTCGTTGCCGGCGCCGGCGGACGCGCACATGGCCGCCGAGAGCGTGACCACCGCGTGGCGCTCGACGTGGCGGACGTCGTACTCGTAAAAGCCCGAGAGGGGGTCGACGCGCTCGGCGACGATCTCGACGTTGCACGAGAGCATCGACTCGCCTGCCATTGCACATTGGGGCGGGGGAGGGTGGGGTATTAGCACCCATGGCGTGCAGGAGGGGGTGGGGTGGGGTACACGCACACAGAGGGCCGGGCCGGGTCGGGCGCGCGCGCACCGCGCAGCCGGCGGCAGTAGATCGACTTTGCCGAGAGCGGCTCGAGCCCAAGGCAGCCCGGGAAGAGCGCGCGCTCGAGCGCCGTCAGCAGCGTCGCCACGGTCGCCGACGAGCGCGCGCGCAGCAGCCGCTGCCGCCACCGCGCCGCCGTCATGCCTCCCGACGGCGGCGTGAGCAGCGCCTTGGCGTCCGCGAGCGCGCCGCCCACCGCCTCCTGCTCGGCGCAGCGCTCGCAGAACCAGTCGCCCTCGGGGATCTTGTCGTCGTGCAGCGGGACGGCGAGGCAGCCCGTGTGGAAGGCGGCGCCGCAGCCCTCCGAGTCGCACAGCAGCAGCGTCGCGCTGTCGCCGGCGGAGCCGCACAGCTCGCACGCCGTGTCGTCGTCCTCCGGCGCGTCGCCGCTCTCCTTGGCGGCGCGCACCTCCTCCGCCTGCCGCGTCGCGATCTCGATGGACGAGAGCGGCTCGAGGCGGCACGGCTCGTCGTCGAGGGCGACCCACTCGTCGGGATAGTCATACCGACCCACCTGGTAGTGCACGAGGGCGTGCCCCTCCTTGACGGCGTCGATGACGACCATCTGCATGCGGAGGCCGTGGGCATCGAGGCATCGCGCCGCATCGCCGACGCGGTACGGCAGGCCGGCGGCCTCGGCGGCGGCGTCGGAGCACGCCTGGCCGAGAAGAGAGGAGCAGGGGAGGGGCATGAGCACCTAAAGGGATGGGGCACGACCACCTGCAGGCACGGTGTGGAGAGGCATGGGGCAGAAGCACCTGGCAGAACCACTCGCCCTCGGGCACCTCGAGCAGCGGCCGCGGCAGGCAGAAGAGGTGGTAGCACCGGTCGCAGCCGTCGCAGATGAGGATCGCCGCCTCGTGCTTGCCCGAGCTGCACACCTCGCACCGCTCCCCGTCCTCCGCCGCCTCCTCCTCGTCCTCGTCCTCGTCCTCGTCCTCCTCTTGCGCACCCACGCCGTCCTCGTCCTCGTCCTCGTCGTACTCAGGCTCGGAACCCGCGTCGCGCCCGGCAGAGGACGCCGGCGCCTCCGTCTTGTTGCTGCGTTTCCGGCGCGCAGTCTTAGGCCGCGCGCCGCCACTCACACCGGCGGCACGCTTCCTCTTGGCAGTCGTCGGCTGCTCGGCGCCACCTTCGGACGTGCGCCCGCCGCGCTTCTCCCTGCGCTGGCTGATCGGGATCGGCGTGGGCTCCGGGCTGTCGTCCCCGGCCGCCGCGTCGTCGTCGTCGCTGTCACGAGCCGACGACGCCCGTCCGCCGCGGCTCCTGCCGCCGCGGCGCCCCCCGCCGCCGCGCCCGTTGCGACCTCTGCCGCGGCTGGGCGCCGCGAAGCCTTCCGGCGGCGCGTCGCGTCCGGCCTTGGCCTTGGCCTGCCGCGCCCGGCGCGCCGCCTCGGTCTGCCGCTGCCGCTTTACGAGACGCTCGTCGACTTCCTCCTCCGCCTCGGCGTCGCCGTCGTCGTCGTCGTCGTCGTCCTCGGCGGCGGCCTCGGCGGCGGCTTCGCTGCGCGACTCAGGCCGTGAGGCACTCCGCGAGGCACGCCGTGATTCAGGCCGTGAGGCGGATCTGGAGGCGGACCGTGAGGCCTCGCTCTCGCCCTCAGCGTCAGCCTCCGCCTCGGCCTCTGGCTCCAGCTCCGGCTCCGCCTCCTCCTCATTCGGCGCGTTGGCCTCGGCGGACTCGGCACCGTCAACCTCCATCGACGCTGCGGCGTCGGCGCCGTCATCCTCGTCCCCAGCGCCATCCGCGGCAGACGCTGTGCCGTGCATGCCGTCGCCATGCGCATCGTCCATGGGAGAATGCTCGGCCGTGCCATTTGCGAGCGCAACGAACGTCTCCGAGGCGCCATTCGGCTCCTCCTCCTCCATCGCCACGTCCGGCGCGCTGGCGTTGTCGTCCGAAGTCGCCTCGCCATTGGGCACGGGCGACACTCCGTTGGCCGCCGTCGCCTCGCCATCCATCACCACCATTGCATCGGGCGCGTCGTCGTCAGTGATCCTCGCCAGCTCCTCGCGCGCGCCGCGCTTCAGCCGATCGATCTCCGTCGGCGTCTGCGCATCGGGAGCGTCGGGCGGCGGCGGCGTCACCGTCGCCGCCCGCACCGTCGCACCCACCACCGGCCCGTCGCCGTCGCCGCCGCCGACAGCGAGGCTCAGATGCACGAGCATCGACTGCTGCTGATGACGACGCGTGCCGTGCGGATTCTGCTGAATGTGCGCAATGGACGAGAGCTGCTCCGCGGCAGGCCTCGACCGCTGCTCCTGGGGCGGCTCACGGCGCTGTCCTAGCGGCTCCGTCTTCTTGCCATTGCCCGCCGTGACAATCTGCGGCCGGCGCCGCGCGGCCTCGAGCAGCGACGCCTCCGGCACATGCGGCGTCGTGTCGAGCGGCGTCTCGGCGACGGTGAGGCGCGCGGAGAGGCCGTGCCCCAGCGGCGGCACCGCGACGCGCCCCGTGGCGCCGCCTGCCTCCCAGGCCGCATTGAAGATGACGGGGTGGCACGCGTCCTCGAACTGGAGCAGGCAGCTCGCCAGCACCTCCGCCTGCCGCGCGGGCTCGCGCGTCGCCGCCGCCACCGCCTCGCGCCACCGCAGCCGCCTGCCCGCCCAGTTCGCCTTGAGGAAGGCGTTGGAGACAAAGTGCTCGAGAGCGAGGAGCCGGATCGCCTGCCGCTCCACCATGCTCGGACGCCTCCTCTGGCCGAGCGCGCCGCCGGCGGCGGCGCCGCCGCCGTTAGCGCCGGCGCCGTAGCCGCTCGTCGGCGGGCCGGGGCAGCGCACGAGGTGCTCGATGAGCTCTGACGACGTCCGCACGCGCTTCTTGCCGCACGCGGGGCACGTGAAGTGCTCCGCCGCCGCCTCCTTGGCGTCGTCGGGCCAGCAGATCGGCGCCGCGCCGGGCCATGCGCGCGCCAGCGCGTTGCGCGGCGCGGGCGCCCCGTGGCCGGGCGGCGCCGTCGGCGCTCGGACGATGAGCGAGTCGAAGGCCTTGAAGAGGCACGCCTCGCGCCGCCCCCTCGGCGCGTTGAGCTCGTTCTGGGCGTACCACTGCCCCATGTGCTCGCGCGTCTGCATCGGCTCGAAGGCGTCGGCGTAGCGGCGCGTCGTCAGACCGCACGTCAGCGACTTGCCGACCGTCGCCAGCGGCGCGCTACCGCCGCCGCTGCCGCCGCCGCCGCCGCTGCCGCTGCCGCCGCCGCCGCCGCCGCCGCTGCTGCTTGAATGCAAAGCCGCTGCCGTTGCCGCGCCCGCCGTGGCACCTGCTGCGCCCTCGCCGTCGCCCTCGGCGGCGGCGGCGGCGGCGGCCTGGTTGGCGGCATCCACGTCGTCCGAGCGCGTACGCGCCAGCGCGGGCGAGCCTTCGTGCGCAGCCTGTCGCCAGACGCCCTGCTGGTTGGGCGGCGCCCACAGCAGTGCGTACTCGCGGTCGTAGCCCATCGGCTCGACGCGCGGCAGCTCGCGCGGCGGCTTGCCCTGCGTGAAGCCCGCCCACGCCGCGGCCTGCCAGTCGAACTGCGACGCCTCGATGCGATCCATGCGCGCGTCGACTGCGCGGCGGAAGGGCGCCGTGCCGAGCGCGAGGTCACACAGCAGGCAGAGCAGCCGCAGCCGCCCGGCCACGTCGACGGCGCCGTACTCGCCGAGGCCGAGGCTGCGCAGCGTCGCCGCGTCGTCGTGCCCGGCGGCGACAGCGACGCGCCGCGCCAGCTCCTGGTTGAGGTCCAGGTTGGGGTGAGGGTCAGGGCCAGGGTGAGGCGCAGGTGAGGCTGAGGGTGCGGCTCAGAATGAGGGTGGCGGTGCGGCTGAGAATCGGGCTCGGGGTTGGGCGTGATGCGCACCGGCCACGCGCCGTGGCAGCGCAGCGCGCCCAGCACCTCGGCGCTCAGCGCTTCGCTCAGGAAGAAGAACTCGGACGACGGCTCCGGGTCGCCACTGCCACCACCGCCACCGCCGCCACCGCCTCCACCACCACCACCGCCTCCGCCGCCACCACCACCACCTCCGCTGCTGCTGCCTCGACGCTCTTCGCGCGCCGCCTCGGCCTCCTCGCGCTCGGCCCTCTCGTGCTCGACGGCCTCGCGGCGCGCGCGCGCGAGGCTGCGCAGCAGCGCCGCGTGCAGGTCGTGCACGAGCAGCGCGTCGCCGTCGCTCAGCGCCTCGTCGAGGTCCTCGAGCGACGACGCCGAGGCGAGCGCCTGCGGGTAGTCGATCTCGCCCGTGAAGCCGCCCGGCGCGGGCAGCAGCAGCTCGCGGAAGGACTGTAAGAAGTAGTAGGCGTGCAGCAGGTGGCCGAGCGCCTCGCGCGGCGTGCGCAGCGTCGTCGGGCCGGCGGGCACGACCGACGGCGCGCGGGCGCCGCTGGAGGAGGCCACGGCGGCAGGCGCAGCGGCTGGTGAGGGAGCGTCCGGGGGAGCGGCGGCTGGCGCGTCCGAGGGTGCGCTAGCTGCGGGAGCGCCGTCGGCTGACGCGGAGGCAGCAGCGCCGTCGGCCGGCATAGAGGCAGCCTCGGTGGCGGACGACTCGCCCGAGGGTCCGGCGCCGTTGGCGGTGGCTGGCGGCGCGGCGGCCTCGGCAGCCATGGCGGCCGGTTCGGCGGCCGATGTCGGCACGGCGGGCGCTGGTGGAGCAGCTGCCAGACCGGGCGTGTCGTCGTCGAGGTACTCGCTCAGGTTGTGGATGACGGCGTCGTCTGGCAGCTCCTCGATGGCGTCCCGCCATCGTCTGAGATCCTCGTGCTGCGCCGGAGCCTGCGAGCGCGGGTGAGGGTTGGTGAGGCGAGAGTGGGTGTGAGGCGGTGCCTCGATGGGAGCGGCAGCGTGGCGGCGGCCGGCCAGGTGAGGCGGGCTGGAGCGCACATCGTGAGGCCTCGCGATCGCCGGCCGCTTCATCGAGGCACCGCCTCGAGCTGCGGAAGCGGTACTCTTGGCGCTGTCGGCCTTGGGCGGCCGGCCACGCTTCTTGGTCGGCTTCGGGTCGTCGTCGTCCTCCTCCTCCACAGCCTCTCCTGCATCTTTGTAGGTCTTTTGCTCGCGCTTCCGCAGCTCGCGAGACGCGCCGAGCTCGGCTGTCCGGGCAGCCTTGGCCGCCTTGGAGCTGCTCGACGGTGCGGAGGGCGGCGTGGTGGGCGGCGCGTCTGCTGTCGCGTCGCTCGCCATCGTCGCGATTTCCTTTCGTGCGGTGTCCATGCGGCGTCCATTGTCAATCACCAATCAATCGCGGCGTCCAAAGCTAGGGCGAAATTTGTGGATGCTTGCCCGCTTGCCCGGGCGCTCACTTCGAGAGGCCCTCGCATCGCTCGTCGACCAGGCTCTCTGCGCCGTTTCTCTTCTTCATGCAGCCGCCCGTGGTGGAGCAGCAAATTGACACGGAGACGTCGCGTTTTGCCATCGTCCGTCCGGTGGGTTTGTTTGTTTGCCCCACATGGAGGCTGGCTTTGAGCTTGCCACTAGCCACAGAGTGTTGAGCACATGTCAACATGACATGCAACTTGATACGCTGTTCCACGAGCATGCAAGCTCGTCTAGCAAACAACTTAGGAAATTGTATGTTTTTATGCAAGCTTCGAATGGCGTGCGTCACGCAGACAACTCCGCGACGTGCGTCGACTGTGTTCACTTTAGTCCAACTGGTGCCCCCAAGGCGCTTTCAGCGTCGCGCCAGCAGTCGCTGAATTCAGTCACGCGACAATCGAGCTGGTTTCGCCGCTTCAGACACGTTGCCATCACCCCGACTCGAGTGTCACACTGTCACACTGTCACACTACATGCAGCGTCTCGAGCAACGTGATGCGCCTCGGCGGCAGGGAGGTCGATCGAGTCGCGTGATTCGAACAGCGTAGTGAAGAAGCGCAGGGCTGAGTACATCGCCCGTAGAGGCGACTCGTCGTGGCTGTGGCGGCGAACTCATCCGCATGCCTGCGCTGCTGGCTAATCACGTCATGAATCACGTCGGTCGTGTTGAAGGCGCGTTGAAGCAATTTGCGAGCATCTTGCTGCACCGGATGCAGGGCGGCGGCTGCAAGCAGAGGACCCACGAGGAGCGAGGCGATGGTCGCGCGGAGCATGGCGACGGCTGTGGCCGCACACCGAATACATATCATGATATGCCTAGGGTGTATGCCGAAGTCCCTGATATGACATATGACATATGACATATGACATATGTTTTGCGCCTGATATGCTCAAATATGTATTCGGTGCAATAAAGTTGTTTTCACGTGAATTGTTGGAGCAGTCTGCACCGTCACGTCAGCTAGCAACGCGGCACGCGAGCGTCAGAGTTCATCAGAGCGTCCGGACATGCACATGTTGTACATGGTCTCACATGTGCACGTGCTTGTCGCTGCTGTCAGCTCAAGCTTGACCTCAAGCACAGCAGCGCGAGAGGCGGCGCTCAGATGCCACCACGTCGCGTGGCCGCTCCTCAAAGACGAGCGCATCAAGAACATGAGGGAGTTCTCCGAGCGCACGGGGGCATGCAGGTCGCTGCTGATCATCAGAGCTGTGACGCCCGATACCACGACGTGGCGATCTGTTCCGAGGAGGGTGTGGAATGTCACTTCCGAGGGCTCGTGGACAGTGATCACCAGCCGCAACGCGTCGGTCTCCGTAAAGGCGTTGGCGGTGCTGCCCGTTTCGCCGGTGCGGATTCTTGACGCGTGCTCAACATTGCTTTGCAAGCATGTGAGACTAGTACGCACCGAGCCGGGTAGGTTCGAGAAAGAGATGGGCAACGCGCTGTCTCACCTGGGCCTCATGCGCAGAGTCGTCGCAACAGCATCGTCAGTGCCTGACGACTGCGTGCTCATCATGGAGGATGACGTGACGCTCCACCCCCGTGCATACGGCTTCTCGCCAACCGAGCACGATTCGCTCGCCAGATGGGCTTGCCGCGCGGCGGTAGCTCACAATCAGAGCCTCGTCTACTTCTCTCTCTTCAAGCCACGAAGTTCAGCAGCTGACTCGTGCGTCCCCGTGGGGTTTACTGGCTTGCCTGGAGAGTTTCCTGGCAACCACTCTCGCTGGCCGGGCCTCCACCGCTGCACCTGGTCTGCTTCCAGCCCCCCGGCGTCGGCTGCTGCTTACCTGATTACGAAGGAGCACGCGAGGCACGTCGTAGAGGCGTGGGACACGCTCACGGCCGCCCGGCTCAGCGCTCTGAAGAGCGGTGCGGAGGCCCCTGGCGGCAGCGTCTGTGCACGACTCACCTGGGCCGGCCCTCGCTGCGGGCACGACCCGACCATCCTTCGCCTCTACCTCGGCTTCTGTTCGGCCAAGCTCGTAGCGAGAGAATGCCGCTCTCTGGTCCTTGGCCTCGACTGGGAAGATTCGGCCAGCTCTGCTCTCAGGACCCAGGTCGGCGTCTACCTGCAGGGGCGCTCCGTATTCGGCTCCACCATCGCTCACAGTCGGGACGTGGACGCATCCCGTCGCCCCCGCCCGTCGCCCACGCGGCATCGTCCTCGTCGGCGTTCACCTCCTTGGTGAAGGCGGCCGCCTCCTTCCTGTGTCTTTGCGCGTTAACGAGCGCCTGCGCCTGCATCTCCGCCTTGGCCGCGTGCCCCGTCGGCTTCGTGGGTGCCGCCGCTGACGCCGCCGATGCAGCACATGACACTTCTCACCCCTTTTGTTTTTAATAAACAAACTCTAAAAGAACACACCTTTCGTATACACAAAACGGAAATTTATGGGCAACACGGCGCTCGGATGCACGCAACTTAGCATGCACTTCACGTTGGCTGTGGTGTCCGGCAACAACCAACAAATTGTAATCATCTAATTGGGGGTTTGGGGCTGCACTCTTGAAAGCTGGCTGTTCCTAGTGCTGTCTCGCTCGCTGTTTACTGCAGCTGTCGTTACGCTGTTTATTTACGCTGTTAGCTTCCCTCAACTGCACACCTCAGACCCCTTGCCGAAGCACCGAACCCAGAATCACTATAGCAGGACCCGGTTTGTGGCCCGGGTGCCGTGTCGACCGAAAAACAGCCGAGAATCCAGCTAGCATGCAAGAATGCATAACCACAACCCGGACTTGCAGCGGCGCCGGGTCGTTCCCACGCGCCCACGCCTGCGAAAGACCATCCTCCGCAAACGACGCGAGGAAGATGCACAAGGCCGCTGTACACACCACCCTCCACGGCCACCGCGCGCTCCTCCTCGGCCCGCTCAGGCCCAACGCCGCGCCACGCCCACCGCTCGTGCTGCTCGGAGGCACGGCGCAGTGGATCGGCTCGTGGATGGGCCACCTGACGCCGTTGGCGCGGGAGCGCAAGGTGCTGTGCTACGAGACGCGCGGCCAGGCGGGTGCGACGTCGACGCTCGACGTCGCCGACTGCACGCTGCAGCGGCACGCGACAGACATGGCGGCGGTGCTCGGCGAGGCCGGGGTGGCGTCTAGTCCGTTTGACGTTTGCGGCTTCTCGTTCGGCGGGCGAGTGGCCATGGCAGCGGCGTCTCGCAGGGACGCGGGAGGCCAGTCGCTGCTTCCAGGGCTGCGCCGGCTCGCCATCACCGGCGTCAGCGCCGACCGCGGCCACCGAGGCCGGCTGGCGCTGCAGAGCTGGCGAGCGTCGCTGGCGGCGGGCGACCTCGCGGGCTTCGTCTGGAAGCTGATCCTCGACACGCACTCGTCGGCGTACCTGCAGGCGCACGAGGCCGAGGTGACGGGGTGGGTGCGCGCGGTCGTGCGCGCCAACTCGCTCGCCGGCCTGCGCGCGATCGTCGAGCAGACGCACACCGAGGACCCGGACGACCGCGACCACCCGCTCGCGATGGCCGTCGAGGTGGCAGCGAGCAGGAGTGGAAGCAGTGGTGGTGCGGTGAGTGGTGGTGGCGGCGGCGACAGCGCGCTCGAGGCGGGCCTGCTCGTCGCTGGAGCCGAGGACCTGCTCTCGCCCGCCGGCACGGCGCGCACGCTCGCCGACGCGGCCGGCTGGCGATTCGCCGAGCTGGAGGGCGCCGCTCACGCGACGCCGATCGAGCAGGCCGTCGCGTGGAGGAGGACGGTGCTGGGCTTCTTGGACGAGTAGTAATATAAATTGAGTCCAATCGCACCCGGATCATAAGATCGAGCTGCAACTAGATACGGCTCCACGCCGGCGCACGGCACGGAACGTGCAGGTGCCGCAATACTTTAGCGTCCCTTCTCCACACAACACACAAGACGCGAGCTCGACCACTCCTCCTCGGTCGCAGAGTCGACTCATCCCCCCGCCTGAGTCGACGAGGTCACCAAGGTCACCGAAGACAACACGGCCGCGGCCACCCGGCGAGGCGCCCCGACGAGGCTCAATGAACTCACCTAAGGCAAAAAAACTTCCCCACACAAAATGTGCCGCCTGCGGCGCTCAAGAGCGCGAGTGCATTCTTTCTATGCCATACGTCTCCTTTGGTCTTCATGCGTGCAGCACGCAGCGGAGCCGGTGGCGCTCCGCGGCGCAGCCAACAGCCGCAGCCAGGCTTGTCGCTCGAACTACCGCCGCAGAGCGCCAACGAAGTGGACGACTCAGAAGAGGTTGATTCGGAGCCGAGAATGTCAACAAAGTCCTCATCCGGGCCGAATATAATCCTGTTCGGCATCACCTGCTCTGTTTTCATCGTCATCTTTGGCATCAGCACACCCGACCCTGACGTTGCATCGGCAGTGCTTGGCGAACGACCAACGAATGGCGACCCGCGTGATTTCGGACGCAGTAGACCAGTTGTCAGCGCATCGAATGGTGGCATACCAGGCGCGGCCCAACAAAAGCACAGCACCGTCGTCATGCCGGCACCGGCACCTGCGGCAACTGGCCGGGGCACCTTGGATCTGTTCACAAGCAGCTGCGGAATGTACGATCAGACGTACATACCACACCACATTACATCCCTTCGCGCCTCCACGACGTGTTCCATTCACTACCACGTCCTGACCGACGACCCAGTGCCGATTGAAAATCTGTTGATTCCCATTCGAAACATGATACGACTCAAGTGGAGACGAAACATGCAGGTGTCTGTGCACGACGTGCGACAGGGCAAGTTCGAGAAGGGCGAGTGGAAACGATGCGCATCGCTCCGGTTCTCCATCCCTACCGTCCATCAGGGTCCTGGCGTCTACGTGGATGCGGATACTTCGTTCAACGATGATCTGTGCCAAGCCATCCCGATGCTGGACACGCTCGACAACAGTACCTGGGCGGCGATGGCGGCCGAGAATGGCCCGACGTACACATCGAACAAGCACTACCGTGACCGATATTACGGAACGTCCGGGGTCAACACGGGAGTCTTCTTCTTCCACACGATTCCTGGTGCGTTCATCGACTACATGAAAACGTACAAGGGTCCTTTGAGACTGGGAGACCAGGATGTCATCAATGCGTACTTCCACGAGTTTCCGAAGCAAGTGCGCCTCCTTCCATGCGACTGGAACGTTCGCATGGACTCCATGTGCGAGAACCGCCAACCGATCATCATTCATGGAAATCGTGGGGCATTCTCCCCCAATCAACCGTGGGACTTTGTCATGGCCATGGCGGCGCCGGAGCAAGCACGTGCAGCGGCCACAGTCGCGAGCTTGCCTGCCTGCACGGAACGCCCCCACCCCACCTGGGGCTCAAACTGTTCGTCCTGCCTGAAGTCCAAACGCACGTGCGGCGCGTGCAGCAGAGGTGGCTTTGACTGCCACTGCAGTTGTTGAAACTACTTTAGATAGAGCAGGGCCAGGGCCAGAGCGCTACGCGCCTACGCGCTCGCTTGTCTTTCACATATCTCGCTATTCTCCTTTTAATCACGTACACTGTTGCCCACTACACTCCCAAGAAAAGGTCTGTATCCCAGCCACGGCAGCCTATTTGCGCGCCCCGGTGATCGCTCCGGGTGGGAGCGGGGTGGCAGCGCCGGTCGGTGCCTTGTTGAGCGACTCAAGGGTCGACGTCATGCTCCTCGCATCGACGGGTGCAGTCGGCGCAAGCGCGGGGACCTGTGCCGGGTCGGCAGGCGCGTCCAGGGGATTTGTGGGTGCCCACGGATCCGCTTCCGCGGCCGGTGCATCAGCAGCCAACACGGGCGTGGCAACCGCGGGCTGCGCATTGATGGCAGCTCCAGGAGTTGCCGGAACGCCGACCGGCGCAGCAGCATCCGCCGGAACAGCAGCGGCGACCGGTGCAGCAGCATCTGCCGGCACGGCGGCGCTGACCGGCGCGGCAGCATCTGCCGGCACGGCGGCGCTGACCGGCGCGGCAGCATCCGCCGGCACGGCAGCGCCGACCGGCGCAGCAGCATCCGCTGGCGCAAGAGCGCCGACCGGCGCAGCAGCAAGCGGGTCAACAGCTGCCATAGGCGCGGCAGCAGCTGCGTCGGCAGCAGGGATAGGCGCAGCGGCAGCGGTCGGGTCGACAAGTGGGTCGACCTCAGCGGCCGGCGCATTGATCGGCGCAGCGTCCACAGGTGCAAGTGCCGGAACCGCATCCACCGGCGTGGCGACCGAGGGCACGGCAGCCGTGCCAAGCGGGTCAGCAGCGGCGTCCTGGGCCCCCGGGATATCCGCCGTTGCAGCCGGCGCGGCTGGGGTGGTAGCTGCTTCGGTAGGCTCCTCCTCCTTAGCCTCTGGCCGTTCCCAAGTGGTCTCGCCCGACTCTGTGTACCAGTAGGTGCGGTTGTCGTACCGCGGATCCTGGGCCTCGATCCACCCGGGGGCGAGCGGCGGCTCCTCGTACGTGCCCATCACCCTCTTCGCGTCATCCTTTTGATCGTCGCTAAACTTGCCTGAATAGTCTGGTCCGTGGTCGGCCTGGCCCTCCTTCGGTTCTTGCCACCAGAACTCGGTCGATGGCAAGTAGCACGCCTGCGGCACCTCGAAGGACGGTAGCTGCAGAGACCGCACCGCCTTCTGGTGCATCTTGACGGCGTGGCACCAGACGCGGAGGTCCTGAATCAGGTTTGAGGAGATCAGCTCGTCGTCCTCAATCTGAAAGTAGAGGTCGTCGACGTCGGACGTGTCCGGCGGCGAGACCTTCACCGGCGGCACCTGGTAATCGGTCAGACCGTACATCGCAGCGAGCGCCGGCCACACCGTGTCGATGTGCTCGAGCGTCACGACCAAGTCGAACTTGTCCAGATTGTTGATGGCGATGTTGGCCCAATTCTCCGTGTACATCTTCATCTGTTCTGCCTGGTCGTATGAGCCCTGCCCCGCGAAATTTGCGCCAGTCACGTTGATGCCCTCGGACATGTGGTTGTCGGCGAAGCAGTACGTGTTGTTGGCACGCTCGGCGAGATCGGACATCACCGTACCGTAAGCGTCGGGGTCGTTGTCGCGGAGCGTCTCGTCCTTAAAGCAGCTGCTGTACGCGTCATCCTTGGCGGCGTAGCAGCCGGACAGGTGCTGCAGTGGGATGTCGGGCGAACCGATCGTGCCCATCTTCAGCTGCTCCTGCCACTCGTCATCGTTGAAGCAGCACGCGGTTTTCCCATCATCTCTTTTCTTCGCCGTCCTGGCGATCTTGCTCTTGAGCCGGCCCATCGGCTCGCGAAGCAGCGTGACCGCCTTGAAGCCGTGGGACTTGAAGGCGTTGACGACGCCCATGTCGTAGTCCTTGAGCTCCACAAAGGTGCAGCCCATGTCGACGAGGCTCTGAATGTGGTCCGCGCAGTCATCCTTCTTCCAGCCAAACTTCTGTCCGAGGGAGCAGACCTTAGTGGCCGTGCCGCACGCCTGCTCCGAGACAGTCGTGTTGTCATCCTCGCCCCCGCTGGTGGTGGGATCGTTGGACGCCGCGTCATCATAGTGCGCGATGTTGCGAGTGTCGCCGTAGCTCAGCTCGGTAAAGTGCTCGCCTGCGGACTCATTTGCGATCAGGTCCTTCCCACTCGCGCAGGCGGCGTGGTAGAAGCCGAGCCACTCCGTGATAGAAGAGCCCCCCGTATGCTCGGTGTGCATGAACACAACCTTGGTCACGTTCTTCTTGCTGTGCTTTCGCGCCACCATTGAATCGAGCGCCGTCTCTTCTGGCAGCTTCGGTGCCCGCTTGTGGTACTGAGGCAGGAGGGGCGCATCATGCTTGGCGTGGCGCGACACCGAAACCGCCGCTGTGGCGGCAACCCAGCACGCCAGTACCACCTGCCGCATCGCACCCAGGCGCGGAGAGGCCCAGGGGCACTGCCTTTTTTGGTATCCGACTTACTTTGTGGCTTTGAAGGACGGTGCTTCGTAAAAACCTAGTAAGAAGACATGCTGGCGCATCGGAACCTACACTTCGCGACTCAATCGACCCTGAGGTGGGTACAAGTGAATGCCGACTGGATGTAGGCAGCCATGCCTACGTGTTTGCGCTCCAGCATGCGCTCCGGGCGCCCGGGGACCTAGTATTTGCTGACGAACCTCTGCATGTGCGTCGCGTCAGCATACTCGCGGCACGCGCCGTCGACCGCCGGGCTGCTCTTCGCCGACGCGACCATCAGCTTCGCGACCCCGATCTCCGCGTAGTCGTAGTCCTTGGCGTGCGAGTTGTGCGCGGCGAGGTCGGTGAAGCCGGCGATCCACCGGACTGTCGTGTTGTCTCCGACGGGCGGGACGACGGTGTACCGCAGAGCGCCTGGCTCCTTTTCTAGCTGCGCCAAGCCCTGCTTCTTGTGGGCCTCGACCACAGCCATCGCCGCCTCGACCGACTTGCACCTCCACGTCAGGTCGATTGTGTAGGCCGGACCGCCCTGGCCCTGCATCGGCTTCTCAATGTGCCACATCGGGCCCTCGATGATGGCGAGATCCTCGACTACGCTGCCCGTGGCGAGGCGCTCGCCCAGGTCTGGCACGAGCGCGGCCACGTGAGCGCGGGCGCTCGATTTTGGCATGCCTGGCGCAACGTAGGGCAGAGCTTCAAATTCCTCCTTGCTCTCCCACTGCTCGACCCAGACCGCCTTGTCGGCCTCGAGCGGCGAGGGTGGGTAGCGACCACTGCCCGTCGTGTTCGTTCCCAGGAGCGAAAAGTGCACCGACGTGCCGGGCCTGACAACGCCGGAGGAGCGCGTAGCATATGACTGCGTGCGTGCAAACGTGACGTCCTCAGTGATTGCGGACTTTGCGGCGGCGGCGTCCTTGGTCTTGAGCGTCACGTGAAGACCGTACATTAGCTTCCACTCGGCCTCCTTTGGGACGGGCATTGCGACTGAATGGGCACCCGGTCGCGGGTGTCCGTCTCGATGTAACCGTCAAATTTGGTAGTTCAGCTTTACGGGTGGTCTGGCCGGTAGGTTGGAGGTGAGTGCTGAGTAGTAGTAGTCCCACCTCCTCGTCAGTCACGGTATTGGTTTATTCCCAATAAACGCAGATCTACTACTGCTGAGGCTAGCAGCGCGGTGAGCCGCAGCAAGATTTGCATATAATATGACTCGATCGAGTCGGCGAACTTGCCCGATCCAGCGATGTGTTAGTTACAGTTGTACGCAGATTATCTCCTCCGCGCGCTGGGCTGGGCGGCGGCGAGACGGCGGCGGCGGCGGCGGCGGTGATTGCGACGGCGACGGCGACTGCGGCGCGGCGGCAGCGGGCTTAGTGGCGACGGCGGCGGCTTAGGCGGCTGTCGACGACCGGTCTGTGTGTGTGTGAGCCCCGCCCCCC
>Ga0209713_10000940_pt1 | contig 16958 bp, 11 predicted proteins | sample ArcOceMetagenome_3_FD_187444 | JGI IMG/M metagenome (GOLD analysis project Ga0209713, IMG submission 187444) | Marine eukaryotic phytoplankton communities from Arctic Ocean - Arctic Ocean- Svalbard ARC20M Metagenome (SPAdes) (version 2) | ecosystem: Environmental > Aquatic > Marine > Oceanic... | reverse complement strand
CGGTGGCGTAAAAAAAATAGCCCGGCTACGTGCACGAGACGGCTACGGAGACGGCGCAGGCCGAGGAGGCCGTCGTCACCGCCACCGGCGCCGAGACGCCGCCCTCGGACGAGGAGGCGCCGGAGGCCATGCCGCAGTGCCTGGTCTGCGCCGCCTCGGTCAGACGGCTCAAGAAATGCGCGGGCTGCCTGCAGCGCATCTACTGCTCGCCCGAGTGCCAGAACGCGCACTGGGAGGTGCACATGCCCGAGTGCAAGCGGATGAGGCGAGAGCGGCGCGCGGTCGAAAGGGCCGAGGCCGAAGCGGCCTCGGGCACGGACGACACGTGAGATGGACGGACCGATAAGCCGACGGCTTCGAATGTGTGCACGAAGTCAACCACCGCAGGCTATGTGGCGCGCATGCAAAACGTTCAGAACTCTGTGCGCGCGTCGGCGTGCCGTAGCTACCGTTCGATGGTCGTCGCCTTCGAGCCCGAGCCGGGCTACTGCAAGGGACATGACGTCGTGCCCAACATTCTGCACAGGGTGTGGGTCGGGCGCCCCTGCCCGCACGTGTACGACTTGGTCTCGATGCTTTCTGCGGTGTTGCTGCTGAAGCCCGAGACGATTCGGTACCACCGCACCTTCCAATGGGCGAAATGTATCGCTGGACGAGGCAAGGAGATGGCGCTCGACTCGTGCTACGAGGGCCTTGGCGTGCAGTACAATGAGATCAACATGACCGGCAGCATGGAAATGGAGAAGGACTCGTCGAAGTTTGAGCAGGACACGCGTGACTTTGCGACCCGCAGAGCTTTCTCCGACTGGAGCCACATCAAGAAGCTTGACATCAAAGGGCCGCCGCACCTATCCGACCTGATTCGGCTGCATGCTCTGCACCACGAGGGGGGCTACTACTTTGACGCCGACTCGTTTCTGCTGAGCGGCAAGCTGTCGCGCTTTCGCCGCTGCCCGTTTGTGATGAGCGTCGGCGAGTTCGATCAGCCACGCAACCGGAGCAAGATACTCACCACCAGTGCCGAGGTCCTGGCGGAGACTTCGATGCCTCACTCAGCGTGGTCCACGTTCAACAACGGCGCGATGATGGCAGCCCCGCACAGCCACTTTGGCAAGGAATGGTGGAACTACATGCGCGGCTGGAACGGCGGCGGCTGGGCGATCGCGTCTTGCGGCTGGCCAAAGGAATGGGAGAAGCAACATCCGCAGGGGATGCAGGGGACGCCTGCGATGCGCAACTTCCCCTTTCGCAAGTGGAACCGCAACCTCACGTGGGCGGAGCACATTGAGCGCATGGTGACCAACGGCGCCGACGCCATCCACCTGAGCAACGCCAAGATCCGCCTCAACATGCTGATCATCGCAGGCCTGGTCCTCGAGCGAGCGGTCCAGACCGTGGGCGGGGACCAGGCGCTGACCTCGGCGCAGGCCCAGTGCGTGAACCTCGCGCGCGACTGGATACGGAGGTCGCCAGGCGAGCACGACGACAACATTGTCGACAATGACAAAAAATTGGGTAGCACCAGGTAGACGGTGTTGCTTCTCTTTCGTGATGAGCAGCTCACTTTGGTGCCTTAGTGGCTTCATTCTTGGTCGCATGAGCCGGCTATCTTTCTATTTGTCATTGTCCGCTGCGCAGGCAAATATCGGGCTGAGTCGGGGGACGAGCGCGAGGCACCGTACTGCTGCCGGCACTGGGTCAAGAATTGTCACGGCAGCTACCCCTACGCCGCTCTCATTAGCAGTGATGCATCGATGCGCGGCTGCTCGGAGCACCTGGGTGCGAATAATACTGCTCGCTCTGCCCGCAGCGCTGCCTGCAGCGGCGGCGCTGACGCCACCGACGTGGATTAGCAGAGGAACCTCGAGCAGAGGAACCTCGGCCGCGCGGCGCTCCGTGCTGCAGAGAGCGCTCGGCGTCACGGGCGGCGCGGCGGCCGCGGCGCTGTCCGGTGCGGCGCCGGCGCAGGCGCGCCTCGACGCGAGCACCAACTGGGCGCTCTGGCCTGCGCTGCCGCTCGCTCCTTACTCGAAACGCAAGACGGCGATGGCCGAGGCGGTGCCGGGCAAGATCTGGACGTTCGACCAGCTGCTCGGCGTCTTCTACGTGCACGTGCCGATTCGGATGACGGTGGTGGCGATGGAGCAGGGCGGGCTGTTCGTCTACGCGCCCGTGGCTCCGACCAAGGAGTGCCTGGCGATGCTGCAGCCGCTGATCGAGCAGCACGGGCCGATCAAGCACATCGTGCTGCCGTCGGTCGCTCCCGAGCACAAGGTGCTCGCCGGCCCGTTCGCGCGCAACTTCCCAGCCGCCGAGTTCTGGACGACCGACCGGCAGTACGCCTTCCCGCTCAACCTGCCGCCGACGTGGCTCGGCCAGCCGGGCCGCATCAAGCTGCTGCCGGCGTCGTCGAGCGGGGCGGGCCTGTGGGGCGGCGAGTTCGAGCACGAGGTGCTGACCGCGAAGGCGTCCAAGGAGTCGGTGTACCAGGAGGCGGCCTTCTTCCACAAGCCGACCAAGTCGCTGCTGCTCTGCGACGCCGTCGTCTCGTGCACGGACGCACCGCCCGCCATCCTCCTCTCCGAACCCGAGTACCGGCGCGCCCTCCAGTACCACGCGCGCGACGACCCGCTGGAGGAGGTCGCCGACACGCCCGAGGTGTGGCGCAAGGGGTGGCAGCGGATCGCGCTCTTCGGCAACTTCTTCATGCCAGGGTCGCTGCGCTCGCTCGACAGCGGCTACTGGCTCCAGCAGGCGCCCAAGTCGCCGATGCCGCAGCTGGGGTGGGGCGGCGTGCTTCCTTTCGCGTGGACCGACGACACGCCGAAGGCCTTCGAGCGATTCGCGCAGGGCGGCAAGCCCGTCGTGGTGCCGATCATCCAGATCATCCTGTCGCGCGCACCGCTCGCTAGCAAGGCGTGGGTCGACAAGGTCTGCGCGTGGGACTTTGAGCGCGTGCTCCCCGCGCACTTCGACGCGCCGTTTGCGGCGACGCCGACGTCGCTGCGCGCCGAGGCCTTCGGCTTCCTCGCGAGCGGCAAGAACGAGGTGCGCTTCTGCGACGAGGACGTCGCCTTCCTCCGCGAGGCGCTCGACGGGCTGCCGCCCGACCTCGCCCTGTTCCCGACGCCGCTCGGCCCGCTGCGGGGCCAGCCGTGCGGCCTCGACCGAGGCTCCGTCCCCCACCAGGCCACCAAGGTGTGAGTGGAGGGAGCGGGCTCCGCTGCATGCGCGGCGCAGCCGCCGAGTGCCGTGTGGTGCACACCACCTGGTCACATTCCATGTAGGGGTTTAGCCTCCGTCGTAAAGTCGTGCGACTCGCAAAATGAAAACGGAGCGAGGCTCTACTGAAAACTCTAAATCGGCCTTAGCAAAAGCGTCTGCTGTCACAGGAGAGGCAGCATCGGCGCGGCGTCGCTGAAGCCGCTCCTCGGCGACATTCCGCGCGAGCCGGTGTCGCCACGCGACACGGGGCGGCCGGCGCCAAACAGGCCCATGCTCTCGGTGGCGTACTCCTCCACGCTCAGCAGCGTGCCGGCCCTCGCGGCGATCGAGCGCGGCGGCGGCGGCGGGAGGCTCCCGACGCCCGGCGGGTGCGGGTGCCCTCTCTGCGCCTGGTGCTGCGCCGCCCCTCGCTCGAGCGGCGGCAGCGAGGAGGCGAGCTGCATGTCATGCAACGCGCGCGTGGAGCTCCAGCCGCCGCCCTCCCCCCACCCCTCGCCCTCGCCGTAGAAGTCGTCGTCGTCGTCGTCGTCGTCGTCGTCGCGCGACTCGTCGTCGTCGATACCCGACAGCATGCCGTCGAACCTCTTCGGCCGCCGCGCGTAGGCCTCCCACGGCAGCGTGCGGTTCTGCGTGAACGGCGACATGTGCTGCAGCAGCCGATAGGGCACCGCTAGCACCTCGTCGAGCGTCTCCTCGCGCCGCCGCGTCGCCGCCGCCACGACCGCGCCGCCCCGCGCCCGGCCGCGGCCACGCCCGCCACGCCCACGCCCACCACCGCCGCCGCCGCCGTCGGTGCCACCACCACCACCCCGCTCGTCACCACCACCGCCGCCGCCGCCACCGCCGCCCATCGTCATCGTCATCTGCCCTCCGAGCATCGAGTTGCGCCGCCAGATGGAGACGTCCTCGCCCATCCGCGCCCAGCTCGCCCACTCGAGCTCGCGGTCGATCACCGAGGCGCGACGCCGCAGCGCGTCGGCGTGGGCCTCCGCCTCGAGGTCGCCCCACAACGCCTCGCCGCCCGTCGTCGGCGCGAACCCTCCACCTCCGCCTCCACCTCCGTCGCCTCCGCCGCCGCCGCCGCCGCCTCCACCAAAGTCTCCACCAAAGTCTCCGCCAACGTCTCCGCCAACGTCTCCGCCGAAGTCTCCACCAAAGTCGCTAAAGTCGTCGTTGTCGCCAAACTGGCCAAACTGGCCAAACTGGCCAAACTGGCCAAACTGGCCAAACTGGCCGCCTTCGCCAAAGTCTCCGTCGGTGTGCATGGGTGGGCCGCGCGCGGCGTGCGGCGGCGGCCCGCGCGGCGGGCGCGGCGCGACGCCGTCGGGCGGCGGCGGCGGCGGCCTTGGCTTCAGGACGCCGCCGCCCCACCCCAGCGGCTGCTGCTGCTGCTGCTGCTGCTGCTGCGGCTGCTGCTGCTGCTGCTGCTGCTGCTGCTGCAACGCTAGGAGCTGCGCTGGCCCCAGGCTGCCTTGCTGCCGCTGCTGCGCACGCGGAGAGGGGCCCCGCGCGCCGTGCGCGGGCTTGGGTCGGCCGGGTGGCGCGGGCGGCGGCGGCGGCGGCTGCAGCACGGGCGGCGGCGGCGGCGGCGCGGGTGCGCCGGCCTTGGCGGCGGCGGCGGCGCGGGCGCGCCACTCTTGCTCCGCCGCGAGGCGCTCCGTCATCGCGATGGACGCCCGTCGCGACGGCGACGGCGCCGGCCGGGCCTTGGACGACGCGGTGAGCATGCTGCCGCCCGCCGCGGTGACGAGGCTCAGCTTGCGCCACATGTTCTTCTTGGCGGCGGCCGCCGCGCGCGCCGCGCGCTGCTGCGCCTCGCGCTCCTCCTGCGCCAACTGCGCATCGACGACCCAAAGCACCGACGGCGCCACCAGCGAGCGCCGCCGCTGCGCCACGTAGGCCTTGCGCTGCTCCTCGCGCTGCTGCCTGCTGCGCTCGAAGTCGGCGGCGCCGAGCACCTTTCTGACGGGCGTCGCGGGGCGGCCGTAGCCCTCGGCCGTCACGGCCGCCGCCGCCGCCGCCGCGGCCGACAGCGGGTCGCCCATCACGACCCCCGAAATGTATCCCTCGAGGGACTGCGCGGGCGGCGGGGGCGCATCGTCGCCGTCCGCCGGTGGCGTCGCGCCGTCGCCGCCTCCCGCCAGCGGCGCCGCCTCGGCCATAGTGGCGCTGCTGGGCTGCCGCGCAGACCCACCACCACCGCCGCCGCCGCCGCCGCCGCCGCCGTCTCCTCCCTCCGGTTGGTGCAGCGCATCCGCGTCCGCGTCCGCCGCCGCGGCCGCGCCGTCGACGGCGATGCCGGCGGCGGCGGCCGCCTGTCGGTCGACCTCGACGACGGTCGCGACGTCCACGTTGCCCTCAGTGTCGACGTCGCAGCGGACGCGCGCCTTGGCCGGCAGCGCGGCGGTGGCGCGCGACACGGCGCGCCGCGCCGCCGCGCCGCGCGACGCCGCCTGCACCTTGGCCGCCGAGGCGGTGGCCGCCTTGCGCGCCGACTGCTCGTCGGCAAACTCGACGGCGAGGCGTCGCGTCTCGTCGGTGGTGTGGGGAGGAGGGGGCTGCACCTCCGCAGCAGCTTGCGCCGACGATGGCGCGTGCGCCGCCTCTGCCGCCGACGGTGCGCCCGCGCCCGCACCCGCGCCCGCGCCACCTGCGCCCGCGCCTGGGCCGCCGCCGAAGTGGGCGACGAAGAGGCGCGCCTGCTCCTCGGACATGCCGAGGTCGAGCGTGAGGGTCCGCAGCCGCGCGGCGCCCATCGCGCGCAGGTCGTCGAGCTTGTAGCCGCGCCCTTCGAGCGTCTTCGCCACCTCGCGCGCGCTCGGCTCGTTGCCCCTCAGCGGCGGCGCGACCTGCGGCGCCGTCGCCGTCGCCGTCGCCGTCGGAGGGGTCGGGCGTGGCGAACGCTCGGGCGGGGCCGCGGCCGGCGAATGCGCGTGCGCAGCAGGCACCAGCGTGGGCGCCGTCGCGGGCGTCGCTGCGGGCGCCGCCGCCGCCGCCGCCGCCGCCGCTGCGGATGCCACGGCGGGCGCCACCAGCGGGAGCGCGGCCGTGGCCGCCATGACCGCGGGCGCCGTGCTGGGGGGCTCCTCTGGCGGCGCGACGGCGACCGGGTCTAACCGCACGGGCTCGTCGCTGCTCGGTGCGGGCGCGTCGGCGGCCGCGTCCGCCCTCGCCTCTGCGGCAGGCAGAGGTGGCAGCGCCGATGTCGGCGCCGCTGCGGGAGGCTCGACGGGAGGCGGCGGTGCGGCAGCTGGTGCCAACGAGCTCGGGACAGGGGTGGGAAGCTGCAGCGTCCCCTCCTCCTGCTCCTCCTCGGGCTCCGGCGGAGCGGCTGATGGCGAGGGGGCTGCAGCCAGCCCTATCGTGGGCGGTGCGGGCAGCTGCAGTGGCGCGGCGGCTGGAGGCGTCGCGGCGGGTGCCGCGGCGGGTGCCACTGCGGGCGCCGCTGCTGGGAGTGCTACCGCGGGTGCCGCCGCCGCAGGTGATGCCTCTGGCGCCGCCGCTGCCGAGGGTGCCGCTGCGGGTGCCGCTTCGAGCGCTGCCGCCGGTGCTGCTTCGGGCGCTGCCGCCGGCGCTGCTGCGGGCGCCACGGCAGGAGCTGCAGCCGCAGCCTGCACCTCCTCCTCGGCCTTTTCGCCCTCCTCCTCCGAGTCCGTAAACTCGAACTCGGCAGCCGGTGCCGCGGCCGGCGGAGCGTTGATGACCTTCTCCTCGTAGTCATCGTTCGCATACTCGTCGTCCTCGGCGGCGGCGTCGTCGCCGTACTCGTCGAGATCCATGGCCGCGACGAGTTAGGTGCGGCGCGCGAGTACCGTAGTGCGTCTTGAGCAGACTTCGACCCAACAACTATTTAGCTGCGCTGGTTTGCATCCACACCACAAACGCATGCACACAGCATCCACACACAATATCCTCCGACCTCATGCACACACACACGTGTGCCGCGCCCCTTTTGCTCGGCTCACAACAAAGTCACAGGTCTCACAGGTGCGGATTGGACAGCTCCCGCTGGTCCATCGCCTGTGGCTGCGGCGCCATGCCGCCCGTGGACGGCTGGCTAGAGCCCCGAGTGATGCGGGGCGACGACTGACCGCTCTTGACGCCTTGCATCGCCTTCTTGCGCTCCATGGAGGCGCGCATCGCCGCGAGCAGATGCGTCTTGGCCGACTCGGAGTCCTTGACGAAGTTGAGCACCGGGGACGTGCAGAGGGGGGCGCAGCAGCGGGTCGCGATCTTGTAGGCGCACTCGGACTCGTTGGGCACGCAGACCGTGGCGACGACACCGCCGCAGCAGGGCTTGGTGCACATGTTGTACCAGCACACGCAGTTGATGCAGAAGCAGCTGCGCACGCACGAGCGGGGGGATCCACATTTCAGTGGGTCGCAAGCTTTCAGAGGGCTCCTGGTTGCCGTCACCAGTAGTTCAAATCGTTCTCGGTCGCGATGCCCTTATTGATGTAGCCACAGCAGCACGGGTTGAACGGCCCGTTGTCGTAGTACACCTTGGTGACGAAGTCATCGGTCGAACAGATGCTGCAATTGAACGGGTTGACTAGCCAGCAGCACGCGGCGTTCGCCTCGACGCCTGCTTCCATGATCCACAAGTAGGAGCGTTTCTTCCCGGACTTACACGGCGCGCAGCAGCCACACATCTGCGCCTGAAGGTTCGATGGGTGGCAGCATCCTTCGCGCTCGATCTGCCACGCACACAGTGTGAGCGTGTGAGGTGAGCGTGGACAGGCATCTTTGCTATGGCCGCGTTGGGATGGCACCTTATGCAGGATGCGCGGCGACCATGGGTCCTCGTGGAGCCGCTCGACGTGCAAACCCCAGCCCCCCGCGCCGTAGGTGACCTGAGTGCCCATTCTTGTGCACCGTCGATGGGAGCAGACTTGCCCTCACGTGCCCTGCCCGCCGACCTTCAGAACTATTTAGCTGCGGTGGTTTGCGCTTCGAGGCGCACATTTCCTGTCTTCTGAAACCTGCGCAGATTTGCTGAGACCAGTAACTCGCCATAGCCGGACCCTGTTTGTGGCAGGTGCTTTAATGCCTAAAAGCTTCACGGGTGCATACTTCAGCATCACCGTTTCAAGCGTTTCAAGCTGTTAGCTTCCCTCAACTACACACTTCGGACCCCAAGCCAGAATTGGACCCCAACTGCTCATAGCCGGACCCGGTCTGTGACCCGGGTGCCGTCTCGTATGCCAACAGCTCTAACGGTACCGTGCATGGGCTGCATTGGGCCACGCAATGACGAGTGTCCACGCAAAGCTGGAGGCGCTCCGCGCGGCCGACGACGAGGTCGAAATCGACGACGCTGAGGAGGACCTCTCTTTTGACCTGCCTGCAGAGGTAGAGTCGATGGTTCGCGAGAAGCTCGCGTGGCTGCGCTTCGAGGAGCGCCACGCCCATGGACTAGTGGAGGCATTCGGCTGCGGCTACGGGCTACCACGCCGTCGAGCCGCCCGATGATGAGGGCTGTGTGGATCCCGGCGACCTGCTCATGGCGCTGTGCAACGTCAACGAGCCTCATGAGCGCAACCTCGATCATGAGGAGGGCAGCTTCCTCGTTTTCGCGTATGCCCACGCTTGCGGCGATGTCGCCGTCAACGGGTTCATCGGGACCGGTCGGCACTTTGCGGACCCTGCCGATGGCTTCTGCGCCACGTGCGACCGGATCGACCTCGACGACTTCTGCACCTTTCTTCTGACCTTCGCTCCTGGCGACGAGGACGACGGCGTGTGGGGCGACGATGACGGGATGTCGCTGTCGGAGCAGATGGCCGAGAACGAGCGCATCCTACGCGCAGAGAAGAAGGAGGAGAAGCGCCGCGCGCGCGCGCCAAGTTGAGGCTTGTTTTTTATAGACACCGTTTTTGAGATCCAACTAGAGCGCCGGAGGCTCCCGTACCGACCTATACGCCGTGAGTGCGGCCAAATTCAGCTTGGCACGCTTCTCCGAGTCCCTCTCCGTAGCCGCGCGGCGCGGCGAGCTGAGCTCCTGAGCCGTCATGCTCGCCGCGCTGGACATCCGCGCGGGGTCGGCCGTGGCGGGCCCGCTCGACACTCGCGACGGGTGGGCCGGCCCGCTGGACATCCGCGCGGGGTTTGCAGGCACGCTGGACGGCCGCCCCGTCGGGCTGACCTCGCCCTTCTCGGAGGGCGTGGTGAAGCGCGACGAGTCCGCGGGCAGCGCCGCGGGCAGCTTGGAGGTCCTGGCGCTGTCGACGGCCGTGGCGGACGAGCCCATCCGCGAGACGTTGCCCCCCCGCGGGGTGCCCAGAGCGCCGGGCGGGGTGGAGCCGGGCGGCCTCAGCGAGTCGCGCCCCCCCTCCTCCGCTGCGGGGGCCGCGCCGCCGCCGCCGCCGCCGCCGCCGCCGCCGCCCTTGCCCATCATCCTCGTGAACATGCCGACGAGCCGCTGGCGCGGCGTCGCCGGCGCGGCGGGCGCGGCGCTTGCGGCGGGCGCGGCGCTTGCGGCGGGCGCCTCGGCGAGGGCGGCGGCGTCCGACAGGCCCGACGTCTGTCGGAAGAGGTTGAGGCTCGGGATCCGCTTGTTGGACGACGAGCTGCCGCCCTTGGACGAGCCGCCGCTGGTGCCGCGCTGCAGGAAGGAGCTCGCCGAGCGGCTGCCGACGTTGTCGGGCACGCTCAGCCGCGAGGAGACGCGCTGCTCGACGGCGGCGGCGGCGGCGGCGGCGGTTGCGCTCGAGCGGCCCTGGCTGCCCACGTTGGAGCTCAGGCGCTCGGTGGTGGCTGTGTGCCGGCACGAGCCCTCGGGCGTCGTGCACGACGGCACCGAGCTCTGGCGGAAGGCCACCGACTGCGTCGCCCGAGGGCTCGCGCCGTGCGTGTGCGTGTGCGACGAGTCGCCGGAGCCCTCGTGCAGCGACGGCACCGAGCTCTGGCGGAAGGCCACCGACGGGCCGGTCGCCGCCGACTTGCGCCGCGACAGGTAGGCGACCGACGACTTGCGCCGGCTCGCGTGGCTCGTCGCGTCGCTGAGCGCCGTCAGCCAGCCCTGCTGCTCGGCCTCGCCGTCGGCGGCGAGCACGTAGCGGCGGCAGGCCGTCTGCAGCACGACGCCGTGCGAGACGGGCGCGCCCTTGTGCTCGAGCGTGAAGGCGCGCGGCGTCTGCAGCACCGAGCGCAGGTTGATCGCGCCGAGCGGCAGCGGGTCGGGCGGCTCCTTGTAGTAGGCGAGCGTCCACTCCACCTCCCCGCTCGCATTGGGGCCCGACGGCCGCAGCACGAACCAGCGCTTGTTGTACGTCGGCCTGTGCCGGCCGCGCTTCTCGAGGTAGCCCGCCAGCGGCTGCGGCCGCCGCTCGCCGCCGCCGCCGCCGCCGCCGCCACCCGACGACGCGAGGTGCTTGCCGCTCCCACCACCGCCACCGCCGCCACCGCCCGCAACGAGGCCACCGCCACCGCCGCCGCCTCCGCCGCCTCCGCCTCCACCTCCGCCCGGCGGCGCGATCTTCTCCTCGATGCTCGCCCCCTTTTTCGTCGAGGCGCGCCGCTGCGTGATGATGCCCGCGGCGCGCAGCGCGGTGGCGGCGGGGTTCTCGACGACGGCGCCCGCGCTTGCCAGCGCGCCGCGCCACTGGTGGAGCGTCCGTTCGTCCATCGCGCGTAGGTAGAAGATGCGCTGCTCGCGGCTGCCGCTGCCCGACGTGAGCGTGAAGTCGAGCGAGCCGGAGCCGTTGGCCTTGGTGGTGCCGGACGTCGGCGGCGAGAGGGCGAGCTCGGCGAGCTGCAGCTCCGCGATGGGCTCGAGCGGCACCGGCCTCTCGCGGTAGTAGTAGAGCGACGCCGACGAGCCGTGGGCGCCGTTGGCGCCGTGCCTGACCTCGCACAGCTCAAACCAGCGCCGCCGCCACGTGGCGCGCCGCCCGCCCTGCTTGTACAGCCACCCGGCGCGGACCGCACGCGAGCCGCGCGACGCGCCGCCCGTCGCCTCGGTGTGCAGCAGCTCGATGGCCTGCTGCAGCTCGTCGGCCGTCTTCTTCTCGTTGCCGAGCGTCCAGTTGGCGCGGCCCACCTCGTAGTGCCACTGCGCGAGCCGCCACGTCGGCACCACCACCGTCGTCGTCGTCCGCTCGCGAAACTGCGTCTGGTGGTGCTGCCCCCATCCTCGGGCGTCGTTCGAGGCCTCCGAGTGGAAGGCCGCCTCCGCACCGCCACCGCCGCCACCACCGGCGGCGGCGCCCGCACCGTCGTCGGCGCCCTGCTGCGCCGAGACGAGCTGCAGCGCCTCCGAGTAGAAGTGCGCCTTCTCGTGCTGCGAGGAGATGGCCGAGGCGCGCTTGGCGGCCGCGAGCAGGTACGGCAGCGCGCGCGCCGCGTCGCCCGCCTGCGACCAGTGGTGCGAGAGGAGCTCGAGCGGCAGCTGGCCCTCGGCTTGCCCTCGGCCTCGCCGCGCCGCTCGAGGCAGCTCGCCGCGGCCGCGTGCAGCTGCCGCCGCTGCAGCAGCGGCACCATCGAGTAGGCGATCCGCTGCAGCTGCGACGAGCAGAAGCAGACGTCGCCCAGGAGCGTACTGGACGAGCCGCCGTCCTCCTCGACGACGGTGCCGAGGCCGCGGCCAAAGGACGGGTTGCGCGCGACGAGCGACGCGACGCCGCCGAGCGACAGGTCGTCGTCGGCCTCGTCGGCGCCGCCGCCGGAGGTGCCGTCGTCGACCATCGCCGTGAGCATGTTGCGCTCGAGCAGCTCGTCGCACATGGCCTGGAAGTGGCCGTGGAAGGCCGCCTGCTTGTCGCGCGCCGCCGCCGCCGCCGTCGCCCTGCTCGTACCCGTACCACCGCCGCCGCCGCCGCCGCCGCCACCCCCACCGCCGCCGCCGCCGCCGCCGCCGCCGCCGCCAGTCGTCATCGCCGCCCTGCGCGCGACGTCCCAGCCGCGGCCAGGGCCACGACCGCCGCCGCCGCCGCCGTGGCCGTCGGAGTCGACGTCGGCCAGCACCTCGCGCAGCAGCTGCAGCGAGACGAGCTTGCCCTGCGCGACGACCGCCGCGATCTTGAGGACCTTCTGCACCGACGGCTGCAGCGCGTCGACGCGCGAGCGGAGCGCCGCCTGCAGGCTCGCCGGGCAGACCTCGCGCTCGAGCGCCTTCTCGTCCACGAGCAGCTCGATCGTGACGCCGTCGCCGTCGCCGTCGCCGTCGGGCGCGCGGTGGTAGCGCAGCAGCCGCGACTGCACCGACTGCATGTGCAGGAACTGCGCGATCTCCTCGCAAAAGTACGGCGAGCCCTGCGCGAGCCGCGTGAACGTCTGCGCGAGCGGCGCCGGCAGCGTCGGCACGCCCATCAGCTCGGCGGCGAGCTCGAGCACCGCGGCGTCGCCGAGCGGCTGCAGCGGCAGCAGGTGCGTCGCGACGCTGCACATCTGCACGTACTCCTTGCGCTCCGACTTCTCGGCGGTGCAGAGCAGCAGGCACTTTGGCAGCCTGCTGACGAAGCGCTGCAGCACCTCCCACGACGCGCTGTCGACCAGGTGGACGTCCTCGATGACAAAGAGCGGCGGGCGCGGCAGCAGCGCCGGCAGGCTGCTCAGCAGCCGCGCGACCGTCTCGCGCTGCCGCACCGCGCGCGAGTCGGCGTTCGCGTCCGACGACTCGGCGCGCACTCGCCCGAACTTGGCGGCGAGCGCCGCCGCGCCGTCGGGCTGCTGCGTCGAGTTACGGCGGTCCACCGTCGCCGCACCGCCACCACCGCCACCGCCACCACCGCCACCGCCACCGCCCGAGGGGCGGCGCGCCGGGCCGCCGCCGCCGTTGCTGTTGTGGGGCCCATCGTCGCCCTCCTCGCTCGTCGTCGAGAGCGTCGGCGAGGGGCGCTGCGGCTTGGGCGGCGGACCGGGCGGCGCGGCCCCGGCCCCCACCGTCGCCGACGGCAGCTGCTGCAGGTACGGCGCGAGCCGCAGCAGCAGCCCCTCGACCGCGTCGGGCACCTGCCGCCTGCTGCGCATGGAGCGCGCCACCGGGTGGTCCGACGGCATCAGCTCGAGGTCCTCGGCGTCGCCGTCGACGACGGTGTCGGAGGGGTCCATCGTCTCCTCCTCGTCCTCCTCCTCGTCCTCGTCCTCGTCGGCGCTGTCGTTGTCCTGGTCCCACTGAACCGAGTTGGAGCGCAGCTCGCGCGCGTCCACCTCCACCTCCTCGTCGTCGTCGTCGTCGGCGTCCGAATCGTCGAGCGCCTCCAGCCGCTCACTAGTCTCGTCGTTGCCCTCCTCCACGGCCCCCGAGGCCTCCGCGATGACCGCCGAGCCGTCGGTCTTCGTCGACGACGGCGCCGGGCCGGCCTCGGGACCACGGCTGGGTCGGCCTGTTCCACCCTCCTCGACACTGCTGACCTCGCTGAGGTTGCTGTCCCACTTGCCGCTCGGGCCGGGGCCGGGGTCGGCCCAGCCGCCGAGGTCGCGCGCGAGTGCAGCGCCGTCGGCGTCCTTGCCATTGGGCGACGGCGCGCCCGCGACGGGGCCGTTGACGACCACCGCGTCGAGCGCCGCACTCGCGCTGCTGCCGGCGTTCTTGCAGCCTACTGCTGCTGCTGCTGCAGGCGGCGGCGGCGGGGGCTGTGGCGGCGGCGGCGGCGGCGGCGCGTCGCCTCCGCCGCCGTCCTCGGGGATCGTCGGCGTGAGCAGCGGCGGCAGGTGCGCCGCCATCTGCTTGAGCAGCTCGAGGCAGACGCGCAGCACGGCGCGGTTGACGACGTCGCCCGTCGTCCAGCAGACCGGCATCCGCATCGCGCGCGCCTTGGCGGCCACCTCCCTCGCGAGCGCCGTCTTGCCCGAGCCCGTGCCGCCCTCGAGCACGACGAAGTAGCCGCTGCTGCTGCTGCTCCCGCCACCGCCGCCACCACCGCCACCCAGCTGCGCCGAGGCGGAGCGCACCGGCGAGGCCATCGACCCGCCTCCAGACTCGTTGCTGGAGGAGGAGGCGGAGGCGGTGGAGCTCTCGTTGAGCAGTGCGCTGCAGGCGCTGCAGGCGCTGCAGGCGCTGCCGGGCCTGGCGATGCCCATGCCGCCGCCGCCGCCGCCGCCATCTCCGGCGTCGCTGCTGCTCTCGGTCCGCGACTCGCTGCCGGGCGGAAGATCGGCCATCGAGGTGCCGGCTGAGCGGCCTCCAGCGCCTCCTCCTCCAGCGCCTCCTCCTCCTCCCCCGCCGATGGAGGCGCCGTGCGTGTCGCGGCGCGAGACGTCGCCGCCGCCGCCGCCGTGGTGGCTGCGCGGCGAGTCGAACGAGACCGACGAGACCGACGAGATCGACGAGATCGACGAGAGCTGCGCGTGGCGCAGGAAGATCGCCGTCAGCTCGCGCAGCCGCGCCTCGACGATCTCGAGCTCGAGCTCGCGCCCCACGAGCCGCTTGGAGGACGTCGCGCTCTGCGCCGTCGCCGCCATCGCCTCGCGCAGCTTGCGGCTGCTGCCCGTCCTGGCCATCGTCGGCGGACCTGTACCTGTACCTGTGCCTGTCGTCGGCGCGCACGCGGGCGTGCGCTGCTGCCCCCCCCCCTCGCCGCCGGCGCCGGCCGCCGCGCAGGCAAGGGCGTCGACGTCGACGGCGCCGTCGTCGTCCTCGGAACCGCGCCCCGTCGTGGGCCGCCCCGTCGCCTCCATGCCAAACGACGACGAGGCGGTCTCGCGCCGGAAGTTGTCGCTGAGGCTGTGGGCGGCGCTGCCCGTCGAGAGGGCGGCCTCGTTGCGCTGCGCCTCGAAGGCGGGCGTCGGCCTCTCCTTGCCCTTGAGCCGCAGCGGCTGCAGAGGCACGAAGGCAAACGTGCGCTTGGCCGCCGCCTCGCCGTGCGTGTTGACGTCGACGAGGATGCGCGTCGCGGCGTGCTGCATCAGCCGCGCCGCGAGGTTGACGGGGTCGCCGATGATCGTGTACTCCTTGCGCTCGCGCCCGCCCACCACGCCGCAGAAGGCGACGCCCGTCGTGATGCCGATGCTCGACGCGACGCCGATGGTCTTCAGCGCCAGCTGCGCGTCGAGCGGATAGGGAGGGGAGGGGAGGGGCATAAGCACCTACAGGGACAGGGATGAAAGAGGCGTTTGAAGGGAGAGGGAGAGGGGGGGCAGAAGCACCTGCGCGTCGAGCGCGGCGCCGACGGCGCGCGCGGCGTGCTCGGAGAAGAAGTGCGGGTTCTGCTTGACCGACGCCGCCGGCAGCGGCAGGTTGAAGGCGCCGATGATCGTGGTGCCCTTGTCGTCGGCGAGGAACTTGTTGAGGCTGCCGCCGTAGACGTAGAGCGCGTTCTGCACCAGCGATAGGATCTGCTGCATCGCGTCGAGACGCCGCTGCATCGGCGCCGACGGCGGCGCGGATGCGCCATCGCCGTCGTCGCCGTGCGAAACCTCCGAGAAGAGGCCGCTGCTGCTCGGCTGCGGCACGAGGCGCGGCGGCACACCGCCACCGCCGCCGCCGCCGCCGCCGCCGCCGGCCTTAAAGTCGGCCTCGGCCTCGGCCAGCGCGCTCGGCAGCTTGACGTTGATGAAGAGCGTCGTGACGCGGCGCAGCTCCGACAGCCAGAGCTGGTGGCTCTCGACGGGGGCGTCCTGCTTCGAGTGCACCGCCGCGAGCAGCCGCTCCTTGACCGCGCCAGGCAAGAAGAGTGCGAGCGTCGGCACCATCGCCTCGCTCACCGGCGGCAGCTCGGGCAGCTTTGCGCAGCAGAGCTGCAGCGCCATCGGCGCGCGCGGCGGCAGCTCGAGCAGCTTGACGAAGCCGTCGCCGCCGGGCTTGTCCTCGCCGCGCGCGCGGAGCTGCTCGACCATCCGCCACGCCTGCGCGGAGAGCACGACCTCGCCCGGCTCGGCGCAGCCCTCGGCGCCGCCCACCTGCCCGATCACCTCGCCCTCGACGACGCACTCCCACCGGCCGTACGCGCCGCCGACGAGGAAGAGCGCGAGGTTGCCGAGCCCCACGCCAATGTGCAGCGAGAGGCTGACCTTGTCGGTGGCGCGGTGGGCGCCGCACTCGCGCTGCAGCGAGAGCGCGCACTGCGCGGCGCGCAGCGAGGCGGCGCGCAGCGAGTCCTGCTCGCACGGGAAGAGCACGAGCATCGCGTCGCCGGCAAACTTGAGGACGTCGCCGCGGTGGCGGATGATCACGGTCAGCATCTTCTCAAAGTAGGCGTTGATGATCCGCGTCAGGGTGTCGGCCCCGTCGGCCAGGGGCGCCAGGCCTGCCTGTTCCTCCGACGCGGCTGAATTGGCGAGCTCCTCCGTCAGTTTGGTGAAGCCCGAGATGTCCGCAAACAGCACGGCGGCCGTGAGCGGATGCACCTCGGGAGCTGTGAGGGCCGTGGCGTGAGCCGCACGCTTCCACAGCAGGAACGGGGCGTACGACGCAACCTCCCGCAAGCTGCTCGGGATGGCGTCGACGGCGGGTGATGCAGGCTCGTCCGACGGCACATCGATGCCGAGCAACGAGGCCGCCTTGGCCGAAATCCTAGGCGGAACCGGGGCGTAGAAGCGCTTGAGCGCGTCCAGGGCCTGACCGTTCGACTCAGCGTGCGCCGGAGGGGCCTGGCCTCTCGCCGAGCTCCGCGCCATCGCGCTCACGACTTCGCCTGTTTTCCCAGCACGCTTCGCCTGATGACCACAGCTGCGCTGTAAAAGTTGGGAGTTGTTGGGCAGGGGGCTCATCACCCAGACAGCGCCGCATAATAGTCACTCAGTCAGTGCAGTCAGTCAGTCGCCTACGGTGGGCGGGAACCGAGGCGCTACCG
>Ga0209713_10000936_pt1 | contig 16981 bp, 6 predicted proteins | sample ArcOceMetagenome_3_FD_187444 | JGI IMG/M metagenome (GOLD analysis project Ga0209713, IMG submission 187444) | Marine eukaryotic phytoplankton communities from Arctic Ocean - Arctic Ocean- Svalbard ARC20M Metagenome (SPAdes) (version 2) | ecosystem: Environmental > Aquatic > Marine > Oceanic... | reverse complement strand
CTTCACGAAGAAGAACCGCTGGAGGAGCGTGAAGATCTCGTCCATCGTGCTGAGGTCCCTCGCTGCACTTGCCTCTCTCACCAACTCTTGCAATTTGCGCGTGAGGAAGGGGTAGCGGAAAGCGGTAGCGGTAAGCGCGGCGTTGGTGACGTCGCTAGCGGGAGCGGTGGGCGCGGCGTTGGTGACGTCGCTAGCGGGAGCGGTGGGCGCGGCGTTGGTGACGGTGCTAGCGGGAGCGGTGAGCTCGCAGGCGTCCCACATCTCCTCGACCGTGCTGTCGCTGTCGTAGTCGACCTCCTCCATGGCTGCCGCTGCTTTCTCCGCGGTTGGCGTGCCATTGCCCTCATCCACCTCGGCAGCGCTTGCCAGCGTAGCGCCCGTACTGGCAATGCTGGCGGCGCTGAGCTGCCACTGGGCGGCACACTCCCTAGCAGCTTCAATGGCGGACATCTTGATGGCGTAGGGGATGTTCTCGGCGGTGATGCGCTCCGACTCTGGCGCGACCTCGAACTCGTCGGTGTCCTCGACGTCGCGGCGCTCCATCTCCCTGGCGGCGAGCGCGGGCGCGGGTCCCGGCGCGACGACACCGTCCCCAGCGAACGCCACTCGGGCGAAGTCGCACTCGACCGTGCTGTCGCTGTCGTAGTCGCATTCGAATTCGGAGCCGGCCCCCTCCTCGGCTAGCGCTGATCCCTTCGCGGTCGCGATCGGCGCGATACTGCCCTCACTCACATTGGCAGCGCTCGAGCTCGCCTGCGCATCGTCCGCGCCAGCAATCCTGGCGGCGTGGAGCTGGGCGGCACTCCTAATAGCAGCTTCCTCGCCGGTGATCGCGGCGCTGCGCGCCAACTCTGGCATCATCTTGGCGGTGTCGCTGACGTTCTCGGCGGCGCGGCGCTCCAACCCTCCGAAGCCGCCGGAATTGCGCGAGGTCCGCTCGCGCTCATAACGGGCCGCCGTGGTCGCGTTGAAGACGTCTTCCCACTGTTTCGCCAACGGCCCACTGCGGGGCACGTTTTGGACGGGCACGCCCTGGCTCGCCGTATAAAATGGGGCGGTGGTCTCTGGCGAGACCGTGAGGATCCCATGCAGGACTACCGGCCACGGAAAAGGCGGGCGCTTCTTCGTGATGACGCCGGGGCCCACGGGTCGCTGCGGCACGAAGGGCTGGAGTACTTGGTCCGCCATCACCTCGGCTTCCTCGGCCAGCCTCACGCCGTAGACATCGAACACGCCGATGACTTTATGCGGTTCGACGCATTCGAGATGGGGTCCACGGCGGGCTTCGTCGCTGCGAAACTTCAACACCTGGTCGTAATCAAATTCGTCGAGCGGGAGCGCAGCGTTGTCATCCATTCGGCTGGGGCAGCCAGGCAGGTGCCGCTTGTTCCTACTCGTCACCAAGAAGATTTGTGCGAGGGGTTCGTCTTCCATGGCCGGCGCCCCGAATTCTGCGGACAAGGCGCTCACCAGCTCTTTGACCCGCGACGCTGAGTAGCTTGCGCTCGATCCTGGCGGCGACGGGTCCGCACCCATTGCCGCAAGCACAGCGGCTGCACCCGCGACGTTCACCGCCTCGCTGAACTCCACTTGGACTCCCGGCTCAGGATCCCCAAGCTGCGCGAACTTCCGCGAGAGAGCGCACACCGACACGGATAGCATCAGCGACGGCATAGCGCCGGTCGTCCGCTCCACAGTCGACACCCGGCGCGCGTACTGGTATGACGAGCGGTGCGACGACGAGCACGACCTTGAGCGGCGCGACGACGAGCACGACATTGAGCGGCCCGGACTCGAAGGCGAGCGGTCGCGGTCGCGCGAACTGGACTGGGACCGGGAACGCGAGCGGCGACGGCTGGACGAGCGGGTTCGGGAACGGGCGCTGGGCGAGCGCGAACTGCCGAAGTGACACGACAGCGAGCGCGAGCGGCTACGGCTGCGCGACCGGGTCTGGGAGCGAGATCGCGAGGACGAGCGCGACGATGCGCGGGGCGATTGGGTCCGCGACCGGTACCGGGAGCGGTTGCGCGCGGGTGACCACGACCTAGAGCGCACGAGGGAGCCCGGTTCGGAGGAGGGCGAGCGCGACCCGGAGTTCGACCCGCGCGAGCGGAATCTCGAAGTGCGGTGGCGTGAGCGCCCGTTGCGCGAGCGCCCTTTGCGTTCTTGCCCTCGTGCCTCGTAGACCTCCAGCAGCTCGCGACGTAGCTCCTCCAGCTCGCAGGCCCTCTTCCGCTCGTGGGCGTAGGCCTCTTGGTATCGGACCACGTTCTTGTGCGCGCGCTCGCTAGCGGCGTCAGCCGCGCGTCTTCGCGACTCAAGACGCACGACCTCGTCGCGCATGTTGCTGAGGTTGGTTGCAGCCCGCTCCGCGGCGCGTTCGTAGTCGGCGGCGCCGCGTTCGAGTGCTGCCACCTCGTCCGCCTTTTCCCCATACTCCTTCGACAACGAAGCCAAAAAGCCTGCCATCTCTTCAAATCGTCTCTGCACCACCTCCAGCTTGCCTTGCACCGCCCTCTTGTCGTCTTCCAGCACCTCGGCTCGCTGTTGCGCCTCCGCGGTCTTGGACTGTAGCGTCCTCACTTCCTCCTCGAGGCCTTTGGCGAGTTCTTTGCGCCGCATCGCGCACTCCCTCCACTCAGCCATCTTGCGCCGCGATTCCAAAATCTCCACCATCTTCTGCGCCTTCTTCACTTCCAAGTCGTTCTCCCGCCTCTGGAGGTCGGCATAGCCCTCGTCGAGAAGACCCATCCGTATTTTGAGTTGTTGCCGGCGCTTTGGATTCGGTCGATTCTTGCCCCCTCTCGATTTCCTCGATTTGTCGCTCCGGGGGCCGCAAATAAGATCGCGCATACGTGGGAGGCTGCCTTCAGCCGGCCGCTTCGTCGGCGTCGCGAGTTCACGTGCCAGCGCCGCTCCTCCCGGGCTCTTCGGTGGTTCGGAATTGTGTAATTGTCCTCGAGATTCTCCGCCACCCGCGTGCGTTTGGGGAATCTCCCTCCCCGTCGTCATCACCCAAGACATAAGAAAATTCCTGTGATAGCACGGGTCGTTAGGTTTCAAATCGCGCAGAGGTCGCATCAGCAACACTCGCGCTACGTCGCTCAGGGTCCGAAAATCGGACACCTCAAAGCCGACGCTAAATGGTGGGTGCGTGTCGTGGTCTCTCACACTCGGGACACAGACACGACTATCAAAGATAATAGTCCAAAAAGAACCAGTTTATCGATGATTATTTGGATCACCAAGGGTCAGAGAGAATGCAACGATAAGGATGACAAATAGCTACCCTCTACCCGGGGCTAAAGGTTGAAAATGAAAAACACCCAGAACAAAAACACACAGGACACAAGAAAAGTCGTGCAAGAGCAAAGAACAGGACAGAAGTATGCCTGCAAGAACAAACACACTTCTACCCTGCTTCTCCACCAAAAATGTAAGTCCCCTTACTACTGTGCATGTATCCTGACTCAACATGAAGACCTCAAGACCGAACATCATCTTTATTTCTTCATCCTCTCTAAACATATCTAAAAACTGTTTCTCTCTCAATTCTTAATTCTGAGTAACGATTGCTTGAATCAATTGAGTGATTGCTGTACTTTTAGAGAGCCTTATCAGCGTAAAGGCGCCTAAGCTCGCCCTTCACACCTGGCCTCTTTAATACGAGGGTAAACAACCCGTTTAACCTAAAGAATGCACAAAAGGCTCCTGGAGTGAAAAGATCTCAAACGTGTTTAAGGACAACCCCTATCTAAGACGGCAGTATCGTCTAAAAAGTAAGCCTAAGCCAGAAACTGAGCACTACATTTTCTCCTTCTTCCACGTCGATGCGCCCTCGCATCGAGCAAAAGCAATTCGAAAAATTTCGCGCCAATTAATGAGCAAAGCAGCTAATGCATCGTATAATAATACTTATAATAAATTTGACATTTTCAATTTGAAAATTTGAGGAAATAAAATTGAGGAGCTCAAATTTGAGGATTCCCAATTTCTAGCGGCAGATGACATCAGCGTCGGATGAACTCCAGCGTCAGGTGAACTCCAGCGTCAGATGAACTCCAGCGTCAGATGAACTCCAGCGTCAGATGAACTCCAGCGTCAGATGAACTCCAGCGTCAGATGAACTCCAGCGTCAGATGAAAGCGTTAATAATAAACAGCGATAGGCGCACCGCCGAATAAGACACCAAAGCAACTTGGATACCGCCTGAGGCAGCCCGAGCACGAGGGTCCTATACTTAGGTTTGCCATAGCCAGCTTATTATATAATTGTGCGCTTGGGAAGGAATAATTTAGGAAATTGCGCAATGGTAGGTGGCTTCGGTATCCTCCGTTACCATTGGTTTAGTGGCAGATGGCGCTTTCGGTGTAGCTACTGCAGCCGGCACCATAGCCTCAGCCGTAGGAATAATGTCGCGTTCCGCTGTCTCCGAGCGGAGTGTTGCGAGTCGTCCTTGAGCCTGGTGTGAGCGCACGCCCGCTTGCATTGCAGAGCGCTCCTCTAATTTCTCCCGCGGTATGAGGGCCGCCTCCCACTGAGCCTCGGTCACGGAGCTCTGGGTGATTGGCCGCATGTTCGAGGCCTTAGCCCACCTCGCATATGAAACTGGTCGATGTACGATGGGGCGCATGCCTTGCGATGGTCCCGCGGAAATAGATGTCGCCATGTTCTGGCCTTTGCTACTCGTAGGTTCGGCACCACTGCATTCATGCTTGATCGGTGCGTGCGCCATTTTGAGTTTGCATGGGGGCGTATTTAATAGGGCGTCGCGGTATGACTTGGCCCGCGGTACTGCGCGTTGCGTCGCGTAGAAATTCTGGTCCTGAGAGGCGCGCAACAATCCACCATCATGGCGCTTCGTTACATTGCGGATAATCGCAGTCGGCCAGTGCTTTCCTTTGCTGACGTTTTGCGGTTGTAGCAACTTTTGGTTGGGCCAGCATGGCCAATACATGGATATGGCTTTGTCGAATGCGACCGCTAATGTGTCGGCAATGAAGGGATGGTTCAAGTGTGCCTGCCGCACATATATTAAGTGGTCCGGATGCAGGAATTCCGTGCAAATAGCAAGTATCACATCCTCCATAGGCATGCGCTTGGCTGCAAGGAGTCTGCGAAGTCTGTCGTGATTTTTGCATGCGTTGGCTAGTGCTTGCGCGAACGATTCTGCCTCCTTGGCGCATCGCTTAGCCCAGAATGATTTAGCTTTTGAAGACCATATTGCGCGGTTATTCCAATTCGTTGGTTCAAGCCGCGCGTCATGCATGTAGCCAATCAATGCCATCCATCGATGAATTCGCGGCACCACGTCGTGGCCAAAAAGAGCCATCATACTATCAGAGCGATCATTCCATTGGAATGTGAATGCCGCTGGAGCAACAAAGAGCTTCGCTGACATTGGAGATCCTAATGTGTTGAGAGAGCTTGATGGTATAATGCGTTGCGCGCATCACACTACATTTGCTCCTTCTTCCACAAAAATCCCCTTTTCCCACGCCTCCAGTAGTGGTTTCAATGGCTCCTTCTTTCACAAGAAAAACCAAGTACTCCGCTAGGATAGCTTATTCTCTGTACTGCCAATTCACCCATCCTGACGCGGATATTTTGCGCAGCACTGCCGTTGGTAAACGGTGGCCCGATGTTAATTTGAATCCATGAAGAATCACTGAAGCATGGCTTACAGTAGTGTTCGTGTCTGATCCCTCATAGGGCTTGTCAGATCGGTGACGACGCTTGTCAGCATAATACATCGTTTTCGCACGTGTGAGCCACCCAGGCTTAAAAGTGCCGCGTACATTGTCCGTTGAATTTGAAAACCAACGGATTGTAAAGGATTTGCCATCTCTAGAGAAGCCCGTGAGCTCCGCTATACCAAACGGCACGGCGTTGTTGTCATCATCTAGAAGTGGAAAGGCAATCAAATCACCAACCGCCACCTTGCCTCCAACTTTCCATCGCGGGGGCTCGTCGTCTTCGGCGGATGTGGAGAGAATAGTTTCACTCCAAGGGCGGAAGATGCAGAGGCGGTTTACGTGGGATTTCACCTCGACTGCCGTTCGATAGTGCTCGAAGACGTAGTGGTTGTCGCTAGTCTTCCTGATAATGCGGTGTGGGCCTGTCCAACGATTTGTCCATTTCTTGGGCGTGGATTGGTATGGTCCAGTGTTGGTGGTGGGCGTCGCCTCGCGCCCAGCATCGATCGTCGTCGCTTTCTGGCCCGGTTGCCAGTAGAGAACATAATCATCTCGCTTGAACGAAACGTCTCGACTTCTCGCTTCACGACATGTGCGGTTGTACTCTGCTACGCGAGTTTGCTTTTCAATAGCCATGCGGTACGCGGTGGTAAGCCATTGACTGCAGTATATTTTGAGCCCGGTCTCATCTTTGAAATCGCGCTGCTCAATGCCGTAGAGCGCGTCCTCAGGTAAGCGCGGTTGACGGCCATGCATTAGAGTGTAAGGCGAAAAGCCCGTTGACTCATGTGCGCTAGTATTGAAGGCGAACACAACGGCGTCCACATAGTAATCCCATTCGTTTCCGAAGCGGCGATGAAGAGAAGTCATGCCGCTGTTCAACCAACGGTGGACACGCTCGATAGGGTTGGCCTGCGGCTGCCATCCTGTCGTATTGATGGGGCGAATGGACCAACGTCGACATAGTGATTGTAGGCCTTTGTTGACGAACTCCGTGCCTTGATCGCTGAAGATGCGTTCTGGGAAGCCATACTTGCAAAACCAATGGCTGTGTATTGCATGTGCGATCACATGAGCATCCTTGGATGGTATCGGCACGGCCACAACCCACCGCGTGAATAGATCCATCATGGTGAGAATATATTTATTTCCGTTGAGTGTGTCTTCCGCGGGGCCCACGAGGTCAATGGCAACTGTGTGTCCTGGATGGCGTGACCGACACGAGATAGCCGGTGTTCCTGCATTGCGCGGTCGCGGCGTCTTCCGGCGTCGACAAACCAGGCATGCCGAAATCCATCTTTTCACGTCTCTGGCGAGATGGCGCCACCAAAAGCGCGCGCGAAGTTTCGCGAGAACCTTTTTGACGCCGCAGTGTCCCGAGATTGGAAGTCCATGGTGGCGTCGGAGAATAAAGGCACGCAAGCTTTCGGGCACGACAATGCAAATGGAATCGTCGGGTCCATGTGTGCGGATTTTTAGGATACCCTCATCCGAAAGGAGGAAACGTTCATCATCCTTCGTAGCGGTGCCGTCGCGAATGCGAGCCATAATCGGGCTGCAGATGGCGTCGCTGTGCTGTAATTTCAAGAGCTCACTTTGGTTCCATGCTGCATGGTCGGCGTCTCCGAAGTACGCCGATGCGGCAGCTGAAGAAAAAGTCGGCAACGCTGCGGATGCGTGGATAGGCGGCGCGATTCCATAAATCTGTTCGATTCGCTTTTCTCCATACGGGCAGTTGCTCCTGAGAGGGCATCGCGATAAGCCGTCCGCATTGCCGTTCTTTTGGCCTGGCCGGTGCTCAATGGTGTAGTCAATTTCCTGCAGCGCAAGTGCCCATCGTAGTAGACGACCTTTTGTAGCACGTTCGAGTACCCACTTCACGGCATTTGAATCGGTCCTCACCATCACCGGTGTGCTCCAGAGATACCACCCAAAGAGCTCGGTCGCCCAGACGACAGCTAGGGTTTCGAGTTCCCAGATCTTGTAGCCCTTCTCTGCGTCAGTCAGGGACCGGCTGGCATACGCAATAACTTGGTCCACGCCATCAATTTTCTGCGAGAGGACGGCGCCCAGACCGTGACCGCAAGCATCAGTATCGACGACGAAACCTTCCGTCCATTGTGGATGCGCAAGCATCGGCTTTGTTGTGAGCATGCGCTTTAGCGTGTTGAAGGATCGTGTCTCAGCCTCGGTCCATGCCACCGAGCCATCAGGATTGCGCGGGAGTGGCTTGTCGTTACGGAGGAATGAGTTCAATGGCGCAGCAACTGTAGAATAGTCCTTGCAGAATTTGCGATAATAACCAAAGAGTCCCAAAACCGAACGTAAGCCTTTCTTGTCGTTGGGCAACTCCATCGCAGCAATTGCCATTGTCTTATCCGGGTCAGGTTGAATGCCATCGGGCGTTATGAGATGGCCGAGGAAGCGCACTTCATTGACGCAGAAGGAACACTTCTTCGCCCCTAACGTTAGCCCATGGAGATCCAATCGCTGAAACACCTCCTCGAGCGCCGCCATATGTTTGTCAAACGTGTCAGTGGCGATCAAGCAATCATCAATATACGTAAGGACGCAATGCCACTTCAAACCGCGGAAGACCTCGTCAATGAACTTAGAGAACACTCCTGATGCTGTTGCCAGGCCCATAGGCATTCGTAGATACTCATAGAGCCCATCAGGTGTAGCGAACGCCGTCAGTTCTCGGCTCTCCTTGGCTAATGGCACCTGCCAAAATGCCGTAACGATGTCGATAGAGCTGAAGTAGGCCTTGCCATGCAATGATGAAAGGGTGTCTTCCACACGGGGCAACGGGTAGGCATCGCGTTTGATAATCTTGTTTAGCTCGCGGAAGTCCACGCAGAATCGCACACCTCCACCAGGTTTCGGAACGAGCAACACGGTGCTAGAGTAGGGACTGCAGGATTCTTGTATGATGCCTTTATCCTTCTTCTCCTTCACAATTTCGGCGATCTTCTGGCGTGCGTTAGGAGCTACATTGCGATGGCGTGCGCGCATAGTTGGTGTCCCCGTGAGGGAGATAGTGCATTCCACGCCATGTGCCGCTGGTTGCTTGGTCGTGTGCGTATCCCACAGATAATGGTACTTCACGATAAGCGCTTTGAGGCGGGTTAATTCTTTGGCAGTTAGAACGCTGTTCCCCCGTCCAAGATTGATTGCGTTCAGGTGTGCGAACGATGAGTAAGCGGCAGGTCGTGCCTCTGGCGTTGTGGCCGCGGCCGCTGCAGTTGATGCAGTGTACATCTCGTCTAAGTCACAATGAACTTCACGGTAATAATCACGATCCTGTCGATGGAAGTTTGCGACGTGTTTACCGCGGCGGATGAGTAGCGGTGCATCAGTTAGGTTGCTCATTTGTATCCACGTTTGGTGACGGATAAGCTTAGAAGTCATCTTGGCGGATATGAACAGATTTTCCTTGCCTGTGTTGCGAATCTCCCCCCACGTAAGCTGTTGGACCTGTGAGCGTAGCGACGCATTAACCGGTACTATGCCGTGGTGCTTCGGTGGAAGTAGGATATCTTCCGTGGCGAAGAGAGCGACAGCAGCTTCGTGCATGTGAACACTGCTTGAGCGGAATGGCACGTATACTTGGTCATTGTTAATGACATATCGCGCCTGGAGCGTTTCGTAATTGAGGATGCACTTGTACTGGCGTAATGACTCCGATCCGACGATTACGTCGGCTGGCCCATCGTTCATGACCCATGCGATGATGTTGAGAGGATGGCTCGGGGTGACGTAGACAGCTATCTTGGCAAGGCCAATTGGCTTGGTATGTTTGCCGTTTGCCAGGATGAACGTCGGCGCGTGGCGCATGCTGATTGGGATCTGCGTGGCACTGCACCTGGTGGCAAAGGCCTGTGTCATGAGGTTCGCTCTCGCTCCCGTGTCTTGTAATATTGTGCCTTCTATGCGCCGTGGGCCACATGGAAGTTTTGCTTCAGGCATTGTATTCATCAACGCTCCTTGTTGTAGAAATGATTTGAGCTCTTCCTGAGAAGGAATGTCAGATGCGGCTGCTGCGACAGGTTTAGTAGCCATCGTCTGAGCTTTGTCCTCGCAAATCGTGGCCGCGCAAGCATGATTGCCATTGGAAGGTGCGGCGGCAGGGCGTGGTTGTTCCTGCTCCCGGTCCGTGGAGTTGAGAGTCCATGCCGATAGATCCTCTGGGCAACGACATTCATCGTTGTAGACGGGCGGTCGCGACTTAATCATCACGTCCCTTGCCGTATCAAAGACTGCGGCTGTTGCTGCACCATAGTCTCGGGCGCATGTGCACATGTCCTTGCATGAGTGTTGATGATCCGCTGTTGTGTGCGTCTGTGTCGCGGAAGCCGCTGGTATACTGGCAGAGTCGATGGTGCGCGGTTGTGGGGCGCGAACGCGGACCATCACATGAAGTGGGAAGTGGTCACTGCCGAATTTGCGTTTGACCTTATGACATCCCATGATTTGGGCAACATACGGTTCAGAGCCATCCACGTCCATTGTCAGCTGTTTACCACACGGTTGATTAAACATGGTGCTGGAGCCCAGACAATGATCGACTCGCAGTCCCATGCCTTGTCGGTAGTGGTGCAGCGACCGGTGCCAGGTGAAGTCTTCGGGTGTAGCATGGGGTTTATGGATGCGGTAAGCATCAACCATTCCTAGCTTGGAAATCCATTTCTGGAATGTGGCACGTTCGTGAGGTTTGCAAGAGCCATGCGTGTCCTCGTCTAACTCGCCTACCGCTGCATCGGCTGTCGTTGGTGCCACATTAAGGTCACCGCCGAGGAGGACTCCTTGGGATTTGAGCTCCTCCTGAAGATGCGTTGTCAGGAGCTTATCGTGCTCAACTCTGCGTAGCGTTGGCTGGACTCCTGGTGCCGAGCAAGGCGAGTACGTGCCGATTAGTGAGAATGTAGGGAATCTTGCCGTTATGACTCTACCCTCCGCAGAAGATACTGAGGAGGACTCACCGATCCCGAAGCGGACGTCGACAGGCCTGACCTTGGAGAAGAGAGCACAACCCGAGTATCCATGGCCACGGCTGGTTGAACACCACGTCCAATAGCAATAACGATAGCCGAGTGCGTATAGCGTCGCCTTCACGTCGGTGGCATCCGGCAAGTGTCGCGGGTCAGTCTTGGTCTCCGTAAGGAAAATTCCATCTGGGTTTTGTGCGCGCATGAGTTCGTGGAGTTCTCCATTCTCCCATCGCTTTCGAAACCCGTTGCAGTTATAGAAAATGAACGATTGTCCACGCGCTGCTTCACGGTCATGGAATGTCTGTGCCGCTTCGGTCATAATCGAGTCGTCCTCCCACATTTCATAGTTCGGGCCCGTTGGATCAGATTGTTGCGAAGCTTCATTGTCCCTTCGCAAAGAAATGAGAAGGTCACGCCACGTGTCGGGGTCGACAAAGCCTGCGCTTGGTTGTCGTGCATGTGCAATCCAGCCTTTAATAATCCGTGTGACCGTTTCGTGGGCCTGGGGGATGGCGGCTAGGACCAAGTGTCCTTGTGTAGTCAATGCAAGTTTCGCACGCGCTGGCTCCTTCAGGAGGAGGTGAGCGACTACGCCTTTGCACCTGCGGCGAAGCTTGGCCTCGTCGGCGCCTGTAGTCGCTAGGAATTGCATCGTGAGATGAATAACGAACTCGAGGCGAGCTCTGTCGGCTGCGTAGACGTCAAGGAGTGCGCGTACAGCGGCTGCCCTGACGCTTGAGTACGGGTTGCTCAAGCACTTCTGTGCTGCTGATATTAAGAGGGGTACGAAGCGCGGGCTAGCGCGGACTGCCGGCCCCGCAGTTGCAAACATCGTTGTGATGGATTGACGATATGATTTCTCCGACGTCGTGTCAGTTGGATCCAGAGCGCTGATTATGGAATGCGGATCAAACGAAGACGTGGGCTGCGGTGTTATTGTCGGCTTCGCCGCCACCGGTGCTGCCTTTTGCGGTGTAGTGACCGAAGCTGCTCGGGTGGTCGGGGCAGGTGGGCCTTTGCGGCGACGAGCGCGGGAATAAAGGTCGTCAGCCATGTCAATAATCCGCGTGCGCGTAATCGTGAAGGAACCGTCTGGGCTGGTGTAGTACGCACCGTCGCTCGTTTGGAGTTCCGCCCGGTCAAGGAGAAGACCACTGACCAAGAGTGTAAGCTCTGGTATTGATCTACCTTTCACTGAATCCCTTATTATTGGCTGAACCGCGCGCATAAGATGAATGCATTGGAGCTTCGGTGCTGAGCGCATTGCTCCCAATGCAAACTGTCTTGTGACGAGCATCGCCCAAGGGCAGGTGAGGTGCGTGGAGAACATTCGTAGCGTTTCCAGGCGCTGTCGTGGTGACGGGAAGGCCGTGACCAGCTTCACGCGTTTGTCCTTGTAAGCCTCCGTCATGGTGCTGGCGACACCAGTGAGGCCGAGTGTCGCCCACTGCGACGCTGCGTATCCAGACGATGTGATGTCGTGGACTACAGGACGTCGTCCTTTGCACGTCGCTCGTCGAGCGAGTGGCGCCAAAATGGAGTTCACCGAGAATGGAATATCATAACAACTCGGCATGGAAGAATACCGACGGCGGATCGGCGGAGTCCATGGTCGAGGGGCTTCTGCACCTCCTGCGCCCGGAAGGTAGGCATTTGCGTGGCGGCTAGAGTGCACGGGTTGGGTGTCGCATTTTCCCACAGGAACAGTCTTGTCTCGCGTTGATTCTGACACCGACAGCGTGTTCGCTGCGGCCTTGTCCTTGTTGGCAATCGCGCTCGGCCCTGGGCGTCCCCTGGGCCGGGGTGCCGGAGACGAGGCCAAGGTCGAGGACGTGGTCGGGGAATCAACAGAAATAACGAGAGAAGACGGTTCGACTGTCGAGAATGTGCGACGTCGGCGTTTGCGGGGGCTTGCCGACTGTAGTTGTGCTGAAGGGACTGGGGGTCGCTTCTTGCTCAAGCCGTTTGACGCTGGCGTTGACTGGCGGAGTGCGCCGTGGTCAGCCGTGCGGGTGTATGAGGACTGGCGTCGCGCGCCTTGGTCCTCGTCGTTGGGTCGTGGTACCGAAGTAGCTCGCACTTTCAGAATAGAGAGAGGAGGTACTGGTACCGAAGTAGCTCGCACTTGTCGGAGTGGCGATGACTCCGAAAATTTGCGGGTCGTAGAGATCGGAATACCGAATCTCACACGTTTGGTTTTGCGGTCTTTTAGGGGCTGGTGTCGAACACCGTGGCCACGTGAGGTTAAGAGAGATGCTGCCTGGACGTTAGGTCCGGTGTAGCCGGCGTGCACCGGACCACGATAGGTATATAGAGGACGTTCGGATAATTCGTTGATGCTCGAGTGAGTATTAGTAATGTCTGTGTCGTATGGAAGCCGCTGGCGAAGGGGGCCCTTGTATCCAGGATGAAATGTGTATCCACTAGTATTGAAGGGTGCGCTGTCAGCGTTTGCGAGGCATTTGTTGGCGGGCTCGTAGTCTGTCGCCTCTGTAGTTGGTGTATTGACAGATGAGCCCGACGTGGCTGCTATTCCCGCAGCTTGCCATTGAGATGTCCGTAGCACTTGTTCGAGAAGTGGGTCTTCGCTTTGCAGTGACTGCAGCCCTCGTAGTTCGGGCACTCGAACAAGTAGTGGTAAGTTCCCGCGGGGCAGCGAGGGCACTCGCGCTTCGGGGGCCCGTACTTGGAGCGCGGGTCGCGTTTGTCTTGCCCCATCCCTGTCGGGGCGGTTCCGCCGTTTGGGAAGCGACCATTGCCTTGATTAGGGTTTGGAGCGAATCGCGTGTGCAGCGAAGGCGGCGGTCCAGCCGGCGGACCGGGAGGCCCTTGGTGGACGGCCTTGTCGGGGCAATTGGCGGCGCGGTGTCCGGGCTTGTTGCACGTCCAGCACGGCGGCGCGTTAGGACAAGTCGCTCGCACGTGACCCTGCTGGCCGCAGCCGTAGCACGTAAGTGGTGGTTTGGTGGCTCCGTTCTGGTGGTTGCCGATAACAGCGGCAGCTAGCGACTGCGCCGATTGGTTGAGAGCCTCAAGGATGGGTTTAAGGTTCGGAACCTCCTGCTTGGGCGCGCTGTCATCTCCCTGGTTCCGCGCGGCTCCGCCTTGCATTTCGGATAGTGCCTTGGCCGCTGCCGCGGCCGCCTGGCGTTGCCGGCGTTGTCGGCGGGAAACCGTCGCCTCACTTACCCCGTCGTCAGATTCCGAGGACGAAGGGCTAGCGGATCGCGCGCGTCGATGGCGCTTCCGCTTGGTGGTGCGGTTTGGGCGGCGGCCAAGGCGCCGTGCCGATGCCGCATCCAGAGCCTTGCCTCCACCGTCGGAGACGTGGCGGTCGCAGATCTTGGCCACGCGGATTGCATCCTTGAGCGTAAAGTCAGCATTGCCACCCTCGGCCAGGTTGATTTGGCGCATCCAATCTTCCGGCAGAAGCTTGCAGAAGTATTCGATCTTGTCCGCCTCCGTGATGGCGCGCGGTTCGATGCCAGTGAGATCGTCAAGGAACTTGTAGTGTTCGATGCCTTGGCGGAAACGAGCACCAAGGTCATCCACGCCTTCGGAGTCGCCGAGCGCTTCGGGTTCAAGGACAATATTTCGAAGAACCTTGGCGTAATCGCCTTTCCCGACGGACGTGCTGCCAATCTCCTTGAGGTAATCATGGCAGAAGGTTTGCCATGTATCTTCGTCCATCTCGTCATTTTCGCCAACCTGATTCAGGCTGTTTGCGACCATCTCCTGGATGGAAACTCCTTGACAGAGGTTTTTGGTCAAGAGGAAGCGTTCGCGCACATCCGAAGTCGACTTATGGATGTTCGCGAAAGAAGCGACGACTTTTTCCAGCGTTGAAGAGTCACGGTTGAGAAGGCGTCCTTGAACATGATCAATGAGTCCGGAATTCGGGCCGAAAACACGGCTCGCTGCGCGGGTGGAGCGGGTGGCGCGTTGGTTTGCCATTGTAGAAGGAAATCGAAGTTTTTCTGCGTGATGTGTAATAGAATATGAAGTTTTGAAATCCAGGATCTCCCTCAGGGTGTAACCCAAAATAATACGTAGCTTGTGCGAAGCACACAGACTCCAACGACGAAGTTGCAGCACGGCGTTATCACCAGCGCCTCAGTTGAACTTGCTGCACCAACACGCTTTCCCCACTCGGCGTATATCTTTCGGCGTGAAATTTCGAAGCCGTCAAAGATCATTGTTCACGGGATTACCCTCCATGTCATTAAGCTTCAACGGGAAGTCCCGAATATATGTCATGGAGGAATTGTTCCGGCGATGATGCCCCCAGCATCAAACGCCGCAATCGCGCACTGTTGCGCGATGTGTTCTGGTACCCCCGTACCAGTAACAAAAAAAGGGCCTTGTCCCTTGAATGTTTGCATCTCGCACACAGCGATAGCATCGACAACATTGGAAGATAGGTGCTGATCGGCAGTGAGCGACACGTACAGACTACAGCACATTGTACTGATGGGTAATGAGCGACATTACAGACCACAGTACATTGAAATTTAAATCCGAGAACTCTCCCCCCGCCATAGTGAAGTAGCTGACGCCGCACACAGCGACGGCTCAGAATGTCAGTGAATTTGAAAAGCTTCATTCCTCTTCCTCATGTCAAAGGCGGCTGCCGTCGCACACAGCGTCAGCAACTGATTGTTAATGAAATTCGGAAGCTTCCCTTCTATTAATGAAATTCGGAAGCTTCCTTTCCATTCGTGTTTGAAATGGCTGTTGACGCCCGTAGCGGCAGCAGCTGAATGAAAATAATTCCCGGCAGATCGCGGTTAGGTCCTGGGCGCTAGCGTCACGATGCTGCTAAGTTAAAGTTGGAGCTTATAACGACGCCATCAATTGTACGGCCAGGTCAGGCTGAAGCGTAGCGAGAGCGGGGCCATGTTAGGTCCGAAGCTGTGTTGGTTTCAGCTGAGTTCGGGTCCTTAGCGGTGCGTGAGTGCGCCTATGCCAAAGCTCGGTCATATAAGAAAATGTCGCGCGAGACCAAGCTAGGCTACGAGATGAAATAGCGCTCGTGAAGAAGCACGCCGTTGTCGTTAGGACCCAGCGCAAGGAATAGCTACATCGCGCGTGGAATAGCCGCATTCCGATCAGCTACATCGCGCATCGCATAACTGCAATGCGCATCGGGTAGTAGCTGCTCTGCGCATCGTATTATTAGATGCTCTGCGCATCGAATAGCTGCTCTGCGCGTCGAATAGCTGCGCTGCGCATCGAATAGTTGCTGCCAAGAGAAGGGGGACTAAAATACCCCACCACCAGGAAAAGTGCCCTAAAATACCCCAACGGCTAGCAGTCGGAGGAAATAGGCAGGGCTATGGGAAGCCGCGTGGATCAGTTTCGGCCTGACGAGGTCGTTCGTCTTCGGAGCGCGTTTGGCCACATAAGAAAAAGCCGACAAATTGAATTGATATTAAACAAACACACCGGCTCGGCGGTAATGTCAGTGCGACTTAGTTAGATTAACAAAAGTTGATAATAATAAACTCCTTGGCGCAGTGGTGACGCCAGCGGCTTAATTGCAAACAAACGGGGCGGCGACTGAAATACAATTATAATACTAATTAATAATTGCGAAAAACAATCTCATCAATCACCGCCGGCCGCCGAACCCAAGCGGAGGAGAATTTCAATGCGGAGGCGTGCCAGGCGACGGCGGAGAAGGGATCGCCGCATTGCCCGCTGGATGCGGACGATGGCGCCCAGCGGCTCCACCGTGATGAGACCTGCGGCGAGGGCAGCGCCAACCGTGGCGGCGATGGCGCAGCAATTGCGCGGGACGATCCCGACCTCGCTGAGCTGCGCCGTAGTCAGCCCATACGTCGCCGCCCACTCGTCCGTTCCTACGCGCCCCGCCGGGTACTGGCCCTGGTCGACGATCTCCATGTAGGTGCCGCTTGTCCTGTTGAAGACGACTCCCTCGAAGAAACCATCTTCTCGCGCCCGCGGTCCGTCTGCCGCCTGCAGGTCAGAGCGCTCGCGCATCTCGACGAAATGCGCGTTGGGTTTTCGGCCCTTGCGACGCGGGAGTGTGATGTGGCCGAGGTGGAAAGTGGGGGTGGCTTCGATGGCGGTCGGGGGCAAGCGGTCGCCGTCGAACGCGGCCATTGCCCTCTCCAGTTGGAGCTGCGACACCTGGACGACCTCGTCCTTCACGAAGAAGAACCGCTGGAGGAGCGTGAAGATCTCGTCCATCGTGCTGAGGTCCCTCGCTGCACTTGCCTCTCTCACCAACTCTTGCAATTTGCGCGTGAGGAAGGGGTAGCGGAAAGCGGT
>Ga0209713_10000934_pt1 | contig 16994 bp, 7 predicted proteins | sample ArcOceMetagenome_3_FD_187444 | JGI IMG/M metagenome (GOLD analysis project Ga0209713, IMG submission 187444) | Marine eukaryotic phytoplankton communities from Arctic Ocean - Arctic Ocean- Svalbard ARC20M Metagenome (SPAdes) (version 2) | ecosystem: Environmental > Aquatic > Marine > Oceanic... | reverse complement strand
TTTGCTTCCGCGTTCTCTACGCTTCGATTTAGATTTGGCATCATGCAGCAACGACAAACCAAAGCCTGCCCGAACACAACACTCCAAGCTCTGGATCGGACCAGAAGTCTGCTCTTCTTCTGACACCGCGTTCTCACTGGTCCGCTGCCTTCTCCTCCTCGCTGGCCTTCGCTGCGCTGGCGCCGACCTTGGCTGCGATCTCCGCGAGGCGCTCCTCGAGCATGTTCATGCGCGACACGGCGGTCGAGATCTGCTCGGTCTGCTTCTGCAGCAGCATCAGCACCTCGGGCCCCACCGCCGCCGGTGGTCGCGGCGGGCCAAAGGCGATCGTGCCCTTGACCTTGCGAGGCGCGTCGGGCCGACTGTACGCGCCGGGGCCGGGCTCCTGGTCACGCTCGCGCTTCGTCGGCGCGAATCGCGGCGCCTTCGAGAAGCCGGCGCCCGGCTTGACCTGCCCAAAGTCGGGCGCCGACTCGCTGCCGCGCAGCCCGCCGCGCTGCTGCGTCGCCGCCTTGCGCGCGGCCGCGCCCGGCAGCTTCTTGCCCGGCGCCTCCCATGTCACCGGCGCGGGCGCGGGCGCGGGCGCGGGCGCGGGCGCCGGCGCCTCGTCGCCGCCCATCTCCGTCATGAAAAAGCCGCCCGCCTCGCCCCCCTCGCCCCCCTCGCCGCCGCCGCCGCCGCCGCCGCCGCCGCCCTTCTTCCCCTTGCGTACCGAGTTGCCGCGATGGATCGCCTGGATTTTGGTGGCCGAGTGCCGCTGCGCGTCCGTCGGCGGCTCGGCGGGTTCCGCGGCGGGTGCCGCGATGTCGAGCGGCGGCAGGTGCGCCGGCGGCTTGACACGCAGCTGCGGCGCCGAGGCCGAGGCCGAGACGCCAGCGCCGCCCCGCACCGCCGAGCGGCCCGAGGCGCCCGGCTTGGCCCTGTCGGTCTTGCGGCGGAACTCGTCGGGCCGCGAGAGGATCGGCACGCCCAGCGGCACCGACGCGTCCCACTCGGGCCGCTTGGCCTCGTCGGTGCCCGCCGTCCACATTGGCGGGATCGGCCGGCCGCGGCCGCCGCCGTGGATGGTGTACGTGCTCGAGAGCGACACCGCCTGCTGCTTGGCGTATTTGGTCTTTGGCTTGACGCCGCCGCCCTTGACCTGCGCGCCGCGCGTCTTGCCCGCCTTGGCCCTGGCGGCGAGGAACTCCTTGTGGCTCTGCAGCGCAACCTCGAGCTCGCGGTGCTCGAGGACGTCCTTGCCCGACGTGTCGAGCGCGTCGAAGAAGCCCTCGGCGTCCTCGCGCGCCGCGCGGATGCCGAGCGCGGGCAGCGCCTTGCGCAGCTCGTCCTTGAGCACCGCGCCCGTGTTGTCGTCGTCCCACTCGCGCAGCAGCTCCATGCAGCGCGCCGTCTTCTCGGCGAGCGACGTGTACAGCGGAATCAGCTGCGGCTCGATCGTGATCCCCGGCGGCGCGCCGTGCGTCCGCGGCGCGCTGCGCGCTGCGCCCGCGGCGGCGGCGGCGGCGGCAAAGCCCTCGCCCGGCGGCCGCTGCCGCCCCGGACTCAGGTTGGGCTCGCCCACGACGGGCGGCTCCTCGCCGCGCGCGATGGCGGCCTCGGCGGCCTTCATCTCGCGCTCGTACGTCTTGAGCCCCGAGAAGATCAGCTTGTACGTGATGTTGCCCGTGCCGTCGGCGTCGAGCCAGTCGAAGACCGCGTCGAGATCGACCTTCGACGCGTCGAGCCCGACGCTCGGCAGCGCCTTGCGCCACTCGCGCTTGCTCACCATCCCGTCGCCGTTCTCGTCCCACTGCGAGAGCAGCTCCGTGATGCGCGCGCCCAGCTGCAGCAGGCCGCGCTTCAGCCGCGCCTGCACGTCGGGGCGCGGCGCCTTGCCGCCGCCGCGCCGCGCCGTCGGGCTCGCGTCGCGGTCGTCACCGTCGTCGCCGCCCTTTGGCTTGGCGTGCTTCATCTGCACGCCCAGAAGCACCTTGCTCCCCGCGCCCTTGACGCCGCCCGCGATCGCCGCCTCCTTGCCGCGGCCGTACTTGTTCTTCGCCTTGGTCTCGATCGCGCCCTTCGCGCCCGCCTGCAGGTCCGCCGAGAGCGTGACGTCCGCGCCGCGCCTCAGTTGCTTCTCAATCTCCTTGAGGCTCAGCGCGCCCGAGCCGTCGGGGTCCCACTCGTCAAAGAGCGCGTCGATGTCCTTCTTGGGCACCTCGAGCCCGAGCATCGGCATCGCCTTGCGGAACTCCTTCTTGCTCACCTCACCGTTGCCGTCCTCGTCCCACTCGCGGAACAGGTCTATTACGCGCACCGCCTGCTTGGACAGGTGCGCGCGCAGCTGCTGGGCGACCGTCAGGTCCGAGTCCTCCTCGAGGTCGATCTTCATCATCGCCGACCCCTTGCTGCTCTTGCCCTTGCGCAGCGCGATCTTCCCCTTGGTGCTCGTCTCGATCTTGCCCGCGCCGCCCGCCTGCAGCTTCGAGTCCAGCTGGACCTCGCCGCCGCGCCGCAGCTGCTTCTCGATCTCCTTGTGGGTGAGGCTTCCCGAGCCGTCGGGGTCCCAGCTGTCGAAGAGCTTGTCGACCTCCTCCTTGGGCACTTCGAAGCCCAGGAGCGGCATCGCCTTGCGGAACTCCTTCTTCGAGACGGTGCCGTCGCCGTCCTCGTCCCACTCGCGGAACAGGTCTATCACGCGCACGGCCTGCTTGGAGAGGATGTCGCGCAGCTGCTCCTGGATCGGTTTGGCGTCGGCGCCCGCGTCCAGCTCGATCTTCCGCAGCGAGGTGCCTTTCTGCATTAGGCTCTACGCGGGTCGCGGGAGCCAGGGAGACAGCTCCGCGTACGTGAAAGTCGCGCAAGCTGTCTGCCGTTTCGCCTGTGCCGGCTGCGCGTGGGGGGCGCGTGTCACACCAGCGCACAGGTTCTGCTTGAGCGAATTCTGTTGCGAATCTACATATTAGAGGGAAGTAGATGCAGATGAGGCTGGATCGTTTTAAGTCAGCTTCCCTCAACTACACACCTCGGACCCCGTTATACCGGCACGGACCCCAACTGCTCAACGGTTTTTACAAAGCCTTGCATTCTTGTCGAGTCCATCGCCGCCGTGTTCATGGGGGGAGATGAGCACCTCACCCCGAAACTTGCGCTTGATGATCGGGACTTGATGTCTTGCAGTGGTCGCTTCGTGAGCGCGGCCACCGACGCGCACGCCCGCTAACGGATATTATATATGACGCTCCTCCTCCTCGCCTCGCTGCCCGCATCGGGATGGCTCGTCGCTCCTCCGCTCCGACCGCCGTCGCTCCCCACGCCCGGCGTCGGCCGCTCGCCGCGCCCCACGGCCTCCGCCGCCTACGAGGAGATGCACCAGCTGCGGCTCACATGCGCGTCTCTGCAGCAGAACGCGGACGAGATGATGCTCGGCTTCTACGACACGTCGCGCGCGTGCTTTGCGCTCACACCCGGGCGCACGCGCTTCTCCGTGACGTCGACCTGCGCCGTGCTCCAGGCCGTCGAGGCCGACCGTGCGCGGTGGCGCAACAGCGGCCTCAACGTGGGCGGCGTGGTCGACGCGCTGCTCGCGGCGGAGATGCGCGAGGGCGACATGTTCCAGCTGACGCTCGTCACCGCGACCGTGCTGCTCGTCGACCCGGCGTGCCGCGCGCTCCACGCCTACCCGGAGCCGGTGCAGGCCAAGTTTGCTTCGGCGCTCTCGGCCATCATGGACGCGCGCCCGTCGAGGCAGATGCGCACCGAGCGGCAGCTCTCGCCGTACCTCCGCTACTGGGCGGCGCGCACGCTCATGCTGCTGGCCGACGACCAGAAGCTCCTCTCGGCCGCGCTGCCGCCGGCCGCGCTGCCCGAGGGCGCGGCCGAGAGGCAGGTGCTCGCGCTCCAGCGCTCGGCCGAGGCGGCGTACGACGACGTCTGCCAGCAGCTCGCCTTCTTCCTGGCGGACGACCAGGTCTCCTTCGACTACGTGACGCTCGCGTACGCGCTGGTGACGTGGGTGAGCATCGGCGCGGCGGTGGCGCACGAGAGTGCACGCCCGCGCGACGCGGGCGACCGCGACGCCACCGGCTCGAGCTCGGCGCTGCCGCCCGCCAACCCGCGCCTCGTGGCGGCGGCGCTGTCGGCGCTCTTCGGCGCGCAGGGCGAGGGCGGCACGTGGGACAAGGGCCAGCCGATCTTCCTCTCGCGCGGCTCGGGCAACGACGTTGGCAACGCCTTCGCCTTCGCGCCCGACGTCCTTGCGACGCTGCTCGAGTCGCTGCCCGCCGAGAGTCTCCGCCCGCACATCGGCGCCATCGCGCGGCACGTCCGCTGGCTCGAGGACAACCAGGTGCAGGAGATCGTCTACGACGGCGTGCGTGCCGACGGCGAGGAGGGCTGGGGCGTCGCGGCGGCGACGGCGACGCTGCGCGGCTGGCGCTCCAACCACCTCCCGAGCGGCGGGCCGCTGGCGTGGAGCACCGCGCAGGCGCTGCGCTGCGTGGCGCGCGCCGACCGGCTGGCGGTGCAGCTCATCAACGCCGACGTGCTTCGCTCGCTCGGCGGCCGCAGCGCGAGCCGGCCCGACGCGGCGGCGTGGAACCGCCTCCTCGACTCCGACCTGGCGTGCGGCGCGACCGACGAGTGCCCGGTGGGCGGCGGCGGCGGCGGCGGCGGCGGCGGCGGCGGCGGCGGCGGCGGCGCGGACGCGGCCGAGGAGCGCGTCGAGGAGGAGGGGATGACGCTCAAGAGCGTGCTGAGCGATCGGATGCTCGAGCCGCTGGCCGCGCTCGGCGCCGCCGACGCCGACGCCGACGCCGACACGGTGGCGGCGCTCGCGGCGGCGGCATCGTACTCGGCGATCCTCTTTGGTCCGCCCGGCACCGCCAAGTCGACGGTGGTCGACGCGATCGCGCGGCGGCTCGGCTGGGGGTTTGTGACCATCGACACGTCGATCTTCCTCGCCGACGGGCTCTCGAACGTGGCCGCGCGCATCTCGGACATCTTCGCGCAGCTGATGCAGCTGCAGGAGGTCGTCGTGCTATTCGACGAGGTCGAGGAGTTCTGCCTCGACCGCTCCAACGACGCGCTCGGCATGGAGAGCCGCATGCTCACCACGGCGATGCTCACCAAGCTCGCCGACCTGCGCGGCCGGCGCAAGGTCGCCTTCTTCATCGCCACCAACCGCCTCGCCGCGCTCGACGCCGCCGTGACGCGCCCCGGCCGCTTCGACCTGCAGCTCTTCGTCGGCACGCCAAACCTGCCAGCGCGCATCGGCCGGCTGCGCACGCGGCTCGCCGCGGCCACGGCGGCCGCCGCGGCGCCGCCGGACGCCGACGCGGCCGTCGTGGTCGAGGCGTTCACCGCGGTGATGGGTCGGCGCTGGGTGCAGAACGCGCGCTACCTCACGTTCCTCGAGACGGAGAAGCTTGCGGGCGACACGGTCGCGCTGTGGACGGGCGGCGGCTTCGGCGCGGGCGGCGACGAGCTCGAGGCGGGCATCGAGCGGCTGCTCGGCACGCAGGCGGCCGTCATGACCGTGCGCGGCTCGGTGCGCGCCGACTTTGACGCGGTGATGAATATGTCGAGGCTCTAGCTCGTACGTAAAGTAGCCGGTTCGGGTGTGTGTTTTGTGAGCTTAAAGGCAGGTTGAAACTTGAATTCAAAGGGCTGGTAAAGTAGCCTGGCACAGCTGTCTTCGCCTCTCTCCCACGCCTCTCGCATTCTGCCACGCCTTCATTTATCATTTTGATCATTGTGCATTGCCCACGTTGCTCCAATCCGCAATTGGGGCATGAAAAGCAAAGTTTGTGCTGCATGTGTGCGGAGTGCGGTGTGGCGTGCCCGAATTTTCAGTCGAGTGTGTGACACAGGGCAGCCGATCTAACGTTGGATCGCTGATCCGGCGATAAGGGCTTCTGTTGGCTCACCAAGACAGGTGTTAGATCATGCGGCTAGGCAGCTGATGAGCTAATTAGATCACTGTTAGATCACATTAGCTCATCATGTCAGCCCAAACCGTCGTTGGCGTGCCGGTGCGAGGGGGTGAACTGACTTTTGTTGACGTGCAGGGCGGAGCCCTGCGAGGAAGATTTTCGGCAGACGTCTTTGACGCAGCCCGACGCGCTGTTAGACGTGACCAACAGCTCTCAGAGCCACTGTTAGACACTTGTGGCCAACACCGTTGGAGACAGGTGTTAGATCAGGCCAACAGCTCCTGACGGAGCTGTTAGCCAAACGTGATCTAACAGCGATCCAACGTTAGATCGGCTGCCCTGGTGTGACATGATTTTCACATCGGACGCTGATGGGACGCTAGGAGCTAGGACGCTAGGACGCTGCTCTATAATATTAAGAGCAGCGAGTCCTGGCAAACTATTTGAGGACAAGGCTGCTCAGTCAGAGGGGCCCAAGGGTGGGGTTGCGCCTGCGCCCCCACACGAGCTTTATGTTAGGGTTAGCCTGCCGGCGGCATTCACATATACTTTAGTACCAAGGTTCTGGTGGATCCCAACAAAGTACGGATAAGTCGACTCCGCCGAAAACCATCTGGTAGGTATCGTGCGCGTACTCCGGTCGCCTTTGTCTTCTTAGCAATGCCGACGGAATGCCGTAGCGCTCGATTCGAGCCTCGGAGTGAGGTTCATCGATGAAAGTCAACTGGAAGGCCCACGTCCTCTGCATTTCTTGAAACCATGCCGACTTGGCCTTTACAGCTCTCTGTATCGATGCAGCCGCATGGCTGCACCGAGGCTCCGGCCGCATCAGGCTCGATAAATACGCATCTACAGCACGATGCAAGGATTTGCACACCAGCTTGATGCGAAGTACTGGCAGCCATGCGTACCTTGCAACGTACCCAATGTCGTCTCGAATGTTGGGTCCCATATTAAACGACAGCAGCAAGTCCTCCATGAAGGTGCTCACCGCCCACTCGTACGGCCCAGCCGGCATGCGACGCATCAAGAGGAGCGGGACAAGGCTGTCCAACACGTCCAGTGGCAGCTGGGAGAACGACGTTGGCAGCTGAGAGCGAGTCGTTGACGCCTGCAGTTTGGACTCGTCCTTGACAGCAGTCCGGCATACCTTGCAGAGCGGACGGCGTCCACGGTAAATGGATCTGTAGTTCATGCCGCACTGACTGCAGTCAAGCGTCCGTCGGGCATGACGCATGACTGATCTTGGATGACATATGACAGCGGAATCGGTTGGTAACTTTGGTAGAGCTCATCTTCGAATACCTCTAGTTACTTATTTTGGTGTTTTGAGTTTTTTCGCTCTTAACTTTTTCGCAACTTTGAAATCCGGCAAGTTAGAAAAAATTGTCCCGACGGCAGCGGCCTCCCTCTTGCATTACGCACGTGCGGCGGCTCATGGGAGCTATAGTATCAGTGGGAAAAGTGAGTTACACGCACATTTTTGACGAGGTACCAGGGTGTGGAGGTGTGGGGCGCACTCAAAGGCCTGCCCCGGGGCTTCAAATTTCAGGTATCCTTTCCATCTAGGTCAAAACACGCAGAGCTATTTGCGACCTTTGACCGAGATGTAAAAGACGAAGCGGCGTCACCATCGATTCAATTTGCAGAGTGCAACGCTCCTGAATTCGGGAGCAGGAGTGAAAGGGAGCACTGGAGGGCAGGGGGGCGGGCTAGCTGGCGGCGACGCAGTGCACAGCTGCCCTCGCAAGCTGCAGTCGGTACGAGCCCACGGAGAGGAAGATGGTGCGGGCGGAGAAGAGGAGCACGGAGCAGGAGAGGGCGGCGAAGTGGGTGTGGGCTGATTAGCAGTGAAAGGCGTTCGAGATGACTTTGACGACCCTCTCGTAACGCGGCTCGGGTAATATGACGTTCGTCACCATTGCTCCCAAGTCGTGCCAGCACCGCTTCGTCATCTCCACCTGCGCCCACCGCAGCAGGCACGCATATAACGCATTGAACGCCATGCTGAGCATGAAATAAACTGAGCGCCCGGGCGTCGTGTCAAAGAGGGAGGGTGAGACCTGTGGGCGGAGGCTCATGGGAGGAAGCTGGTGACTCGCATGCTATGTGAACGATTCACCCTCGATACTCGGCCCGTTCCATCCGCCGCCCCGTCGAGCTCCTCTGCCGATGCCCACGCAAAAGGAGAGGCGCGCGCCGCAAGGGATGCTCGGGCCGTGCTGGATTGGGGAGTCCTTCATGCCGCGCATTCGCGACGTCACGCGAGTGTGCGGGGAGTCGGCGAGGCGTGTGCGCAAGCGATCAGGACGCTGCAGGACGCGAGCGTGGACCGTATGAGACAGGTCGCGGTGATAGAGAGAGCCTCGTTTGCCGCGGTCACCGCTTCGACGAGCCTCTTCGTAAGCAGCGACGGATTTGGTTGAAATCCCCCGTGCAGGTTCTCCGGGTGGACTGTTACGTTTCCCCCGGAGAAAAGGAATGAACAGGCGACCAGGCCAGGAGGGCTCTGCGGTTCTTTTGCGCGTGCGCGTTTCGCGCAACGCGCACGACTGCGGTCGTTAGGCGGTTTTGCGTGTGATGACACCGAGTGTGGCTGTGCGGAGTATCTGCTCGGTGCTAGCTTGGCGACGTTGCTTCCTCGTTGCTCGGCCTTCCGCGGTGTGACCCCCCTGCTGGCTGCTGGCGCAACTTTTGCTTGCCCCGCCCGGGCTCAAGCGTCTTGATACTGCCCCTTACTCAAGCTGACCGGACAGCTTCCGCCGCGTTGTGAATGGCGGCCATCGTCCGGAAGGCGAGCTTCGGCCGGAAGCCTCACCTCGGGAAGACGAGCGCCAAGGTTCGCACACCCCTCTATGAAGCCGTCGCGTGCACGGAGCTCGCCGCTCACCTAGTGCGCCCGCCGGCCCGCGTTGCGCAGTACTATTTCACCATCTCGGACACGGTACTGGAGCTGGGACGCGCGAATCCTGTCGGACACTCGGAGCAGGTGATGCTGGTCTGGAGACGAGGAGACAAGGTGGTGACCAGCCAACCGGCTGCCGTGACGGAGGTGCTGGACAACTCGTCGGGCGCTCTGAGCCGCACCGCGCGCGTCTCGCCCGACCTCTCGCTGCTGTGCACGCTGTTCAGCTCGCGCGGCAAGTTCGAGCACAAACAATCCGAGCTCGAGCTGCAGGAGGCGGCTGGCAACACCGTGCTCTGCACGGTGCCCCTGGAGCTGACTGAGCACGTAACCGCCGGCGCGAGCAGCAGCGGTGCTCGTGGCAGCACCGCCGAGGGCAGCGCGCCTCCGTCTCCGGCAAAGCCGCCGGGGAGGTCGGTCGTGCTGAGGCTACCGGACGAGCTCGGCACGCTGCGACTCACCATCGCCGTCCGAAGGCTGACGGAGGCGACGGCCGCCATGGCCGACGACGGCGCCAGCCAGACGAGCTTCTTCTTGAGCTCGCACGCGCCCGACTGCGGCCCGAGGGCCGCGCCCGTGCTGGGCTCGCCCGGCCCCAGCTGCGGCGGCGGCGGCGGCGGCGGCGAGGGCGGCGGCAGCGACCGCGCGCCGTCGATGTCGGAGGCGGTCGAGCAGAGGTGGCAGCACGTGCAGATGCTCGAGCAGGCGCGCGAGGACGCCGAGACGATCAAGGGCTTGCAGGCCAGCCTCGAGGCGCTGATACAGGATAAGAAGAAGCTCAAGGAGGAGGTGCTCGGCTACAGGCAGCGCGCCGTCCTCGCCGCCGTCGCCTCGTCGCGCAGCGACCTCATCGAGCAGGTGGCGACGCTGCAGTCGCGGCTCGAGGCGGCCGAGCGAAGCTCCAAGCGGGAGGCGGCGGCGGCGGCGGAGCAGCAGGCCAACGCCTTCAACTCGGTCATCCGCACGATGGCTGACGAGCTGCAGCAGGTAACGCAGCAGCGTGACGACGCGTGGGCGAAGCTCACGACGCTCGACAAGTCGTTTGCGCGAGCGCAGCGCGCCGCGGCCGCCACCGCCACCGCCCCCGCCTCGGCGCATCCGTCGTCCCAGCTGCGCGTCAAGGAGGGTGTAAAACCCTCCAGGGGCTCCGCGATCTCGCGCTTCAGAACAGCCGGTGCCGTTGCGCACGCCACTACCTGAAGGTTTGACTGAATGATTCTTGTTAATACGAAGTTCTAACTCGGCGTGTTCAGAGTACCGGTATCGCCGCCGGCGGCCTTGGTCGCGGTGCGCGCCGACCTGCCGCCGCCAAAGATCGACGCGGCGCGCTCCTTGACGAGCTCCCGCTCGGGCGGCGGCTCGAGGAAGAGCTGGCACGCCGCCATCAGCTCGTCGAGCATCTCGCGGCAGCCGATGCCCGAGAAGGGCTTGAGCGCGTTGCCGTAGAGCGCGATGAGCACCTCCTGGCTGCCGAGCTGCGCGAAGACGTCCTGCATCGAGGCGCAGCTCGACTCGGACATGTGCGAGGCGATCGCCTTCGAGAGCGCCATCCCGACCGAGCCCATCGCGCCGCCGAGCCCCGTGTGGAACGGGTCGGTCGTGTCGACGGCGACGGCGCCCGGCAGCAGCCGCATCGCGCTCGGCCCGGTCGGCTGGACGCGGCCGCGCTTCTGCATCGCCAGCTCGACGGCGTGCTTGAGCGCCGAGCCGGTCTGCGAGAGCTCGGCCGGCTCGAGCAGCTTGCAGCGCAGCAGCACCGCCAGCTTGGCGGCGAGCACCGTGCAGCGCTGCTTGAGCTCGAGCGCCGCCTCCTCGCCGTGCACGTGCTGCATCGCGCCGAGCGACGCGCGCAGCATCTGCGACGTGCCGGGCGCGCGGCCGAGCAGCTGCTCGAGGTCGTGCTCGGTCGCGTACTTCTCGGCGATGTGCTTCTGGATGCGCACCGCGAACGACGAGCCGCCGTCGGCGGCGACGTTGCCGGTGAACGACGCGAGCTGGTGGAGCACCGTCTCGTCGGGCAGCGCGTGCGCCGGCTTGCCGCGCGCGGCGACGATCGCGCGCATCCACGCGTGCATCTCGCGGTCGCTCCCCGCCGAGAGCGGGTAATCCTGCTTCTTGCCCACCTTGTCGCCGCGCGACACCGGCGGCAGCGTCAGCGTGAACGAGCCCGACGGCGGCGAGCGCAGCGAGACGCCCGCGCAGACCTGCACGCTGTCGGATAGCTCGATGCAGCCGGCGGCCTGCGCCATCGCCTGCGGCCGGAAGTAGTAGAGCGTGCCGCCCATCATGACGAAGAAGCGGCTCGACCACTTGTGCGGCTTCCAGTTGCCGGTGCCGGTGGTGTGGCCCGTCTTGAGCAGCCAGCCGCTCTTGTCGACGCGGTGCTCGAGCATCATCTGGTGCAGCGTCGTCGCCGTCGTCACGGCGTCGCGCCCCACCTTCTTGCCCACCAGGTACTGCAGGTCGTCGGCCGACTCGGCCGTCGCGCCGTCGCCGCCGCCCAGGACGCCCTTGCCGAGCTCGCCGCCCGCCGCCTTCAGCAGCTCGTCGTCCTCGTCGTCCTCGAGCTGCCGCCGCCGGTCCTCGCGCCGCCCGATCTCGGTGAGCTTGGCGTCGCGCCGCTCGGCGAGCGCCGCGTGGCGCGCCGCGCGCAGCTCCTCCTCCTTGGCCGCCTCCGCCTCGCGCTTGAGCCGCGCCTGCTCCATCGCCTCGGCGCTCGCCGCCTCGGCGATGTCGCGCACCAGCACGCGCGCGCGCCCCACGAGCTCCTCGTCGACGCCGACGAGCTCCGCCGTCGCGAGCGACGCCGCGAGCTGCTGCGCGTCGGCCTTGAGCCCCTTGGCGAGGATCGCCTCGAGCTCCGCCGTCGCCTCCTTCTTGCCGATGAGCTCCTTGAGCAGCGCGTCGCCGCGCTCGCACGCGCCGCGCAGCTGCCCGATGAGCTGCGCGTACCTGCTCGCGCGCGGGCTCGGCGGCACGCGCGGGCTCTCGGGCTCGACGCCGGTGGCCCTGCCGCTCGCTGGCAGCTCGAGGCGCGCCAGGCCGCCCGGCGGCGCCGCCGCCGCCGCCGCCGCGCCCATCCCCGGCGTGCGCGGCGACTCGGGCACCGTGCGCCGGCTCGCGCGGCCGCTGACGTCGCCGCGGAAGCTGACGCGCGTCGCACCCTCGACGACGGAGCCGCGGCCGCTCGCAAAGGCGACGCTGCCGCGGCCGCTCGCGCGCACGCTGGCGCGCTCGGCGCGCTCGGCGCGCTCGCGCTCGGCCACCCACTCGCGGCAGCGCTGCAGGCTCGCCTGCATCGCGGGCGGCGCGCGCGCCTCGACGGCGGCCTCGAGGTCGCGCAGCAGCGCCTTGCCGCGGTACTCGTCGAGCTTCTCCTGCATCGCCTCGACGCGCTCCTTGGAGAGGATCGTCTGCGCGCCCTCCGACGGGCGCGCCTCGTACCACGCGTGCGCCTGGGCGAGCGCCGCCTCGAGCTGCGCCGGGTCCTCGGCCGCCTCGGCCGCCTCGAGCGCCGCGGCGTGCGCCATCGCCGCGCGCAGCTCGGTCTCGATGCGCTCGGCCTGCTTGATGAGCGTCCCCGGCACGCCGACGCGCCGCGCGACGGCGATGACGCGCCGCAGCGCGTCGGCGTTGCCGTCGACCATCAGCTCCTTGAGGCGCCGCCGCGCGGCGATCCGGATGGCGCCGCGCTTCTTGGCGCGCCGCTGGATGCGCCGCACCGCATCGTCGCGCAGCTCGTCGCGCTTGTGCATCACGTGCTGGTAGAGGAACTCGCGCATGAAGAGCTTCGTCCTGCCGACGGCGAACGGCGCCATCCCCTGCGCGTGCGACTGGCGCTCGGCCGAGAGGCGCGGCAGGTTGTCGGCCGCCGCCATCACCTCGAGCGCGAGCAGCCGCCGCACCGCCTCGATCGGGCTCGCCGCCTCGGCCGCCCTGATGTCGTCGCTCGCGTCCATCCTGCCGAGCACGATGTTGATCAGCGGCCGCATCCGCGCCAGCATCTGCTCGTGCGGCACAGTCACAGGGAAGCCGGCGCGGCGGATGTGGACGCACTCGAGCATGCCGGTGTAGCGCAGCTGGCGCAGCACCGCCGCGCCGTCGAAGCAGTCGGGCAGCTTCCTCATGTTGGGCTTGAGGCAGCGCAGGAAGCGCGAGTTCATCGAGCCGAGCAGGCCGACGAGCTCGCGCAGCTCGGCCACGAACTGCGTCCCCACCGTGCGCGTCGCCTTGCCCTTGGCGGCGCGGCCCTGCGACGCCTCGGCGGCGGCGGCGGCGGCCTGCGCCTCGTTGAGCCACGGCAGCGCCGAGAGGAGCGGGCAGTCGCTCGTCTGCACGAGTCGGTACAGGTCGGGGCGGAGCATCCCGCGCGACTTGTCGAGCCAGCCGCGCGTGCGGTACGTGACGTCGCCGGCGTAGTGGCGGATGCAGAACGCGTCCTCCATGTCCTTCTGCCGCAGCTTGGGCCGCGTGAAGAACGGGCTCTTGCCCGCGCCAAAGTGCTCGTCGATCTTGTTGAGGAAGCCCGCGTCGCTCCCCTTTGGCACGAAGCACTCCTCCTCGAGCAGCGAGAGCAGGCCGAGCGGCCGCTTGTCGACGAGCGCCACCTGCGCGTCGTTGTCGCGGAAGCCGATCACGGCGACGTCGATGCCCTCGGCGCGGTACTCGGCCTGCGTCTCGCGGAAGATGGCCTCGGTGAAGTGCGCCTGCAGCTTCTCGTTGGTGTAGTTGATGCACAGCTGCTCGAACGAGTTGATCTCGAGGTCCTCGAAGCCGAAGATGTCGAGGATGCCGATCGTCGAGCGCAGGTTGGTGAGCCCCTGCCGCTTGGCGTCGTCGTCCGCCTGCTTGATGATCTCCAGGAACGTCGAGCGCCGGTCGCCGTTTGCGCCGCCCGGCGTCGACGGGTCGCGCCCTCGCGGCGTGGCCGTCGCGGCGGCGGCGGCGGCGGCGGCGGCGGCGCCACCGGTGGCCTTCGCGCCCTCCGACTTCTCGTCGTCGCCGCTGTCGCCGCTGTCGTCGTCCTCGTCGTCGGAGACGGTGTTGGCCTGCTCCTGCACGGCGTCGACGAGCGCGTGGTTGACCTGCGTCACGATCCAGCCGAAGATGGCGGCGTAGATCGACGTCGCGAGCGCGTCGCGCGTGTCCTCCGCCTCGGCCACCTTGAGCGGCACCGTGTACGACGAGCCGCGGCCCGTCGACAGCACGCGCGACGAGAGCGCCTGCGTGAGCGCCTGCGGCGCCACCTCGAGCAGCTGCGCCACCACCTGCAGCCGGCTCTCCTTGGCGCCCTTGGCGATCGCCTCCTGCTTGACGCGGCTCCCCTCGTTGCCTCTGGCCTTCTCCTCCGCAAAGTTGATGTCGCCCAGGTGGAGCAGCGCCGCCAGCAGCCGGAAGAGCCGCTTCAGCGTGTCCTCCGGCACGCGCATGCCGCGCAGCTGCTTGACGAGCGTCGCAAAGTCCTCGCCGTCGTTGACGCCGTCGATCTTGACGCAGCCCGACTGGTTGAGGTAGTGGAAGTTCTTGGCCTCGCCGAGGAACCACGCCTTCTTGATGTCGCCGCCGAGCGAGTTGTACTCGGCCCCCGACGCCGCCGCCGTCAGCAGCTGGTAGAAGCAGTGGTAGTTGCGCTCCGCCTTCATCTGCTTGGTGACGCGCACCGACTCGAGCAGGTACGTCGTGATCGAGCCGCCGCACGCCACGCCCGTGATCGTGAAGCTCAGCGCGAGCCACTTGCCGAAGCGCGACGAGTTGTCGTTGCGGAACGTCTTCGCGTTGCCAAACGACTCGAGCACGTGGTTGGAGTTGATGATGCAGTCGGCCACGCGCTTCGCCACCGACGAGCTCACAGAGACGGTCTCGCCGTCGCCGTCGCCGCCGGCGGCGCTCGCCGCGACGAGGTACCCCATCGCCAGCTTGCACGCCTCGGTCTTGCCCGCGCCCGACTCGCCGGACATGATGAGCGCCTGGTCGCCGCCGCCGTCGATCATGTCCTTGTACGCGAGCTGCGTCAGGCCGTAGACGTGAGGCGGCAGGTCGGTGACGTTGCCCACGGCGGCGGCCTGCCGGTACTTGGCCATCTGCGCGTCGCCGTAGCTGCGGGGCAGCCGCTTGTACGGGTTGAGCGAGCAGATGATGCCGCCGCACAGCGTGTAGATCGAGTCGTTGCAGTAGCGCTCGAACAGGTTGTGCATGAGCGCGGGCTCGCTCAGGTCCTGCAGGTCGGCCAGGTCGGCGACGGTCGACTCCAGGTCGTCGATCGAGCGCATCACGATCGCGCTGTGCGGCGCCGTCTTGATGTCGATCGGCGCCGCCCGCTTCTTTGTCACCGAGTCGGGCACGCTGACGTTGGCGATGTCCGCCTTGCCCGAGGCGGTCGCGTGGGCGGGCAGGTAGCCGTGCACCGCGTCCTGCACCCACACGGCGCCCATGCCGAAGGCCGAGTCCTGCCTGGACAGCTTCGGAGCCATGGCTGGAGCCAGGGCCAGCGCCAGCCAGGAGGACCACCCCAACACAGCTGTTTACGCTTGACCTTGCGCTGTGCTGTGAAGAGCCAGCGCATACCTAGACTTACCTGCAAAATAGTAGCAAAATGCCCACGCCAGCATAGACCAACCACCTAACCCCAAGCCACCACAATCCAACCTCCCCGACCCACACATCAAACCATAGGTCCATCGCCACACCTCGCAATCTGGACACCGTAGTAAACGCGCTTTTGTAGGAACCGGCGCCCGGTAAGTGGTGACTTGGCCCAAAGTGGTGACCTGGCTGCCAGGCAAATCGGTGGCTGCCACCCCCCAAAATCTGGCTGCCACCCCCCAGCCACCTGGCTGCCACCCGCCAGCCACCTGGCTGCCAGGGGCCGAAAACTGGCTGCCAGCCTGGCTGGCCGCGGCCGGCCACCTGGCTGGCCGGACCCGGCCACCTGGCTGCCGGGCCGGCCAGGGGTGGCTGCCAGGGTGGCTGGCCGGCCGGCCAGGGTGGCTGCCACCCCGGCCGGGGTGGCTGGCCGGCGGCGGCCGGCCTGGCAGCCAGGGTGGCTGCCGCGGCTGCCAGGCCGGCCGCCGGTGGCAGCCACCGGCCGGGGTGGCCGCCGCCCAGTCCACGTGTCGACGCGCCCGTTTGCGCGCCACCCTCCACTCCGGCGTCTCGACTGGCGCCCCGCTGCCCTCCCTCGTGGCCGGCCTCGCCATGCGCCGCGGCGCTCCTCCCGCCTCCGCCAACGGTGCTGCCCAGCCCGATCGCCATCGGCCGTCGTGGGCGAGCGTGCGCCTCTCTGCGCAGCCATATCCGCCTCGAGCCTCGGCGCCGACGCCTCGACCTGTGCCACCGGCGGCCGCCGCGCGGCCCTCTGGCGCATGGCCGTTCGATCTGCCGCCGCCGGCGATGGGCGCGCAGCAGCCCTGGATGCCGTTCCCCTTCCACTACCCCTCGTACGCGTCGTTCCCCGTCCCGGACGTGCAGCAGGCAGCGGCGGCGGCGGCCGCGCTCGGCGGTGCTGCCGCTGCCGGGCGCGGCGCGGCGGCGGCGCCGCCGCCCGCTCCCGCGGCGTCGGCGGCGCCGCAGCCGCAGCAGCCGCCACAGTCGCAGCCCGCGCCGTCGGCAAAGGGCAAGCGTGGCAAGGAGTGCGTCGGCTGCGACCTGGTCAAGCTCACGACGCTCGCGCTCACGACGCTCGCGCAGTCGAGCGCGCTCGGGGCGAAGCTCAACGTCCAGGGCGCGGCCAAGAAGGCGGGCATCAGGTGCTCGGACCACAGCGGTTGTTTTAACTATCTCCATGAAAATGATATTCTTCTAACATGGCCTGGGGTCGGCTGCTCGCATCGGGCGCAGTGCGAACACGCACGACGCACGGTGAGAGTGCTAGGACCACGACTCACAAAAGGAGGCGGCATCGCCGCGAGCAGGGCGATGCCCACCGCGAGCAGAGCGATGTTCGCTGCGGTGCCGTCGCCGGCGTCGCCGGCGTCGCCGGCATCTTCGTCGTCGCGGCCGTCGACGAGAAGCGATGCTCGGTCAAACGGCAGAGAGAGGCACCGAGCCGCTCGAGGTCCGCGATCGGCGAGGTCTTGGAGCGCAGTGCGCGTCGGTCCGTGCGTCTCGATCGGCGCGCGAGTCGCCCGAGCATCCGGGGCGAGTGTGCGAGTGGCGCTGCGTGCTGGCCGCGTCGA
>Ga0209713_10000933_pt1 | contig 17000 bp, 7 predicted proteins | sample ArcOceMetagenome_3_FD_187444 | JGI IMG/M metagenome (GOLD analysis project Ga0209713, IMG submission 187444) | Marine eukaryotic phytoplankton communities from Arctic Ocean - Arctic Ocean- Svalbard ARC20M Metagenome (SPAdes) (version 2) | ecosystem: Environmental > Aquatic > Marine > Oceanic... | reverse complement strand
AGCAAATGCAAAGCACCGCACCCTAAAACGTGAGTTTGGTGCCATTCTCTCTCTCTGATGCGTGATGCGCGCAGCCCGCCCCCGTTGCCTCTTCTCCGAAGTCTCGCTGCTGTTGCCGCCGCTGCCTCCGTCGCCGCCCCGTTGGCAACCACCGCCTTTGGCCTTTGGTGGGCGGCGATTTTTATTCCCTTTGCGTGCCATGAGCAAGCAAGCAAGCAAGCAAGCCATGAGGCAGCGCCAGGCACGTAGGCCTGCCGCCAGAGGGTCAAGCATGGAGTGTTTGGATTTCTTCGCGTTGAAATTCGAGTCCAATCGCGAGCACGATGCGGACGACCAACCCCAACCGCAGGTTGCTAGCGGCGCAGCAGCGCGAGCAGAACACGTCGGATGGCTTCGTCTCTGGACTGGGCCATGAGGCGCAGCGACGGCAATAGCTGGCGGAGGAGCGGCGGCAGGTGGACGCCAAGCTGCAGCGCGCGCTGGCAAACACCACGGACGACACGACCGAGCTGCAGCGCTGCCTGTATACAGTGGCCGACACCGGGCTCGCCGATCCAGGCCTAATCCGCGACGCAAATGCCAAGATCGCACGCATCCGCAAGTCGAAGGTATTCCACCGCCGAGCAGTCGAGCCCGAGTGGGAGCACGGTCGAGCCAGAGATGAAATCGAGCAGGACGAGGACCAGCCGCCGACCCCCACCAAGCCTCGCACCGTGCACGACTACAGCCTGCCCGCTGGGGCGACCACGGGCGCCCGCAAGCAGTCGCTGTGCCTCGAGTTCTCGCGCACGGGATCGTGCGTGTACGGCAAGCGGTGCGTCTTCGCTCACGGCGCGCACGAGCTGGCGAAGTCCGCCACCACCGGCTCGACCGGGCCGGCCGCGGCGAGCTCGGCGCTCGACGGCCTGTTCGACGTGTACGTCGGCGCGGCACGCGCTGCGTGCGCCGAGGGCCGGACCGCGGATGGGCTGCGACAGTACGACGAGGCGCTTGCGCTCTGCCTGCCGGCGGTCGAGGCGGGCGTGCGTGAGGCGTACGAGGCGACCGCGACGCTGCTCCTCGAGGTCGGTCGTGCGATGCTGGCGGTGGGGATGCGCGACGGGGCGCTCGAGAGGCTGCGACACTGCGTGTCGCTCTCGCGCGGCTTCGCCTTGGAGGCGGAGGCGCGGCGAGCGCTGATGGAGCAGCTGACGCCACCTGAGGAGGCGGCGGCGATGGCGAAGGCGGCAGCGGCGGCATCGATGCACCAGCTCGAGCTCATTGAGCAGGGCAGTGTTCCCGCCAGTGAAGCCACAGGCGGCGGCATTGGCCGCGGTGGCGGCGGCGGCGGCGGCGGCTGCGGCGTGCGCAGCGGCGCTCTGGGCTTTGGCAGCAGCGCCGAGATGGCGGCCGAGTACCTGCGAGTGACGGCGCTCGAGGCGCAGCAGGCGGCGCACGCCGAGCGCCGCCGTGCGCGGCGGCAGCGCACCGCCGCCGCCGGCGTGTCGCCGGGGCTGGTCGGCACGCGCATGCTCCTCCCTGCGGGCGAGGCGGACGACGGCAGCGACAGCAGCGACGGCGTCGGTGGCGGCAACGACGACGGCGAGAGTGAGGGCCAGGATGGCGAGAGGAAGGCGGGTGGGCGGGCGGGCAAGCTCGCGCAGCTGCGGAGGCGCGTCGCCAAGCCAAAGCGCCGCAGCGGCAGCAGCGGCGGCGGCGGCAGCAGCGGTGCTGCCGCGACAGGCATCGGCCGCGGAGGCTCGCGCTCGGTGGCGCCTCCGACGCTCAAGCTCGGCCCTGGTGCCGGCACGCAGAGCCACGACCTGCGGCGCGCGGCGGGGTACGACGTGCAGCGCATCCTCTTCGTGTGCGAGGGCGTCGTGGGCGGCGCGCTCTCGCTGCAGGCGGCGACGCTGCTCCGCCGCCACCTGCCGTCGGCGCCGGGGCGCGGCGCGCCGCACGTCTCGCACTGGACCTTCTCGGACGCGCGCAACCTCGGCCCGCTGTGGCGCACGCAGCGCGGCGCGTGCGAGGCGCTCGCGCGGCACGGCGTGCAGGTGGGCAGGCACGCCGAGGCGCGCTGCCTCGTCGCGGCCGACCTCGAGCGGTACGACCTGCTGGTGGCGATGGAGCCGACGGCCGCGCTCGCCATGGAAGCGCTCGCGTTTGCGGCACCGCGGCCGCAGGCGCTCATCGCCAACTTCCGCGCGTTTGGCAAATACGTGCCCGACGAGCCCGCGGAGAGCGGCGCCGCGGCGCTCGCCGCCGCCGCCGCCGCCGCCGCCGCCGCCGCGGCGCGCCAGCAGGCGCGCGCGATGGAGCCCGAGCCCGATCTGAAGCCGGGCGCCATCTTTGGTCGCCACGGCTGGGCAATCTCGGAGGAGGAGGTGGCGGAGGTGGAGGCGCGCGAGGAGGAGGAGGAGGCGGACGAGGCGACGGTCCGCCGCGCGGGCGTGCACGTGGCGCGCACGGTGCAGCGCGGGCTGATGTCGCTGCTGCGCGCGGAGGGCGTCGCCATCGACAAGCTCGGCACGCGGCCCATCTACGAGCAGGCGCAGCCGGCGGGCGCGGGCGACGCACCGACGCCGCTGGAGGAGGGAGAGGAAGGCGCACCGCAGCAGGAGGCCACGCCCAGGACCGTGCTTCGGTCGGTCCTCGTGGGGGATCGCGGCTCCGCAGCGAACGACGACGACGACGACGCGTCGACGGCGACCGAAGACGACGACGGTGGCGGCGGCGGCGACGGCGACGGCGACGACGGCGACGACAAGGCGCGCGCGGCATCGCTGCGCGCGCTGCTGCGCGAGGCCAAGTGCGAGGGCGCGCTCGCGATCCTCGAGGCGCAGAAGCTCAGTGCGGACGACGTCCTGGCGCTGGTGGGGCGCGGCGGCAGCACGGGCGACGGCAGCGGCGGTCGTGGTGGGGAGAGCGCCGAGCTGCGGCGGCTCGGCGTGTCGGTGGGGGCGCGGCGGCGGCTCGAAGTGCTCAAGCAGAAGCTGGCGCAGCGGCACGACATGGGCCTCGCGCCGCTGCTCGAGACGCTCGGCGTGTCCACGGCGCCGGCGCTGCTCGCGGCGCTGCGCTTCCTCGAGACGACGCCCGCGACGCTCTGGTCGGTGGGCGACGCGCAGCTCGCGGCGCACGGCGTGCCGCTCGACGCGCGCCGCCGCCTCGTGCGCGCCGCCGCGCCGACGCGCGAGCTCGCGCAGCTGCTCGTCGGACTGCGGCTCGGCGCGCAGCTGCCGCGGCTGTGGAGCGCGGGGGTCCGCACGCCCGACGACGTCCGCCGCGCGAGCGCCGAGCAGCTGCGCGCGGCGGGGCTGCCGGCCGACGCCGCCGACAGGCTGCGCGCGCGCTTCGACGAGGCGCCGCCGCTCGCCGGCTCGCTCGCGCGCCGCCAGCGCGCCGCCAAGGCCGAGCGGCCGCGCCCCGACGTGCCGGGCGACCTGCGCGTGTGGGTCGCGCGCGGCAACGCGGATCCCATCTACTCGGCGGTGCTCGACTCGCAGATCGGCAGGCCGGGCCCGCGCGACGGCAAGACGTGGGCCGAGCCGCGCCCCGAGCCGACCTTCAACGGGCGGCGGTACGTTTGAGAGTCTGCCTTAAGTAGGGATATGTCAACTTGAGTTAGTTCGGTGGTTTACCCCCTGCCTCTGAAACTTAAAATCTTGCTTCGGCCGTTTGAAAAAGCTGCGCACAACCGTCATAATGCCACCAAGCGCACGCTCGCGGCCGATAACCGAGGCACCCATAGCCGCCGAGCCTACGAAAGCTGCTGCAGCACCGGCAGCCGCCGCAGCCAAGCGCGACCCACGCCAACTCCTTCTGGGTGGCGAGCGTGCCGTCGAGGCAGGCGTCAGGCTGCGCAACATGCAGGTCGACGCGACCGCGCTCACCGAGGCGCTGCCGCAGCGCAACCCCACAGTTGTCACAGACGAGTTTGTGGCCCTGCTTGGCTCTCTGAGCACCGACAAGCAGCAGACCGAGGTGTGCCAGCACGCGCTGCGCATAGCTGAGGAGTCGCAGCTGCAGCAGCGTGGCTCTGAGACCGAGGTGTTGAGCAATCTGGCTCGCGCAAAGAAGCATGACTACGACCCCAACCAGCAGTGGGCCCAGGAGTGGGCCAGGGCGCAGCAGCAGCGGACCAATCCGGGCTCGAGCAATCCGCGCTCATTCGCCTGGCTCGCAGAGTCGTGCCCGAACGCGAGAAAGGCGCTGCGGGCCGAGGGCGTCAAGGTCCCCGTGCCTCGCAAGCCCAAGGCACCACGCTCGCGCCCGTCGTCCGGCGCGGCCGCGAGCAGCAAAGCTGCGCCGACGCCGGCGAAGGCGCCGGCGAAGGCGCCGGCGAAGGAGGCGCCGACGCCAGCGAAGGCGCCGACGCCGGCGAAGGCGCCCGCTCGAGTGCCGAACGCCGTCGACCAGCTCGACCGCTCGCAGAAGGAGACGCTCAAGGCGTACGCGCAGCTGCTGCGGCGGTCGGACGAGCCGCGCGAGCAGGTGCGGCACGCCCTGCTGCGGTCGAAGGAGGAGCTGGGGCGCGAGCTGCTCACGTGGGAGAGCAAGGGCACCCACCCGGACGTCGAGGTGTGGTTCAAGGCGGTGCAGCGGCAGGTGGCAGCGGAGGTGGCCGCCACCGACAGGCTGATCGAGCGCGAGGAGCGCCGCCGCGCCGCTACGGAGAAGCGCCGCGAGAAGCGCGCCGCGGTAGTTCGGCCTAGGCGCACCCCGTCGAGTTCGTCGTCGTGAGGCGGACCCGTGTGTGCTCCTGTGTTTTTGGCTTTGGGACCGTCCCATGGACCGTTCCGTCGGAATATTTTAGCGCTGCAAATAAAAACCCGCTACCGCGAGCGCCGCGCGCCCTGGCCGGCGACGTTGAGGAGCCGCGCGAGGCCGCGCCGCTGCAGCTGGCGGATCGCGCGTTCCTCGAGCGCCGTCGCGTCGCTCTTGCTCTCCACCTCGAGCAGCACGCAGTGGACGCCCTCCGCGCCGTAGCGGCGCCGGTGCTCCTCGAGCCGCCGGCCGATGGCATCGCTCTCGCCGACGTAGAGGTCGCGCGACGGCGCGGCGCCGCTGCCGTCGACCTGCAGCACGTAGACGACCGAGCGGCCGCGCAGCCGCGGCGGCGGCGCGTGGTGCGGCGGCACGTGCACGAGCAGCGGCGGGTCCGTCGGTGCGCCGGCGACGCTGGCGCCGATGTCCCGCAACGCCTCCGACGCCGAGCGGAGCAACGGCGGCATCGCGTCCTCGGCAGCCTCGCCGCCGCCCCCCGCCGCGCCGCCGCCGCCGCCGCCGCCGGCGCCGCCACCGCGCACGCTCGCGGCAGCCGCGGCCGGCTCGTGCTCCGCCGACGACGCGTCGGGCCGCGTCTCGTCGATGAGCGACGCGGCGCGGCGGAGGAGCGACGCGGGGAGCCCGGCGGCGCGCGCCGTGTGCAGCGCGTGCGAGTAGAGGCAGACGCCCTCCTCGATCTGGTAGGTCATGCGCACGGCGCCGTCGGCCTCGGGCACGACCTGCAGCCGCCGCCACGCCAGCGACGCCAGCGCCGACGGCGAGGACGGCGAGGGCGGCGAGGACGGCGAGGGCGGCGAGGACGGCGAGGGCGGCGAGGGCGGCGAGGGCGGCGACGCGGCGGTCGGCTCGAGCAGCGGCCGGATCTCGTGGAGATGCGTCGCGAACATGGCGCCGACCGAGCGCTCCTCCATCCACTCGAGCAGAGCCACCGCCAGCGCGGCGCCCTCGTGCGTCGACGTGCCGCGGCCGATCTCGTCGAGCATCACGAGCGAGCGCGCGCCGCACTCCGACGTCATCACCTGCAGGTCGTCCATCTCCTGCGCGAAGCTCGACATGCCCTCCGACGGCACGTCGAAGGCCGACGTGCGCACAAAGTACGCGTCGTACCGCGGCACCGCGCCGCCCGCCGCCGCCGGCGCGTACAGCCCCGTGTTGGCGAGCAGCGCCGCCACCGTCGTCGCGCGCATCAGGCTCGACTTGCCGGCCATGTTGGGCGCCGTCAGCACCCACAGCCCGCGCCAGTCGAGCTCGTTGGCGACGGCCTCCTCCCTGGGCAGCCAGTACGGCCACACGCCGTGCAGCCGCAGCCCGCGGTCGGCGTCGTCGGCGGCACGGAGCGACGGCAGCGCCCACCCCTTGCTCAGCGCGCACCCCACGTGCTGCGCGAGCGTCGACGAGACGAGCGACCAGTGCGCCGCCGTCAGCAGCGTCGGCAGGTGGTGCTCGGCCATCTCGTCGCACAGGCCGCGCAGCTCGGCGCGCACGCCCGCCTCGACCGCCTCGCACGCCGCCCAGTACCGCTCCGTCGCGGTGCGCACGCGCGCGCTCGTGAAGCGAGTCGGCAGCTGGCGGCGGTTGCGGTCCCTCGCCACCTCGAGCGCCGCCGCCGCCGCCGCCGCCGCCGCCGCCGCCGCCGTGGCGCCGTCCTCCTCCTCCTTCTGCTGCTTCTGCTTCTGCGTCTGCTTCTGCTGGCGCTTGGCCTTGGCGGCGGCGGTGGCGTCGTCCTTGAAGTAGAGCGCGTTGTTGAAGATGTCGTGCACCAGGCTGTGGTGTGGCGGCAGGTCGCTCCGCACCGCCGCGCACAGCTCCGCCGCGGCCGCCTCGAGCTCGCCGTACGCCTCGGCGGCGTGGCGGCGCTGCACGAGGCCACGGAAGCGCTCGTTGCGCTCGAAGAAGGCCTCCGGCACAAGCGGCGGCTCGTGCGGGTCACGAGAGACGGCGTCCATCTGCTCGGCGGACGCCGAGGCGGCGGCGGCGGCGGCGGCGAGCGTGTCGTCGGTGGGGGCGTCGTCGGTGGGGGTGTCGTCGGACGACGACGACGACGACGACGACGACGACAACGACGACGAGACGAGGACGGCGTCGATCGCGGCGAGCGCGGCGGCGGTGGCGTCGCCGAGCGTCTCGGGCGGCAGCGCGACGCCGCTCTCCTCGCGCACGAGCGCGAGCGTCGCGTCGTTGAGCGCGGCGAGCGGCGTGGCGGCGAGCGCCGCCTGCAGCGTGCGCACCGAGAGGCGCAGCTCGTCGAAGAAGGGCACGTTGGCCTGCCGCGCCGCGAGCACGCCGACGAGCTTGCCCGGCGGCAGCGGCCGGCAGCTCGGCAGCGGGTGCGAGAGCGCCGCGAGCTCGGCACACGCCGCGCGCGCGCGGTCGGCCACCGACGGCCGCGGCGGCACCAGCAGCCAGCGGCGGAGGAGCGCGACGCTCGCGGCGGGCGCGGCGGGCGGCAGCAGCGCGGCGGGCAGGTCGGGCACGCCGCTCGCGCCGAGCAGCCCGATCTGCGTGGCCGTCGACACGTAGAGCGGCCGCGGCGGCGCGTCGAGGTCGGTGGCATCGCGCGCGGGAAGCTGGCGGAAGGCCGCCGGCTCGAGCTCCGATCTGGCGGCGATCTCGCGCAGCGCGGCGGCGACGAAGGCGTCGGCGGAGGCGGGCGCGTCGGCCGGGCTGCGCAGCGCCGCGCGCTGCCGCGGCAGGAACGGCAGGTGCGCCGGCACGCCCTGCGTGTCGACGAGGAGCGGCGGCGCGTGCGGCCGCGCCGCGAGCAGCGCGCGGAGCGCCGCGCGGCTCAGCCGGCGGTGGACGCGGTACGCGCGCTCGTCGACGTCGACCTGCACGAGGGTGAAGCCCGCCGCCGACGCGCCGACGGCGACGTACGGCGGCGGCGGCTCGTACGCGATCTCGTCGGGCGAGAGCGCCAGGTTGAACAGGTAGGTCGGCGAGGCAGGGCTGACCACCTGCGAGAGCGCGCGCTTCTTGAGGCCCTTGTACGCCGGGTCGGCGCCCTTGGCGCCGACCTCCTCGTACACGGCGACCGTCAGCCCCGCCGCGGTCAGGTCGTTGAGCGTCGGCTGCACGTTGGGGATCGGGCAGCCCGCGCGCGCGTTGCCGCCCATCGGGTTGAGCCCGGCGTGCTGCACGAGCATCGCGGCGTCGAGGCCGAAGGCCTCGTAGAAGTCGCCGACGCGCACGAGCAGCAGCTTGTCGGGGTGCGCCCGCTTGGCCTCACTCGCCCAGTCGACCAGCGTCGCCGGCTTGCGCGTCGGCGCGCCCTCCTTCTTGTCGCCCGGCAGCCGGTAGCACAGCGGGCTCGCACGGTCCTCGTGCAGCTTGCGGATGAGCGCGACGGCCGACGGCCGCGTGAACTCGCGCAGCCGCTCCTTCCACTCGCCCGAGACCATCAGCTCGTCGATGAAGCGCTCGCGCGGCCACTCGGCTCCTGGCTGTGGCTGCAGCGGCGGCTCCTCGGCGGCGGCGGCGGAGCACACCAGCGGGCGGTGAACCAGGCGGCGGCTCACGAGCGGAGCCGGGTGTGCACGGCGTGCGAGGAGGCGAGTGGCGAAGCCGGCGGCGCCCCGAGTTAGCAGCAGTAGGACGACGAGGAGCCTGACCGTGATGAACGTGACCTTCGGGCCAGGCGTGGAGACGCGCGCGCCCGCGCGCGCGCGCGGCGCGACGCATTGCGTCTGCTCCCATAGCTCCGGCGCCTCCGAGCCGGTCTCTCGCAACCAATAGCGACTGATACCCAGCCAGCATGCTCCTGCTCCACGCCTGCGCTATTCTTGGCGGCATCACCTCGCCTCACACCCGGGCGACGCCGCGCGGGCCGCTCCCGATGTCGCATTTCGCCGCGGCGTCCGGCCCGGAGCAGTACAAGCTCGCGATGTCGCCGACCGGCATGAGGCTGCAGTGGGTCACGCCGGTCGCCGCCGACTCGACCGTGAGCGTCGGCACCGACCCCGCCTCGCTGAGCAAGAGCTTCAGCGGCACCGTCGCCTCGTACTCGTGCGCCGACAAGAGGTGCGGCGGCCCCTACTCCTCTGGGCAGCTGCACTCGGTTCATCTCACGCCGCTCAAGTCGGGCACCAAGTACTACTACCAGGTCGCGGGCGGTGCGACGCAGTCGTTCACGACGCCGCCAGCCGCCGCGCTCCAGCCCGCTCTCGTGCAGTTCGGCCTCATCGGCGATCTCGGCCAGACGCAGGATTCCAACAACACGGTCAACCACCTCATCGCCTCGGGCGTCTCGACAATCCTGCACGCGGGCGACCTGAGCTACGCTGACTGCGACCAGCCGCGATGGGACACCTACGCGCAGATGAACGACCCGCTCGCCTCGCGCTTGCCGTGGATGACCGTGGCGGGCAACCACGAGGAGGAGACCACAATCCGGTGCGGCAAGTCGATGAACAAGAGCTTCGCCGCGTACAACGCCCGGTACGGCTCGCTCATGCCGTTCGCCGAGGCGGGCTCGAAGTCGTCGCAGTACTACTCGTTCGAGACGGCGGGCGTCCACGTCGTGATGCTCGGCAGCTACATCGACTACGACGGCGACGACGCCGCGGCCGCGCAGCTGGCGTGGCTCAAGGCCGACCTCGCCACGGTCGACCGGAGCCGCACGCCGTGGCTCGTGGGCGTGCTGCACGCGCCGTGGTACAACTCGAACACGGCGCACCAGAAGGAGAAGGAGGAGGCCGAGCTGCGCGACGCGATGGAGTCGCTGCTGTACGACGCGCGGATGGACTTCATGTTCGCCGGCCACGTGCACGCGTACGAGCGCTCGCACCGCGTGTACCAGGGCAAGGCCGACGCGTGCGCGCCGACGTTCATCAACATTGGCGACGGCGGCAACCGCGAGGGCCTCGCCTCGGGCTACCTGGCGCAGCCGGACTGGTCGGCCTACCGCGAGGCCAGCTTCGGCCACGGCATCCTGAGCATCCTCAACGCCACGCACGCCAGCTGGACGTGGCACCGCGACCAGGACGACGAGCGCGTCGTCTCCGACTCGGTCGTCGTCGTCCGCAGCGCGAGCTGCGAGCCGAAGGCGCCGACGTCGCCCCTCGTTGAGGCCGCCTGAGCAAGAGCCACTCTCATCATTGAGAAGCTGCAGCCACACACCAACGCGCACCGGATGCACGCGAGCAGGCGGCGCTCCTCGACCCGCCGCTCGCAGGAGCTCCATTTTTTGGATATTGCCACGAGTCGTGTCTATTGTGTACTGAAAGAGTGTTCTTATGGCTTCATCGTTCGAGAAGGGTGGTTTACCCCCCCTGTTGTCTTTTCTTGCGAGCAACACGCGCCTACCTACCAGGGTACAGTATCCGGTTAGGAGGTGAGGCAAACCACTCTTTCTTTTGGCAAGAGAGAGGTGGTCTCACTCAAGCATGCGAGTCGGTAAGACTGCGACTGAGACGTGCTTCGGACGCGTGCGTCGTGGAGCTGGCGGCAAGTGCAGCCCATGTGCATGCCTCTTCCGCTCGCAGAGGTGGCATGCGTGTGTGTGTGTGTGTGCGTGTGTTCGTGTGTGCGTGTGTGCGCACGCGGCGCATGAGACGCTCGACGTGCGTCGACTCGTCGGTGATCACGCGAAAGCACCAGTCTTGTCATCGGTGCTCGTGACCGCCACGTTGGTCATCTCCGCGGCTCCCTTGGCCTTCGGGCCTGCGCCTCCCTTGGTAGCAAAGCTGTACAGCATCGCGCCAATGGCTACTCCGGCAATGATGCACGCAATGGCAATGCCAGCCACCCCGGCAGCGCTCATTCCGTCGTCCCCGTCGCCGGACTCGATGTTTGCGGCTGTGTCCGAGGGCGACGACGGCTCCGGTGTGGGCGTCGACGTTGGCGTCGACGTTGGCGTCGACGAAGGCGTTGGAGCGGGCGTCGACGAGGGCATTGGAGTCGGCGTCGGCACCGGCGTCGGTGTCGGATAGGCAGTGCACCAGTCGTAGGTAACAGCATGGTGGCACGCGTACTGGCCCTGCTCGAGCCCATCGGTGCGGTGTGCCTCGCCATCAATGTCCGCAACTGTAGTGCAGGTCGTTGTGGTGCTATCAAGCTTCTGGGCCACGGCTAGCTTCTCGCCGACTTCCTCCAGAATCTCAACGGCGTGCTGGTAAGAGTGAATATGCCCGCCGGACGGCCAGTAGGCGTATTGCTGCGCGACAACCGCCGGGTGTGGCCATGCCGTGGCAAACTCGGCACTCGTGAAGTCAAGGGCAACACGGACGTCGTACAAGAAGAAGTCGACTGGGTACGGCGTACCAGCAGTCTGCCCTGCGTGCTCGCCGTTCGACGACAGGCTGGTTGCCGAGAGCGTGCCTGCCGTCCAGTCCGCCGCGACCTGGTACTCCCAGCTGCCCGCGCCTGAGACGTGGAGGATCGGCATGCCAAGCTCTTCGAGCATCAGCAGCACCTGGTCAGCTGGTGGAGACATCAGGAAGGCGCCCACATCACCATTCGCACTCGTGGCGCCGTACGGAGCGTACGCGGCCAGAGCTCGCACGCCACGATCCTGCGCCGTTGCGGTGATTGTCTTGAAGTTGCTCACAGCAGCGCACAGGTTGGCCTTGTCGACGTCGAGCCCCGACGTGTCCACGCCGAGTGCCACGGCGAGCTCCTCGAAGCGTTGCATGACCTCGATGAAACCCTTGGGTGCTCCGTCGGTGCCGTCGGTGCCGTACCCAGTCGCGGTAATGTGGATGATCGGGATGCCCATCGCGGTGGCGTTGCCCTCGATCTCAGCCGTGATTTGGTACGTGGCGTAGTACGGGCCGACGACAATGACGTCGGGCCAGCCATGCTCATTGAAGAGGTCGATCTGCACGTCGGCGCACCAGTAGTTGCCATGCGAGCAGCTCGGGCTGAGATCGGTAACGCGTGTGAGCATCGACAGCTCCTCAACAGTCGGGTCGGCGGGGAAGAGCGACGGATCATAGTGGCCGTTTGTGTGGTCCCCAAAGTCGACGAGGTTACCGTTGGCGTACACACCGCCGCTGTTTGAGCCGGACGTCCAGCGCTCGCCAAAAGTTCCGGAGATCTGGCTCGGCTTCAGCCCCATGTGCATCATCGTGAGCGCGTCCATCGCGCCGAGAGCCACGGTCGGATAGCTGTTGGTCCACGTGTGCACGGTGCCAGCGTCGTCAGTGAACGAGGGCGGGCTGCAGGTACCGTCCGCGTATGTCCAGCCAGGCAGCACTGAGTAGGAGTCCGTGCTCTGCGTCACGTCACAGAGGCGGCAGTCGGAATCCCGGGTGCCATAGCCCGCCGCTACCTGCTCATAGTCGCCGTCTGAGATGCAGATGTCGTCGATGAAGCAGTGCGCAGTTGTGTCGGGGCCTGACCAGACGAGGGCGTCCGCCGTCGAGTCACACTTGAAGCATGCGTGGCCTCCGTAGATGGACACGTGGTCGTCGTCGTAACAGACATTGTCGATGAAGCAGCCCGTCGTCGGCACGAGCGGCGACGTGCACGCGGCGATGCACGAGGGCAGCTCGGAGGTCGCAGACAGCTGGATGGTGTAGATGGTGTTCCGGGTGACGCTGACGTCTGCCGAGTTGGCCGAGTGTACGGCGTTGGGCGAGGCCTCGTCGCCAAAGGCCAGGTCCTGCGAGCGCGAGTAGCCCGACAAGAGGACGTTGTCGTTGCCGTCCATCCCAAAACCCCAGAAGTACTCCATGCCGTCACCGCCACCGTCGAGTGCCCACACACCCGAGCCGTCGGATGCCGACATCTTGGCGACAAACAGGTCGTACGAGCCGCGCGAGCGAAGCGTCGTCTGGGCGCCGCTGACGTCCTCGAGTGTGTAGGTGACCGTATCCCCAGTGACCTGTCCATAGACGACGACGTGTTGGTTGTCGTTGGTGACCTCAATACCGCGGAGGTAGGGCATGTTGACGGCCCACTGCAGCGAGCCGTCGGAGGGCGAGAACGACCCCACAAACGAGCCAAGAGAGCCCTCGCTGTTGCTGAGGGAGACACCATCGACCGTGGTCTCCAGGCTGTTGGAGAACATCACCACGAGCTTCGAGCTGTCCTGCGACAGGTCAAGGTCGCCCCCACCCCCACTTCCGAAGATCTTCGTCCAGACGAGGTTGCCGTTAGCGTCCCACTTGATGATCAGCGGCGACGACACCGCCTCGCCATCGACGATGGTGCTGTTGACAACTCCGATTGAGCCGCCGAAGTCGACATTGATGCCCTCAATTGTGCCGATGCCGTAGCCTGACTTGTCCGACGCGACCCGAATGGTGCTGATGCTCACGCTGCCGCCGGGCGGCAGCTGCGTCTGCCAGATCTCGCTGCCATCTGCCGATGCGAGCTTCATGAGGAAGTAGCTGCAGATGGCGACCATCCTGCCAGTCGGGAAGCCGTAGCGGTACTCCGGGATATCGCTGTCGACGCATGTGGAGCCCGACACGTACATATTCCCTTCGTCATCTCCGTCCGTGCCACTGACGGTCGCACCACGTTCGCCCGTGAGTGTTTTCACCCAGTTGGCGGTGCCCGTGTCTGTGTCGAACTTGATGGCGAACGGCATTGAGTCTTGGTCGGACGGGTTTTCGATCACGAAGTCCGATCCGGCTCCAGGAACTGTAATGGTGCCCATGAAGGAGCCAGTGACCGCCAGGTGCTTCAGGTCAGGGAACTTGTGCAGTTCGGAGAAGTAGTTCTTGACCGTCGTTGAGCAGCGGAAGACCCAGATGGCGATGGGCACGCCGGCGCTCGAGATCTTGGAGATGTGCATATCCATCGTCGAGATGTCATCGTCGACGTGCGTAATCGACTGTGCATGACGCAGCATACAAACACGAGTGACTAACAGAGGAGGGTACAGGCACATGAACATGAGGCTGCTGGCACACCGTGTCCGACGCAGTCGTCTCGAGAGTCTGGGTGCCTGCAGCCAGTGCACGACACGCACATGGTGAGTGAGTGTATGAGATGGAGTGAGGGAGTCGACATAGTCGTGCACCTGCCGTGTACCCACCAATGTAAGCAAACGATCCCATTCCAGCGACCACGCTCGTCGCCGACTGGTTGCCGTCGATGCCAGTGTCGTGGAGGAGCCAGTCGACCTTTGGGAAACTGCAGGACGACCATGCGAGCGCAGCGGGCAGGATCGCCAACGTCGCAAGAGCTCGGAGTGGACCCGGCATGTCGGTGCTGGACAAGGACAGCGACGTCGGCTTTTGTCGTGGATGATGATGACCGTGCCGGCACCGGCGGCACCGAGAAAGGGCACTATGCATGCATGCACCGCTTGAAGCTTGAAACGCTGTGCTTAATCAATTAAATCGCCTTTTAAAAAGCCGGTTGATGCTGCCATTCCAGCGTCATGCTGCTTGTGCATGCATATTGCATAGTGCCCTTTCTCGGTGCCGCCGGTGCCGGCACGGTGATCATCATCCACGGCCTCGCCAGCGATGAGGAGGCTTGCTGCGGCGCTGTGGCTGCTGGCACGTCCGTCAACTTGCTCGCACTTCTGGGGCATGAGTCATGAGTACGTCGAGATCTACCGAGATCACCGCGAGGACGGCTTCTGCACCTACGCGGTGTGCAACCCCGAGTTCCCGGCGACAATCCACTGGGGTCACGGCAATGGCGACCTGGTCAGGGCGTGCGTGGCAACGGAGGCGCCTCATGCAATCATGCCGAGCAGCACTGTTGTACTCACAATGCGGTCAGGTGATGACGAGACTCAGAATGTTCTAGTCGAGGTGGAGACAGCCGATGGCGCAGCAGTCTCATCAGATTCGGTCTCTGTCGGCAGCTCGGACAGCTCGTTTCAGTACGACCTGGGGGCGGGCAACCAGGACTATTTGCTGCATCTGAGGAGTGCCTGCTACGACGAGTATGGCACGCCATGTGACAGCACCGTCTTCTACAGCATCGTTTTTCTGCAGGCGGGCGTCGAGCTCGAGGCTGCAGGCTCGCCGTGCGAGGGCGCAGGGACGCCACCGCCCTCGCCACCGCCCTCAACGCCGCCCTGCGGCGAGCGTAATTGTCAGTGTACGTGCTGCTCCAACGGTCGCTGCCTCAACGCCATCTACGGCGCCTACGTCGCCAACGCCCCCGAGCAGTGCTCGCAGACCATGTGTGCGCGCCGATACTACGAGTGCGAGTACCCGGAGCAGCTAGCTGGGGGCTCGACCAACGTAGCTGAGTACGGCGGAGAGTACGTGGTGTGTCCGCCTCCGCCGCCGCCCGCGCCGCCGCCGCCCTGCGGACAGTCCGACTGCCGATGTGAATGCTGCGAGGCCGGCTGCCCCGCGATCACATTGGACGAGTTTCGCAGCGGAGACGCGACGAGCTGCACGGCGGAAGCGTGCATCGCACGCTTCGAGAAATGCCCAACGAGAGCGACCGGCCTATCCGATGGCTCATACGTGAGCGCAAAATACGCTTCCTCCGCCATGTGCCCCTCCCCACCGCCAACGCTGCCGCCTCCACTGCCGCCTTCTGAGCCGCCGTCAAATCAGGCGCCGCCACCGCCGCCGAAGCCGCCACCGCCACCTGCGCCGCTGGCGGACGAGGCGTCAGCGGTTGCTGCGCCCGGCACGAGCGGCTCCATGCCCACGTGGGCAGTCGGTGTGCTGGCAGTGGCAGTCGCGCTGCTACTCGGGTCCGGGCTCTTCATTGCGTACATTCGGGGCCGTGAGCGCGCCGGCACACCCGTCTGGAGCAGCCTCAACGCCGACGCGCACGTTGCACGGCCACACCAGGTTGACAAGACGGTCGTCGCGACGAGCATCACCGCGACAAGGGCCGCTCATACTACTGAAACCCAAGCACCCGGTCCAGCGGTAGAAATAGAAGCGCTCTAGCGTTAAAGAACTGTTGCTAGCGCGGCAGTTTACGGTATACTTTAGGCTTTAGCCTCTGTCGAGGACCGCGTTCACACGTCACACCGCACCCAACCTTGCTCTCTGCGCCGGGGCGTGCAGGGTTTACCGTAACATTCACTAGACATTCCGCAACGCGCTCTCGATGCGCCGTCCCAGCGCCGAGAGCCGCAGCTCGCCGTCTGGCTGCTGCACGACGCGGGCCTGGGCGTCCATGGTCTCCTCGATGTCCGCCCACCGCTCCTGCTCATCTGTTCCGAACATGAAGCACAGGTACGCGTGTATTTCGCCGTCTTGGCCGGCGCCCGGCTCGGTGGAGTGCTCGAAGCGCGAGCCGAAGGCGACCGCCTTGCCCTTCTTGTACGCGTAGCGCCGCAGGTCGGACCGCTCCTGCACCCGCTCCGCGTTGGTGGTGCCCAGCGCGAGCTGGCCATCGGGCTGCAGCTCTCCAGTCGTCGCCTTGTAGCTGAGCTGGAACGCTGCCCGCTCCCTGTAGTCCCTCAGCGGCGTGATCAGCGAGATGGCGTTCGTACCAACCGCAGCGTTGTAGTCGGTGTGGAAGTTGTGGCCCTCGCAACGGGACCTCACCACGTACTGCGCGCAGAAGAGCCGAGGAGCGCGCACGTGCGGGATGACGGATGCGAAGCGCTGCGGTAGCTGAAGGCGCTCAAACAGCTCCTCGAATCTCGCAAACGACTGCCTGTCGTCCACGGCCACCCACGCGATGTTGCTTTGCCACCCACTGACGCGCTGCGTGAAGAAGCGGCCTTCGGGAGTGTGCACGTCGTCATATCTCGCGGCGCCCACGCCGCTGTCGTAAGATAGGAAGGCGCCGCTGCTGTAGAAGATCTCTGCAGCCTCGTCGATGATGGACTCGTCCACATCAAGCTCCCAGACGTTCAGCGCCTGGAGACGATGGTTGAAGTAGGTGCCATCGGGCAGGCGCGTCACGTCCCTGTCAGGGCCCGCGGCAGCATGCAGCGTGCTCGTGGCGGGTGTGCAGCGACGGCCCGCCGTCCATCAGCGAGTCCATCAGCGGACGGATGATGTGGCTGCAGAGCCGTACCGCGCCGTGACGAGGCGCGGGTCGTAGGCTTCCCTGCCAGGACGAAATAGTCGCAGCTATCGAACACGGCGACGAGATCATGGCCAGCCCTTCGCAGAGAGCCGTGACTCGCCGTCACGAGTCGGTGGTCGTGGCGTTCTCTGCCAGGACGAAATAGTCGCACGAAAAACGATGCAATCTCATGCAAACGTTAAACAAACAGACATACAAAAACGCGGACCCTAGCTACCTAGAGTCCGGACGCCCAGAGGGCGTCTCGGAGATAGAGACTCGACCACTAGCCCTCGCCGGTCCTCCACGCCAGACTCACGCTCCCCTCACACCCC
>Ga0209713_10000932_pt1 | contig 17002 bp, 9 predicted proteins | sample ArcOceMetagenome_3_FD_187444 | JGI IMG/M metagenome (GOLD analysis project Ga0209713, IMG submission 187444) | Marine eukaryotic phytoplankton communities from Arctic Ocean - Arctic Ocean- Svalbard ARC20M Metagenome (SPAdes) (version 2) | ecosystem: Environmental > Aquatic > Marine > Oceanic... | reverse complement strand
CGCCCTCGACGAGCTCGAACCGCCGCATCACCGACCCCCGCGGCGGCTCGGACGGCGGCCCGGCGGCGGTGGCGGCGCCCTCGCCGCCGCCGCCGCCGGCGTCGCCTTCGGCCTTCTCGGGCGGCGAGGGCGCACTGTGCGCGAGCGTGACGGTGCCCGCCGTCAGCAGCAGCAGCCAATTGTCGCCCATGTTCTGCGCGCAGCGCGCCGCGCAGACGTCGTCCGACGGCCGCAGCACCACCTCGCGCGACTGGCTCGCGAGGCGGCTGAGCGTCTGCGGCGGCAGCTGCGCGAAGGCGGCGACCCTCTGGAGCGCCTCGAGGCGTCCCTTGAGGCTGCCCTCGTCGCCGCGGTCGCTCTTGATGGCGACGAAGATCTCGCGCGTCAGCGAGAAGACGTCCGACTCGACGGCGGCGACGGCCGTCGCGCCCGCCTCGGCCTGCCCCATCAGCGCCTTGCTGCCGAAGGTGCCGGAGGGCCCCACCTGCGCGACGAGCACCTCGTCGCCGTCCTCCGTCGTGACGCGCATGTCGAAGCCGCCGCGCCACACCACCCAGAACTTGGTCGCCGCCTCGCCCTGCGTCGCGAGCGCCTTGCCCGCCGGCACCGCCGTGTGCCGCATCGCCTTGGCCACCGCCTCGACCTGCGCCGCGCCGAAGCCGTCGAAGAGCCAGTGCCGCTGCAGGGCGCTGCGCAGCTGCGCGCGCGCCTCCTCGCGCTCGCCGCCGCTCAGCGTCGAGTGGCCCGGCGGCGCCGCCACAAAGATCATCTTCTTGAGCGGACGGTTGCTCGGCGCGGGCGGCGGCGGGGCCCCGGCGGCCGGCGGCGGCGCCGCCGTCGAGCACGAGCGGCGGCGGTACCGCTCCTTGGTCGTCTTGCGGCCGCTCGGCGCCGCCGGCACCTCGACCCAGTGCAGCAGCGCCGTCTTCGCCTGCGGCGTCACCGACAGCGAGTTGGAGCGCTTGAGCACCGGCCCCGACTCGACGCTCTGCGACACGCCGTCGACCACCATGTTCGCCCGGCCGGCGGGCGAGCGGCCCGACGAGCTGCTCGGCGAGCTGAACGACTTGGCGCGCTGCCGCTCCGACATCGTGCCAAACTGCCCCGCCGAGATCTTCTCGCTTCCGAGGCGCGTCAGCTGGTAGCTCCCCGGCGTGGCGCCGCCGCGGCCCCCGTCCGAGTCTTCGAGCGCGATGTCGGAGATGTCGGAGAGGTCGCGGCCGGCCTCGGGCGCGGTGGCTGGCGACGGCTGCCCCTCCTTTGGAGGAGAGCCGCCGCCCTCCTCCTCGTCCGCCGCAAAGACCACGCGCGACATTCGGCTGGTGGTCTTCTGCAGCGACGACGCGTCGGGCAGCGCCGCGGCGGGCATGGCGACATCCGCCGCAGGCATCTTCTTCAGCGACGACTTGCGGCGAGGCGGCTCGGGTGACGGCTCGGCCACTGCCGCCGCCTCGGCCGCCGCAGCCTCCGACTTCGGAAGGTTTTTCGCAGGCTCCGGCTCCACATGGTCCGTGTCCTGGGTCGTCGCCAGCGTCGCTGGCTCCATCACATCCTTCGCCTTGGAGTTCTGGCAGCCCATGGCGCGACCTTTGCGCAGCTGTACTCTTCGCGTGGTGACGCGCCGACCTTCATGTGAATGCCCAGATTAGACAGGGACGTAGATCACCCCCGCATGTGCACAGCAAGGAGACTCAGCCACCAGACAGCGTGCAAGATGACCAGCCTAGTTCAGGCGTTAGCAACCTCGTATTGGGGGGACATATCACCGCACGTTCCAGATTGGTGATCTGCACCCCCCGACGAGAAAGAAAGAAGCCCCACCGCTGCCCCATGGCAGCGATGCAGGCCGCTGAGGCCAAGGCCAAGGTCGAGCGGGCGGGCACGCTGACGGCGGGCGAGATGGCAAAGGCGAAGGATGCAATTGAGGCCAAGGAGATCGACATCAACACCGACGAGGGCGAGACGATCCCGACGTCATACGACCAGCCGGAGGCCGTGCTGCTGGAGCAGTACGAGGAGTCCGTGCGCACCAAGTCATTTTGGGAGGTGGTGCACTTTGGCAGCTTCTTCAAGACCAAGAAGAGCGCCGAGACCGGCGAGATGGTCGAGGCGGACCTGCTGCCCAAGAGCGCTCGCTACTATGCCGCAGGGCGGCGCGTGATGGTGGGCGAGGGCGGCATGACCGAGACGCCGCCGGGGTGCGGCAGGTGCAAGATGCCTGCCAAGGCCACCACGTCGCAGCAGATGGTGGAGTTCGTCTGCATGAGCGCCGAGTGCATGGGCTTCCACAGCGACCGGGTCACCTCCTGTCCATTGCAATGTACATGGACTTCATCGCGATCATCGCGACGTCGCTGTGGCTCTACTTCGAGTGCTACAGCGAGTTCAGCAACTACTGGACCGATCTGTGGGACATGGACGTTGGCGACGACTCGGGCACGATGAGCTCCATCTTCACCACGCTCACCACGCTCGTCCTGATGACGGCGTACACCACCGCGACGCTTCCAGCATGGGGCGTCAACCACGTCAACATTGGGCCCAACGGCGCCCTCGTCAGCGCGCTCTACCACCTCGTGTGGGTCGGCTACTGCTGCGCATTCCCCGCGATATTTGGATACACGACCGACCTGGGGAAGCTCTTTGAGGAGAACCCGGAGTTCTTCGTCTGCTACTGGTTCATCCTCGGTGGCAACATCGTCGCCTCGGTTCTCGTGTGGCACAACGTCTACCTGGCCCGCAGTGCCAAGGGCCCGAAGCGCTCGTACTACTCTAACAAGCTGCAGGCGTCTCGGCTCTACACGTACCTCCGCCAGCCGCACCGCAAGGGCGCCAAGGATGTGCTGGCGCGCTACCTGCACTTCCAGAAGCACAGCTCGGCGGTGATGGGGGTCAAGGCTGACACCGAGACACACCAGGACACCACGGGGGAGCTGATGGCGAGGCGCAACGGCAAGCGCGAGCGCCTGACACGCCGAAAGGCGGAGCCTCCGCTCGAGAGTCTGGATCGCGCGTGGTTTGCAGACCGCAAGTTACAGTTCACCGACGAGCTCGCCAAGCGCATGGTGCGCGTCCCCGCGATCGTGTGGGCCGCATTCCTGTGCGGCTGGCTCGTCCTGGCCGTCGTCGTGATCCTCGCGCAGTACACCAACGACGCGGCGCAGGACGGCATCCAGGAGTTCATCGAGGACTCGGAGACGATGCTTCAGCTCACCACCGTCGCCGTCGAAAGCACCGGCGCCATCCTCACGTTTTACGACACGATCGTCGCCCCCGGCATGACTGGCAACATCTCCAGCATGGACGACGCCATCGCAGCGGTCAACGGCAACATCACGCCGGCCTGCGGCTTTGTCAACGAGGTGCTCAGGAACGTCACGGACGAGGTCGCCGCCAACCTCACTGCGACCTATGGCCTCGAGGTCGAGGCGTCCGCCACGATGACGGACGCACTCATGACCGTCTACGAGAGCGCTTGCGACTCGGTGCTTCAGGCCGCGCCCGCCTTTGCGTTCATGTCCGCCTTCGCGAGTGGCGAGGTGAACACCACGATCTCGACACTCCGCACGATCAACTCGGAGATGAGCGACCTGCAGTCGAAGCAGCAGGATGCCCTCGACTTCTGGACCAACCTCAAGCCGGCGCTCTACGACTCGTGGATCATCGGCGAGATCACGGCCGCCCTCTGGACCGCCTCCTTCATGCCCCGCGTCATCTTCGGCTACCGCCGCAACGCGCTCAAGGTTCGGCTCGGCATTCCGAATGCATTCGAAGGTTGCAACGAGAGAAACCGCGACAAAGAGTTTGCGACCTACCGGTGTTACTACTTCGTCGGCGGCTACATCTCGGCTGTCGTCTGGTCGTTCCTTCTCGCGTGGGTCATCTGGACCGCCATCACCAGCATCTTCCGTTGGGACGTCTTTTTCGACTTTACCTTCGTGTACACGCGCAGCATCTGGATCACCTGGATCACAGTCACCACCTGGGACATTTGCATTCGCAACTTCGTGGTGCTCCCGCGCATGATGGACGAGACGGGCATCTACGTGAAGCGGCCACGGCTGTGGAGCTTCTTCTGCCTGGCCGAGACGATCGCGCTCATCCCTACGTGCGGCTTCAAGGCCTTCATGCGCGTGTTCTGGATCCTCTTCCTCTCCATCCTTGGCCAGCAGCGCGTCGACCAAGGCCTGCTGCCTTGGCCCGGGACGGTGTACGACGCGTGCTTCGCCTCGTTCACCGCCGTGCTCCTCCAGGACGAGCGCGTCGCGTCCAACCCGATCATGATCACGGTTGCCGACATGCTGCTCAACATCCAGGCCGACAGCGGCGTCAAGAAGCGCTCCAAGGCGTGGCTCAAGATGCTCAATCGCTTCTGGCTGGCGTGGATGCTGGTGAACTACCCGCAGCTCAAGTACTACCGCTGGCACTACCTGGAGAGCGTCGAGGGCACCGACCGCCAGATCGTCCAGGCCGAGCGCCTCGCGGCGGAGGCGAAGAAGGAGAAGAAGGAGAAGAAGAAGGCGGAGGAATCGAGCATGTCCAAGAAGGACGCGGTCAAGGCCAAGGTCGAGAGCATCAAGGCGCGCTCCAAGTCGACGCCCAAGGGTGACGGCAAGACCACAGGCCCAGAGGCGGGTGGGTCCAATGGCTCCGGCGAGGAGGCGCCTGTCAGCGTGAGCGGCGTCTGACGCGGTGACCGCTCCTTGCACCAGCGAGTCGCTGGAAGTCCGCTCTGCCGAAGACGTGCAGAGACAGACGCGGGTGCGAAGGCCGGGCTGGTTTGGGTTGGGTGGGTGGGTGAATGACTGACTGGTGGGTGCGGGTTTGGGTGTGGCTGGCGGTACTCGTGGCGTGGTAAACGGTTATAGAGGTGGGGAGGTAATAACAGCGGGAGGTTGCCGAGGGGCTGATAAACGGCGTATGGCATCTCTACAGCGTAACTGTGCACTGCATTGTGCCGCGCGGACTATGCAAGGGTCAAGAACTACTGCTTACCGAGCGAACAGCGCGTTGGATGGGTCATGCGACACTGTGCACACGCGCGCACGGCTGCTTGGAGGCAAGGGTGGTACGCAACCATCAAAGGCTCAGAGGTTTGGCCCTCTGGCGGCAGGTCTACCTGCAGCTGCCCCCGCGAGTCTCTCTGAGGGACCAGCGCCAGGCACGTACGCCTGCCTCCAGTGGGTCAAGCTCAGAGGTCGTTTCGATTGACTCCCTTCTCGTGCAGCCATGAACGAGGCCACAGAAGGCCGTCTGTCGATGTCACAGACGAAGTTCCGAGCGCCTGGCTTCATCCAGCCCGCTAGTCGGCAGGGAAGCGCGTCGGCGAAGATGAAATCTGTCGCCAGTGCCGGCAGCATCGGCCCGCGCGCTACCTCCAGCTCCTCGTCGATGCGGAGGAGTGCGAGCGTGCAGGAGGTGGCTCCCGAGCGTCTGGCGTGGCAGCAGGGCGCCGAGGCCGCCGAAAAGTACCACGGCCTTGAGATCACCAAATGGGCGGCGCCAGTGCGTGACTACATGCAGTCGACGACTCGGACCGACTTTGTGCACGCTGGCGCCGCGGCGATCCCTGCGAAGCTCGTCCTTCAGCCGAACCCGTACGTTGCCGAGGACGGACGGAAACGCGACTACCGATCATCCTACAGCATCGACTACCCGTCGTACCCAGTACAGCCGAAGCAGGCGCTCTGCCAGCAGCAGACGCCCGACGAGGGTCGCGGCTCCAACTTTGGCGCGGCGCGCACGACGACGCAGAAGCACACGTACCCGTACCCGCCGATGAACCCGAAACACGTGCCGTGGCAGACGACGCAGAAGAAGGCGCACGTGACGAAGGCGATCAGCGGCTACGCCTCGACGTACGACACGTCGTACGTGCCGCACGGCTACGCGGCGGCGCCGAGCATGAAGCCGCCATAGTACGCCGCACCACCCCACACCGCTGTGCCGCCCATCGCGTCTTGCGCGTGTGCACCCTGCCCGATCACTTGCACCGCCGCCTGATTGCGCCCTGTCGCCTCCTCGCCTCGTCGCAGCATGGAGGCGATGAGCACAAAGGTGAAGATCGGCAAGAGCACGTACCAGACCGAGTACCTCACGCAGCCGCTCAACCCGAAGGTGACGCCGTGGCAGACGCTCGACAGGAAGTTCAAGCCGGCCGGCGCCATCGGCACCACCGGCTCCTCGACGCACAAGGCCGACTTCATCAGGTACGAGCCGCGCGCCGGGCTGAAGGTCGCCCTCGGCGTGCAGATCTCGTCCAAGCCGTACAAGCAGGGCGGCGTCGGCGGCCAGTTCCACGTGATGATCCCGGCGGGCAGCGCCGCGCCCGCGGCGGAGCAGCAGCAGTTCACGACGGTCGTCGACGGCCAGCGCGCCGCGCAGATCGTCGTGGTGGCGCGCGGCGGCGGCGCCGAGAATGGCGTCGAGCTGTGCCACTTCGAGCTGCCGTCGATCAAGGAGTCGCAAGTGGGCGTGCCGCGCGTCACCGTCACCTTCAAGCTCATCAAGGAGCAGCTCCTCAAGGTGAGCGCCACGTACGAGCAGGGCCACCAGACGCGCCAGCTCGTCATCCGCGACAAGAAATCGCTGCGCACCCTCAACGTCGTTGGCTAGCAACCCGTCTCTGAGCACATGCTGTAGCGTGGACCATGCGTGTCGTGCCGATGCGGAGGGAAGGGAGGTGAGATTCAACTCGATTGCTTCGCGTTGAGATGTGCCTCGGCAGATTTGCGCGTGAGCGTGTCTAAAGCAGTGCTATACGTTCATGCATGCGGCATGCCAAGTTCAGCGTGCTCCGTGTAGACGCTTCGCTTCAGAACTCCGGCTCGCTCGTGGTTGGACCGCTCCTCATCGTCAGCATGCTGGTTGACAAGGACCACGCCAAAGGCGGTATGGTCGACAAGGACCACGCCGAAGGCGGCACCAGCGCCACGAGCAACCACACGAGCGGCAGCGACCGTCTCCACCCGGCCACCATCTCCGAGGCGCAGGTGCACATCCTGGCACAGGTGCAGCAGCACCACGCGCCGGTCGACCCAGCGCCGCTCCCTGCCGAGTCGCTGCCGTTTGTCCGTCTCACCGGCCGCCCGCTCCTGCTCCTCGACCTCGACCACACGCTGATCAGCACCGCTCTGGAGAAGCCCAAGGCAGGCCGTTCCAGCGTCGACTGGCTCAAGCTCACGCTGCCAGTGTGCAGGGACGGGCGGCCTACCGGCGAGAAGCACTTGCCAGTCTTCGTGACTCCACGGCCACGCCTCGCGTGGTTCCTGCAGGAGGCAGCAAAGCTCAGCTTCGACATCGGCATCTTCACCGCCTCGAAGCGCGAGTCTGCGTCGCCCAAGGTTGAGTGGCTTGAGCGCCATGTCGCTGCCGAGTCGTCAGCTCCCGTCTTCTCCCACCGCTTCTACAAGGACGCGACGACGGCCATCTGCAGCCCCAACGAGAGCCGCCACAAGATCCTCTTTGTCAAGGACCTGCGCACGCTGCTGCCTCGCGACGACACGACAGACCCCCTCGCGCGCATCGTGCTGGTCGAGGATCTGCCGGCCGTGTGCGGGTGGCAGCCCGACAATGTCATCCCGATCGAGCCGTTTTGGGGCGACCCAGAGGATCGAGCCTTCGAGCGGCTCCTTCCTGTGCTCGCCCACGTCGCGGCTAGCCCCGACGTGCGTCCGGTGCTGAGAGCGCTGCTTGGCTTTGGCAAGCGCGCGAGCATGCACGTCGGTGACGGCTGCCCTGCCGCCGACGTGCCGATCAACCGCAAATCATTCGACGGTGGCCGCGGACCCCTCGGCTGCACCTGCACCTCGATGTATGAGCACAAGCTACTCGTGGGCAACTTCCGCGCGCGACAGCCGAGCCCTACTTGCCCGCCAGCGGCCCAGACGGAGAGCAAGAAGCGCAGCCGAGAGGGCTCGCCGCTCGTCCCATCAACTGAGTGAGCCCCCAGACATTTGACGGCTGGGCTCGAGCGAGCCGGTGGTGTCCACGCTATAATCCCAGATCGGAGCGCTGGCGCCTGGCAAGTATGTACGGTCATGCCGAGGCGCACGTGTACGCGTGTCTTTACACAACAGTTCATTCTACACCACGAATCTCTGTCAAACGCGCTACCACTCGCAGCGCTCGTAGTCCTTGAGGAAGACGCCGTACGGCGGCTCGGCGGGCTCGCCCGCCTCGAGGCGGCGCAGCGGCGCGACGATCGGGTCGAGCACGCGCGCCGCCGCGTCGATCTCGTCGATCGGCGTCTGGAAGTTGTGCGTGTTGGCGTCGGCGGCCGCCTTCTCGGCGGGCTTCTCGTCGTTGATCCAGCCGGTGTCGACGGCGGTCATGAAGATGCCGCTCTTGGCGTAGTCGGCGGCCGAGGTGCGCGTCATCATGTTGAGCGCTGCCTTGGCCATGTTGGTGTGCGGGTGCGTCGGCGCCTTCCACTTGTAGAAGCGCCCCTCCATCGCCGACACGTTGACGATGAACTTTGGCGGCGCGCCCTTCGGCGGCGCACCCTTGCCGCCGCCGCCGTCGCCCTCCGTGGCGTCGCTCAGCACCATAAAGTCGCGCAGTCGGCCGTTGATGATGGCGGGTGCCAGCGAGTTGATGGCGAGGACCTCGGCCATCTCCGCCGTCGAGACGTCCTGCAGCTTGAGCATCCAGCTGTTGACGCTGCGCAGGTCGAGCTGCTGGCCGAGGTCGAGGTTGGCGTCCTTGCGCCCCGACGGGAAGGCGGCGTCGTCCTTGACGTCGTCGCCCGGCGCAAGAGGCACCGCCGTCATCAGAGCGCTCCGCGCCGCCGCGCCGCCGCCGCCGCCGCCGCCGCCACCACCGCCGCCGCTCACGTCCATGCTCATACCTGGCACGATGCCCTCGATGACCGCGGCCGCGGCCGGCGCGCCGCCACCACCGCCACTGCCACCGCCGCCGCCGCCCGCGACCGGCGCGAGCGTCGAGGCGATGGCGGCGGGCAGCGCGGCGGGCAGCGGCGCCGCGGCGGTGGCGGTGGTGGCGGTGGTGGAGGCGGCGGCGGCGGTGATGGCGGCGGCGGCGGGCAGCGAGGCGGCGTCGACGGCGGCGGCGACGGTGCGATGTGCGTCGGTGAGGCGCAGCACCTCCTGCGTGTCCTCGTCGCGCCTCTGCGCCTCGGCCGCAATCAGCGGCAGGTAGTACTGCGGCGGGCGGCGCACCGTCTGGCACGCGTTGTTGATGATGATGTCGAGGCGCGGCACCAGCTTGGGCAGCGCGTCGCACATCGCCTCCAGCCCGCGCAGGTCGCGAAAGTCGGCGCCCACCACGTGCAGCCGACCCATCCACTGCGCCGCGTCCGCCTCGGCGGCGAAGCGGCGGCCCGCGTCCATCGGGAAGCGCGTCGTGGCGATGACGGTGGCGCCGCAGCGCAGCAGCTTGAGCACAATCCGGTAGCCGATCTTCATGCGGCCGCCCGTCACGAGCGCCACCTTGCCGCGCAGGTCGCAGCCCTCGTCGCGCTTGCGCCAGTTGAGCTCGGCGCACGACGGGCACAGCGCCGCGTAGAAGGCGTGCAGCTCGCGGAACGGCGCCTTGCAGATGTAGCAGCTCTGCGCGTAGTTGAGCGTCGCCGGCGCCACGTCGGGCAGCGCGCCGCCCGCCGCCGCCGGGCCGTCGGGCAGCGCACCGGGCCGCAGGACCTGCACCTGCGCGCCCATCCGGCCGACGTCGGTGCTCGGCCCGCCCAGCAGCAGAGGGCCACCCTCGCTCCCGTCCTCGAGCGCCAGCTGGTCGAGCCGCTCCAGCCGCTCGGCGCGCAGGTGCCGATGGTTCAGCGCGTCGCGGTCCATCTGCTTCATCCGCTCCTCCGGGGACAGGCCCTCGAGGCGCGTCGCGCCCTTCTTGGCGTCGCGGCCACGCCCACGCTGCTTGGCCCCGTCGGCACCGCCCAGCAGCTCCTCGGCCAGAGGGCCGACCGCCTGTCGCAGCGCCTTGAAGGGCAGCGAGCGGAACAGCGTCAAGTCCGCGGCGATGGCCTCGAGCGTCTGGATGGTGATGTCGAGGTCGTCCGGGTCGATGCCGCCGTAGACGTCGACCTTCTTCGGTGGCGGCGCGGGCGCATGTGCGGTGGTCTGCACTTCTTCCTCCTCGCTGTCGTCGTCGTCGTCGTCGTCGTCGAGGGTGAGGCCGGCGAACATGGTTAGCCGACGGCTGCGCAGGTGCCCAGTCCGGGCGATGCGCCACCTCGCCACCTGAGCGCGTCTACGACACAGTTAGCGTTCGCTGCTGCTCAGCCTAGCCGACCCACAATGAGCGACGCCGACGACGCCGCGCAAGCCCTGATCGACGCCAGCGCCGGCCTGCGTCGTCGGGCATCGCAGTATGCGACCACCTTTGAGGCCTATGCGGCGGCGGCGGCGGCGCAGGCCTCGGGCGGCGGCGGAGGAGGAGGCCTGCTGCCGCTCTTCCCACCGCCGCTCGTCGACATGGACGCGACGAGGAAGGCGTTACCAGCGAGCTGCTCCGCGCCGTTCCTGTGTACGTCGGCCGGCGCGTTGCCGCGCGGCGTGCCGGATGACGTGGACGACCTGGTGGCGGGATACCTGGTCAGCGGGGTCTCGGACTCACCGCCCAACATCGACGTGGACTTTGAGAGCGTGGAGTGCGCATCCAACGGCCAGGCGCGTCGCGCTCTGACGTCCGCTTCGGCCGAGGGCAAGCGCTACTGGGCCGCATGCCACGTGCCCATCGAGCACCCGCGGTGGTGGCCTAGCGGGAGAGGCGCCGAGGCCGTGCCAGGCTTCGAGCACCTGATCGTGGGCGAAGGGTCGTCCGGCATTGGAATGCACCGAGACAGGTACCGTGAGGACGGCAGGCCCGATCGGCTCGTGTCGACGTACCTCTCACTCGGCCGTGGCCGCAAGCACGTGGTGCTGCTGCCACCGACCGACGAGGGCGCCGCTGTCGCCGAGCTGCTCGGCGGCCTCGGCTGCGACAACGCCTACGGCCGAAGCAGCTCGCAGCGCGTGGCGATGCCGGTGCGGCCGCCGCCCGAGCTGCTCGAGCGCGTGCTCCAATGCGGCGGCTTCTGGTTTGACCTCGAGGCTGGCTCCGCGGGCCCCAGCGACGCGGAGGGCGGCCGGTGCGGCGACGACTTGGCAAAGGGCGAGGCCAGCGAGGCGGGCGAGGCGGGTGAGGGCGAGGCGGGCGGGGAGGAGGAGGCGAGGCAGACCACCCAGGACGAGGATGCGGATGCGGAGGAGGAGGACGACGACGACGACGACGACGACGACGAAGCGTTGTGTCTCTTCATGCCGGCGGGCTGGTGGCACTGGCTGCTGGCCGACTCCAAGTGGCACGTGGCTTGGAGTGGCTCCTTCTTCCCCGACTGCGGCCAAGGCGGCGGCCGCGGCAGCCGCGGCGGCCGAGGGCAAGGGCGCGGCGGGCGGGTGGGCGGCGGCGGCTCGGCGCGGCGGGAGGCGGGCGCGCCTGGGGCCAAGGGCAAGGAACAACAGAAGGGGAGCCGCGCGCCCCGGTGGGCCCGCGCCCTCTGAGAGGAGCGCTGCGGTGTCGTTCGTACCACGTTCCGTTACTCTGTAGAAGTGACTCTCTTTGAGGGTTGACGTTGTCATTCAGAAACTGCACCACCTACTACTACGAATCTAGTGAACTAATTTTTGATGTGGCGCCTCATATTCTCGCCTTTACACTCGGGCGTGATGACTCGGGCAGAGGCGGGCTCGTCCAGCCCGTACTCATCGACTTTGTATCCGAGCTGCTGCATCACCCCATGCATCTCCGTGTGGCTCTCCACCCCATTGCCAATGTTTGTGAGGTGCCTTTCATTGCCGTGACCGCCCATCCCCAGGTAGCTCGTGCGGTAGGCGTGCATCATGGCCAGCCCGCCCTGGATCTTTTTGCGGTGCGATGGTGCGAGGTGGACGCGGCGCATGATGCATTTGAGGATGTGCTCAGAGGTGCTGCCCTTCTCCGGTACAGGCACCACCAGGTCCTCGATGCGCACGATGGCAAGCGACGCCGCGGCCGAGTCTTGGAACGCATCGCCACCCAGCTCAGGCAGCATCGACGTCCACATTGCTGAATACCAGCCAAGACACGACGACCCGTCGTAGCCGTACGCCCGCCCCAGCATCTCCGTCTCGGCGCCAGCAGCGCCGTGCACCTTGCCCGTACAGATGTCGCGCGGGTCGCGGCTCACGAGCAGCATCAGCGTGCGCGGCCCCGAAAGGCTGGCCAGCGCATGCTGGATCACAGGGACCAGGTAGATGTGGCGCTGGCTCTTGTAGCCCCAGACGGAGTGCGGACTCGCACGGCGGCTGGTCCTCCTCGCACATTCGCCGGTCAGCAGCATGGAGGCTTTCATCGCCCTCAGTGTTCTCTCCCAGGGCTCCTCGGCTTTCATGAAGGCCTTCATTGAGACCACGCCATTGCCGCCCGCGAGCAGGTTATCGACGCAATCGTGGACGGGAAACGAGAGATTGTTGTCCATGGACGGATTGGTGCACGAGCACATGCCGACGCCGACGGCGTCCATCAGGTCACGCACGCCCCGGGTGCCTGAATCGCCCAAGCCCGCGATGATGATGTGCGGGCGCGTCTGGTGGCTCACCGCGTCGACCAGGCCATCGGGCACGTCGATACGACTTGAGCAGTCGCCAAAGTCCATAAACTTGCTCTTGAACGCATTGGGCATGGTGCCGTCCCACGCCACCAGGCTGGTGCTGCTGCGCGTCTTCGACTGCGACCCATTGACTGGATTGGCTGCTGATCCGAGACACGCTGCTGCTGCCGAGGCAAATGAGACGCGCTCCTCATGCCACCCCGTGGTGGTGTATGCCTCCACGTGTGGGGCCGTCGAGGCTGGTTGCAGCGCTGCGCCAGCGGGAGCTGCTTGCTCGAGGGGCGCAAGAGCCGAAGAGCCGGCGCTGCAAAGCGGCAGCATGGCGGAGGAGATCCAGCACACGAGACGGGGCCGCTGCCTTTTTCGGCATGTTATGTCTTTTACATCCGGCTCTAAGATGCGAGCGGAGCGAGCGAAAAAATTGGGTTTAGAATTTAGATAAGAGTTGATTTGAGGGGGGTAAGTTGTTGTAGGTGTTTTAATGGTTTTGGTGAAGGGGGGGGTGGGTGGAGGGTAGGGATGTTGAGGATTTTGAGGAGGAGTTGGGGGTGAATGATGGGATTTGGATGGTTTGGTGGTAAGGATTTTAGAAATATTGATTAAGGTTTCTTTAAGAGTTGATGTTGAATGTGGATACGATTCCCTCTAAGTGTTGTCAATAGAGTTGATTTGTGGTTTTTTCGGAACACCTCTTAGTGTTGGAATATGTTGAAAAGCACGCCCTTTGGACCCGCAGAGGGGCAATGCTGGCCCGAAGTCGCTACCAGAAGAGCAATTCGGAGCAATTTTGATCATTTTGAAGGCCTTCCAAATCTGAGTTCATTTCCGAGGGTCACAAGGCAGTGCCGACCTCCACAGCACCGGATGACGACGAGGACCGGCGGGAACCCTGGAAGTGTTGACAATATGTTGGTCCTGAGCGCGCCCTCCAAGTGTTGGAAACATGTTCCACATTTTTGGAGGTCCTTACTTGGTGGGTGGGAAATGTAATAGTATGTGTGGGGTTGGGTTGTCATTTACGAAAATAAACCCATTCCAACTCATAACAATCAATCCAAACTACTTTACTCAAATCAGCCGCTGCTAGCAGCTCAAATACTAATCTCTAATCTATAGTAATCCTCATTAAGCTCAATAAACTCATCTAAACCAAGAAAATACAAAATCCTCAACATCCCTACCCTCCACCCACTCCCCCTTCACCAAAACCATCAAAACACCTACAACAACTTCCACCCCTCAAATCAACTCTTATCTATTAAATTCTCCCCCCAAATTTTTCGCTCGCTCCGCTCGCGTCGCTGAGCCACTTTGGCAGGACGGCGTCGTGCATCTTGGTCATGTCGGCCTTGACCGTCGGGTCGGCGCGCACGGCGAGGATGAAGACGCCCTCGCAGCGCAGCCCCTCGTCGAGCGCGGCCTCGACGGCGTCGTCCGACTCGACCCACGCGCCTTCGGCCCCGTAGGCGCGCGCGAGGGCCACCCAGTCGCAGCCGGCGATCGCGCAGCCCTTTGCGTTCTTGAAGCCAAACTCGACGCGGCCGAGGAGCCCGTTGTCGACGAGGACGATGAGCAGCCGCGCCTTGTGCTGCACCGCCGTCGCGAGCTCGTTGCATGTCATCTGGAAGCCGCCGTCGCCCACCACCACCACGACGCGCGACTCGGCGCCGCGCATCAGCGACGCGGCGATCCCGGCGCACAGCGCGTAGCCCATCGTGCCGAGGCGCTCCGAGGAGAGAGTGACGGTGCGGCGCGAGAGGCAGAGGCAGAGCGACGCCCACAGCGTCACATCGCCCGTGTCGACACAGACGACGTCCGCCGGGCCGAGCGCGCCGCCCAGCTGCGCCAGCACGCGCGCCGGGTGGCAGTAGCCGTCGGCACTCGCGGCGCTCTGGTCGCCGAGCTGGAAGCGGCTTGCGCCGTGCGAGATGAGGGGCGGCGGGGTGGCAGGGCTGCTGCTGCCGCCTCCGCCATCGGCCGCGAGTCTTCGGTGGCCGCCGGGGCTGCTGCCGCCTCCGCCCGAAGTCTCGCGCCACGCGACCGCGGCGAGCGGCGACGGCGCCGCCGCGCCGCCGCGTGACGACGTCGACGGTGTGCCGTCGCCGAATCCGCGCGTGGGCAGCCCGGGGTGGGAGGGCGTGGGCAGGCCGGCCGCCGAGAACCAACCGCCGTGCTTTGTGCTGACGACGCCCTCGGACCACGCGCCTCGCTTGATCTGGCGCCAGACCTCGAGCGCCTCCTGCTGCTGCTCCGAGCCGCCGGCCGCCTCCGCCTCCTCGGCGGCGGCGGCGGCGGCGGCGGCGGCGGGAGGCGGCGGCGGCGGCGTGCCGGCGGGGACGCGGAGGCGGAGGTAGAGCTCGAGGCAGGCGGCGGCGGGGTCGGCGAGGAGGGTTTGCTCGGCGCGGAAGCGCGTGTTGGTCGAGAGGGCGTCGGGCGCCACCTCGACCATCCGCCGCACCTGCCGCCCGCGCGAGTCGCACAGCAGCGCCGTCAGCTCGCTCACGCCGAAGGCGACGACGAGCGTCGCCGCCTCGATGACGGCGGCCGTCGCGGCGAGGCCCGGCTTGCCGTGCACGCCGATGACGCCGAGCGCGAGCGGATGCGACTCGTCGACGGCGCCCTTGGCGTCGAGCCGCGTCACGACGGGCGCGCCCACCGCCTCGGCCAGCTGCATCACCTCGGGCCCGGCGTGCCGCGCCTCGAGCCCGACCGCGAAGACGACGCGCCGCTCGCGCCGCAGCAGCTGCGCGACCTGCTCGAGCGTGTACGGGTCGCCGCGCAGCGAGGCGGCGCGCCGGCGCAGCTCCATCGGCTGCGCCGAGCACAGGTGCTCGGGCGCCTGCAGCTCGGCCATCTGGATGTCGACCGGCACCGCGACGTGCACGCAGACGCGCTGCGTCAGAGCGATGGCGACCGCGTCGCGAAGGACGGACACGAGCTGCAGCGGGTCGGAGACGGTGACCGAGAAGGCGATCCCGCCCGCCGCGAAGAGGCGCGACTGGTCGATGTCCTGGAACTCGGAGTGCGCCGCGTCGGCCCGAGGCCTGGTGCCGGTGATGGCGATCACGGGCACCCGGTCGAGCTGCGCATCCAGCAGCCCCGTGACGAGGTTGGAGGCGCCCGGCCCCGAGGTGGCGATGCAGCAGCCGAGGCCGCCTATCCCGGCGAGCTTGGCGCTGGCGGCCGCTGCGAGCGAGGCGCTGGCCTCGTTGCGAGTGCAGACCCACTCCGCCTGCGGGTGGTCGACGATGGCGTTGACGAGCGGCACCAGAGCGCCGCCGTGGCCGCCGTAGACGTGGCGCACGCCGGCGTCGACGAGAGACTGCACGATGAACTTGCTCGCGGTGGTGTTGACCATCGTGTGCGTCGGCTGGCAGGGTGCGTCGGCTGGCCGTGTGCGTCGGCCGTGTGCGTCGGCTGACTATCGTGTCGGCTGGCCGTGTGCGAGCTGAGCTGTGCCGACGTGATTGCATCTGCCGAATCAAGTTTGCCGTGCTGCGGTGGTTTGCGCAACCTCTTAGAAAAGCTCGTCACCGCGCTCAACGTCGATCTATGGCACCATCGGCCACTGTGCACTGAATTGTGGAGCCTACCCCGGGGCCTCGTCCCTCTCTCGCCCCGGTCGTGCCGCTTCAGAGGTTGTCCGGCAGATACGGCTTCGGCTTGAAGAGGCCGCGGCACTCGCTGACGGCCCACGCCGGCACGCCGGTCGCGCCCTTGTGGCCGAGCTGCAGCGCGGCCGCGGGCGCCGGGATGGCGGCGGCGAGGGCGAGGGCGCGGCACGGCTCGGCGACGAGGGGGGCGGGCGGCGCGGCGGGCTTCTCGTGCGGAAGCTCGAGGGTGAACGAGAGGATCGGGTTGGCCTCGTAGAAGGCCTTGACGCGGTGGTCGTACTCGGCGTCGGCGGCGGCGGCCATCTCGCGCTGGAAGACCTTGTCGAGGCTCGTCACGCGCGCCGCCTTGCTGTCGGTCGGCAGCGCCTCGGTGAGCGCCTTGAGCTCGGCGGTGGCGTCGCGCATCCTGGCGCCCTCGCCGAGCAGGTCGTGGTGGTAGGCAAAGGCGCCGACGGAGCTGTCGAGCGAGAAGGCGCTCGGCTCGCCGCGGCCGCCGCTCAGGATTAGCCCCGTGTCGAGGCACGCCACCGCCGCCGCGCCCGACGGCCGGTACGAGAGGATGGCATGCAGCGCCTCCAGAAACGGCCGCCCCTCCGCCGCGGTGTCTGCGGCGGCCCCCGCGCTCTCGTGCTCCGCCTCCAACCGACGCGCCGCCGTCTCGCCGCCGCGAGTCGCGGTCGTGTCGTCGTCGGACGGCGGTGCCGACGCTCCGTCGAGGCCTCCGTCTGGGCCTCCACCGTCGCCCTGCGGCGGCGGCGAGGGCGAGGGCGGCGGCGAGGGCGAGGGC
>Ga0209713_10000931_pt1:0-15000 | contig 17004 bp, 14 predicted proteins | sample ArcOceMetagenome_3_FD_187444 | JGI IMG/M metagenome (GOLD analysis project Ga0209713, IMG submission 187444) | Marine eukaryotic phytoplankton communities from Arctic Ocean - Arctic Ocean- Svalbard ARC20M Metagenome (SPAdes) (version 2) | ecosystem: Environmental > Aquatic > Marine >... | reverse complement strand
TCGGATCCCAACTCCAATAAGAACCCCAAGCCTCATTTGCCCAAATCGCACCTGAAAGAATTCCTAATGTTAGTAAAGGAAATCCAATACCTAAAGTTCTATAACTCAAATTATCTAATGTTTGATCTAATGGAACTAAAGTCATTTCGGTAGCTGGGGCTTTTTGTACTTGAGTTTCCGAATTTGTTGAAATCATTAAAAAAGCAATAGCCATTAACGATCCTGCAATCAAAGTGGCATAACTAAGCATCATAATACTTACATGCATCATTAACCAGTTGGATTTTAATGCCGGAACAAGCGGTGCACTTTCTTGCATTTGTGCAGGGAGTGTAAGTGTTGCAAACGCATCAATAAATAGAAGAATAGGGGAGAAAATAACTCCAAGGTATGTTTCTCCATCCATTTTTTCAAGAAACAAATGAACAAAACTAATACCCCACGTTAAAAAAATTAACGATTCATACAAATTACTTAGAGGAAAATGATTTGAAACTTTCCAACGATAAATAAGTAATGCTGCTAGAAGAAGGTTTACAATAAAAATCCCTGAAAACCCTAAAAATTTTAATTTACCGCCCCAAGCCTCTGATTCATTAAAAAAAGCAGCTTGAACCCAATAAACCAACATACTCATAAATAATATACCAAACGCCCAATTACCTAAAAAATTCTCCGTGTTTATTATCATAATGAATACATTTTTTTATAATCCTTAAAAATTTTATTCGTTGTTGAGTCAACAAAATAAAAATCTTGAAAAGGATCTTTTTTTGGCCAAGAACAATAGCTTGACCAAAAAGACAATTACCATTTTAAAACATTAAATTCTTCCATAGCAATTGATTCTTTATTTCGATAAATACTCAAAATAATAGCTAATGCAATTACGGATTCTGCTGCAGCAATAGTCATGACAAAAATAGCAAAAACTTGTCCTTTAATTTCGCTTGAATCCATAAAAGTTGAGAATGAAACTAGGTTAATATTAATTGCATTTAGAAGTAATTCTAAAGACATAAGAATGCGCACTAGATCTTTGCTAGTCAAAAAGCCATAAAGGCCGATACAAAAAATCGCCGCTGAAAGTAACATCAAATTTTCAAGATTCATAATGTTTTTGCTTTATAGGATAAATTTAAAAGTGCAAGAATTCTGTATTATGGATTACTCTAATCCTATTAAAGTTAGGTTACTTTTTGTTGATTAACTTCCGACTTTAAACCCGTCCGCTAATAAACCAAAGAAAAAGCCTCTTTTAAAAACGCCAAAATACTGAAAGACTCGGTTATCTCTGTTAACTGGATTATATTCCACTAGCCCTATTATTTCAATAGAAAGAACCACAAGAAACGCTGCTAACCCATTCCAATCAAATATAGCACCTAAAGAAGTGGCACATAGATTACCGCAAAAGAATCCTAATAAGCTAAAGAAGATGGAAAAAGAAATATTCATTTTCTTTACGTTCCTAAACAAATTTAGGGTCTGTCCAACCCATTTATCGACTTGTGTCATAAGCAAATGATAGAAAAGAATAATTAATAAAAAAACACTTTTAAAACAAAAGTTAAAGCTCTTTTATACTATCTTTAATTGTAGCTTGTTAAATGTCTTGAAGAGGAGAAACAAATGAAATTAGCTGTTTACGGAAAAGGTGGTATTGGAAAATCAACAACAAGTTGTAATATTTCCATTGCATTAGCCAAACGTGGTAAAAAAGTTTTACAAATTGGGTGTGATCCAAAACATGATAGTACTTTTACTTTAACAGGTTTTTTAATTCCAACGATTATCGATACTCTACAAAGTAAAGATTATCACTATGAGAATGTATGGCCAGAAGACGTTATCTATAAAGGTTATGGGGATGTAGATTGTGTAGAAGCAGGGGGTCCTCCTGCCGGTGCAGGTTGTGGCGGCTATGTAGTAGGTGAAACAGTAAAGTTATTAAAAGAACTAAATGCTTTCTATGAGTATGATGTAATTCTCTTTGATGTTTTAGGTGACGTTGTTTGTGGTGGTTTTGCTGCACCGTTAAACTACGCAGACTATTGTATTATTATTACTGATAATGGTTTTGATGCTTTATTTGCCGCAAATCGAATTGCAGCCTCAGTTCGTGAAAAAGCTCGCACTCATCCATTAAGATTAGCCGGTCTAGTCGGAAACCGTACTTCAAAACGTGATCTTATTGATAAATATGTAGAATCGTGTCCAATGCCTGTTTTAGAAGTTTTACCTCTAATTGAAGATATTCGAATCTCACGTGTTAAAGGAAAAACTCTATTTGAAATGGCCGAAAAAGAAACTTCGTTAGCTTATGTTTGTGATTACTATTTAAATATTGCAGATCAAATTCTAGCTGAACCTGAAGGAGTTGTACCTACAGAAATTGCTGATCGTGAACTCTTTAGTTTACTTTCTGATTTCTATCTAAACCCTAATCAGACTGAAGCGAATGCTGAAGATGGAGCCGAAGAATTTATGGTTGTTTAATTGCAAGGAGATTAAATATGTCACAGGTTAAAGAAGTGAATTCAGAACCCACATCAAATAGTTTAACATTTGAATGTGAAACAGGAAATTATCATACATTTTGTCCTATTAGTTGTGTTGCTTGGCTATATCAAAAAATTGAAGATAGTTTTTTTCTAGTTATTGGTACTAAAACATGTGGTTACTTTTTACAAAATGCGTTGGGAGTTATGATTTTTGCGGAACCTCGTTATGCTATGGCTGAATTAGAAGAAGGGGATATTTCAGCACAGTTAAACGATTACAATGAACTCAAACGATTATGCCTAGAAATTAAAGCAGATAGAAACCCTAGTGTTATTGTTTGGATTGGTACATGTACAACTGAAATTATCAAAATGGATTTGGAAGGAATTGCTCCAAAATTAGAAGCAGAAATTAAGGTCCCTATTGTTGTCGCTCGCGCAAATGGGCTCGATTATGCTTTTACTCAAGGCGAAGATACAGTGTTAGCGTCTATGGTTCATCGCTGTCCTGGTGTTACTCCAAAGAAAACGCAAGAGCAAAACCACCCCCCTCTTGTTTTATTTGGCTCAGTTCCAAATACTGTAGTTACACATTTAACACAAGAGTTGAAGAAACAAAATATTCGCGTCACAGGTTGGCTCCCTTCGCCAAGTTATAAAGATTTACCTGAATTAGGCGAGGGTGTTTATGTTTGTGCTGTAAACCCTTTTTTAAGCCGAACAGCCACAACTTTAATGAGACGAAGAAAGTGTAAATTAATTAACGCACCTTTTCCTATTGGCCCTGACGGTACAAGAGCTTGGATCGAGACTATTTGTTCAACTTTTTCGATCGAACCCGTTGGGTTAGAAGAACGCGAATCAAAAATTTGGGAGTCTCTATCCGAATATACCCAGCTGATTAAAGGAAAGTCTGTTTTCTTTATGGGGGATAATCTTTTAGAAATTTCATTAGCAAGATTTTTAATTAAGTGTGGAATGATTGTTTATGAAATTGGTATTCCTTACATGGATAAGCGATTCCAAGCCTCAGAATTGGCTTTACTCCAGCAAACGTGTCAAGAACAAAAAATTCCTTTTCCTAGAATTGTAGAAAAACCTGATAATTATAATCAGATTCAACGAATTAAGGAATTAAGACCTGATCTTACAATTACAGGGATGGCACACGCTAATCCATTAGAAGCACGAGGTATTAATACTAAATGGTCTGTGGAGTTTACCTTTGCACAAATCCACGGGTTTAGTAATGCACGTGATATTCTTGAACTAGTTACACGACCATTACGTCGAAATGAAAATCTAAAAAGTTTTGGATGGGAAAAATTTATTCAATTAGATGACAAAAAGCAAAAAGCACAGTAAACTAATAAAAGTTTTTACTTAATCCTTAAAATTATTTTTCTAATCTATTTTGTTATCTAGGTAAACTTTTATGTCTCATGCAGTAAAAATTTATGATACGTGCATCGGTTGTACACAGTGTGTTCGTGCATGTCCTACAGATGTACTAGAAATGGTACCTTGGGATGGTTGTAAAGCCGGCCAAATCGCATCAGCACCTCGTACAGAGGATTGTGTTGGTTGTAAGCGTTGTGAATCTGCTTGTCCAACAGACTTCTTAAGTGTACGTGTTTATCTAGGTTCAGAAACGACTCGTAGTATGGGCTTAGCTTATTAAAAAAAAAGGGGGGGAATCGCTATTTTTGTTTAGCGATTCCCCCCCTTTTTTTTTTAATAAGCTAAATTCTTCAAAATTTACTTTAAAAATTACATAGGTGGACTAATCTTTTCCATTAAAGGCGCATTCGTATATTTTCCTTTAGAAGTAAAACGGAATGGCTGATGAAAAGAGTCATAATCAACCTTTGATGTGTTGCTTTCTTCTTCCCATTCCGAGATTAAATCTGGGTGAGCATATAGAGTAGATTTTGAACTATCTGTTTTATTTAGTGTATAACTTGCCGGCGGGGAACCTTTCCAACCATTAGGTACAGTTTTTAAACCTTTATCTTTTTCTTCTTGAATAAGAGAGTTAACGGCTAAATAATCTGCTTTTACTTGCTGCAAACGTCTAACCTGTTCCGGTGAAGTTTTTTCAGTAAAAGGTGTACGATTTGAAAAACTTAATTCGCGCGCCCATTCTGAAATACGATTCACAATGTGAATATTATAACGGAAATAAACTTGCTCTTCTTGGCTTTTCGTTAATGGTGGTTTATTCATCCATACACGACGTTGGATTAACACTTTTAATGGAAAGTGCGTAGAAACAGGGATAGGTCGGTTTTGGCTTCGAATACCGAAATCTAAAGGATTAAATTTACGCAAAGGTTGTTGTGATTTTGTACCTAAAAAATTGTCTGCTTGAACAACCTTTTCGATCGGATGGTATGTAAATAGTTCCCAAGCCATTTTCCCGGTTGCCGTGAACATTAAAGCAAGGCTAAAAATAACCAGACCACGGTTAACACGTTGCATGAGCAAACTATAAGGTTTTACCGAAACTACAAGGAACCAATTTCGAGCTAAGTAAAAACCTACTCCAAAAAGAGTACTACAACCCCATAAACTGATAAAAAACCCTAGTAAATAGAGAGTTAGCGAACCTTCCAAGCCAAGAAGTTCATTATTGGTAATAAATCCAGATAAATTTATTGCATTGACTGGGTTGCCCAGTACAAAAAGAACTTGAAGCCCAAAAAATTCTACTAATGTTTTAGAGTCCACAAGTGTTGGACGTTTGAACCTTGATTCAAGATAAAATGTAAAAAGAACTTTTAAGGTTAAAAGTAACCCTGCAAGATACAAAATAGGTTCCCAATCATACCAAAATTGAATTACATCACGAAATCCAGCAATCACCAAGAAAAGAAATAAGGTTTGGCCTACACTGTTTCCAAGGTATGAAACAACTCCTGCAGGAATCCCCTCGACTAAAAGTCGACGTAAACAAATTAATAAGGGTACAGAAAGAGGGATTGCAAAAGAAAAAGCTTGGACCGCACCGGCCAAAAATGTTTCTATTGACGAGTAATTATTATTAATATAGGAAATATCGATTTCAAAAATATTCATACAATATGAATCTCCATAGCTCAAGTTTTAAAGTAATGCTGTTTTCTTACCTATATAAGTAAGAAAACATTTTGTATAAAAAACAGTTTTTCGACTGTTCATAAAAATTATTGTGTTTCAGATGATCGGTAAATAAATTTTTTACCATTTCCTGTTAAAATTGACTTCGCTAACGATAATGCTTTTAAAGCTTCTTTTTCAGGCTTTTTCATCCAAGTTGTTTTTCTTGAATTTTTCTTCTGTTTTGAGGTACGTTTTTTTGGTACTGCCATAATTATTTCTTTTTTTATTGACGTTTATCGAGAACCGAAAAAGGACTAAATTCGGTTTCCATTTCCCTTAATTTATCATAAAAAGAGCCGAAAGTGAAATCATTTAGTATTTGTTTGAAAAAAGAGAAAAAGCCGGGTGACAAATCTAAAAACGTAAAGGAGATTCCCTTTACGTTTTTAGATTCAATTTAAGTCCATAAAGTAGCTTTTGTTGACACGTAATCACGAGATTGATGAACATGCTCAACTACAGCATTTGTTCTTGTCTCGTAAATTTGAGTTAACATCTTTGGATATAATCCAATACCAATCATAGGTACGATTAAACAAACAACTACAAAAACCTCACGAGGTCCTGCGTCAATAAGTGATCGTGAATGACTTACTACGCCTCGCTTTGAACCGTAGAAAACCTGTCTTAACATCGATAGTAAATAGATAGGTGTTAGGATAATACCAATAGCCGCTAGTAAAGTTAGGACTTCTCGGAACTCATACGAGTATGATTCACTTGTTACGAAACCTAAGAAAATCATTAACTCGGAAATAAAACCACTCATTCCTGGTAATGCTAATGAAGCTAAAGAAACGGCGCTAAACATAGCAAAAACTTTCGGCATTTGTACTGCAAGTCCACCTAAATCTTCTAAAATTAATGTACGAGTACGATCATAAGTAACTCCAGCTAAGAAGAATAAACTTGCACCGATAAGACCATGAGAAACCATCTGTAACATTGCACCACTTAATCCAGAATCAGTTAATGAACCTAGTCCAATTAAAACAAAACCCATGTGAGATACAGATGAGTATGCAATTTTTCTTTTTAAATTTCGTTGTGCAAAAGAAGTTAAAGCTGCGTAGATAATATTAATAACCCCAACAATTACTAATAATGGGGCAAAATAATAATGAGCATTTGGTAACATATCCATATTAATACGGACTAGGGCATAGCCTCCCATCTTTAATAAAATTCCTGCTAAAAGCATACACGTACTATAGTGTGCTTCTCCGTGTGTATCGGGTAACCATGTATGCAGAGGGAAAGCAGATAACTTTACGCCGTAAGCGATTAAGAAACCAATATAAGCTAGGATTTCTAACGTTAATGGGTACTCTTTTTGAGCCAATGCAGACATATTAAAGGTCACAGCATCGCCGTAGAAAGCCATAGCTAGAGCTGCTAGTAAAATGAAAATGGAAGCTAAAGCTGTATAAAGAATAAACTTTGTTCCTGCGTAAAGACGTTTTTTACCGCCCCATAAAGAAATTAAAATATAAACGGGAATTAGCTCTAGTTCCCACATAAAAAAGAATAATAAAATATCTTGGGCAGCAAAAACTCCAATTTGGCCACTATACATCGCTAGCATTAGAAAATAAAACAGTCGTGCATTTTTTGTTACTGGCCACGCCGCAAGTGTGGCTAACGTTGTAACAAAACCTGTTAATAGGATTAATGGCATTGAGATGCCGTCTACTCCTAATGACCAGTGGAACTGTAAATTTGAAATCCATGCATAATCTTCTACTAATTGAAGAGAAGGATTTTGAAATGAATATTGGCAACCAAAGGTATATAAGATGAAGACGAAGTCAAGTAAGCTAACCCCTAGAGCATACCAGCGTACCGTTTTACCGTTTTTATCCGGAATAAAAGGAATCGCAAAAGCTGCCAAAATAGGAAAAAGGACAATGATTGTAAGCCAGGGCAGATGATTCATAAGTTTATTAAATTTAGGATTTATAGATAACTTCCTGCTTTATTTTCTTAAGAAATTTGTTTCTTATTACCAAGGAAAACCTAAGAAATCCCTGGTCTGTAAAGCGATTACTATAAGGATATCATAGGATAAGATTCCCCGAAGATTCCTTCTCTTTTTTAAAGGCCTGAGAAATGTTTGCGATTCAACAAGCATAGGTTAAAATAAAAAGAAAAGAGAAAAAATATACCAACAAAGGAAAAAAATGCTTGAAACGAAAACGGATCCTATGGTTGTAAGTATGGGTCCCCATCATCCTTCGATGCACGGGGTACTTCGACTAATTGTCACACTAGATGGTGAAAATGTTATCGATTGCGAACCAGTACTTGGGTATCTTCACCGAGGTATGGAAAAAATCGCAGAAAACCGAACAGTAGTCCAATATCTTCCTTATGTAACTCGTTGGGATTATTTAGCGACAATGTTTACGGAAGCAATTACTGTAAATGCGCCAGAAAAATTAGCTAATATTGAAATCCCTAAACGAGCAAGTTATATTCGTGTAATTATGCTCGAATTAAGCCGTATTGCTTCACATTTACTTTGGCTTGGTCCATTCATGGCTGATATTGGTGCACAAACACCTTTCTTTTATATTTTCCGTGAACGTGAAATGGTTTATGACTTATTTGAGTCAGCCACTGGAATGCGAATGATGCACAATTACTTCCGAGTGGGAGGCGTTGCCGTCGATTTACCTTATGGATGGGTAGATAAATGTCTAGCTTTTTGTGATTATTTTAATACTAAAATTGATGAGTATGAAAAATTAATTACACAAAACCCTATTTTCTTAAAAAGGGTTAAGGGAATTGGAATTATTACCAAAGAAGAAGCTATTAACTGGGGACTTTCAGGTCCAATGATTCGAGGTTCTGGCATTGGTTGGGATTTAAGAAAATTAGACCAATATGAATGTTACAATGAGTTAGAGTGGTCTATCGCTACAGATGATAACTGTGATTGTTTAGCACGCTATAAAGTTCGTATTCAAGAGATGCGTGAATCAACAAAAATCATTCAGCAAGCTTTACAAACTCTTCCGGGTGGTCCTTATGAGAATTTAGAAGCGCGCCGATTCTTCCAAGGCAAATCTTCTGATTGGAACAGTTTTGAATACCAATATATTGGTAAGAAACCTTCTCCAACATTTAAAATCCCTTTAAATGAGCATTACGTACGTGTAGAAGCGCCAAAGGGTGAATTAGGCGTTTATCTAATTGGAGATAATAATTTATTCCCGTGGCGTTTTAAAATCCGTGCTCCTGGATTTGTCAACCTGCAAATTTTACCAGGCCTTGTTCAAGGAATGAAATTAGCAGATATTATGACAATTCTAGGAAGTGTAGATTTAATTATGGGTGAATGTGATCGTTAATTGATTTTAGATTTACCAGGTTGTTTTTGCTAAGATTGGAGTGCTCCAATCTTAGCAAAAACACCGCTACTACCAATACTTATCAAAATGATAAACTTCGTTAAAAGCGTTATATAATAAAAAAAAGATTCTGTTTTCGCTTTTTGAATAATCTTCCTATTCGCTCTATTTTAAAAAAATAAAAAAGCATAAAGTAAAAACAAATAAAGGAGCGAAAGCTACCTAGTTTCAAATAAAGGAGTTTAAAAGTGTTAAAAAGCTTAGATGTACAATATAGTTTTGTTCATTTGCTAACCCAACTAGGGTTTTCAGAGAATGTTGCTTCGATTCTTTGGACTCCACTTCCTGTTCTTGCAGTCGTTGTTGCTGCTTTCTTAGGAGTATTAGTTGTTGTTTGGTTAGAAAGAAAAATTTCAGCTGGGGTACAACAAAGAATTGGCCCGGAATATGCAGGACCTTTAGGATTACTGCAACCCGTAGCCGACGGTGTTAAGCTTCTTGTGAAAGAAGATATTATTCCTGCAAAAGGTGACCCTATTTTATTTACGCTAGGCCCTGCTGTAGTTGTAGTTCCTGTATTTTTAGCGTATACGATTGTTCCTTTTGGCCAGAATATGATTGTGTCGAACTTAAATATCGGCATTTTCTTTTGGATTGCTGTTTCAAGTGTAGCTCCGATTGGGCTTCTTATGGCAGGATATGGTTCAAATAACAAGTATTCATTTCTTGGAGGGCTTCGTGCAGTTGCTCAAACCATTAGTTATGAGATTCCTCTAGCTCTTTGCGTTTTAGCAATTACTTTGTTAACAAATGGACTGAGTACTGTTGAAATTGTAGAAAAACAAGCTACTTACGGGATTTTAAGTTGGAATATTTGGAAACAACCTGTAGGTTTCGTTGCATTCTTAATTGCAGCTTTAGCAGAATGTGAACGATTACCTTTTGATTTACCAGAAGCAGAAGAAGAATTAGTTGCTGGCTACCAAACAGAATATACAGGCATGAAATTTGCTCTTTTCTATGTTGGTTCTTATGTAAACCTAATCGTTTCTGCATTATTTGTGACCGTTTTATATCTGGGAGGTTGGACATTCCCAATTCCAGTAGAATGGATCGCTGCAGCTGCTGATATTAATTTAGAATTACCGCAAGTTCAAGTATTGACTGCCTTTTTTGGGATTTCAATTACTTTACTGAAAACATTCTTATTTGTCTTCTTTACAATTTTGACTCGTTGGACATTACCACGTGTCCGTATTGACCAGTTACTAGACTTAGGTTGGAAATTCCTTCTTCCTGTTTCATTAGGTAACTTATTAATTACAGCGTCAGTGAAGATCCTATTCTCATAGAAATTAACTTAATTCCACATTTATTATGTTTCGTTTCACAAAAAATATACAAAATTATAGCCAAGAAATTTCCCGAGCGTCTAAATATATTGGCCAGGGTTTCAGTGTCACTTTCGATCATATGAATCGACAACCCATTACAGTACACTACCCATACGGCGAATTAGTTCCTTCAGAACGATTCCGTGGACGCATCCATTTTGAATTCGATAAATGTATTGCGTGTGAAGTTTGTGTTCGTGTATGTCCAATTAATCTTCCAGTCGTAGATTGGGAATATAAAACTGCAGTAAAGAAAAAGCAGTTAAAAAGTTATAGTATTGATTTTGGGGTATGTATTTTCTGTGGAAACTGCGTTGAATATTGCCCGACAAATTGTTTATCCATGACTGAAGAATACGAATTATCTGTATACGATCGTCATGAACTGAACTTTGATCATACTGCATTAGGGCGTATGCCAACAATAACCCAAAGAAAAAAACCTGAATCATAAGCTAGAAATGAAATAATCAAGAGCTTCATGAAAAAACTAAAAAAGGGAAATCAAATCCTTTTTTAGTTCATGATTTTAGTGCTCTTCCATTTTTATACTATCTAGTTTTATAAAAATAATTTTTTAAAGGATTTCAAATCATTATGGAACAATTATTGTATCGCTACGCATGGTTAATCCCTGTATTACCACTAATTTCATCGTTAGTCATGGGAATTGGGTTAATCTCATTCAGAGAAGCCACGCAGTCATTAAGACGTGACTTAGCCTTTTTTACTATTGGCCTATTAGGCCTTTCTGTCGTACAGTCTTTTGGTATTTTTTATTTCCAATTCAATGGAGGAAGCCCCTACAAGTATCTTGTAGAATGGGTTGTTAACCGCGATTTTACACTTGAACTTGGCTACTTTATTGATCCGTTAAGTTCAGTTATGTTAATTGTAGTAAGTACAGTTGCTTTTTTAGTTATGATTTATACCGATGGGTATATGTCGTATGATACTGGCTACGTACGTTTTTTCTCGTATTTAAGCTTATTTACATCTTCGATGTTAGCGCTTGTTTTAAGTCCGAATTTAACTCAAGTTTATATTTTTTGGGAATTAATTGGTATGTGTTCGTATCTCCTAATTGGCTTTTGGTTTACTCGATCAACAGCTGGAGATGCTTGTCAGAAAGCCTTTGTCACTAACCGAGTAGGTGACTTTGGTCTTCTTTTAGGTATTCTAGGGTTTTACTGGTTAACGAAAAGTTTTGAATTTTCAGAAATTTCATTACGTTTAAAAGTTTTATTAGATGCCAATGCAATTCCATTAGAATTAGGTGTTCTTTTTGCACTTCTTGTGTTTATGGGACCCATTTCAAAATCAGCACAATTCCCTCTTCATGTTTGGTTACCCGATGCCATGGAAGGACCGACTCCTATTTCTGCATTAATCCACGCAGCCACATTAGTTGCTGCTGGTATTTTCCTGACAGCTCGTATGTTCCCAGTTTTTGAACAATTCGAGACCGTAATGAACTTTATTGCTTGGACAGGCGGTATTACTGCTTTCTTAGGTGCAACAATTGCTGTAACACAAGTCGACTTAAAGAAGGGACTAGCTTATTCAACAGTTTCGCAATTAGGCTATATGATGATGGCTTTAGGTGTTGGCTCATATAGTGCAGGCCTTTTCCACTTAGTTACTCATGCTTATTCAAAGGCGTTACTTTTCTTAGGCTCAGGATCAGTTATTCATGGAATGGAAGGTGTTTTAGGATTTAATCCAGCTAAGAACCAGGATATGAACTTAATGGGTGGCCTTCGTAAGAAGATGCCAATTACTTCAGTGACTTTTCTAATTGGTACCCTTTCGATTTGTGGTTTCCCACCTTTCTCTTGTTTCTGGTCAAAAGATGAAATTTTAGCTGATTTATTTAATGCAAACATTTATCTTTGGTTTATTGCTTGGTTTACAGCCGGCCTAACAGCTTTTTATATGTTTAGAATTTATTTCTTAACATTTGAGGGTAGTTTCCGAGGCTACATTCCAGAATCAAACCTAAATGCTGAAGTAAAAGAATCATCTACAGCTATGGTTTTACCATTAGTTGTACTAACTATTCCTACAGTATTCATTGGTTTTGCAGGAACGCCTTTCCATAATTATGTAAGTGAATTCTTAGAAGGAGCTTATGAGCAAACATTTGATTGGATTGAATTCCTTACAATGGCCGGAAGTTCTGTTGCGATTGGAACTATTGGATTTACACTAGCGTTCTTTACATACTATAAATCAAGTATTGATAGCCAAAAGTTTGCAAGTGAAAATATGGGTCTTTATAAATTTTCAAGAAATAAATGGTATTTCGATGATCTTTATGGGGAACTATTTGTAAAGGGAAACCGTACTTTTGCAAAACAAGTATTAATGTTTGACCAATATTTTGTTGATGGTATTGTAAACTTAACAGGCTTAATGGTCTTCTTTACCGGAGAAGGTCTACGTTATATCGAAACAGGGCGCGTACAATTCTATGGTGTAACCATTGTCTTTGCACTAGTAGGTCTTTTCTATTGGTCCAACGTAAGCCCACTATTCCAATTCTTATAAAGGAAGGAGGCTCCTCTTTATGAATTTTTTTGCTAATATTCAAGACACATTTTTCTTTTTTCTTTCTTGTGTCGCAATTGTTTCATCACTGGGCGTAATTTTATTACCAAATTTAGTCTATGCTGCTTTTTTATTAGGAGCTGTTTTAGTCTGTGTTGCAGCTATTTTTCTATTATTAAATGCAGATTTTATTGCTGCAGCGCAGATCCTATTATACGTCGGTGCAATTAACGTCCTTATTTTGTTTGCTATTATGCTAGTGAAGAGTAATGTGGAATCATCGTCAGAGATCCAAGAGGGATTCCAAGCGACGAATGCTGTGAAAGCAGTAATCTCATTTAGCTTATTTCTTCTACTTGGACAAAGCATTGTCTCAACACCTTGGTTAACGTCACCTTTTGTCGCAGTAACAGATAGTGTGTCACTAATCGGTCGACATATTTTCAGTGACTTTTTATTACCTTTTGAATTAGTTTCAATCTTACTTTTAGTTGCTTTAGTTGGTGCCATTATCTTAGCACGTCGTGAACAACTGGCGAAAATGAGTACAGAAATTGTAAATAAATAACCCGTAATAATTAAACAGTTTCACTGACAGTTTCACTGAAAGCATTGCCTTTGGTTAATCCTTTTCACAAACAAAGAAACAAGCTCCAGCATAATTTTGCTGGGGCTTGTTTTAGTTTTGGGACTGACAGTTTCACTGAATGAGTAAAAAAATGTATTATTTCAATAAAACGGATCAAGCTTTCTTAAAGAATATGCGAAAGAACCTTTGAAATTCTTTTTTTTCTATTCAAACGATTTCGAAAACAACCAATAACCAGTCAACGAAAAACGAAACAGGACACCTACCTCTTTTGTGTAATCCTAATAATACTCAGAACTCAAAAAGTCAGTTGGAGAATCAATAAATAGAATATCGACACCATATCGTTTTTCAGGCGTTATCTGGCCTCTTTTTAACCGGTTTTTTAGTTACAGTTTCACTGTCAGTGAATTCCGCTTAGAACCCGTGAACAGTTTCACTGTACGGCTGTCTAGCACAGGTCAGAGGCCTAGCGTTCAGTGAAACTGTCAGTGAAACTGTACACGGAACAATACTCAGTCACAGTCAATTGTAGGACTTTTTGGGGTACTGTGTAGACTTGTATACCTTTGTAAGGAGCGTGTTATACACACTTCACAATATAAGCCTAAGTAAGGACAGCAGATCACTTAGTACGCGTTAGTTCTGGCCTGTTGTACCTATAGGTACAATTCCCCATTGATTCAGATTCGAACCAATTGTTCCTTCTATTCGACTATCTAGGGTCTCTTTCTGAGAGTAGTTGTTTTGATGCATAGTTTCACTGAGTGATGTAAATTGAAGCAAAAAAAAAAGGTCGCTACAGTTCAAATAAAACTGTAGCGACCTTTTAGGGTTTACCCTGGCGCCCACCGGGGTGTCTCATGTTTCACGATCAAATTCGGTATGGGGTTGATGTGTGTCCAATCAATAAAGGCACCAAAGGACAATCGGGGCGGGGTTTTGACACCCTCGCTCCTCGATTGAAGTATAAATCAAAATGTTTTGGTCTGTTAGTATATCTCAGCTGCAACCATTACTGGCCTTCCACTTGATATCTATTAAACGGCTAGTCTTGCCGTGACCTTCGGATTACAGCACAAGCTGTGATCAAAGAGTACTCATCTTAAGGTGGGCTTCCTACTTAGATGCTTTCAGCAGTTATCCGCTCCGCACTTGGCTACCCAGCGTGTCCCGTTGGCACGAGAACTGGTACACCAGCGGTGCGTCCTTCCCGGTCCTCTCGTACTAGGGAAAGATCCTCTCAATACTCTAACGCCTACACCGGATATGGACCGAACTGTCTCACGACGTTCTGAACCCAGCTCACGTACCGCTTTAATGGGCGAACAGCCCAACCCTTGGGACGTACTTCCGCCCCAGGTTGCGATGAGCCGACATCGAGGTGCCAAACCTCCCCGTCGATGTGAACTCTTGGGGGAGATCAGCCTGTTATCCCTAGAGTAACTTTTATCCGTTGAGCGACG
>Ga0209713_10000930_pt1 | contig 17005 bp, 12 predicted proteins | sample ArcOceMetagenome_3_FD_187444 | JGI IMG/M metagenome (GOLD analysis project Ga0209713, IMG submission 187444) | Marine eukaryotic phytoplankton communities from Arctic Ocean - Arctic Ocean- Svalbard ARC20M Metagenome (SPAdes) (version 2) | ecosystem: Environmental > Aquatic > Marine > Oceanic... | reverse complement strand
CCTCACAGAGCAAGTTTGAGGACCTTTGAACGTTTCGGATGGCGAGTCGCTGCAGAAGATCTGGTGGTTCGACCTCTCCGACAGGATCTCAGAGAGCAAGTTTGATCAGTTTCGGATGGCGAGTCGGGCCATCTCCAGCTCCGCGACCGCCGCGCCCTCCGCGGGCACGCCGCCGCCGCGCACTCCAGCTGCTCGGCAGTCCCGTCCGTCGTCGGCCGCGCCTCGTTCTTCGCCTGGGCCTTCGCGCCCAGCCTCGGCTGCGCGGCTCTCCGTCAAGGCGGCCAGCGTCAGCGAGCGGCTGAGCAAGCCCCACGCTCGCCCAAACTCGGCCAACCCGAACAAGCACGGCACGGGCGGCTTCTTCTGGTCGCCCGACAACCTCGGCGCGGCCGTCGCGCAGAGCGTGCCGACGCTGAGCAAGTCGGCGAGCTCGCCTGGGCTGCGCCAGCAGAATGCGCGGCAGCTCGACGAGTGGTACGAGATCAACCGCAAGGCGCAGTACAGCCTGCGCGCGATGAACCAGTGCGGCCACGAGACGGACATGCTCATGGAGCGCGTTTCGGAGGCCAAGCGCGAGTCGCTCTCGCGCGCGGTCGAGGGGCTGAACGAGACGCTCGACGAGACGCGCCGGAAGGCCGACGCCAAGCAGGAGCAGCACTACCAGCTGAAGCGCGAGATGCTGACGGGGCGCAAGGAGTGGCTGGCGCAGGGCGGCCAGCACGGCGCCACCCACGAGGCGCGCAAGGTCGACGCGCTCGAGACGATGATCGAGCAGGTCGAGGGCGCGTACCGCACGGAGGGCGATCGGATGCAGGCGACTCACTCACCGCTCCCGCCCCTCACTCACCCTCACTCACCCTCCCGCCCGTCTCACGCTCCGGCCGGCCGCCAATCACACGGCGCACACACACCTCACCCACACCTCACCTCCTCTTCATCCGAGCCGACCCGAGCGCGCGTCACCGCCACCCTCCCACGGCTCGCTGCGGCAGGCGACCTACCAGCACATGACGCGCCGCCTGGTGGCCGAGCTGACGGCGCAGCGGCTCGCGACGGAGGCGCTGCGTGCCGAGACGACGAGGACCGACGCCGCGACGGCGGTGGCGCTCGAGAGCCTCGCGGTGGTGCGCTCCAACCACCGCGAGCTCGTCTCCCAGGAGGACGAGTACATCCGGCTCTGTACATGCCATGCCGCCTTGGGTGCCGATCCCTCGACTCGCAGACCAGCACACACTCACATGCGCAGCCTGATCAGCTACTCAGTCTGTGGCTCACGCGTGCGCGCCGCCCCACATATAATGCCGGAACAGACTCGAAGCGGTCGGCGATCATGGAGGCGGAGCTGAAGCAGCGGCACGCGGCGCTGCAGGAGGTGAATCGGATCGAGGCGAGCTTCGAGCGGAGGGCCGAGGCGAGGAAGCTCATCCCGCAGCGCGTGCAGGTGCGCGGCGGCGTGGGAAGGCGCCCTCTTGCCGCGCTTTGCCCCTTTGCCGCGCTTCGCTCCTCACCCGCATTGCCCCTCACGTGAACGCCGCTGACCTCTCGCTGTATTGCGTTGTGTCGCGTGTCGTGTCGTGTCGTGTGGCGCGCAGGAGGAGGGCCCCGACGCGGTCCAATCGTTCCTCGAGGAGAGCGCCGACGCCGCGCGCAGGCGACGCGCGACGGTCACGATGGTTAGCCACGCCCCTCCGCCTCAGCACGCCCCGCGCCGCCCTCCTCCTCACAACAGGAGGCGGATGCATCACAGCGTGCGTGTCGCGCCCACACCATCCCACCGCCCACGCATGCCCTTGACGTGTGCGTGTGCGTGTGAGTGTGCGTATTGTGTGCCCCGCTGCCGCTCACCTTCCGTCGCGCCGCGTGTCTAGGCGCAGGTGCGAACCTCGGCGCAGAGGTCGACGCAGCAGCGGAGCGAAGCCGATTACGAAGCCGCGTGGGCCAAGCTGGCCCAGGTCACCGGCACGCAGGCGCGGCGCGCAACCCTGCTTGCGCTCGCGCTCGCCCCTCTCCCACGTGCCGACAACCCTACTTTCATCCTGACCCTCGATCTGACCCCAGTACCGGCAACCCTACGTTCATTCTGACCCATCGAACCCGCGCACGCTCCCGACGCGGCGCAGGACGCGGATGCGATGATCCAGCGATACATCGACGCGCGCGGCATGAGCGCTCACCTCTTTGAGCAGCGGCAGAGCGGCGTCGACAGGGAGGTGAAGCTGCGCGAGCAGCGGCGGACGCTGTCGCGCGAGCTGTCGGAGCTCGAGGGGAGCCAGTACCGCAAGGCCTTCGGGCGCGGCGTCGACGCGCTGCAGTCCAAACTGACGCAGCAGCAGCAGCAGACGCAGAGTGCGCCGCCGCCGCATGACACGACACGAGACGAGGAGGCTCGAACCTTCGACTCATCCTCCCGCAGAGATCATCTGGCCCGGTAGCTCCGCACTCACGCGCCCCGTTTCGCTGCCTGCGCCGTGCGTGTGCCGACTGCCGTGGATGTGACAAACAACAGAGCGCCTCGAGACGCATCTGGAGGTCCAGCAGCTGCTGCTGCGTCTGAAGGAGGGGGTGAAGCACCTGTGCGGCAGCGCCGACTCTGTGCAGCTGAAGGAGAGCGCCTTCGCCTCGGGCGACGGCGAGGGCCGCGCGCGCCTCGCCGCGTACCGCCGCCACATGAAGAACCGCGCCGCCGCCGAGGGCAACCGCGAGGCGGAGCGGCTGAGGGCGGCGGAGAAGGCGGCGACGGTCGCAAAGGAGGAAGCCGCCGCGAAGAAGCGCTCCAAGGCGGAGGCGGCGGCGGTGAAGGCGGCGGCGGCGACGGCGGTGTCGGCGGCGGCGGCCCCCGCTGCTAGCGACGGCGACGTGGCGGCTGAGCAGGGTGGCGGTGAGGAGGAGGCGGCAGCACCGGAGAAGCCTTCGCCCGATGCGGCGGAGACGGCGCCGGCGACGCCCGCGACGGCGCCCGCGGGCGGCGGCAACAGCAGCATTGGGCGCAAGTCGGTGCCGGCGTCCGCACCGCTGCTCAAGCGGCTGGGTGGCGGCGGTGGCGGCGGTGGCGGTGGCGGTGCGGAGGATGCGGCGGGCAGCGCCGGCGGATCGAAGCCGCAGAGCGAGGCTGGCGGCGGCGGCGCCGGCGCCTGTGGTGGCGTGGCGGCGCTGCCTGCGGCGGCGGCGGGCGAGGACGACGACGACGCGGCGGCGGCGGCGGCGGCGTTGGCGCGGCCGACGAACCCCGCCGAGATCGAGGTGGGCAATCTCGACGACGAGATCAACACGATGCTCCCGTACGTCGAGACGGTGCTGTTTCAGGTGCACGCCGTCGTCATTCTGGCCGCGCGCGCCAGGAGGGACGCCGAGGAGGCGGCCGCGGCGGCGGCGGCGGCGGCCGCGGCGGCGGCGGCGGCGGCGGCGGCGGTGGGCGTCGATGGGGCCGCCACTCCACCGGTGGGCGCGGGCCGCAACCGCCGCGGCTCGCGGAGTCTGTCCATCTCCGCCCTCGCCACCCCAGCCGAGAGCCGTCGCGGTAGCTGCAGCGCCCTCCCCGCAGGCGACCGCCGAGGCTCGGCGGCAGTCGGCGCCGCCGCCCCCGCCGCGTCGTCCGACGATGCCGCCGCCGCCGCCGCCCCAACACCGGCGCCCGCGATGCTGAATCCAGTCGCCGCCGCCGCCGCCGCCGCCGCCGCAGCTGCTGCCGCCGCGACCGCCGCCAAGTTGGCGCTCGAGAGCCCAAACATCCGCATCAAGCTGCCCGAGCGGGACCGGCGCGACAGCGACGACGGCAGCGACGACGACGACGACATCGACGTCGACATCGACATCGACGACGAGATGCGCGAGATGCGGCGCAACGGCGGCGGCGCCTCGACGGCGACGATGGTGTACGACGCGCGCCGCTCGCAGACGGACGACGGCGGCGGCCGCTACGCAAAGTCCAAGTCGGCGGCCGGGCTCGCCGACGCCGCGACCAAGCCCAATCTCATCGGGCGCAGCGCCGCCATCCTCGCCGGTGGCGGCGCTGCCGGTGCCGCCGGGCTACGGACCAGCCCCCACGGCGGCAGCCGCCCGCGTCCGCGCCCCGGATCCGCAGCGATCAATCGGCCCTCCTCGACGAATCGGTCCGCCGGCACGTGAGGCTGGCCCGTCCGCCTGATGAGTGATGATGTGTGGCGTCCAACCTCTTTCGTTACAAATTCATTTTCAATATTAAGGGACGGCAGATCTAACTTGAAATCACTCTGTCGTTGTCTAGGTCGAGGTGCACTTTACCTCTGCCCAGACCGAGCAGGGTATGGAACCTGCTGAGCCGATGGTCGCGCCCCTGCTGTTTTGGCGGGAACAAGCTCTGCAGATCGCCGACGGGCACCGGCTCGGTCCACGAGTCTTTCGACCCAATGACCAGGTGGCTGCCGTCGGCCCATTGCCGCTCCTCCTCCCGCTCCCCCGCCGGGTCAGCATAGGGCAGCGTCCACCCCTTGCCGATTGGGGCGGCGGCGGGATGCAGCATCGCTGCGGTCGCACCCGCCATCGGCTGCATGCCCGCGAGCTCGGCGAGCGGACCAGTCGCGTCCTCGGGCAGCCCGTGTTCAAAGTTGATGTTGAGGTGCATGTACCGGACCTGCGCATCCTTCTCATCGTATTTGGCCGCCTTGGAAGAGTAGATCTTCATCAGAAGCCCCCCCGCCTCGAGTGAGACCATCTCGGCTGGCTTGTCGCCGATCGCCTTCGCATCGCCACGCGAGAGGCGCCACGAGCCGAAGCGACGCTTGCGCCATTCGCGCTGCCTCGTGGCTGCACCGGCGCATTTGTCCTCACGAAGCTCTTTGACGGCGAGTGCCGTGGCGCGCTCGGCCTGGCGCTCCTCCCAAAGATAGCGGCTGGACCATCCCGTCCCCGCAGGCCCCTTCGTCGCCTCCTCGGCCGCGTCCAGGAGGTCGGACACACTCTTGAGCAGCGCGGTCCCCTCCTCTGATGGCGGCCAGAGGAGCAGCTCGGTCGTCCCATTCACGATGAGCGCCGTCTCCTCACCCTCCAGCCTTGCAAACTCCGCCGCAGCCAGGGCCATTTCTTTCGCACTCATCTCCTCCTTTGCCAGCGCCTTGGCTTCAGCTGCAGCGTTGGCCATGACCTCTGCCTCCTCTTGCGCGGCAGCCTCCGCGTCAGCAACAGCTTTCAGCGCCGCCTCCGCATGCGCAGCGGCCTCGGCCTTCGCCTCGGCCTTCGCGGCGGCGACGGCGTCAGCACGAGCCTTGATAGCCTCTTTTCCCGCCTTCTCTGCAGCATCCAGACGCGTCTGAACCTCTGGCCCAGGCCGTGCAATCTCGTCCGCCTCATCTCTCGCCTTCTCGTCGGCCTCCAGTCGCTTCTGAGCCTCCGCTCGTCTGAGCCTCTGACTCTCCTCGGCCTCTATGCGCGCCATGAGCTCAGTTTTGGACTTTGCCTCTGCCTCCAGAAGTGCCAAGCGAGGCGGTTCGCGGCCTGCGTTCCAGAAGGAACTCTCACTGTCGTCCGGCTGAAGCGCGAGGAGCGCCATGTGGTGAGTCCCAGACCCCTCTCCGTGGTGCCGAGTGATGGAGTACTTGCTAGTCACCGCGCGCCAGGACGCCGCGCCATGGGTCTCGCGAACCAACTTGCGCGCCTCGCGCTGCTCGCTGGTCAGCGCCACGCCATCTTTCCCGGTGGAGCTGGCTTTGTGCGATAGCTCGGATGGAACCTGCTGCAGCCTCGCACGCCGACTCGAAAGGAAGCCCCCCTTGGCTGGCGCATTCGGCTGATCGGCGGCAGCACTTGCGCCTGCGCCGAGTGCCGCATCAGCCGCGCCGCCGCTGGTCTCCTCTTCGTCGAATGCATCCGCATCGGTCTCGTCCACCTGCGAGCTCTTCAACTCTGCCTGTGCTCGAAGCAGCCTACATGCCACGTCGCAGTCCGTTTTCTTCTCCTGCTCCTTCGCGTCCTTCTCCGCCTGTCTCGCCTTTTGAGCAGCCACCACCCTCACTTTTGCCGCTGCCGCGGCAGCTTTCTTCACCTCCGCAGCCTTGGGCTGCTTCACCTCATTGACCACCTGCGTCTCCTTCTTCTCGACCGCTGCCTTGGCCTTGTGTTTCTGCTTTTCCGCTGCTGCTTTGGCCTGGTCGATCCAGCCCTTGGCAGCTTTCTTCTTTCGCTCGACCTTCTCCGTCTGCTTCGCCCTCTTCGCCTCCTGCGCCTCTCGTTGCTTCTTCTGCGCCTCCGATTCATCTGCCAGCGATGTTTCCTCTGCCTCCTGCTCCGCGGCATCCGGAGCCCTCATCGACTTCACAGTCTTGATGGCGCTCTTCATCCCCAGCGCCATCTCCTGCAGCTTCGTCGGCTCGGCCTTGTTGGCCGTTGCCTGGGCCAGCATCGAGCCCATGGTCTGAAGCTCAGCGCTTGCGGCGTTCTCACGCATCGCCGCCTCCATCTTCTTCCGCATATCCGCAAGCTCGCCAAGCATGGCCACGTTGGTCTTCATCACCTCATGGACAGTGGAGTTGATCAACTGGATCTTTCCGGCCTCGACGAAAACGCTGTCCGTGTCGTTGGCAGCGCTGGTGATGTTCTGAATGGTCTTCAGCGCCTCACTGAGCATGTTCGTTGCTTGCGGCACAGGCCGAACAACGTCCCTGTCGAGCAGCAGGCGCATCGTGCCACACGCCGTCTCCTCGGCCGACACTTTGAGCACCTTCTCCGCCTGCTGCCGCACCACCACGTGCTTGAGCCACTGGTGTGCCGAGTCGCGGCTCTCAAAGGCCTCGGCCTCGAGGGTGAACGTGCCGTTTGCGGTCGTCCAGCGCAGCAGCTCCGTGAGCTCGCCCACTGGGAGGGCAAAGGCCTTGCCAGTGCCATTCGTGGAGAGCACCGGGTCGCCGTGGACGCGGACGCCCTTCGAGGCTGGAGGCGGCGGCGACAACGGCGCGTTCGTTTCCGGAGGCGGCGTCGAAGGCGGCGCTGGGCAAGACACGCCCAGCTCGATTGGTGCTTGCATCGTCGGAGACTGCGGCCACTCGTCGCTGCCGCCGTCTGTCCGCTCGAGCAGGAACGAGGTGCTTTCGCCATCGAGCGTGAACTCGTAGCGCATCGTCGCCTCGATCGGCACCCGAGCGAGGCTGCAACGCTCCTTGACGGACGGCATCCACACCGTCTTGCCAGCCGACGCGCCAAATGCAGGGACGTCCGGAGTCGCCTGGCCAGACTGGGCGAGGCCGCGGCAGCACGGGCCCTCCACGTCATCCGAGAATATGGCAAGGGTCCCGGACGGCTGCACGCCGTTGATGGTGACGATAAAGTACCCGGCAAAGTCGGAGCCACCGTCATACAGCCCGTTCATCACTTGCCACGTCGATGGATCAGAGGCCGGGACAGGGCACGAAGGTGGCGGCGACATCGACGGGTAGAGTGGAGGTGCTGACGGCACTAGAGGTGGCGGCGGCGGCGGTATCGGAGGGGGCGTAGACGGCACAGCTGGGAACAGATTCGCCAACGTCGCTGGGTACAGAGGAGGCGCATTCGGCACGGGCGGAGGCGGCGGCGGCGGTGTTGTTGGGGGATGTGGAGGCAGAGGAGGCGTCAGCTCGCCGGCCCACACCGCGACCTCGAACAGGAAATTGCGGCCGACCTTCTCGCGATAGCACGCCTGGGTGTCGCCGTAGAAGCCACTTCCCGTCGTCATGTTGACCACCTCGGAGAACCCCAGCGTGAGGTTCACCTCCGACGTGTCGAAGAAGGTGGCAATTACCGAGTGCTCCTTCTCGCTCGCGCTCAGGTCGTACGGGCTGGTAGGGTTGTCGTCCGCGCTGCCAAGGTCGGTCGACAGGAACCATTGCTTGGTCCCGTTGGTCCGAGCACTGACCCAATGGCCCTGGTGATACATGAAGTCCTGGCTTCTATCAAAACCAATCATCTCCGAGCACTGCGATGAGCTCGCGCCGGTGTCAAAGTCGAAGAAGCCCATCACAAACTCGTGAAGCACCACCGGCTCATCCGTCTCCGTGTCACGGAACTGCAGACGAAGATCGACCGTTGAGCCGTACCCGATGTTCATCTGGCCGAAACGCTCCGCCACAATGCCGTTGGCGCTCGCGCCATTCGGGGCGCGGTACGTCGACACGTTGCTCAGCACCACGTCGATCGAGCGGCCGTAGACCGAGCCAGCCTTTTTGAAGCGCATGTTCTGTTCGCCCGCGTCTGGCCCAACGCCGCCCAGGTTGCTGTGTGAAAGGGTGCTCTGCCCAATGCCTATCTCGATCGTCTCTTCGGTCGGGTTGAGCGCGTTCAGCTCGGTTCTGCACGCGCCGCAGTCCATACACTCGGGGCTCATGTAGTCGACGATGCTGCTGCAGATCTGGGTCCCGTTGGCGTACATTGGGCAGACCACACTACACGGGTCGTCAGCATCGTACGCCTGCCCATTGAAGCAGGTCGGCACCACCGACATGGACGATGCCGTCGCGGGTGAGATGGGCGCGTTGGTGGACGGCACGCACGCTGTGCAGACCGTGCTGCTGCCGATCGTGGTCACATCTCCCGAGGAGGCCACATTCTCAAAGTAGACGTAGGGGCAGGTCTGGCAGTTGTACTGGACGGTGGCGTTGTTGATAAGGGGTGGCGCTATGCCGGTGCAGCCGGGGTCGTTGGGCGATTGCTGACGACGGCTGAAGAGTCTGGGATGTGGAGGCAGAGGAGGCGTCACGACAGCTGCGTCCACCTCGGCCGCCTCCACCTTTGCCGCCGCTAAACTGAAGACGCGGGTATGGCCTGCGTCATCGCCGGTGCCATCGCTGTGCTTGGCACCGATGGCGACGGTCGAACATTGGTCGTCGAGGGAGACGCTCTTCCCCGAGTAGTCGAGGGTTGCCTCACCCATGATGACCGAGCCCTTCAGCTCCCAATCGTCGTCGTTCCACGCGTAGACGGACGTCTTGCCGGCATCCATGCCCACGTTGTTGTCGCTCCACGGAGAGCCGATGGCAAGGCAGAGCCCGTCGGCAGACATCGACACGGACTTGCCGGAGAACTCAAAGGCCGCGTCACCATCGATGTCCGAGCCCTTCTGGACCCAGTCGCTCGTGGCGAGGTCGAACTCGTAGATGCGGGTATGCCCCGAATCGTCCGTGTTGCGATTGGCGCCGATTGCCACGATGTTGCCCACACCGCTCAGCGAGACTGAGAGGCCGGATTGGTCATTTGCCAGCTCACCAATCAAGTCCCGGCCCTTCATCGTCCAGTCGGTGCCACTCCATTCGTGCACGCGCACCGAGCCGGCATTGTTGCCATCGGCGTCGGTGAACGTGGAACCGACCGCAACAGCCTGCCCGTCGGCGCTCAGCGAGACACTCGCGCCATAGTTGGCGCCCCCCTCGGCGCCATCGAGATCGCCGCCCTTCTGAACCCACTGACTATTGTCGGCGTCAAACTGCCAGATCCGGCTGTGGCCCGCGCTCGTGCCGTTGTCGTTGTTGAAGGGGGCACCGAACGCGAGCACGCTCCCATCGGCACTCAACGAGACGATGCCGCTGTAGTCCATGGGCTGATCGGCATCGATGTCCTGGCCCCTCTGGCCCCAGTCGCTCCCGGACCATTCGTAGATCCGCACGTGGCCCGAGTTGAAAAAGGGCGAGTCCGAGCCGCCGTTGTTGTAGGCGGAGCCGACGGCCACAATGGAGCCATCCGCGCTGAGAGCAACGCTCGATCCCGACTGGTCCGTGGCATTCTTGCCAACGATGCTGCTTCCCAGCTGCACCCAGTCCGTATCGCCCTTCTCGAAGATGCGAACGTGCCCAGAGTTGCGGCCACTGCCATCTCTGCGGCTGGCACCGACTGCAAGGATGGTGCCATCTGAGCTGAGCGCGACCGACCCGCCGGCCTGGTCGCCCGCTGCCTCGCCATCGATGTCGGACCCATGCTGCTGCCAGTTGTCCTCCTGAGCGGTGGCGCCCGCGACGAGCGCCAACACCAGGAGGGAGCGACGCAGCATGGCGGTGCCGAAAAAGGCAACGCCCTTCGCGTTTTACCTACGGCTCTTACAAAGTACCGTCGCTGGAGTGGACACAAGAAGAATACACGAGCAGCCTAAGGGACCCCATCCTGTTGGATATTCAGCTTGCGCTGCTCGAGAGCCCTGCAACTCGTCGTGCATAGGCAACACGTGGTCACACTCCGGCCAGACTCCGGCTCCGGCCCACGCGCTTGCTCTCGCGCACGCAAGATCCAACCGTCGACCTCGCACCGGGACGTCGCAGCCCGAGCTCGAAAAGGCACGGATGGCTGCGTGTATGCACCTGCCGAGGGCCAGGGGGCGCGTGGGCGCACCGTTGCGTGAGTTGAGTGGGCGTGGAGCGTCCTCCTCTGAAGCATGCGTGCGCGGGGCAGGCTACGCGCGTGCGTGGCCGTGGGCGGTCGTGTCTGCTCCGCCAATACTTCTCGCCGGCCAATGCTAGGGCGGAGAAACCTGGGGGGAGTGTCGCTGGTCTGGGAGGCGCTCTTCAGGCGTGCGGAACCCACAGAGAGGCGCCCCGGCGTCGCTGGCGCGGCTGATCCGTGCCCATCATCACGGAGCGGCAGCGGCGGCTGGTGGGCCGCTCTGTTCGTGCCGCCGCTCCATTCAGAGTCACGTTGTGAGGTCATCGGGAGCGGCGCGAGGCGCGCCGGCTCCGGCTGACAGATAAGATCAAAGCGGCACGGCTTGAGTTCGCGCCAGCGGGCCGTGCAATGGGGCGCCTGGGCCGCTCCTTGGCATGCGCCTCCGGTGTGTGTATGATTGTGAGCGTGAAGCGTCGGGATGCGTGCGTTCGAGGGCGGGATGGAGGTGGCGCAGGCGTGCGCGATGCCACCGCGAGCATGGGTCGGGCGCACGGTTGGGCTCTGCTCTTGGAGCTCTCGGTCGAGTGACGTGCCAGGCGCTGGCCCGGTGGTCGCAACGTCATAGCTCGGCATTCTGCGAGGATCACGTCTCGAGGAGCGCGTCCGTCACGATGCTACGGCCAGCGGAGCGCTTCAGCCTGAGTGAGACCGTGCTGCCAGCGCGCAGCGCCGACCACTGGCTCGGGTCGCGCAGTGAGGACTTGCGGATGAAGTAGACCTCACTAGAGCCAGGAGGCCGAGATACCCACGCGCCCGCGTACTTCTCAAGCTGGACAAGGAGCCGGTCGTCAGAAGCGGTGGTCGTCGCGACGTGGTCGCCAGCTTGCGACGTGCCTTCGCGGCTGTGTTCACAGCACAGCGTCGAAGTTTGCGCAATTCAGCCAGCTTTGCCAGCTTGCCCGCGCCTCCGGCTCCCGCAACAGGCCTGCCATGCTGGACGGCATAGAGGCCCCGCCAGAGGCTCCGCCAGAGGCTCCGCCAGAGGCTCCGCCAGAGGCTCCGCCAGAGGCTCACCACTCGGCGCCGGGCGAGGTGCGGACGAGCCTCGCCCAGCGCAGCCCTCCCGACGACTGCTCGCCAATGCTGCGGACGGCGTCACCCGAGGGCGGCCGGCCCCGCGGGCCATCTACGCAGCGGGCGCAGCTGCCCGAGGGTGGGCGCGACCGCGTGCCCACACGCGAGTGCGCACCCGCCCTCTGCAACGGCAGCGAGGTGGCGCTGCCGGTGCGCCTGTCGAGCGGCGTCAACACGCGCGCCTCGTTGGCCTTGGGCCGCAAGCTGACGGGCTCGAGCCGCAAGCTGACGCTCGGCTCGAGCCGCAAGACGAGCAACAGCCCGGGCCACTGCCGCCAGACCATCGAGCCGCCGTTTGCCACCTTTGACCCCACCCACGAGGAGCCGAGGGAGGAGTCGGCGCAGTCGTCGCGGCTGACGGTGCAGGAGGAGGTGATGGCGCAGAACCGCGCGGCGCTGCTCGACTACCTGCGGTACGGCGCGGTGCGCTTCAAGTCGGCGCAGCAGGAGGCCGACTACCAGGAGTACACGCGCCGCATCGACGCCGCGCGCTGGGTCCTCTTCCTCCGCCGCTTCTTTGCTCTCTTCTGCGTCGGCTTCGTCACGTTCATCGTCTACGACGGTGCGCCGCACCGCCCCCGTCCTCGCATCTCGCATCGCACGCAGCCACACACTTGCTGGTCGACGACCGGCAGCAGCACGCCAGCCTGCCATGGCAGCCCGCCACTCGCACGCGCCACACCACGTTCGCCGCCGCTCACGACGCCGCAGCCGCCAACGGCTCTCTCGGGCGCGGCCACGGCGCCGGGCTGTACCTGATGCGCAACTATGAGTGGCCGACGTGCCTGCTGCTCGTGGTGATCATGGGCGCGTGCATCCTGCCGTTCGCGCGGCCCGGCGACACGACGGGGCGCCGCGTGCAGACGCTCGTGCACGTTTGGTTCACGCTGACCGTCCTCGCCATCGGCTTCGTCGACGTGTACCCAAAGCTACGGTGCGCGCCCCGCGCCCGCACGCTCCGATTGCAGCCCCGAATGGGCACCGCATGCGCAGCAGCATAACTAGCCAGCGCCACACCACCACCAGCATCACCTGCCTCGCTCCCCTGACCACCACCACCACCGCCGCCACCGCCGCCACCACCACCACCACCACCGCCGCCGCCGCCGTCGCAACCACCACCACCACCGCACACGCATGCGAGCAGAGTCGAGACGCTCGTGGAGCTCGAGGCGCGGAGCTCGAGCGACGACCTGGGCGCAATGTGGGCCTCGGCGTACAGCCTGTGGGCGCACGGCGTCTCTGGCGAGGCCGACGCCACCAACAGCACCGCGATGCTCGAGGCGTTCCTGACGCAGCAGCTGCGCGCGTACGACTGGATCCTGATGTTCAACTGCACCTTCTACCTCGGCGCCGTGCTGCACCTCTTCCAACCCAGCTACGACTGGACCTGCGTCATGTCCGCGCAGGTGGGAGCCGACGGCGCATGCCAACCCCGGCCTGCCGCTGCCGCTGCCGCTGCCCCTAATCCCGACCCCATCCCCAACCCTGTCCCCTAACGAGTGCGGACGCGTGCTCTCGTGTCGTGTCGGTGCGCAGACCCTCCTGGTCTTCCTCTGCGCGTCGGTGGTCCATCCGTCTCAGCTGCCGTCGTCGGTCGTGGAGTACGACACCCGCCAGTACGCCGTTTGGGTCATGCACCGCGTCTTCACGTTCGTCGCTGTGCTCGGCCTCTTCTTGATCGGATCGCGCGAGCACGAGCGCACGAGGCGCGACGTCTTCATCGTACGCCGCACACTCTGGGGCTCTCGATCCGTCGACTATCATCGAATCAGATGAGCCCAATGCTGCTCTGCCGCAGTCAAAATCCGCTACTCACGCGTCACTCGCGCCCCATTGCTGCCGGGACCACAGCTGATGACGATCATGACGAAGCACAACGCCGCTCTCAACGCCGACAATGTCAAGCTGCGCGAGAAGGCCGAGAGGATGGCGGGAGACGACCACCCCTTCCCCGGGAGCGAGGCGAGCGCGCTCGACATGGACTCGCCGATGAAGACCGTCATGGATTCGCTCCGGCAGATGCAGGCGCGCCGCGCGCACACCAGAGAGGACACGCCAGTCGACAGCAGACCACGGCAGAGCAGAGCAGGCCCGACATCCCGCCGGGTGCATCCTCTCTCCCCTTTTCATTTCGCCGCAGATGGACCCGTTGCTCCTCCACTGGAAGATTGAGCTGGGCCGCTCGATCGAGGCCATCTCGAAGAACGTGTCGGCAATGTGGATGCCGAAGGCGCTGCCGCAGCGCATCGGCGACGGCGCATCGACGGCGATGGAACTCGCGCAGCTCGCGCCGTATATGCAGAGAGCCGTGCGCCGCCGCCGCCATACCCACGCCACGCCCGCAGCAGCGCAGCGGCGCCTTCACACGCCACACCACACCGCGCAGCGTGCCGACGGAGAGAGTTGAGGCGGAGATCAGACGAGAGATCGCACGGCGACAGCGGCGCGCAATCCTCCCATCCGACCCAACCACCATGCCTGGCACATCACCGCACCACCGCACCACCGCATCGTCGCAGGGGTCGTACTCGGTCTCTCAGTCGTACCCATGCCACGGCGTCTCCGCCGCCTCGGGCCTGCACGGCGTCTCTCACTCGGTACTCTCGCCCCCTTCCTTCTATTGCCGCGCGAACGCACGACGCTGGGCGAGCGGCGCAGCCCGGCTTCTGTTGCAGAGCGACGCAGCCCGCCGCAGCGCCGCAGCTCTCCTCCCGCGCCCGAGCGGCGGCGCGCTGCCTCCTCCTCCTCCTCCTCCTCCCAGTCATTCTCCCCTGAGGAGGCGCCGGAGAGGGACGCCAAGTCGGCCTGCTCCGTTGTGGAGAATGCAGCCGCACCCGCGGTCGCATATGTCCTGTGGCACCTGGTCTGATGGATCGGCCGAGGATTCGCACGCGTGGCGTCGCTGGCATTGCACAACACACACCGGCATATACTGACCTCTTCTCCACCCCCCCTCCCTCCGCCGACACGCAGGTACCGACGGGCCACTGCCCCTCCATCCACGGCCCCATACCGGCGGCGCGCGCGCGCAACTCGGCGGTGGTGCGCGACCTCTCCGCCGCCTCCCGCGGCGAGCGGTGGCGCGCACAGACGCCGACGGACGCGTCGCAGGCCGAGCGCACCAGCGAGAACTCGACTGGCTCCGTGTCGCACCTCTCTTCCCGACCGTCGTCGTACAATCCGCAGCAGCAGCAACACGGTGGCGGCGCCTCCATCGGCTGCGGTGTCCGTCAGCGCCTCTCGCATTGCGGCGGGAGGCAGTTCAGTCCGTCGTCGCCGTCGTCGCCGCGCGCCTACGCCGCGCCGTCAATGTCGCAGCTATCGCAGCTATCGACGATCAACTCCTCGAGCAGCCCTGGCGGCGGCCGTCGACATGGCGACTCGCCGCCCGGCAGCGGCAAGTGCGGCGGCGTGTTCGGCATCGATCCCGCGTCGCTGCCCACGTCGTCGTTCGATCTGCCCATTTCTGGCGGCATCGGCGGGAGCGACGGCCTGGGCGGCGGGAGGGGTACCACCAGCGGCGCATCGCGCGGCGCGATGCACCGCAAGGGCTCCGCCTCGAGGATTGCAGAGGCGATCGGCGCGCGCGCCTCCTCCCTCTCGCAGGCGCTCCGCCCTAGCAGCAGCAGCAGCAGCCCAAGAGGCACCGACGCCTCCAGCCGCGGAGAGGCGTCATTGCGGTGTGGCGACGGCGTCGACGCAACAACGGCAATCGGCAGCGACGGCGACGGCGCGGACGGCGCGGGTGGCAGCGGCGGTGGCAGCGGTGGTGGTTGCGGCGGCGGCGGCGGCGGTGCGGGAGGAGGAGCGCAGGCGGCGCCGCTCTCTCTCGCGCCGCGCGGCGCTCCGCTCGACGAGATCACCAAGCAGGACTCTCTGCGCGCGTCCAACCGCGTGACGGCCGTGCTTCCGCGCCCCGGCTCACTCACCACCGGCGCGGCCACCGGCTCGGTACGTGGCACCGGCCGTCGGGAGGCGGCCAAGCAGGGCGATGGTGGCGGTGATGGTGGCGACGGACCCGACGACCCGTACTTGGATGCGGCGCTGGCGGTGCGAGCGGAGGCGGCGGCCGAGGAGGCGAGCGGCGGTGGCGGTGGCGGCAACGCATCGCCCTCGTCGGCTCGAGGCAGTGTCGCCCGCCGAGGCAGCGGCGAGGGCGCCTCGACGCTGGCGACGGTGGTGGAGGCGTCGAGTGCAAAGGAGAAGGGCGGCAAGGCGGAGACCTCGCTCGATCTCGATCTCGAGGAGGGAGAGATGCCGTCTGTCGCCGCTGGGCCGTCGTCCTCCACAGCGGCGGCGGCGGCCGCGGCTGCGGAGGAGGGCGGCGACAAGCCCACCACCCTCCAGGCGCCGCCACGGCTGATGTCGCAGCGATCGTCGGAGCGTCTGATGGGCCGCCTGCGCGTCGCGAGCGTCGCGACGGATGGTGGCGACGGCGGCGGCGGCCCACGAGCCACCGAGCGCCACCCCGACGGCTCGTTCCGCTTCTCGCAGCCGCCCGCGCGCGACGAGCGCATGAGCGGCGCGGGCGTGACGGTGCCCGAGGTGCGGCGCGACATGGTTTCGTCGGCGCGGTCGGGCTCCTCTTCGTCGGTCGTGGGCGGGCTGCGCGGCGTCGCCACCGCCGACGAGATGGTCGAGATGGATGAGTACGACGAGGCCGACGGCAGCGAGGTGGGAGTGCTCGATGCGGGTCCTCGCTGGGTGTGCGCGTGCGTGCCTCGCGTGCTGCGCGGCGGGGTTGGGGTGGGCGCCAACGGCCAGCTGGCGCGGTCGGAGGCGCAGGCGCGCGCGCTGATCGCGTCGGCGATGGACAGCTGGGACGGCCACCCCACGCAGCACGGCCTGTGGCCTCCCGACATGGCGCCGCCCGACGCGCCCGACGGTGGCGGGCGGTACGGCGGGCCCGGCCACTCGGTCGACGGCCGATCCGCGCTGGGGGTCTTCGCGATGCGCGAGGCGTGCGGAGAGCACCAGCTCGGCCTCATGCTCAGCCATGCCCTCGAGTCGCTCAATCTGGACAAGCTGCTGCGTGCGCCGCATGCCCCGGGGCTCAGACCCACCTTTAAACAGCAGCTTCTCGCCAGATGGCAGCCTGCTACTCACGCCCTTCCCTTTGCGCCCCACGCCCTTCCCTTCCTTGCCCATGCCGCCTCGCAGCGCTGCGCATGGGCGCGGTGCCGCTCTTTGCGCTCGAGATCTCGCACCACTACTGGGCGGTGCCCTACCACAACTGCATGCACGCATGCGACGTGTTGCAGTCCACCTACTGGATCCTGAGGGCGCTTGAGCCGGCGCAGCGGCCGCCGCCGCTTGCGATGGCGGCGCTGCTGATTGCGGCGCTCATCCACGACGTCGGCCACCCGGGGAGCAACAACGCGCTGCAGGTGATGATACCCCCCCTCTCGCCGCCCCCATTGCGTGGTGTGCCTCCCCTCCTCACACCCGGGGAGCGACCCACACTCGCTCCCGGCCACACTCGCTCCCGGCCACACTCGCTCCCGGCCACACTCGCTCCCGGCCACACTCGCTCCCGGCCACACTCGCTCCCGGCCACACT
>Ga0209713_10000929_pt1 | contig 17007 bp, 8 predicted proteins | sample ArcOceMetagenome_3_FD_187444 | JGI IMG/M metagenome (GOLD analysis project Ga0209713, IMG submission 187444) | Marine eukaryotic phytoplankton communities from Arctic Ocean - Arctic Ocean- Svalbard ARC20M Metagenome (SPAdes) (version 2) | ecosystem: Environmental > Aquatic > Marine > Oceanic... | reverse complement strand
AGAAGGCAGCGTTCTGAGATCCAGCTTTAGGTGCGTTACTTCGACCCCTGGCTACAGACGCAATCTCGCCAACGCGGCGCTTTCAGTAATTGCTTCTAATTGCCTACACTTTACCGCTCAGCTCGCCTGTGCGGGCAAGGCGCGGCCTCTCAAAGGCCCTTGCTCGCGTAGACATTCAATAGCGGGCTGCCGTCGGCATTCGTCAGGCTCTGGAACTCGGGCTCGAGCGACGCCACGTCGAGCTCCATCTGCAGCGGCTGCAGCGCGAGAGCAATCGGGAGGCCGAGCGCGAGCATCGCCGTCACGGCGCCCACCTCGAGCGTGATCGCCGCGGCGGTGCCGGCGGCGACGGCGCCGGTGGCGTAGACCGCCTTCATGATGAGCGGAGGGCCGCAGAGAGACAAGAATGGGATGAACATCGACCGCGTCGTCACCGTCTTGTAGACGGCCGTCTGGCCAGCGATGACGGAGCGCCCGACGACCTTGCCGTCGGCGTCCGAGACAAAGATGCCGTTGCGTATCTCGTCCATCCGCGTGAAGCCGACGTTGCACGTCCCAGCGCTGATGACCGCTAGGTAAGGCACGAAGAAGCCAAAGGCCTGGAGCGACGGGTACGCCTTGAGCATGCGGCTCGAACCGATGGCGATGCAGCAGGAGACGGTGACGGCGAGGGCGTACGACTGGCCGAGGGCCGAGGACTCGACCTCCGGGCCGGCGCGGCACACGTAGTTGTTGACCACGTTGTAGGTCTGATTCATCCACTGGAAGAAGAGCGTGGCTGGAACGGAGCGGGACAGGACCATGCCAGCCGTCGCAGGCACGTTCATGGGAACAAACATCGACATGCGACCCGGTAGCCACATCTTCTCACCCGTCGGCCCATGAATGATGGCCTCGACGGTCCTCTGGGCCTCCCACATCTCCTCGTCGCTAACGCCGTCGGGTGCACGGCCAAGCTTCTTGAAGTCGGCTAACCTGGCCTGGCAGCTGGCCAGTTCATCGTCCGTTGTGAGCACAGTCCTGAGGTCGATCATCTCCTGGATTTTAGCCAGCCGGCCCTCAAACTTGGTCTGGTCGTACTGATCGCCGCCGAGCACGAACGGCGGCACCTTCTTGGCCGAGCCAGCATCGCAGAGTGCGAGGGTAGCCGAGCCTACGGTCGCGCCGGCCGCAGCGAGGGTGCTCCGGCGAGCCCACAGCTGGAGGAGAGAACGCATCTGACGAGCGCGCACAGCGTGTCGGGTCGCGCGGTCGACGCGTCTGAATGCGGCGACACGTGAGGCTAAACCACCATGAACCACGCTCTAACTGAGTTTCTGGCTACGGCTTCTTCTCCTTGCCGGTCGCACGCTGCCAGAGGCTCGTGCTGTGCTCGTAGAACCGCACGAGGCGCGGCGTGATCACGAGCCAGACGGCCACGTAGTTGAAGAGCGGCACGAAGACGAGGATCAGCCGCGTCAGCGCGTCGGCGCCGGCAAAACGCTCCAGCTGCGACTGCACCATCGGGACGAAGGCGACCGGGTAGCCGTACAGCGCCATGAGGCCGCGGTAGAAGTTGTAGGCGAGGACCGGGTACGCCAGGTCGCTCTGGCCCGAGAGCGCGTACAGGAGCCAGTGCCACGGCGTGGTGTAGGCGTCGGCGGCGTTGAGCGCCACCTCGTCGGCGAGCGCCTGGTCGACCGAGGCCAGCCACACGAGCGAGGCCAGCACCATCCAGGCGCCGAAGAGGTAGGCGCAGCCGACCCACTTGGCGAGCACGCTCCGCCCAAGGCTGAGGACCAGCATCGAGATGAAGATGGCATGGAACGCCACGTGCAGCGCCGTGCGTTGAGGGACCGGCACGTCGGGCGTGCCGAGCTTGAACAGGGCAGTGTGCGCCGTGTCGAGCATGAGCCACGGGTCGCTGCTGGCAGGCAGCAGTGTGGACCAGCCGAGGCACACGGCGACCCATGCAGCGCCGTACTGGCCGAGCAGGGACATCGTCTCGGACACAAGTGGCGGCGGTGGCGGCGCCGGCAGCGACGGCGCGTTGCCCATATTTTCAGACGAGATGTGGACCTCCGACAAACTTCGACGCCGACGCGATGCGCAGAGGCCTCACTGCCGCCAGCTCGATGCGCAGCCTGGGCAGCCTGCATCGCAGCCTCAGCGAGCACAGACGCCTCAGCAGCAGCTTCAGCATAAGCGACGTTACGCATCCATCGCTGGTCAAGAGCAGCTCCGCCTCCGACCCCCTTGAGCTCTGCCCGTACGCCCTCGCTCGCGGCATCCGGTCGCGCGGCATCGAGCGCGCCGTGTGGGCCGAGATCAGGTTGGAGGCGAAGGCGCAGAACAGGGAGCAGTCGTGGCGGAGCCTCGACCTGCAGGAGTTTGGTATTGACGACTATTTGGGGCGCGAGGTGCTCGACCACAGGAGCCTCGCTTGCGGCCTGACGGCTGGCCTTGGCGCCAAGCTGTGTGCGAGTCGCAAGATCCATGGCGAGCCCGAGCGCAAGGGCATCGACTTTGAGAAGATCATCCTCTCCGCCTTGAAAGCGGATCCGCAGATCACAACGAGCGTCGCGACGGACATCCTCCGCTTCAAGGAGGTCGATCCGGCTTGTCCGGGCCTCCTCGGCGTCTTCCTCTTCTACAAGGGCGTGCACGCGCTGGCGTGCGCGCGCGTGGCGCACCATTACTGGACGCGCCGAGGCGAGGCGGGCAAGCTGATCGCGCGGCTGATGCAATCGGAGACGTCCGACGTCTTCGGCGTCGACATCCACCCGGGAGCGAAGCTCGGCGACGGCATCACCATCGACCACGCGACGGGCGTCGTTGTGGGAGAGACGAGCGTCCTGGGCAACAACGTGTACCTCATGCACGACGTCACCCTCGGCTCCACCGGCACCACCGACACCTTCGACCGCCACCCGAAGATTGCCGACGGCGTCTTCCTCGGTGCAAAGTGCACCGTGCTCGGCAACGTTGTCATCGGCGAGGGAGCGACTGTCGCGGCGGCGGCGCTGGTCAACAAGCCAGTCCCGCCGGGTTACACGGCCGTCGGCGTACCCGCGAAGCTGCTGCCCCCTCCCAAGGGCAGCAAGTATTGGAAGCCGGATCTGAGCTCGGTCGCCAAGCGCGTCGACGTCACGAAACTCTGAGAGACAAGCCTTATTAGCTAGCTGCAAAATTGCATGGGACTGTTCTCTTTGGGTCCTCGACTTGTATTTTTATTTGGAAAGACACCGACCCAAATCGGCCACGCCCTCGTCACGGCTCGAGGCCGAGCGAGACGAGCCTCGGCAGCGCGGCGCGCAGCAGCGCGGCCTGAGGCGGCGCCGCCTCGCATCCATGGAGCGCGAGGCTCGTGAGCGACGGGATGCGGCGCAGGCAGGCGAGGCCGGCGGCGCCGATCTGCGTGTGCGAGAGGTTGAGGCTCTCGAGGACGGGCAGCTCGGCGAGCGCGGGAATGGCGCGGTCGGTGATGCCGAGGTTCTGCGAGAGGTTGAGGGTGCGCAGCGAGCTCAGCGCGCCGCCGAGCCGCGCGACGCCCGCGTCGGAGATGCCGCCGCCGCAGAGCTCGAGGTGGCGGAGCCGCCGCAGCTTGGCGATGTGCTTGAGGCCGACGTCGGTGATGCGCGCGCCGAAGAGGTCGAGGTGCGTCAGCGAGCCGATCGTGGCGACCGCAGGCATCGCCGCGTCGGTGACGCCGCGCGAGTCGAGGTTGAGCGAGCGGAGCTTGCCAAACTTGGCGAGGCGGCCGAGCAGCGCGGCGGAGGCGTCGTTGACGCCCGAGCAGAAGAGGTTGAGGTGCGTCAGCTGGCGCAGCCGCACGATGCCCACCACGCACAGCTGCGGCACCTCCGAGTCGGAGAGGTCGAGCGACGCGAGGCACGGCAGCCGCGGCAGCACCTGCAGCCCGGCGTTGGTGACGCGGCACGAGTCGAGGGTGAGCGCGCGCATCTGCACGAGCGGCGCGAGCTGCAGCAGCCCCGCGTCGCCCACCTCGGTGTGCGCCACGTCGAGCTCGCGCAGCTGGACCATGTTGGCGAGGGCGCGCAGCGCGTTGTTGCCGACGTCGCACGAGCGCAGGTCGAGCCTGCGCAGCCTCACCATCCCGCTGCAGTGGCCGACGCCGATGTCGCTGATCGCGCAGCCGCGCAGCACGAGCACGCGCAGCCGCGTCAGCGGCGCGAGCCGCTCGAGCGCCGCGTCGTCGAGCTTGGTGTACGATACGTCGAGCTCGGTGAGCGGCGCGTGGCGCAGCGTCGCGAGGGCCGCGAGGCCGCGCGCCGAGACGTTGTAGCACCAGCCCATCCGCAGGCAGCGCAGCGCGGGCAGCGCGCATTGCCCCGCGGGCGTGCGCAGCAGCGCGCCCAGCGCCTCGTCGTCGAGCCCCTCGCACCGCGCGAGGCAGAGGTGCTCGAGCGCGCCGAGGCCGAGGCGCGTCGAGAGCGTCGAGAGCGCCCGCGAGCGGACGCCGTCGGCGCCGGCGAGCGAGAGCCACCGGAGGGAGGAGCCGAGGCCCTGCACGACGCCGACGACGGCGTCGCCCAGCTTCGGCAGCGCGTCCATCTTGAGCAGGTGCAGGTTGGGCATCGCGCGCAGCTGAGCGATGCCTGCCGCGCGGACGGGAACGGAGGAGGGCAGGGGCGGTGTGGAGAGGGTGGCGAGACATTGTGAGGCTGGGAGGGTGAGTGCGTCGCTCGACGTAGCATACCGGCGTCGGTGAGATTGGGGCAGTTGGAGAGGTTGAGCTCGGAGAGCGAGCGGAGGCGCGGCAGCGTGGCCAGCGCCGCATCGGTCAGCTTGCTCGAGCCCGAGAGGTCGAGGCGGACGAGGCGCTGCTGCTTGGCAATCAGCGGCATCCAGCTGTCGTCCACGAGGGCCGAGTCGTTAAGCTCTATCGACAGCAGCTCGCAGTCCTGCAGGCGCGCGAGCGTCTCGCGATCGAGCCACGTGCGCGCTGCGAGCTGCGCCAGCACGCGCTGGGCGAGCTGCGTGGGCAGGTTGAGCTTCGGGTAGCGATCGATGTGTTGACATATGCATCTGCGGAGAGGGGAGGTGGTAAATGGACGCAGTGGCGTTGATTGGGGGGCGAGCACGACGGCCGTTGATTAGACGTGCGACGACTCACTGCACGCATAAGCCCTGCAGGTCGAGCGGCGCCCGGCTGCCGTCTGCTCTGGCGATGCTGTCCTGCCGCTGAGCCTTGCGCTCGAGCGGTGGCGGCGGGCTCGTGGCGGCACTGCTCTCGCTGTTGCTGCGCGTGCCGCGACCCACGAAGGAGGAGCAGGCGGAGCCCATTGACCACGGCAATCGCGCTTCGCCTCTCGCGCCCCTGACGAACTTCGCTCTTGCCTAACCAAGAGATTGCGCCCAAACTTCAATCAATCTTCGAGGAGGACGGAGATCGGGAGCACGAGGCGCCGCGCCGGGTCCCGAGGTCGAGGGCAGTGGCGAAACGCCCGTCAACTGGGCTGCGGTGAAGCGCAACCAGGAGAGCTAGACGAGCCTCGAGGTGTTGTACACGCGCTCGCTCTCAGTCTCTCGAAGGACTCCGAAGTCGCGAAGTGGGCGGTAGACAATGTGAGCTGTGCCAGCATTTTGGTCGTTTATAGTACTACAAGCATGCAGTTGCGGAGTGGACTGTTCGGTAGTGACATCGAATGAGAGGAATCGTTGAGAGATACCAATGCGGCGGCGACACACCACACGCAACGGTCAAAATCACATGCAACATCACGGGGCACAGTGCAGATCAGGCGAAGTGGCGTCTGCCTGTATCAGCGCGCAAACTGCGGCGGCCCGAATCCTGGCGGCGGCGGGCCGAACAGCCCGGGCGGCGGCGGCGGCGGGATGCCCTGCGGGAAGCCCCGCGGGAAGCCGGGCGGGAAGCCGGGCGGCGGGCCGAAGCCCGGCGGGGGCCCGCCACGCGGCGGGCCGCCCTGCTGCTGCTGCTGGACGGCGTCGCCCCGGGCCCATGTCTGGTAGCCGAGCTGCGCAGCTCCCGGGTAGCCGCCCGCGCCGGGCGGCGGACCGCCCGGCGGCGCGCCGCGGCCCTTGCCGCCCTGCGGCGGCCCACGCAGCGCGGCGACGCCGGCGGGCGGCGGTGCACCCGGGAAGCCGCCCGGGAATCCGCCCGCCGCCTGCGCCTGCTGCGCCAGAAGGATCTGGTATGTCTGCGGGTCCATGCCGGGCGGTGGGCCGAAGCCGGGCGGAACGCCGCCTTGCTGCGTGGGCGGCGCCCCGCCGCCGGGCGCGCCGCGCCCGCCGCCCGCGCGCGGCTTGCGAGCCTTGCCACGCCCGCCCGGCTGCTCCTGCGCCTCGGGCGGCGGCCCGTACCCCGGTGGGTAGTTGTACCCGGGCGGCGGGCCATAGCCGGGCTGCGGCCCATAGCCCGCCTGCTGCTGCGGCGGAGGCTGCTGCCGCCGCGGCTCCTGTGCGGCCGGCGCCGCGCGCCCCTTGGCGAGGCGGCCGCGCGGCTCCTGTGCCGCCGCCGCCGCCGCCGCGCCACCGCCGCCGCGGGGCTTGCGCGCCTCGCGAGGCGGAGGCCCCTTCTTGGGACTCAGCTCCGCCGCGGGCGCCTTGGTGGCGTCCTCGACGAAGGCGCCCTTTGGTGGCGCCGCGCCCGCGCGCCGCCGCCGCTCCGCCGCCGGTGCCTTCTTCTTCTCGTCGGGGCTCAGGTGCGTCGTCGACACCGACGCCGCCGGCGAGTCGACGTCCAACGGCGGCGGCCGCGCCGGCGCGCCGCGCTTGCCGCCACGCCCGATGGGGTCCTTCTTCGGCGCCGCACCGCGCCCACCACCGCGCCCGCCGCCGTCGTCGCCCTTGGAAGGCGTGACGAGCGGCTCCGCCGCTGCCGCCGCGCCGCGGCCCCGCCCCTTGGATGGTGGCGCCTTCACGACCGGAGCGATGACGTCGGGGACGGGCGGTGCGGGCGGCGCGACCGGCGCGACCGGCACGGCGGGGCTCGGCTTGGCGCGCCCCGCAATCTCCGGCAGCGGCGGCAGTTGGTTGAAGGCGGCGCCCGCGTCGAGGCTCAGAAGGTCCTCGAAGCTCATCTCCTCGAGAGAATCCCACGTGAGCGAGCCCTGCCCGCGCCCGCCGCCGCCGCCGCCGCCGCCGCCAGCGCCCTGCTGCCCGCGAAGGATGCCCAGCTGCACGGCCGCCGCGCCCGCCGCGGCGCCCGCGGCGCCCGCCGGACCCACCTTGGCGGGCGGCGAGGGATCCTTGGCCCGCGGCACCGACGATGGCGGCCCGCCACGAACGCCTCCGCCGCCGCCATACCCGCCGCCGTAGCCGCCGCCGCCGCCGGCCATCTTTGGCTGACCGTCGATGCCACCGCCAAAGCCGCTGCCCTGGTTGATCGCACCGGGGCGGCCGCCGCCCGCGGCGGCGGCACCGCGCGCCCTCTCCGCCGCGCCGCGCGCGCCGCCCATGCCCGCGGGCGACTCCATCGGCGGCGCGACCGTCGCCTGCCCCGGCCGGCGCGGCGGCTGCATCACCGGCTTGGGCACGACCTGCTGCCCGAAGCCAAACGCCGCGGCGGTCGCCTGCCGCTCCTTGGACATGCCGCCCATGTACGACGGGTCGCCTGTCACCATCGCCCCCGCGCCGGGCGGCGCGCCCTCGCCCTCGCCCTCGGGCGCGCCGAGCGACGCTCGCAGCACCGGCAGCGTCGCCATGCCGGACGCGTCGGCCATCGCCGCCGACGGCCCGCCCTCCTCGGCGGGGCGCAGCGCCGCGCCCGGCCGCGCAATCTTCGAGCGCACGGGAGGGTCGTAGAAGAGGCCACGCCCGTCGGCCATCACCGTCTGCTCCTTCAGCGCGTCCGCCCCGCGGCCGCCCGGCGGCGCGCCGAAGCCCGGCCGGCCGAGGTTGCCGCCGGCGTTGTTGGCGTTGTTGGCGTCGGCGCCGGGCAGCCGCCGCACCGACGCGCCCTTGCGCAGCGCGTCCAGGGAGCGGTCGGGCGCCGACACCTCGCCTGCGCCCGGCTCGTGGCGGATCGACGGCTGCGAGAGCGTGTTGGGCAGCAGCAGCCCCTCGACGTGCCCCGACATCTGCGGCACCTCCGGCCCCGCGTCGCCGCTGCCGCCACCCGGCGGCGCCTTGCGCGGCGGCGGCGGGTTGAGCGCGCGCTCCTCCTGTGCCTTGGCCGCTGCGCCCTCCACGTCCTTGCGCACATCGTTCCCCTTGACGATCGCCTGGATCTTGGCGGCAGCCACTTCCTCCTCCGACGGCGGCGGCGGCGGCTCGGCCGCCTCCTTGTCCGCCTCCTTGTCCGCCTGCTCCTCCTCATTGGCCGCGGCCGCCTCGCCCTCGGCCTTCTCCTGCACCGCCGCCTCCTTGTCCGTCTGCTTCTCCTCATAGGCCTTGGACGCAGCGGCCTCGACGTCCTTGCGCACCTCGTTGCCCTTGACGATCGACTGGATCTTGGCGGCCGCCTCCTCCTGCTCGACCTGCGCCTCCGACTTGACCTGCAGCATGAGCTGCTTGAGCGCCCAGTCCGCAACGTCGTCGAAGGCGACCTGCTCCGCGCCGCCCGAGAGCGCCGCGAACGCGCCCGCCGCGTCGGGCGTCGCCGTGACGCCCCACGGCGCGAGGAGCGGCACCGCCTTCTCGAACTCGGCGGCGGTGAACTGCTTGTCCATGCCGCCGTCCGCCTGCTCGAGCAGCACGCAGATCTCGAGCCGCCGGCGCACATAGATGAGCAGCCGGCGGAAGCCCGTCTGCGTCAGCTCGCCCGCCTCGGGCGGAGGGTCCTCGTCGCCCACGCCTCGTGCCGCCGCGTCGCCACGGCGCACCGCAGGGCGAAAAAAGCTGGCGGTGAAGGCCTCGTCGGCGCCCACGGAAGCCACGAGCTTCTCCTCGAGGGCGCTAACCTCGCATTTGCCCCGGCCATTCGGGTCGCAGTTGGCAAAGAGCTCGGCCGATGCGGTGGCGTCCTCGGGCATCGCGGGCACCTTGGCCGCTAGGCCGGTCCAGTCGACGGGAAGCAGCGCGGCCGCCGCCGTCGATGGCTCGGCCGAGACGGGCGCAGCCGGCTCCTCGGCGGCAGCGGCGGTCTCGTCGGCGGCAGCAGCGGGCTCCTCGGCCGCTGCTGGCTCCGCTGGCGGAGCCTCGTCAGCCATGGATGCCCTGTTACGCGGCTGCTGGTTACGGCTCCTGGTTGGAGGCGTCGGTTTCTTCGTCTCCGCGCGCAGAGCTAACTACCGCCCTTAGCCGAGGAACGCCGTTTCGAGATACATCACCGCACGATGATGAGCAGGTGACGCGCGCGAAAAACGCTAGACACGTACTGCGGCACGTACTCAATTTCTACTTACGCTGACGAGCAGCACAACGGAAGTACACGTACAGGCCTTCTCCGGCCGATCGGTGTATCGGCGAGCATATGGCTCACAAGAATCCGCGCCCCGCGCCGCCCCTCGATGTGACCATCCTCACGTTGCCGTTGATGTTGCGGTTGGCCTTTTTGAGCATCAGTGCCGCCATATCGGCATCCTCTGAGGCCAATGCCAGCCGCTGAGCCGCATCCAACCTGCTGGCGGCGGCACCGCCGCCCATCGCTAGGGCCGGACTGGGTGAGCTGCGCGGCACCATGGGCGCGAGCACTTGGCGTGCATCGTGCAGCCCATCGGTGCGAATGCGCGGCAGGGCAGGTACGCTCGCGCTCGAGCTGACGCTGCTGCGCGGGTTGAGACCGCCGCCGCCGCCCAGCCCATTTCTCATCATCCCAAGCCGTGACGGCCCATTGGAGACACTGCTCGCGCTGCCCGTGCCACCCAAGCTCGCGCCGGCACCGGTGCGCGTCGACAAGCGCTTTGACGGAATGGGGCCAGCCACACCTCCTGCTGCCGCTCCCCTGAGCGACGCGTGACCGTCGGGCGCACCGGCGAGGCCCATGCTGGTTGAGGCGCGCTTGTGAGGTGCGGCTGCTTCGAGCGGGCCAGGCCGCCCCGCGATGGAGCCGCGCCGGGGATGCGATGGGCCTGTCCGCTGCTTCGCGCGCTCGTCACGCTCATGAGCGGACTCCTTTGCGAGCAGCTCCTGGACCCGCTGAGAGTATTGCGCCGACGCAGCCTTCGAGCTCGCCACCAGCTTCATGTCGACCTCCTCATCGCTGTCGCTGCTGTCATCAGCCCTGGCATCCGCGTCGGCGCCACCGCTGCCATTGTCGCCGCCCAGTGCTGAGCGCACCATCGACATGCGCGTCGGCCACACCGCCGCTGACACTCGCTTTGCTGCAGCTGCGCCACCGTCGCCGTCCTGCTCGTTGTGCGCTACCAGCCGTCCATCAACCACCGAAAGAATCCTGCGGTTGCTCTGATTGTGCGGTTGCTCGCGCATCTTACGAGCCATCGCCAGCCGCAGTGAACGCCTCTGGTCCAAGAGCGCAACGTCGTCGTCGTCGTCGTCTCCATTGTCGTCGACCCAGCCATCGGCCGTGCGCCGCTTGAGCGAATAGGAGATGCGCTTGCTGCCGTACTTCATTCGAGAGCCGGCGCGCTGCTCGCGCGACTCGCGCGACTCGTCCGCCTCCTCAGCAGCAATCGCGTAGTCATGGATGCGGCCTTCGGCGTCGACCCGCCCCTCGCGCCGCGCACGTGCCACCGCCGCGCTCTGCCGCCTCTTCATCGTCACGCTGTCCTGCGCAAGAAGCTGCGGTGGGCCCGCGCCAGAACGACCGCTGTCCACCAAATTAGCGCTCGAAGCCTTGAGCACGCTCATGTGTGAAAACACCGACAGCGGAGGTGGCGGCGCTTCGCCCAGCTCGTCGTCCTCGTCGTCCTCCTCGATGTCGGCCCAGCGCAGGTCAGGCGAGAGCGACTCGTTCGCCTTCAGCTCGAATTGGGCCACGTGCGCGTGCAGACGCTGCGTCAAGCCGACGTCGTCGCCCACGAGGTGCCACGAGATGGCAAACTTGGACATGAACTCCGTCGAGTCGGCCCACCGATGCCCCAGCTTGACGTCCAACGACGGAGTCGTCGACTTAGCGATGAGCAGCAACTCGTGCCGGTGCTTCCCGATCAAGTTCTTGCCGGCATTGGCGCGAGAGCTCGTTCCAGCAGCGCTATTGCCACCAGCCGCGACCTCCTGAGACCTGGGCACCAGTTCATTCAGATCTTTGATGTCCTTGAGCGGCAGATAAATGCGCTTCGATTTTACCGCCACCGGCTTCAGCGCGTTGCGACGACGGTTCACGCCTGAAGCGCCCTGCAGCTGCTGTGAGCGACCACCGATGCTCGCTCGTCGCTCCTCCGCGCCAGCCTTGATCAGGTACGATGGAGCGCCCGAGTGCGAGCCCAGGGCCACACGCGTCGCCGACGCGAGTGCCGACACATCCTCGCCTCCTGCGGTCTGGTCGGCCGCCGCGCCTCCCGTCCTAGGCACGATGGTGACTCGGTGAAAGAGCTTATTGATGAAGAACAGGTACTCGAGCTCGTTGACCTCGTCTGTCCACATGTCTGCAATCTCAATCAGGCCTTGCGTGTACCGATCGACCGAGAGCGAGCCCGTAGGCGCTGGCGAGCCCGAGTCCTCCTCCCAGTCCTCCTGTGCCGCCTGCCGCGCCTCGTCGTCGGACAGCTCGGGTGCGAGCGCCTTGGAGATGCGTCGGTGTACGAACGCGTACTCTGGGAACGTGAGTCGTTCGAACTCGGCCTTGCCAAGCGCCTCCCAGAACTGCATCGCAGCTTTGCGCAGCAGCGCTGAGTCTTGCAGCGCCTGGCGTGCACGCAAGAGGTCACCCGTGTCCCAGCTGTTCGAGCCCTGCTGACGGTAGGCCGTGTCGTTCTGCCCGTTCTCAAAGTGGAACTCGTTTGCCTTGGCCTGACGCGCTAGGATCGAGTGCCGCTTGTGCGTGTGCTTCACGACCGGCATTGCAGGTTCGGGCCGCAGCTGCGCAGCCGGTAGCCGAAAGGTGGCTTGAGAGGCTCCACTGAGTGCGCTGAGAGGAGGAGGTGCTGCCAAGCCGGATAGCTTGCGTGCAGCCATTGCGGGACGACCGCCACGCGAAACGTGCAAAACCAAAGCATTTGCATACTGCATGCAGGCGGCCCTGGCGCGCTTTAGCCGGCAACCGCGTGGCGTCAATAGCCTCAAATAGCGACAGCTTAGCCAAACGGAAACCTACTGTACGTAAACGTCTGCCAAATGGCTGAACGGCATGCATCTTCGAGTATACACGTTAGGTACAGCCCAGGTCGTCACTCACTCACTCACTCACGCACTCCCGCCTGAAAACCTGCTGCAGGTAAACCACCCACCAAGAGTTACCCTACGGACAGGCACGCGCATCGCATAGGCCCCAGACGAGGTGCACCCAATGTCAGACGGCCTGCTCGCCGCGGGCGATGCGTCCTTTGCGCAAGCGAAGCGAGTCATCATCACGACGCCTAGCTCTGAGCTGGCGTGTGAGCGCGACGTCGGTGGAACGATGCGATGCCTGCGCGGCGGACCGATTATCCGCTTGCGCAATGGCAGCAGCCTGCTCCATGGTGCACGGCCGCGTGGTGTACCGGTCAAGCTGCCGCAGCGCACAACGGGCCCATCCAAATCCGCGACGCCCGACCCGCCATTCAACGTCGTCAAGTTCATCAGCGTGCTGCCGCGCTCGAACCGCGCGCGGATCGAGCGGCAGCTGGAGATCATGACGGCGCTGAAGCGGACGTGCGAGTTCCCAGGCGTCTGGCAGGTCCACCTGCTTGTCAAATCAGTGCCCGAGGCGATGGGCATGCTGCAGACGTACCAGGCGACTCTGCCGCCGCGCGTCGCTGCAATGTACGAGCTGGGACGCATGCCGCTCAACTCAGACTTTGTCGAGTACGCGTACACGCAGCTCAAGGGAGAGTGGGTGCTCGCTTGCAATGATGACATCTATCTCGAGGGCACGGCATGGCTCAAGCCGCCGCCCGACGCAATGCTGCTCTCGCGCCATGCCAAGGCAAATGAGACGTGCAACGGATGCATGCAAAAGTCGTGTGACGCGCGCAAGTCCCAGGACTTCCGCTCGCTCTGCAATCGCGCCAACTTTGGCTCGTTCGACGCCTGGGTACACAAGTTTGACGAGGATCCGCGCACCGACGAGGCGGCAATGGCGATGCTCCGTACACCACGCCACGCCTTCGGTGCCGACAACCTGCTGCTCTACGTCTTTGAAACGCACCTCAAGGTCAAGCTGCACAACCGCTGCCTCTCGTACCGGCTCAACCACCTGCACTGCCACCTGCCAACGTCCATTGGCAATTGCGCCGACACGGCAAAAACACGCGGCTACGGCGACGGCACTTTCATCACGCACGGGCACATGAACAAGCTGCTGCGCAAGTGGGACACCCACATCACCGAGAAGGAGGGGGCGGGCATCGTGCGTCGCCGCCTGCCTGTCGAGTACTGAGAAAGGTCCGACACATTTGACAAGGCGAGAGATAGAAATGATACGCAAGAATACATTAGCTCATACGCAAACGATAAGGATACCTTATAGCTTATAGAGGCGCACGTGCGGTCGATATAGGTCACACAGATAGCAGATAGGGCGGTGTGGGTCGTCGCGAAGGGGCCGCGATCGCGGGGTGTCGTCTCTCCGCGACGACAATGTGTCATGGGTTGTCGGATATCGAGCAAGAGGGGCTTGTCCTGGGATGCCTGCAGGCGGCGTCTTCGCCGCTCCCCGTGGAGATTCAGGCGCTGTACATGCGCACCTTCTGCTTGATGCAGGCGCGGCACGACGGGCACTCGTCGAGGGTCTGCGCGCAGTCGACGCACGCGAGGACGTGGCCGCACGGCACGAAGACGACGCCCTTGGGCGCCGCCATGCAGATCGAGCACTCGGTGCTGCGCTGGTGCTGCTCCTCGTCGCGCCGGCGCTGCGCGGCCATCCGCTTGTTGACGTGCTGCTGCATGCGCATCAGCGCGCGCGGCGCGTCGAGGACGAGCTTCTCGATGTCGACGAGCTCCATGCCGCCGAGCGCCGCGTCGTCGCCGCGGCACGCCGCCGCCTCGCGCGCCGCGATCGCCGCCTGCTCGCGCGCCGCCGCGAGCTGGCGCCGCAGCGCCGCCGTCGCCTCCTCGCCCTCGACGGCGCTCTTGAGCGCGTCGGCCTTGGCCTGCTCGAGCTGCAGCTGCATCCGCGCCTCGGCCTCGGAGGCGCGCCCCTCGGCCGCGCGCTGCGCCTGCCGCGCCAGCTCGACGGCGGCGCCGCACTGCGTCGAGGCGGCCTCGGCGTGCTCCTCGGCCGCCTGCCGCAGCCGCGCCTCGTTGGCCACCTTCTGCGCCTCGGCCGCCGCCTGCGCCTCGGCCTGCTCGGCGCGCCGCCGAAGGAAGAGCATCGCATCCTTCAGGTCCGCCGTCTTGGCACTGCCGTTCATCGACGGCACGCCGCCGCCTCCGCCGCCGCCTCCCATGCCCATGCCCATGCCGCCAGCAGCGCCGTGCATTGGCGGCTGAGGCGGCGGCGGCTGCGGCTGCGGCGATAGCTGCCCGTGGCGGAGGTCCTGCGGCAAGCCCCGCTCGGCGGAGTTCTTGCCGCCCGAGAGCTCCGCGACGCCGTGCGCAAAGAGGCAGCCGGAACCGAGGCGGCAGCCGCCCGCCATGAAGTGCTTGCACAGCGACGTCTTGGCCTTCGGGTTGGCTCTGTGGACGGAGTGGCCGTAGTCGATCCCGTGCTGCTCGAAGTGCTGCTGCGGCGGCGACGGTGGCTGCTGATGCATGGGCGGCGGCTGCGGCGGCTGCTGATGCATGGGCGGCAGCTGCTGCTGCTGCTGATGCATGGGCGGCGGCGGCGGCTGCTGCTGCTGCGGCTGCTGCGCGGACGAGTACACGAGAGGGGTGCCGTGCACCGCAGGCACGCTCTCGGGCGCGGGCACCTTGGGGACAAACTCGACGGCGCTCGCCTGCAGCCCGAGCGACAGCTCCGTCGCGCGCGCCAGGATCGACACCTGGCGCTCGCCGCCACTGCCACCGGCTCCAGCGCTGCTGCTGCCACCGCCGCCGTCGGCACTGCCGACGGAGCCGACGGGCGACGGTGGCTCGTCGGCCGCGTCGCCAGCACACGCGACGCACGCCGCGTCGTCGGCGTCGCGCGCCGTCGTGGCGGCGGGCGCGGCGGCGGGCGCGATGGGCGCGTCGGGCGTGGTGGGCGTGGGGGCGCCGCCCGCCTGCACCCTCTCCTGCTCCTCGAGCTGCGCCTGCCGCGCCATCCCGTCGACCATCACGCGCTCCATCTCCTCGATGGCCTGCGCCGTGGCGCGGTAGACCTCGGCCTTGAGCGGGTCGTCGGGCGTGCTCTCGTACTCGCGCCGCTTCTCGCTGAGCCCCGCCGCCTGCTTGAGCGCCCTGTCGAGCGCGCGCGGCGCCGCGCCGAGCATCGTCCTGGCGATGGCGGCGGCGGTGGCGACCGCCTCGGCCGCGACCGCCTCGGCGCGGCGCATCTTCTGCTGCTCCTTGCGCGCGCGCTCCTTGAGGCTGTCGCGCCTCTGCAGCGCCTCCGTCAGCACCTCGGCGCTCGCGCCGTGGCGGTGCTGCGCGAGCGCGTCGAGCAGGTTGTGCAGATCGCCGCCCGCCACCGCCGCGCGCAGCGCCGCGTCCTCGGCCGACAGCGACTGCGCGGCCGCCGGTGCCGCCGCCGCCGCCGCCGCCGCGCTGCCGCCGCCCTCGCCGCCGCCGGCCATGCCCGCCAGCGCGAGCTCGAGCGCGTTGGCGCCGTCGCCACCGCCACCGCCACCGCCGGCGGGCTCCGAGGCCTCGCCGGCGGCGGCGGCCTTCTTCTTGGCCTTCTTGGCCTTGGCGGCCTCCACCTTGGCCTGCTGCTTGAGCCGCTCCGCCTCCTTGCCCTTCTCCTCCTCCATCATCAGCTCGCGCGCCACCTTTTCGGCCGCCTCCGCCTTGGCCTGCTGGTCGGGCTCCGACTCGCCGCCGCGCTGCCGCTGCTGCTCGGCGGGCTCCGACCGCGGCGCCTGGCCCGCCTTGAGCGCGCGCACCGCCTTGAGCCGCTGGTACTTTTGCAGCAGCTGCGCCACCTCGTGGTAGCCGACGTCGCGCGCCGCCTGTGACGGCAGCTTTCCGGCGTCGTCGGCGGTGTCGGGGGGCGCGCCCGCCCGCAGCAGGTGCGCCACCGTCTGGTAGTGCCCCGCGACCGCGGCGACGTACACCGCCGTCTCGCCAAACTCGTGCTTCCGGCAGAGCATCCCATCCTTCACGTCGTCCTTCTCGGCCGCCTCGGCGTGCTCCAGAAGGGCAGACACGGTGCCGAGCTGGCCCTCGGAGGCGGCAGCGATGAGCGGCGTGGAGATGATTCCGAGCCCGTTGTTCTGCGGCACCCGCGACGGTTGTTCGATCCAAGCTCCGCCGCGCAGCAGCCCGCGCACCAGCGCCTCGCGGCCGTGGAACGCGGCAGCCATCAGCAGCGTGACGCCCTCACGGTCATCGCTGCCCGGGGTGTAGTACGAGTTCATGCCGTTGCCGTCCTCGTGAAGCCACGCCTCCACGTCAACGGTGCGCCCGTCGTACGCTGCCTGCATGACCTTGTGCGGCACTGCGGGGAAGTCAATCTGGCGCAGCAGAGTCCGAAGCTTCGCGAAGCCTTCCCCCACCGGGTCCGTCATCGCCTGCGTGATGTGGTGCAAGTCCGTATACGCCTTGCTCGATTCTTCGTCGAGGTCGTCGTCCGTCGCGAAGAGGTCCGCGTCGCTGCCGATGGATGACGTGGAGCCGTCGTTGCTGGTGCGCTCGGCGTCCTTCTCCGTGCCCTCAAAGAAGGCTGAGGCGAGGCTCTTCTCGAGAGCCCGGGGGACGCCCTTGGCCGGCGCGTTAGGGTTGACCGACTGAAGCTGGGCGCGCGGCGCGGTCTGGGGAGTGACAAACGACGGGGCGCTACGCAAGAAGTCGGCTGCTTCGCCCGGCGCAAACTCTCTGGTGTGGTTTGACATCAAGGGCTGCGCTCGGGGTGGACGCCGGGGGATGCGCTGCGCAAGTGAACGCGGGCGGCAATCTCCGCGAATGCGTTCGCGCGAAAGGAGAGGA